>Ga0209692_10005350_pt1 | contig 11083 bp, 10 predicted proteins | sample tdDd472_FD_187129 | JGI IMG/M metagenome (GOLD analysis project Ga0209692, IMG submission 187129) | Marine sediment microbial communities from the Atlantic coast under amendment with organic carbon and nitrate - tdDd47.2 (SPAdes)... | ecosystem: Environmental > Aquatic > Marine > Coastal >...
TTGTAAGAATATTAATAAAACTAATGTTTTCACTTTATTCATAATTTTATTTTTTTATGCTCATATTGTAAATTCAAGCAATTCTTTAGACATTACCGAAGTTAGCGTCACGACTCTTTAATTTAACTTTTGTTCCAACACGTTTATTCTTCATAGTAGAATTCTATTCCTTTCGTTAAAAATTCTCTAAACAAATCTATTGACTCATTAAAATAATAGGAGTCAGATAGCTGATTTCCTTCTGAGTCAATGATATATAATACTGGCAGATCATTGTTGCTAGACAACTGTTTTTGATAATACTGGTTTATTTTACCTATTTGTCTAATGGTATCATTTGTTTGCTCGGAATAAATATGATATTGTGGAAGTGCTTTACCTTTATCATCAACATATAGGCACGTAATAATATACTTTTGTTTTATTAGTTTTAATATTTCTGAGTCAGACATTACAAAAGCTTCAAATTCTCGTGATGCTACAGAACCATGTCCGGTAAAATATAATAAAAGGGGCTTATTAGAAATACGTGAACATTCCATTCCTTCGGCTAATTCAAAATAACCATCTAATTTGTGTGGTAAATGGAGCCAGTCATAATAACTTGGGAAAGGACATTCCGTAGTACTTTTAGTTTGATAATATACTGTCAATTCCTGAAATACATCAAAGTATGTCCAGTCATTATTTTCATTTTCCTTAACAATTATTTCGATTCTACTTATGTCATTTTCAGTAAAATTCATCTTTTTAAGTAATAGAAAATCATTTTCCCAGTTTACAATATTTGCTTTTCTATTAATAATTTCATTTTTCGCAATCACAACCTGTCTTGCCAATTTATATTCTTTTGTTTTTTTCATTTCATTCCATTGTTTAATAAAAACATTGTAGGTGGAATGAACTTCAGATTCATTTTTTAAATCTGTCAGGTTTAATATACTCAATATAAATTCCAAATTCTCACCAGAAGGCCCTTTAAGAATCTGCATATCAATTGAATCGTAATAGCAGTTCATTAAAACTTCTATATCTTTTAAAAACTCTTCTTTGTTTTCTTTGATGAAGGATAACGATATCTCCTTGTTTTTTAATTTCTCACAATCATTTTGAGATAAACAGGTAAGATTGGTAAATAAAACAATTAAGATTAAAGAGATTATTATTCTATCCATTTGAGTTTTTTTAATGTGTTGTAACTTGTTAGGAAATGCACCACAATTTTTAATTCTGAGTCTCTCAAATTTATGCAAAACAAATAGCAAACAATAAAATCAAAAGAGGTAAAATAATCGGCAAACATAAAATAGAATAGGTCTACATAATTACAAAAGGATATAAAAAAGCTGTGGTAGGAATACCACAGCTTAATCTTGTTTGCTCCTAACAAGTACAATATTTTTAATACAAATCTTCGTGTAAACGTGAAGTCTGTTTCAAATCTTCAATATAGTTGGATGCATCCTCCTCACTACATCTCGCTTCTTCCTGTATCAATGACAAAAGATTGCTTAGAACCGATCTCCCCATGGCAATAGATCCACAGATATATAGGTGAGCTCCATTTTCGAGCCATTGATAAATTTCCTTCCCTTGAAGTGAAAGGATGTCTTGTACATACACTTTTTTTGCTCCATCGCGGGAGAAAGCTAAATCCATTTTATTCAGGGTGCCGTCTTTCACAAAAGTTTTCAGCTCCTTTTGATATAAGAAATCATGTTCTCTATATTTCTCACCAAATATCAACCAATTGTTAGCTTTCGATTTAACGGCATTTCTTTCCTTCATAAAAGATATAAAAGGTGCAATGCCTGTTCCTGCACCAATCATGATAATCGGTGCCTCATCCTCTGGCAATCGAAAATCATGGTTCGGAATAAGCTGTACTTTAAGAGTTGAATCCACCTGTAAACCTTTGTTGATATAAGAAGAGCAAGCCCCTATTCTATCGCGTCCAAATACGGAATAGTTGAACTGTTTTACACACAGGTGAACTTCATCGGGCGTTTCGCTTGAACTCGATGCGATTGAATATTCTCTACGATTCATTTTATTCAGAATCTGAGATAAATCCTGTGCTTCGATTGAAGAGGGAAAATCGTGAAGCATATCATATACATCGGCTAGTTGAAGGTAGTTAAACAATTCGTTTTCATTATTGAGCAAGCTTTTTAATTCCTCATCTCCCGTATGCTTTTGATAAGCCTTTATCACATCTTCGCTCAAATTGGTTAACTCCAGCTTGGTAACCAATAACTCCTCAATACTCTTCTTTTTATCCTTATACCGCACCATTGTATCAGGCGAGTAATCCTGCAAAACCATGATTTTAACCACCAATGAATAGGGATTTTTAGGTTTAATACGAATGGAATCGCCAGGTTGATAAGTGAAATCCGGATGATCGGTTTGAAGGATTAGATGATTGATTTCACAAGTTGATTTTTCACTGGTCAGCGGATATTTAGCCTTAACCCGAAGGGTAAAAGTGGGTCCCAATTCTGGTGTTCCAAACTTTAAATCAAGCAGATCGCCATTTCGTCTGTTTTGGAACTTATTTAACAGGGATGATGCCCAGGATTCCGCATTTGCTTTAAAAGCCAAATCGCATGTTACCAAAGAGGAATACCGCTTAGCGCCCAGTTTTTCCAATTGTGCATCAATATCCTTACCGGTTTGGCAAAAATGCTGATAGCTCGAGTCGCCCAGTGCACAAACAGAATAGTTTAGATTGGACAATTGACCAAGCTGCTTTCCAAATAAATGCTTATGGAAAGCTTTGGCTTGTCCTGGGGGATCACCTTCTCCACGTGTACTAACAACTATAAAAAGATACTGCTCCTCTGCTAAATTGTTGACATCGTAATCGCTCATGCTAATAACAGAAGGATCCAATTCATATTTTTGGAATTGTTCTCTTAACTGTTCCGCGATAAATTTAGAGTTGCCTGTTTTTCCGCCATATAAGACAGTAACTGGTGAAGCAAAACTTTTGATATTTTGAATTGAAAAAGCTTGTGGCTCTTTCTTATATATAAATTGATGCATTAAGTTCTATTTAATTCGGGACTAAGATATCTTTTATTATTCGTATTTGGAATAATTCTAAATAAAAAAAATAATGCAATTGTTCTTCTGTTTTGTACCGATTGGTATGTAAATGATCGATGATAGATTTTTAGATTGTGGTCCAAATTTATTTTTTGTTGATATTGGAATTGGTAGAGACGCAATGCATCATTAAATAGTATAACTTTTCCTTATTAAATTTTGATAGTAGAAATCAAAGGCAATTCGGGTGAAGCAAAGCAGAACCGCATATACACTATTAAGTGATGTAACGGCTATTTTAATCCCTGCTGCTATCACAATAAATTCTCCTTTGCACAAAATTCATCTGTCTTTTTATCAATTCCTATTGAAACATTTTGTTTTCTTAATTCCGTATGCTCTATATCATTACCATCATATAACTCAAAGATATGAACTAAATATTTATGAGCATTCTTTACAATATCCATTACTTCAACAACTTGCCCATCTTCATAACCCATACAATTCATTATTCTGGTATCAAGATAATCGTTAAATTCTGGTTTATATAAGAAATCAGATCGATGATGAATAGTATCAATACACTTCCCCTGATTAAGTTTCGTACAATTTTCACATATGTCATCATTTTTAATTACTATTTTAATCGTACTTGTTTTATTCTCAAAAAGTTCATTCCCTATAGTATGATATGAGTGACCATAGGCATGTTCACTTAAAGACTTTCCTGAACCATAATCACGCATTATATCAAAAAAATGATGTATCCTTAATTCTCTCATCTGTATTTCTCTCTAATAGTTTTATTGTTATATTACTTAACGGTCTTGTTAAAATTTGCGAGTGATTAACAACCACCACCCTATAAAAACCACTTAGGTTTATTGTTTTTGTTACATTAGCACGTTGAGCGTTACCGTCTATGCCATTTATCTTTTGTTATGCTCTAGCATTTAATAACATAAACCTACCAATCATCATCACTCCCAATGTTTTTAGGCTCAAACATTTTCAGGAAAGTATAATCGTAAATCGGCACTGAATTTTTACTAAATAATTTTTCAAAAAAACCTTTATTAGTTATTGCATGCGAATTCAGAAGTACGATACTTCCATGACATCCTGACGAATTATTTTTTTTAGTCAAAGTAATTTTATTAATGGTAACACGATATCGAGATTCTTTAAACTGTATTGAAACAAAAGCAGAATGATAATATCCGAAAATTAAATCCGGAGTTTTGAATAAAGTATAACCTGCACCTTTATAGTCTGGTTCGAACAGTCGCAATTCACCCCTTAAACCATTTTCTGTAAATTCAATTTCTTTAAAGATACCTGAGTTTTGAAAATACTCTTTAATGACACTCTTTTGAAGTTCACTTTCAAATACTTTTTGCCAAGTGACTTCGCCTCTTACATTTTTAAAATAAAATTCATTTTCCTGACTATAACAAGAAAAGCTTAGCGTAATAACTGATAGGATTATAAATAATTTTTTCATCAAATGTGATATTAGTTGAAATGTGAATAATTAGCCGACATTATTTCAATTGAAATATATCGTCTTTCATTTTTTCTATATTGAGCTCATATCCCTTAGCTACCGCACGAAACGAAGTTCGATGAAATCAATCTTTTCGTGTGGTTTTGCTTTAGATATGGAACGTGATCGAATCGCGCACCAGCGGAGGTAATTTATTCATTTTTAACCTGTTTAATTTTATCCCTCACATCCCATATCTCCTTAATGCCACAAGATTTTTCATAAAATTCTAATGCTTTGCTTTTGTCTCCTTTCATCAAATAAACTTCTCCCATAAAATAATAAGTCTCGTATGGAACTTTATAATTCTCCAGGTTTAATTGCAATAGGTCGAGTGCATCATCATACTTTTGTTTCGTACAAAAATGCATAGCATATTCATTTACCAGCTGTTCGGGTAATGCTACATGAATCTTATATCTGTCTTCATTATTCTTTATATGATTTAGGATACTCTCTTTGTCAAACGAATGGATATATGTGTTCGGAATTTTATAATCGGAGTACAACTTTTCTAAAGCGTCATACATTGCTTTTAGAGTCATAGAAATATGATCTTCACTTGTGTAAAACTTAAAATCCCAACTTATTTTTTCAGAATATTTGGATTCTATCATTTTTGATAGTTTGATATTCGGTACAATTGTCGTTGAATCAACCAATCCACATACTGATAGAAAATAACACGACTTTATTGTGTCTTGCTTAGAAATATAAGATTCCAAATCTTTTGCAATTGTAGGGTCTATAAATATGGCAGGGTCGGCAGCAAAATACACATTAAAAAGTTCGTTCTGATTTGTGAATATATGATTAAGGCAGACAGCAGCTAACGAGTGAGCAAACAGTAATCTATAATTATTTGTCCTGAAATCATCATCTATTTTAGGAATTAATTCCTTCTGTAGAAATTTTGTAAATTGGTCAGCCCCGCCACCATTCGATAATATCTCTATCTGATTAGGTGTATAATCTCTAACTCTGTCATTATCCGTAGAAACAATACCAACAATAATCATTCTTGGCATCCTTTGAACGAGCCTGGACATGTGATTTACAACTCCTGTAATTTGATGAAAGTGTTCTTGTCCATCCAATAAATACATTACCGGATAATCATATTTTGATTGATCATAGTCCGATGGTAAATACAGCCAATATTCTCTATTTTCATTTAAAATCTCTGATTCAATTACATACTTCTGTCCAATGGTTATTGGTACTTGATTCTGCCCAAATGATTTAGCAAATGAGAGTAATACAGTTATTAATATGATTATTATTCGTGTCATGTTCGTTTTTATAGCAGCCAACTTGTATCTAAACATAAGTAATTGTCTTTTTCTCCATTATCCAATCATAGTATTTTATTTATTCAATAAATATTGAATTCATCATTTACCCAATTTTGTGGGTTTGCCAGAATGTATTCCTCTATCCTATGGTAGGATTCTTCGGAACGGATAATGTGATCGTGGAAACGCGATTGCCAGGAAAAATCGACATGTATTTTTCTGGCATTTCTAGTCACCCCAATTTTAAATCCACGAATGATTGATGATAGGTTTTTAGATTGTGTACCAAATTTGTTTTTTGTTGTATCCATATTGGCATTGTATTGATTATCACCTATGATAATTATGGCATGAAAATGATTGGGCATGATAATGTAGGCGCCCCTTTTTAAATTCATATCCGGGTGCATTTCAAATGTTTTTAACCATTCAGCATCTACAATTTTTCCTATTTCGGACAATTGCATGCTGCCATCCACAAGATCGCCAAAATAATGTTCGCGGTTCTGTGTACAGATCGTTACAAAATAGGCCGCATGCCATCCATAATCCCAATTTTTCAATCGGGAGGATGCAATGCGGTATTTATTTTGAAATTTTTCTGTCATTGGTCATGGTATTTTCCAGGTATCCGGGTAGAGACGCAATGCATTGCGTCTCTACAATAATGGTTGCATCAACCATTTAATTATCACACCCATCATCAGATTTATTTTTCACATTGTATCATACCTTAGGTATCGCATATACCATCTATAATTTCAACCTAAAATCCATTTTAAGGCTCTAATCATGTATTCATCTTATTTTATGTGGATGCGCAACGCTTACTTTTGTTAGCAACTGGCTTCATATATAAATGTATATTCCACCTGTTATATTTTTATTCTTTTCCCATTAGAATTTATAACTAATATAGGTTGACCTGCAGCTTTAAAATCATTCAACACTTGGCGTAAAAGACCAAAATATTCATATTTCAAATGAATGTTATAATGTATTACTTGCCCATTACATTTAAATTTCAAAATATTTCGATTTCCAGAATCTCTTAGCAGTCCTGACAACGACCTTACTCTACCTTCAAACCCCTCATAAACAAGGCAAATCTCTTCAATTTCCTTCGTTTTATATGGAGTAGTATTTGAACCTACGTAATGAGTAATTTCATTTTTATTAATTTCTATAAATCCATTTGTTGAACTTATTTTTTTGAAAAGGAATTGAATTGCCACAAAGCCCACTATAAATGCTAAAAACGATTTGCCAATTATATTGTTATCATCTACAATTGTGGCAAACAAAACTAAAAATGTGATTGCAATAGAGACAAAGGCAATTCTATAAATTGAATATGCTCGTGATTTTCGAACGGAAATAGCAGGAAATTTGATCGTCATATTCATAAATTTTAAAAACTATTGCAATGTTAATTTTTGCTTGTTGCTAACGGCAGTCTGTCTAATAACTATTTTAAAGTCCTTGAGAATCGATTATTTCATAATTTCAAAAACTATTGTTCAGATACCTTAAGCTATCATTCTACTTTTTAGACAGTCTGACAGCGATTGGCTAGATGAAGCTGATTGGCGATTTAACGAACCAAAACTCCACTGAGCCAAATCTTTTATTTGTTTTTACCTTTTCATTTCTAAAGCCAAATCAAAGATTTGGCGGTGTTCAATTACCTTGCTTAACCTCCAGGTACTCACGAACGCCAATTGCTTTATACTAGCGTGTTGTATTGCGTTATTTTATTCATTATAAGTCAGAACCTTTAGTGTTGTATTGTTGATTGATTTATTCATCAAAGTCTCATTATTTAAACTGTCATTTCCCATTTCGAGTAACCATTGATTTATTTTCATAAAACTATTATGTGCAACTATAATTTCATTAAAATACTTCTTACTACTAGAAATTTGAATCGTATCAGTATATGATCTGATTGTATCTAAAGATATAGGAGTACCTTTAATATTTACTAATTCATAGTTCGTATATACTTCATAATCTCCAGCATGAGAGTTCTCAATGACAATTATTGAATCATTAACAACTATTTTACCAACAATTGGCGTTTTTGCAAATTTATCAATCAGCTCTGATTCCTTTGAACAGAGATTAGACCACTGGTAACGATTCTTATATTCCCACTCTCTTTTATAAGGTATCGTTATTTCTGGTATCAATCCTATGAATTCAGAATATGTAAATGAATCATACTTAGCCTGTTTTGCTGCCTTAACCTCCTGCTCTATAACTATCTTAATTGTTTTATCAATTTTAGCAATATTGCTAACATCAACAGATGATAAATGCTCATCTATATCAAACAAATCATATTTTGGTTTATACCAATCAAATTTTGAAAAAAGCTCTTTATCATCCTTTATGTTAAATTCATAACCTTTTCTGGCATAAATTTCATTTTTCAACATTGTTAGCTGCGCTGATGATAGTTTCTTTAAATCAATAATTGAGTCTGAAAGATGTTCGGAAATAGTAACTGAATTTGTTGTTCCTGGTATTTTAACGAATGAGCTTACTACGATTTCATTTTGGGGTTGACAGCCAATTAATACAATAAGCAATACGAATAAGTACTTCTTCATTTTAAATCTTGTTAAATATGTTATAGTTGCTCTAAATGCGAATTAATGCATAATAAACTTTGCTACATTTATTATTCAGACAATTCCATTGCGAAATGTACCGGAATGCAATACAACTTGTTTGTTAGCTTAATAAAGTTGTGTTTATTTTACCATTATTCATTCATCCTATTGTGTTTATACCTCCATATAAGTGTTATAACACGCAAGTTGAATATCTAGCCTATCAAATTTATGAAAAACAAATAGCAAACAATAAAATCAAAAGAGGCAAAACTAGCAGCGAACATAAAATAGAATAAATCTACATAATTACCACAGCTTAGTTCTGTTTGTTCCTTTTCAGTACAATTAATCGATTCCCAACCATTCTATTGTTTCACTACGCTTCAGTTTTGTTGGTTTAGGACCCACATAGGTCAAATAAGAACTCCAGCCATATTCTATTGGATGAGAGCAAAAACCATGATGAACAGGATTATTGTGAATATACAAGACCAATTGTTATAAATAATCTTCATCATCAATCAGCTTTCGCTTAAATAGACGTTCAAATAGAGATCCATGGCGCTTATTGCGCTTATTAATTGCCTTGGTGGAGACATTAAATAAATTTGAAAAAATACTGATGTGGTGGTTTCAGACCTGTCAGGTCTATTCACCAATCGACAAGGATTTAAGGCTTTTATAATGTATTTATTTTATGGGGATGCGCAATGCTTACTTTTTTGTAGCACGTTTTTATTTCTTTAATCCTAATTCTCTAAGTGTCTTGTTTAATAATCTTTTTTTGAAAAAATTCCCAGCTGCATTTAGCGTGAAACCAACAATTAATAAGAAAATTGGCACCCAATATCTATCTGCTTCATTTTCGAAAGAGATGAAAAATAGAATTGGAATCAGGAATAAAAAAATAGATATAGTCGTAATTGGAAAACACAAATGACTATTGACCCTTATTGTCAAAATAGCTCTATCCGCTTCCTCCGAAAATCTACCCTTTAAATATGCAGGATCTCCACCTCCCTGAATATATATTCCAATTGTATATTTATCAGTTAACTTAAACTCGTTTTCGTTCTTTATTTTGCCACACAGGTTAATACTATAGCCTTTTGTTGCAAGTATCTTTTCCAGCTTATTATTAATCCGATCTTTTTCATATTTTAATAATGAAAACCGATGTGTCTCTCTACAAAGAATGGTGTCTAGAAATTTACTCACTCGCTTTTATTTTTAATATGCTACAATGGTTTTGCTAAAATTTTGTTACAAACTAACTTTTTTCCATTTAAATAACATGGCTCTTTTCCGGTTTTCAATATCATTTACTCGAATTGCAGCTACATCTTCAACTCGATATACAACTGTTCCTTCATCTTCTCCCATCTCACCTACACAATGAAGGATAAAATCTGATTCAGATACTTTAGTTATAAAACCTGAAAAGAAACCATCATTACTGATTTCTACTTTAGCAATCTGATTTGTCCCTTCAAGCTGTTTTAATATCTCTATTTGCCAATCTTCAGAATTGCCTAGTTTCATTTCAAAATCAACATCTTTGTCTAATTCTTCAGAGTTTTCAACAATGTATTGCATTGCCTTGGCATAGTCATCGTCAAAATCAATATTTTTTATATTCGCGATTTGCTCAACTATGATACCATCAGATTTCCCATATTTTGTAAAGTGTTTAATGGTAACTAACTCTTCATTGTAATCTGTCACATATCCAGCCCAAAATCCATCTTCATCATTATATTTCCAAATGCCAATAATCTCTCTATTCTGTTTAGAATTTTTTATAAGATCTAATAATATACTTTTACTCATCTTAGTGTCCTTTATGCTTGTTTGTAACGGTCGAGTATATGGCAAGTAGGCGATTGCGTGATTAAAACTTATTGAACCTAGATAAACTTGAAGCGGGCTACAACCGTTGAATTTCCAACTATTTCGCCTATTTGCTATTTACATTGTTTCCTGCTGACAACTTTTTCATCTTATTGATATATCCCTTGACTATTTTTATTTCTTTGTCTATTTTTCCACTATACTCTTCAAATGAATAGTCGACTTTAATGTCTGGCTGTACTCCTGCTACAGTATCTGCTAAATCCATAAGACCGTAAGTCATCGGCATATAATATCTTATCCCTGAATTTTTAAGTTCCAAATCAACCCATATGTTTCCTCCGAATGACATGGAATTTTTGGTTTCGCTACCGATTAAAGTACCCAATTCATTCTTTTTGAATATGGCAGCGATATCCTGTGCTGCTGATGCAGTTCCATGATTAATAAGCATTATGGCATGACCATTAAACCGATAATTTGTTTTATGCACATCAAAATAGGAAGGGCCAGAATTTCTGATCTCTCCATTATTCATACTTAATTTATCCTCAATATATTCGCCATATTGATGAAGTTTGTGAATAGGTAGATTCCATAAAACTGAAGGAACTTTCATATTGTGAAAGGTCCTATTCTTTTTTTGTAGGATTTGCCATCGCGCAACATCACTCATTTTCCAGATGTAATTCTCATAGGTTTTAAGCCTCTTATCG
>Ga0209692_10005353_pt1 | contig 11083 bp, 7 predicted proteins | sample tdDd472_FD_187129 | JGI IMG/M metagenome (GOLD analysis project Ga0209692, IMG submission 187129) | Marine sediment microbial communities from the Atlantic coast under amendment with organic carbon and nitrate - tdDd47.2 (SPAdes)... | ecosystem: Environmental > Aquatic > Marine > Coastal >...
AGGATCTGGCGGGCGTTCTCCAGTTCGTCGCTTTCGACCATCACCCGGCGCGGCAACACCCCCAGCGAGCCTTCGATCACGCTCATGTTCTGGTCGGCAACGAAATAGACGATGCCCGCCTCCTTCATCAGCGCCTCCACGAAGCTGATCATGACCGGATCGTTGGTTCGAATGAGTTCGTCCATGGATACGCCCGTGAAATTGTCACTACGATCTTGACCAAGCTTAAGCGGAATCGTGACATAAAGTCGCGGAGAAACCGGAAATCGTGACCGGGTACGGCTTGAGTAGCCGTCGAATGCTGCGTATTTTCCGGCGAAACATCGAAACGGAACCGGGAGTAGGGTCTTGGGCGTCGTCGTCTCCCTAGAAGACAAGAAGAACGCGAATGCCGGCGTTGACGGTCTGGTCAGGCTGGTCGCCGCCAATATGGAGCGGGTCAACCAGCTCATCCTCAACATGGTCGGCTCGGATGTCGAGATGATCCCGGAGGTCGCCAACCATCTGATTTCCTCCGGCGGCAAGCGGCTGCGTCCGATGCTGACCCTGGCGGCGGCCGAGATGTGCGGTTACGACGGCGCCGGGCACGTCAAGCTCGCGGCCAGCGTCGAGTTCATGCACACCGCCACCCTGCTGCACGACGACGTGGTCGACGAGAGCGACATGCGTCGCGGCAAGCCGGCGCCGCGCATGCTGTGGGGCAACCAGGCGAGCGTGCTGGTCGGCGACTTCCTCCTCGGCCAGGCCTTCAAGATGATGGTCGAGGTCGGTTCGCTCGAAGCCTTGCGGATTCTCTCCGACGCCGCCGCGATCATCGCCGAGGGCGAGGTCATGCAGATCACCGCCGCCAAGAACACCGAAACCACCGAGGACGAATATCTCGCCGTCATCCGCGCCAAGACCGCGGCGCTGTTCTCCGCCGCCGCCGAGGTCGGCCCGGTCATCGGCGGTCGGCCGCGCGCCGAGCAGGCGGCGTTCCGTTCCTACGGCACCAATCTCGGGCTCGCCTTCCAGCTCGTCGACGACGCGCTCGATTATGGCGGCTCCAGCGAGGCGCTGGGCAAGCAGGTCGGCGACGATTTCCGCGAGGGCAAGATCACCCTGCCGGTGGTGCTCGCCTATCGCCGCGGCAGCGACGCGGATCGCGAGTTCTGGAACCGCTGCCTGGTCGAGGGCGAGATCGAGGACGGCGATCTCGAGCGCGCCATCGAACTGATCGCCGCCCATCGCGGCCTCGAGGACACCATCGAGCGGGCCCGCCACTATGGCGGCGTCGCCCGCGACGCGCTCGCCGTGTTCCCCGAGTCCGAATACCGGCAGGCGCTGCTCGACGTGGTCGATTTCTGCATCGCCCGCGTCCACTGACCGAAACCGGATTTCGGGATCGTTCTGACGGGTCCGCCGGAGGGGGCGGCGGATAGCGCTTGTCATTGGATCGTTGAAACGGCTAAGTGGCAGGCAATCCCTCCTGCCGCCGAGCCGGTTTCCATGTCTGATATCGCGGAACATGCTCCGCCGCCGATCCCCTGGTTCCGCATCTTCTCTCTGGCCACGGCTCAGGTCGTCTCCTGGGGAACCATCTATTACAGCTTCACCCTGTTCCTCGGGCCGATGGAGCGGGAGCTGGGCTGGAGCACCAGCGACCTCGCCGCCGGCCTGACCGTGGCGATGCTGGTCTCGAGCCTCGTCGCCTATTTCGCCGGTCGCTGGATCGACCTCTATGGCGGCCGCGCGCTGATGACCGCCGGATCGCTGCTCGCCGCGATCCTGCTCGCCGCCATGAGCCAGGTCGACAGCCAGTTCGTCTTCTATGGCCTGTGGGCGGCGCTGGGTTTCGTGCTGGCGACCAATCTCTACGATCCGCTGTTCACGGTCCTGACCATCGCGCTGCGAGAAAGCGCCCCCAGGGCGATCACCGCCGTCACCCTGGTCGCCGGCTTCGCCAGCACCGTCTTCGTGCCGCTCACAAACCTCCTGATCGACACGCTCGGCTGGCGCGACGCCTTTCTGGTGCTTGCCGCCATCAATCTGCTGGTCAACGTGCCGATCCACGCGACCGCGCTCAAGGGCCTGCATTATCGCGATCCGCCGCCTCCGGCGAACGCGGACGGCAGGGACAGGCCGGCGCCCGACCGGCCGCTCCGCCGGGCGATGCGCAAGCCGGTCTTCTGGTCGCTGCTCGGGACCTTCTTCACCCACGCATTCTTCTATTCCTCGATCCCGCTGCATCTGATCCCGCTGATCATTTCGATGGACATCTCCAAGGGCACGGCGGTGGCCGTCTTTGCCATCATCGGGCCGGCGCAGGTCCTGGGTCGTCTGTTCATGGCGGCGATGGCACGGATCCTGCCGCTGAAATATTTCGGGCTGGTGGCGTTTGGACTGGCGGCGGGGGGCTTCGCGCTTCTCTTTTTCCTGCCGGCCTCGACCACTTTGTTTGTGGTGTTCGCCGCCTTCTATGGCGCGGCGAACGGCATGACCACCATCGTCCGCGCCACCGCCGTGCCGGAATTCCTCGGCCGTCGCGGCATCGGCGCCATCCAGGGATCGATCGCATTGCCGGTTACCATGATGCTCGCCGCCGCGCCCTATCTCGCGTCGCTGATCCGGCAATCGGCCGGCAGCTACGACCCGGTCATTTCCCTGTGGTTCTCGCTGTCGTTGGCAAGCGTGGCGGGGTATTCGCTGGCGATCTGGACCGGCCGCCGTTCGTCAGTCGACTGACTTTGGCGCCGTCGCCGCCCGGCACCACCAGTCGGCCCGCTTGCCTGCGATCCGCGTCGCGGCGGCCCCGGCTTCCGCCTTGGTTTCGAACAGCCCGAACGAGGTCGCCCCCGACCCGGTCATGCGCGCCATCAGACAACCCGGTTCGGCGGCGAGCGCGTCGAGACAGACGCCGACGGGCGGGCACAGGGATTTCGCCGCGTCTTCGAGATCGTTGCCCGACCGCGCAAGCCAATCGGCGACCGCGCCCGCATCGGACATTTCCACCAGCGGCGGCAGTCCGTCGGGAGAAAATCGCGAATTCGCCCTGAACACCGACGGTGTCGACAGCGGCAATCCGGGATTGACCAGCACCAGATGCAGGTCGCAGCCGAGATCGACCGGATCGAGCACCTCGCCGATGCCGCGCACCCGGCACGTTCGGCTCGCCACGCACATCGGCACGTCGGCGCCCAGCGCCGCGCCCTGTTCGGCGAGGGCGGCGGTGCCCAGATCGAGCTCCCACAGCCGGTCGAGAAGCCGCAGCGTCGCCGCCGCATCCGCCGAACCTCCGCCGAGCCCGGCCGCGACCGGCATGGTCTTTTCCAGGATCAGACGGGCACCGGGCGGTGGTGTGACTCTGGGCGCGATCCCGGCGAGTAGCCGCGCTGCCCGCAGCACCAGATTGGCTTCCGGCGCGCAATCGACCGCCGCCGCCATGGGCCCTCGGATTTCGAGCCGGGTCTCGGGCGCCGGTTGCGCCCGAAGCTCCTCGCCGACATCGGCGAAGACGACGAGACTGTCGAGCAGGTGATAACCGTCCGGCCGGCGGCCGGTCACGAGCAGTGCGAGATTGACCTTGGCGAAGGCGGGTTCGCGAAGCGGCATCGTCGATGGTCGGCGGCTGGACCCGTCAGCCGTCCTTCTTGCCGTCGCTCTCGGGCTTCGGCGCCAGCGCCTTTTCCTCTTCCATCCCCTTGGCGATCTTCCTCAGCACGATCTTGAGGACATCGGGTTCGGGCTTCAGGTCGCGGGCGTGGTTCCACTGGAAGCGCGCCTCCAGATGCCGTCCGGCGCGCCAGTAGGCGTCGCCCAGATGGTCGTTGATCACCGGATCTTCCGGACGCAGTTCCACCGCCCGTTCCAGATGCTCGACCGCCTTGTCGTATTGCCTGAGCCGGTAATAGGCCCAGCCGAGGCTGTCGACGATATAGCCGTCGTCGCTGCGCTTGGCGACGGCGAGCTTGATCATCTCGAGCGCCTTTTCGAGGTGCATGCCCTTGTCGATCCAGGAATAGCCCAGATAGTTCAGGACGTGCGGCTGGTCGGGAAACAGCTCCAGCGCCTGCTGGAAATCGGCCTCCGCCAGCGCCCATCGATCGGTGCGCTCGTAGCAGATGCCGCGATGATAATAGAGCAGCCAGTGCTCGCGGCCCGGCGTCCCGATGGTGGCGATGCCCTGTTCGAGCACCTTTGCGGCATCGGCGAACAGCTTGTGGTTCCTGAGCACCGTGGCGTAGATGCGGACCGCCAGCAGGTTCGCGGGGTCGGCGTCGACGATGGCGCTAAGATGCTTGCGCGCCGCCTTCAGGTTTTCGAGCGAATTGTAGTGCAGGCCGACCTGTACCTGCGCGCTCATGTGCAGCGGAGATGATGCCGGGATTTCGTTCAAGAGGTCGATCGCCCGCGCATGCATCTTGAAGCGCTCGTACAGCCCGGCGAGGACGATCTTAGGCAGGATCGCATTGGCTTCAAGCCGCTGCGAAAGCTGCAGATAGGCGGCGGCGACCTCCTGGCCGTCGCGGGCGATGGCCGAGCCGATGTGATAGAGGATCTCGGCCGCGCCGCCGCGCGCCGAGGTGATCACCGGTTCCGGCAGGCGCTTTTCCGCGAGCCGCTTTTCGAGGTCTTCGATCAGCGCATGGGTTCCGCTCTTGCGCTTGAAATCCCCGATCGCCGCCAGCGCTTCGTCGTACTTGCCCATCCGGGCGAGCGCCTCGGCATAGGCCATCAGCATGCGCATGACGTTCGGATCTTCCTCGTGCGCGCGCTTGAGCAGTTCGGCGGCCTTTTCGTAGTCGCCGGCGAGGATCTGCAGCAGGCCGCCGTGATAGGCGGCGTTGGAGGTGATCCATTTCGCTCCGCCCATTCCCGCGAGCCGCTTGGCCGCATCCCTGGGATGGCCGCGCTCGTATTGCATCCAGGCGCCGATGATGCCGTGGGTCAGCCGGTCGAGCCGCCGCGACGGACGGGTCGACAACAGCTTGTCGGCGGCTTCGTAATCGCTGCGCTGATAGGCGTCGACGATGGTGACGAGCCGGGCGAGCGAATTGCCGGGATTGACGGCCAGAAGCTGGCGGGCCAGTTCCGCCGCCTCCTCGATGTCGCCGTTGGCGGCGGACAGGACGAAGGACTGGCCGAGCAGGTCGAGATTGCCCGGATCGGCGTTCAGCGCCCGGCGGTAGAAATCGGCCGCGCGGGAGATATCCTTTTCCTTCCGGGCCAGCCGCGCGGCGAGGAAGTTGCCGGCGAACGAGAAGGTATAGACGTTTTCCTGGATTTCGGTCGTGTCCGATCCCGGTGCCGCGGAAACGGTTCCGGCCGTCAGGGCGGTGGCGGCGGCCCCGAACAGGATCGAAACGACCTTTGTCCGGCTGGCGAACCGGCTCGAAATCTTAACGCCGCGGAGTTCGGGCATCAAACCTCACGCTTGTGCTGGGTATCGGATGGCCAGGGCTTGTACCTGTAGCATTATGCCTAGAATGGCGATTTTAGGGGTATACCGCAAGCGCAAGCCGTCCGCGACCGGATTGTCTCGGTTAATTACCGCAAGCGGAGCGGGGCCGTCTGCACGGATCGCGAGTCGGAACCGGCGGAACCGCCGAATCGGCGGTTCGCGGACAGTGTCCCGCGGACCGGGTGACGGGACGCGACCGAAGGCCGCGCCGGCCGCACGGCCGACACATTTGCGTTACCGGCGGATCGCGGGCGTTTTCGCCTTTCGGTCACGACCAGGAAACCTTGTGGGACGCCGGTTTATTGCGCCGCAGCAGGAAACCGGTTAGAGCCTATGTCCGACAACCCGCTCAAGCGATCTGAGGACCAACCAGCATGTCGAAATGGGTCTACACCTTCGGCGACGGCGCGGCCGAAGGGACGGCCGGGATGAAGAACCTGCTCGGCGGCAAGGGCGCCAATCTCGCCGAAATGAGCAATCTCGGACTGCCGGTTCCCCCCGGCTTCACCATCACCACCGAGGTCTGCACCTATTTCTACGACAACGGCCGCACCTATCCGGAAGATCTCGCCGCCCAGGTCGACGCGGCGATCGCCGGCGTCGGCGCGATCGCCGGACGATCCTTCGGCGACGCGACCAACCCGCTGCTCGTCTCGGTGCGTTCCGGCGCCCGGGCGTCGATGCCGGGCATGATGGACACGGTGCTCAATCTCGGCCTCAACGACGAGACCGTGGAGGCGCTGGCGAAGGTCTCGGGAGATCGGCGCTTCGCCTACGATTCCTATCGCCGCTTCATCCAGATGTATTGCGACGTGGTGCTCGGCCTGTCCCATGATGCCTTCGAGGGAATCCTCGACGAACTGAAGAACGACAAGGGCTATCTCCTCGACACCGACCTCGATGCCGACGACTGGGTCGAGATCGTCGGCCGCTTCAAGGCGTATGCCGCCGAGGAACTCGATGTGCCGTTCCCCCAGGATCCGCGCGACCAGCTCTGGGGCGCCATCGGCGCGGTATTCTCGAGCTGGATGAACGCTCGGGCGATCACCTACCGCAAGCTTCACGGCTATCCGGGCGACTGGGGCACCGCGGTCAACATCCAGGCGATGGTGTTCGGCAATATCGGCAAGGGTTCGGCCACCGGCGTCGCATTCACCCGCAATCCCTCGACCGGCGAGAACGCGCTCTACGGCGAGTTCCTCCTCAACGCGCAAGGCGAGGACGTGGTCGCCGGCATCCGCACGCCGCAATCGATCACCGAGGCCGCCCGCCGCGCCCAGGGCAGCCGCGAGCAGTCGCTGGAGACCGCCATGCCGGAGGTCTTCGCCCAGTTCACCGATTTCTGCCACCGCCTCGAGACCCACTATCGCGAGATGCAGGATCTCGAATTCACCGTCGAGAACGGCAAGCTGTGGATGCTGCAGACGCGGACCGGCAAGCGCACCGCCAAGGCGGCGCTCAGGATTGCGGTGGAGATGGCTGAATCCGGACTGATCACGCATGAGGAGGCGATCGGGCGCATCGATCCCGCCTCCCTCGACCAGCTCCTGCACCCGACCATTTCGCCGGACGCCGAGCGCGACATTCTCGCCAGGGGCCTGCCGGCCTCGCCCGGCGCCGCTTCGGGCGAAATCGTGTTCACCGCCGACGAGGCGGAAAAGGCGGCCGCCGCCGGCCGCCGGGTCATCCTGGTGCGTATCGAGACCAGCCCCGAGGACATTCACGGCATGCACGCCGCGCAAGGCATCCTGACCACGCGCGGCGGCATGACCAGCCACGCCGCCGTCGTCGCCCGCGGCATGGGAACGCCGTGCATTTCCGGCGCCGGTCATATCCGGGTCGACTATCACGGCCAGAAGTTCTCCGTCATGGGCCGCACCTTCGCGGCCGGCGACCTGATCACAATCGACGGCGGCACCGGCGAGGTGCTGGCCGGCGCCGTGGCGATGCAGCAGCCGGAGCTCTCCGGCGATTTCGGCCGGCTGATGCAATGGGCCGACACCTCCCGCCGCATGCAGGTGAGGACAAATGCCGAGACCCCCAACGACGCCCGCGCCGCGCGCGAGTTCGGCGCCGAGGGGATCGGGCTGTGCCGGACCGAGCACATGTTCTTCGAGGGCGACCGCATCGTCGCCGTGCGCGAAATGATCCTCGCCGACACCGCCGAAGAACGCCGAGCGGCGCTCGACAAGTTGCTGCCGATGCAGCGCGCCGATTTCACCGAACTGTTCGAGATCATGCACGGCCTGCCGGTGACCATCCGGCTGCTCGATCCGCCGCTGCACGAATTCCTGCCCAAGACCAACGAAGAGATCGCCGAAGTGGCGGCGGCCATGGGCGTCGACGCGGAACGGCTGCGGCAGCGGGCGCTCGAGCTCGAGGAAAGCAACCCGATGCTCGGCCTTCGCGGCTGCAGGCTGGCGGTCAACTATCCGGAGATCGCCGAGATGCAGGCGCGCGCCATCTTCGAGGCGGCGATCGCCGCGGCGGAGAAGACCGGCGCCCCGGTGGTGCCGGAAGTCATGGTGCCGCTGGTCGGAATGCGGTCCGAACTGGATCTGGTCAAGGGCCTGATCGACGGCACGGCCGAAGCGGTGATGAAGGAAACCGGCAAGAGCTTCGCCTATCAGGTCGGCACCATGGTGGAGCTGCCGCGCGCCGCCCTGCGCGCCGCGGCGATCGCGGAAGCCGCCGAGTTCTTCTCTTTCGGCACCAACGACCTGACCCAGACCACCTACGGGATTTCCCGCGACGACGCGGCCGGTTTCCTCGGCGCCTACACCACCCGCGGCCTGATGGACACCGATCCGTTCATCAGCCTCGACCAGGTCGGCGTCGGCGAGCTGATCGAGATCGCCGCCGAGCGCGGCCGCAAGACCCGTCCGGACATCAAGCTCGGCATCTGCGGCGAGCATGGCGGCGACCCGGCCTCGATCGGCTTCTGCGAGACGGTCGGCCTCGACTATGTCTCCTGCTCGCCCTTCCGGGTGCCGATCGCGCGTCTCGCCGCCGCCCAGGCCGCGTTGCGGGCCGCGAACGGCGCCTCCGCCTGACGCCGTCGCATGGCGCGTGAACCGCTCGACACCCTCGCCGCCGTCCGCGCCGCCGGCAAGACCGGTGTCGCGCGAACGCTGACCGCGATCGAGACCGCGGCCGGCGAGGACTGGCTCGCCGCGCTGCTCGACGAGGCGGTGGCGAACGCGACCGGCTACGTGCTCGGGCTGACCGGACCGCCCGGGGTCGGCAAATCGACGCTGACCAGCGCGCTGGTCGCGACCTGGCGGGGCGAGGGGCTTTCCGTGGCGGTGCTGGCGGTCGATCCGTCCTCGCGGCGCAGCGGCGGCGCGCTGCTCGGCGACCGCACGCGGATGAAAACCGATCCCGCGGACGAAAGCGTCTTCATCCGCTCGATGGCCGCCCGCGACCGGCTCGGCGGCCTCTCCGACCATTCGATCGCGGCGGTCGCGCTGCTGCGTGCCGTCTACGACATGGTGCTGGTCGAGACCGTCGGCATCGGCCAGTCCGAGGGCGACATCGCGCTGGTCGCCGACACCATCGTGCTCTGCGTCCAGCCAGGCTCCGGCGACTCGCTGCAATTCATGAAGGCGGGGATCATGGAGCTTCCCGACATCGTCGCGGTGACCAAGGCCGACATGGGCGACGTCGCCCGGCGGGCGGCGGCGGACGTGGAGGGCGCGCTGTCGCTCAACCATCGGGCCGCGGACGACTGGCCGGTGCCCGTGGTCCAGGTCTCGGCGCCCGCTGCGACCGGGGTCGACGGTCTGGTCGAGGCGGTTCGGAATCATCGCGATTTCATGGCCGAAGCCGGACGCCTCGACGCCCATCGGGACCGCCTGCACGAGCGCTGGATCCGCGAGGCGGTGCGCGAGTCCCACGGCCGGACCGGATTGCGGCAGGCTGAAGGCCTGCTGTCCAGAACCGGACACAAGTGCCCGTTTGCTGCCATAAACCGGGTAGCCGAGGCCCTCGAAGGGCGCCCGCGTTTACCATAATCGGCGATGCTGACGCCGGCAAACGAACCAAAATTCCTCGGTTAACTCTCTCGCAAGGTTAATTCCCCAATACTACCCAATAACGGCCGCAGCTTCGCCGCGGTTGGTGGGGACGCTGATCCGACTTCGATCAGTTTGTGTGAGTTCGAGTGGAGTTTGCGTAGTATGTATCGCCGTGTACTCCGGTCCGGGACGGGACCGGCAAAGGCCTATTTCGTTTCGCTTTCGCTCCTGACCGGTGCTTTCGCCTTCTTACCGACACAAGCCGCTTTCCAGGACAATCTCGCCCAGCTGACGGGCGAGAGCGGGGGAATCCGGCGGCATGTCATGGTGATGGCGCCGATGGGTCGGCAAGCGCCCCGCAGCCCCGTTGCCGATAACAAGACCGCCGATGTCGCTGCGCGCAGCGCCCCGGCGATGGTCTTCGCCCAGGTCGCCGTCTCCGGTCCCGGTGTCGATCCCGTCATCACCGGTTCGATCGGCGACGCCGACAAGGCCGGCGACCACGCCCTCGATTTCGACCGCGACCGGGCGGCGCTGGCCGACCTCGGCGACCGGCTCCTGGGCTCGCGCGGGGAAAAGGGCACCGAGATCGTCGCGGTCGCCCGCTCGGCGCGCGAATTCGTCGCCGGCAATCTCTACGACATGAAGAGCATTATCACCGATCACGGTTCCAACGAGATGCCGCGCGTCGCCTTCGTCAAGACCGCGCCGCTCGAGGGCATGACCCGGCTGGCCAGCGCCGACGGGTCCGGCGACGATGCCACCGGCAAGCCGATGGTTCTCGACCCGCGGCTGATCTTTGCTCATCGCGCCGCGGCGGTCAGCGCCTCGCTGGTCAGCGCCTACGCGCCGGAGCTCGCCGGCGAGATCCATTCGCCCTTCGCAGCCCTGCTCGACCGGCCCAGCCACGGCGACGGCACCGCGGCCACCAAGGAAGGCGGCACCCATGACTGGGTTAAAAACGCACTTCCCGCGAGCGTGAAGGAAAAGAAGGAACAGGCCTGCCTCGCCACGGCGATCTATTTCGAATCCCGCGGCGAACCGGTAAAGGGACAGGTGGCCGTCGCCCAGGTGGTCCTCAACCGGGTCAAGAATCCCACCTATCCGGACTCGATCTGCAAGGTCGTCTACCAGAACAAGCGCTGGCGCAACCGCTGCCAGTTCTCCTTCGCCTGCGACGGCATTCGCGACCGGGTCCACAACATGCAGCTTTGGAAGCAGGCCCAGACGCTCGCCGCCGACGTCATCGAGGGCCGTCGCTGGCTCAAGGAGGTGGGCGCGTCGACCCACTACCATGCCACCTACGTCAATCCGCGCTGGGCTCACCGGATGAACCGCAAGAGCAAGATCGGCCAACACATCTTCTACCGCACCAAGGGCGGCGGCTGGAGCTGACCGCTCACCGGACGCACTGACATCAGTTGGGGGAAAACCCCCGCGTCGATAACCGTGGAACCCACGAGGGAACCGCGCCGGCGCGGGGGTTTTTCTTGTCCTCGGGTTAGGTCGCGAGAGGCTTACTTGCAGGGCCTGGCGAGCGCCCGGCAGCCCCACTTCTTGTAGATCTTGCCGAACTTGCCGCAGCTATAGGGATTGCGGGTGGTCTTGTCCGCCTTGCCCCAGTCGC
>Ga0209692_10005354_pt1 | contig 11082 bp, 8 predicted proteins | sample tdDd472_FD_187129 | JGI IMG/M metagenome (GOLD analysis project Ga0209692, IMG submission 187129) | Marine sediment microbial communities from the Atlantic coast under amendment with organic carbon and nitrate - tdDd47.2 (SPAdes)... | ecosystem: Environmental > Aquatic > Marine > Coastal >...
AACACCCTTTCCATAACACCGATAAACAGCTACAATCATTGAAAATGAGAGACTTCACAAACAACAACATTTACAATCCACATGCCGGATCATCACGGTCCTTGCCTGATACTGCTTGAGGGCACCCCATGCTACGATTTGGCTATCACCCATGAGGTGTTTTAGATGACACCTGACGACCCCAGAATACCCAACTCAGAAAATCCGTTTTTAACGGACACACAGCATATCCTCAACATGACCCATACCCCCTTTCTTGTTGTAGACCTGAACCTCGATACCCTCTGGGCTAACCATAAATTTTACGAGGTATTTCACCTCTCGCCAGACCAATTGATAGGGCATAAACTCTTCTCTGCTGCCAATAACACATGGGACATCCCCGCCCTTCGAAGACTCATCGATAAATCACTTGAGTCAAGAAGTAAGAGTCTTGAAAGTATTGAGATTGACACGTCGGCTCCAAAACTGGGCGACAGAGCATTGCGCATCAACTCTCAAATTTCCTTCCTTCACAGTCTCGGGAAAGAGGTCCTGCTGCTCTCCATCGAGGACGAAACGGAAAAAAAATTACGCGAAAAGCAGGTCCACGAATTTGAGCATCGCTTTCAGCGAATGTTCGAAACATCCCACGATGGGTTGATGCTCATAAACAAAAAAACCGGCATCATCACCGACGTCAACCCCGCCCTTACCGGCATGATGGGGGGTAAAAAAGAGGATTTTTGTGGAAAACCCATTCAGGAGGTGGGCATCGTCGATCGAGAATGCGACCTTGCAACATTGACCGCGAATCTTGGAGCCATCGGGTACTACACACTTGATAACATACTCATTAACCTGAAGACCTCCATCCCCTTTACAGCCGAGATCTCTTTTGTCAACAAGTCCTCATCGATTCAATGCAACATTCGAGACATCTCCGACCGAATTGCCGACAAAGACCTGTTGCAACTGGATTTCAATGAGTTGCAATCCATGTTCAAGGCAATACCTGATCTGATTATGATCCTGGACAAAGAGATGCGCATACTCAAGTACAACACCGCATTTTCACAAGTGTTTAAAGGCACATCCACCCAAATCCTCGGGCACCAGTGCCATGACATATTTTGCGGAAGGCAGACCCCGTGCGCGGATTGCCCGATGCTCGACACCCTTAAAGATCTCAAAGTCCACGCCACCATCAGCACGCGTAATGCACTTGGAAAAACATTTCAAATCGCCACCGCTCCCATCCTGAGCGAGAATGGGGATCTTGTCTCCATTGTCCATATTGCAAAAGACATCACGGTTCAGGAAAAACTCGCAATTCAACTCAGGCAAGCCCAGAAAATGGAGGCCATCGGCTCCCTGGCAGGGGGGATTGCCCATGATTTTAACAATATCCTCACCCCGATCCTCGGCTATACGGAAATAGCCATTGAAAACACCCCTGCCGGAAGCGAGATACTCGATGACCTTCACCAGGTTCTGTCGTCCGCCCACCGTGCCAAAGAGCTGGTCAAACAAATCCTCGCATTCAGTCGGCACTCCGAAGAAGAGCTCAAGCCGATGAAAATCCATCAGGTAATTGAGGAGGCCATCAAAATGTTGCGCTCCTCACTTCCCGCCAGCATCGACATCGTAAAAAGCATTGATCACACGTGTGGCGCCATCATGGCTGACCCGACCCAGGTCCACCAGATCTTGATGAACCTGTGCACCAACGCCTCTCAGGCCATGCATAAAGCAGGGGGAACCTTGGGGATTTCCCTTATCGGGGTACAACTTGACTCACTTGACCTGGACCACAAGTTCAACCTGAAACCAGGGCCGTATGTCTTGCTGGAGGTCAGCGACACCGGTGCAGGAATTCCGACAGATAAAATCCATCATATATTTGACCCCTATTTCACGACCAAACCAAAGGGTGAAAGCACGGGCCTCGGCCTGGCTGTTGTGCACGGCATCGTAAAAAAATACAACGGCGATATCACGGTTTACAGTGAGCTGGAAAAAGGCTCTGTTTTCAGAGTGTTTATCCCCGCCATCCCCCCTGTCTCTAAACACAAAGAGCCCCACCCATCCCCTGCGTTTCTTCCGCGTGGCACGGAACACATTCTTCTCATCGATGACGAAAAGATGATCGTACGAATGGAAGAACAGATGCTTCGGGGGCAGGGCTACAGTGTGACCACCTTCTCAGACAGCGAAGAGGCGCTGAAGGCATTTCAAACCCACCCACATGATTTCGACCTGATTATCACGGACATGACCATGCCCAAACTATGCGGGGACAAATTGGCGCAAGAGATGCTGAGCATAAGGCCCGATATGCCAATCATTCTCTGCAGTGGGTTCAACCCCATTGTTTCAGGGACAAAAAGGCAAACCCTGGGAATCCGCAAATACCTCACAAAACCTATTATCAAAAGTGAACTGGTGATTGCGGTACGCCAAGTCTTGGACACCGAGGAGGGCAGCAAAAAACCATCCTGATTGCTGACCCTTACGCCAGCCGGTTTGTCTCCGGGGAGTTCACGGTCTGGATGAAACCACCCCTTACGACATGAAAATAAAGGCCGTGGGGTAACTATTCAACTCAAAAAAAGCAGCTTCCGGCGGCAAGGTGTGCCACCTTGAAAGCGGGTATTGGGTCCGTTTTGCCCCCCCGGCAGGCCCGCCGAAGCCAAAGGTGAGCTGAATAGTTACTGAAACCTCATTCATTCCCACCCAAACCCCATACCCTCCCGTTTTCGCACATGACAAATCGCCCCCTTTTCTGGTAATTTTATAGTTTTGAATCAGTCAATTGTAGAACGCACGCCTCAACAGGGCTTCACCACGTTCTCAACACAGGTCCATCCTGCCAACAATAAAAGTTACATATCAATCATTTACATTCAGTCCACGGAGAAAACGATGGAGAATCCCCAAGAATCAGCCATATCTAAATTTTTAAAGCTGGAGTCCGCGGGTGGTATTGTTCTCATGATTGCCGCAACCCTTGCGGTGGTGTGTGCAAACACCCCCCTTCGTTCTTACTATGCCCTTCTTATCGACACCCCTGTTGCGGTGCAAATCGGCGCCTTAGAAATCGCAAAGCCCCTGCTTCTGTGGGTTAACGACGGGTTAATGGCTGTGTTCTTTTTTCTTGTGGGCCTGGAGTTGAAACGGGAACTCATGGAAGGGGAGCTGTCGGACAAGCGAAACATCATCCTGCCCGGACTGGGTGCCATTGGCGGCATGGTGGTTCCAGCGCTGGTTTATGTGTACTTCAACTCGGGTGATGCCGCTGCCATGAAGGGGTGGGCTATTCCGGCCGCAACCGATATCGCCTTTGCCCTGGGGATTCTCTCCCTTCTCGGCTCTCGGGTCCCCAACAGCATCAAGGTGTTTCTCACGTCCCTTGCAATCTTTGATGACATCGGAGCCATCCTGATCATCGCTGTCTTCTACACAGCAAACATATCCTTTGCCGCACTGACGGTGGCGGCGTGCTGCATTCCGGTACTGGCCTTTTTAAACTGGCGAAATGAAGAATCCAGAAGCCTCTACATCACAGTGGGAATCATCATGTGGGTGGCCATGCTAAAATCCGGCGTCCATGCGACCCTGGCTGGGGTTCTCCTGGCCATGTTCATCCCCATGAAGTCAAAAACGGAGAGTTCGCACTCCCCCCTTAAAAGCCTGGAGCATGACCTCCACTCAGCCGTCGCCTTTATTGTCCTACCCGTCTTTGCCTTTGCCAACGCCGGAATTAACTTTGCCGGAATGGGCGTGGAGCAGGTCTTTCACAATGTCTCCATGGGCATCGCCATGGGATTGTTTGTGGGCAAACAGGTCGGCATCTTCAGCATCTGCTGGGCAGCGGCCAAATTAAAGCTGACCACCCTGCCCAAAGGAATGAACTGGGGTTCGCTATACGGGGCAGCGACCCTGTGCGGGGTCGGTTTCACCATGAGCCTCTTCATCGGGTCCCTGGCCTTTGAGGAGACAGGCGCCAACCTCCTGTTTGATGAACGCCTCGGCATCATCCTTGGGTCCCTGGCTTCCGGCTTCATGGGCTACCTGGTGCTGCGCGTCAGCCTCCCTGTCACACGGCCAGAGCAGTCTTCTTAAACAGTAAGGGCCTCGCTGTGAAATAATTATACAACGACCGTTACCGGGCGATTCCACAAGACTGTGTGGTCCACCGTTCAATTTTCAAAGCGCACGGTGCTGGTCATGCTGAGCGTGGATAATTAAATTTTGGTAAGGCCCTAGCTACTCCGCTCTGAAAAAAACGGCCTCCGGCGGCAAGGAGTGCCACCTTGAAAGAAGATTGCGGAAGCGTTTTGCCGCCGGAGACATGGCTGAATCGTTACCCTTAAATAGACGAGTGCCGTAATTTAGGGTGCGGCGACGCATGGGTTGGTGACATGGTAGCCACACACCGGTATGCAGGCTCTTTCATGTCCGTTCTCATCAACTAAAAAAGGGGCTGAGCGCTTAGAATAAAGCGCAGCCCCTTGTTCTTTTTCCTCCAGCCATGCTCAGGAGCCCTCAGGCATCCACATCCACACTGTCCCTCTTTTCAAAAATAAAATCTTTTATCTTTTTCAGGTGTGGGGCCAATACAACAATGGCAATGGCGGCAAACAGGTACTGGATCATGTGAAAACGCTGCTCTAAAAAATCGAAGCAAAAAAACCAGACAACGATGGCTGTCAGGGTGCCCAGAAACGTGGCCGATAAATTTCTGATCAGGCTTAGCCGGAGCATGTACCCGATAATTGAGCCCACCACAGGCCCGGTCACCGGAAGGGGGGCCATGACAAAGAGAAAAATACCGATCCACCCATAGGGTTTTATGTTTTCCTTTTGTTCTACGGCTTTTTCGCTCAGACGGTCCATAAGACGCACGAGCCATTCCACCTTCAGGTAATTTGTGGTGCTTAACACAAACCCTGCGTAGGTGAAGCAGACGATGAGCACCTCAATATAAAAGTTATATAAAATGGTGGGAAAAGCCCCGACGCCATTATAAATGCACAGACCTATACCTGCTGCACGGCCACCAAAGGCATGGGCAACAAAAACAAGGATCAGTGTTTTGGCAGTGTGAAAATCGGTGACACCATAGAATCCGATTAAACCAAGGAGCAGAAAGCTTAAAACAGCACCACTTAACAGCAGCCGGCCTTCTATGGAGTTGGAAAGGGTTTGTTTCATATTGGATACACTACATTAAAGGTTATCGTTGCGAACTCAAATTTATAGGGAAAGACAGTGTCACTGTCAAGAACTACATGATGAGCTCTGAACTGAACCGTCACTTGGTCTCACAGAACCTGCCTTCCATGGGCAAACAGACCCGGTTTTTAGGTGCTTTTGCCTGGTCTGAAAGAGTGGGTTTGACAAACAGGGTATGGATGCCTTCTGAGAAAATCTCCGCGAATGCACTGCACCCGAGGACGAGGGTCGAGTGCATTCGCAAACCGCTTTCAAGGTGGCTCACCTTGCGCCGAAGGCTTGTTTTTTCACGTTTCCCTTAACCAAAGGTCTCCACAGGAAGACCGGCTTCGACCTGGATGCGAGAGGCGATGCCCCCTAACCCGATGGCATCCAGAGGCGTGATATAGGAAGAGCAGGGCTGCCTTGCCACGGTGTAGACCTGAACATTTCGGATAGCCGCGCCGCTTGCATTGAGCCGTTTCAGGCAGCTGATGTACTGATCCACGGCCTCGGTGGAAGGAGGCTGGCCCCAGCGTTTCATGAACATGGACTGAATGGTAGCAGGCAGGATTTGGCTGGCATCAACGATGTTCTCTTCCAGGCGTTCGATGGAAAACTGGGTGCCATTGGTGCGGGTCATGCGCTCCTGGTCTCCGGCATCAAGTTTGATCCACACGTGGCCGCCTGCGGCAGCAAGACAGTTGAGGGCGCGGCGTCCCCTGGAGTGGTGGACAAAGGTACCGTTGGTGATGACCACCACGGGGGTGTCGGTAAACCCCAGGGCGGAAAGAGTCTCCGCAGCCAGCTCAATGCAGCGATCAAGACAGCGAACAGCCATGGGCTCACCGTTACCGGCAAAGGTGACATCCTTCACCTCGGGGCCATGCGGGTCAGACTTGATGTCGGAGAGAATCTGGAAAAGCTCCTGAACAAAGGCTTCCGGGTCCACTCCTGCACACTGTGCTGACGTGTTTCGGTCCACTTCACAGTAGACACAGTTGTAATTGCATCGGTTGTCGAGACTCAGATTGACCCCAATGGAGAGGCCGTGGGAGCGGCGGGAGATGACCGGGTAGATATACGTGAAATGGCCGTAGGCCCGTGAATGATCCACTATGGAAAGCTGGGACGATTGCATAAACACGAGAAATACCTCACATGCTGCAGGTCTTCAGGAAGACCTGAAAGACGTTCATACGGCACAGGCGGTACCTGTGCCGCACGGCTAATCTGACATCTGATATATCATAAAATATATTAGAAAAGCCATGCCTTTATCAAATAAATCATGCCACTATTCAGCTATGCCTCCGGCGGGTCGCTTTTTGAAAAAAGCTCCGCAAAAACGTTCCGGTTGCATCCCCTTTTGCCGCTCAGCGCCGGTGGGGCTGAGCGGCAAAAGGGGATGCTGGTTTACACGAGTACAGTCGACAAACTAACGCCTTCGCGGAAGAGGCGAGAATGGTGGCATTCTTCACCTATTTCATGTTGAGTTGTCACCGTTGAACCTATGCAGCCTAAAGGCAACCCTGTCTGGGCGCGCCGAGCTCCCCCGCGGCTCTTTTTTCCGGGAAAACGCAATCGCTTGGAGCAATCACATATAAACCATCAACCACTCCCACAATATCGAAACCCAATGAGTGTTGAGTCTTGACGGATAACGCGTAAATGCCGCGACGGAGCACGGCGCGCCCGAAGAGTCCTGCCCGGCGACAATCTAAAATAGTTACACTGGTCTCTTCTCAATACGGGCTGCCTTATATCACCCTCCGAGCGAATGCACGGAAAGTGATCGTATAACGATACCCTTCACGCATTCGTAATAGGGTTTCCAGATGCCCCCACCTGGCCGCCGGAGTTAACCCGTTCAAAGTCAAGCCGGCTTCGAGCGCACACTGGGCTGTTTTTTGAAAAATGGAGCAGGCCTCTTTCCGAAACAGGTTGCCCTATGTCACCATCCACGCGAATGCCCCGAAATCGATTGAGGCATGACCTCCTTTATGCATTCGCCATAGGGTTTCCAGGTGCCCCCACCTGGCCGCCTGAGGCAATATTGAGCTGATATCAGGCAGCCCCTGCCCCCAACTCTCCGCGAACCACCACACAATTCCGCCCCCCGCCCTTTGCAGCATAAAGGGCCCCATCGGCCTGAGCCACCAGGATGTCGGACTCCTCCTCGGGCTGAGGGATCATCAACGAACCGCCAAGGCTGATGCTGACATGCCCCCATTCAGGGGTCTCGTGGGAGATGCCCAAATCCGCGACCTTCTGCCGCAACACCTCCGCTGTGGCCTTAAGGGAGGCTTCACTTTCACAAGGGAGGAGCACGGCAAACTCTTCACCGCCATAGCGTGACACCATATCCCCACCGCGTCTCGCTCCTGTTCTCAAGGCCTCTGCCACCCGTCTCAGGCACTCGTCCCCAGCCTGGTGACCGTACGCGTCATTAAAAGGCTTAAAAAAATCGATATCGATCATCAGCAGTCCCACGGTGCTGCCCGTACGCATGGCCCGTCGCCACTCCCGGTCCAGCATCTCATCAAAGGCACGCCGGTTGTTCACCCCCGTCAGACCATCCAGCCGGGACAGGTTATTCAGGTAGGCATTGGCGTTGACAAGTTCCTGGTTGACCTCCTTCAATTGTGTATGCTGGGCTTCGAGGGACGAGGTGATAAGATAATTTCGGATACGGTCTGAAAAGCGGAATCGTACCATCACCAGCCCCAGAACCGTGGTGATGACCAGGTCACTCACCTCCAGATAGGCGAGATCATGCAACTCACCGGACCAGGCCATGCCCAGCAAAAGAGCACCCAAGGCCGAACTGTAAATAACCAAAGAGACCAGCGGAACCTGGGGAACAAGGGCAGAGACCAGGAGAATAACCATCTGATAAAACAGATGGTCATGCACAAGAACGCACGGCAGGCAGGAACCGAAGATCAAAAGGACAACATTGACTCGATGGATGATAAGGGTTGTGGCGCTCTCATTTTTCCTGAGCGCATACAAGGAGAGTGCAATGGTCACCACAGGAGGCGACAGGATACACACGAAAAACCAGAGTGGGGAGAGCCAGGGGAGCACATCTGCGAGGGCCGAACCGACCTCTTCATTATAGGCCACCCAGGCAGAGGTGAGAATATAGCCGCAGAAGAGCATGGCACTGATGAGCATCTCTCCCTGGATATTCTCCCGGGCCATCTCCTGCTTGAATCGCCCCACCTCTTCAGGTGGAATATCATTTTTTCCCTTTAACCTGTTGCGAAGCATCATGGTTGTTTCCTGATCGTGTCTCTGGTCATCCCCAGGCGCCTCTGAGGGGAGTTCTCCGGGAACTGATCATTCTTATCGGCCATAAAACAGGCAACATGAGGCTAAATATTTGTCACTATTCAAGATATTATGCCAAGCGCCTAAAACCACTATACATATCCCTAATAAAATCAACTAATTTTCTCTCATCACAATCTGTACGTCCCTGCTGAAATGTCCATTTTAGACCCCCTGTTCAATCCCTGCGTGTGTCTTTGCCCCCATCGTGTTATTAATAAAAGATCAACAATCCAACACCAACATAGAACGCTGCAGCACCGGCTCCCATTGGTCGGCCCCGGACAGGCTCGCACCAGGCAGACACGGGGACGCCAGAGGCGTTTTATTCATTACCACCCACAATCACCAGGGAGTGCATCCATGGACATTCAAATCGGCGTGGGCATCGGCCCCATTCGGTTCGGCCAGGAAGAAGACAGCGTAACAAAGCACCTGGGCCTGCCCGAATCCCGGGAATACATTGAGTTCGAGGATGCCCTTGGGGACGGCACAAAGGTCCTCGGGTACTATGGAGACGGTCTTGTCTTCAACTTCGATTCCGACGACGACTTCCGGCTCTCCACCATCGCCATCCGTGAACCCGGCCACACCCTCTATGGCGAGGATCTTTTCGGGCAGGGTAAGCTGCGGGTGCTCACCCACCTGTCTCAGCACATTGATGAAACGCCCGAAGAGGAGACCCACTCAGACGAAGACACCCCTGACTACCTGCTGGTGGAGTATGTTGACCAGAGCCTCTTTCTCTGGTTCGACGCCGATAAACTGGTGGAGATCGAAATCGGATACACGTTCCACAACGACGAGCCGGTATGGCCTGTGGTGGACTAACGCCACCATCGGGCCAACCACCTCACCCCTGCTTCGAACGGCAAGGTGAACACAATGCCTCACCCCACACGCGAAGACTTACTGGATAGAATTCGAACCCTGGAAGCCAGGCTTGACCAGTCAGGCCTGGAAATTGAGGCACTGACACAAAAAGAGCGGGAACTCTCCGCCATCCTGGCGGAGGTTCCCCTGTTTATGATGATTGTCAATCATCGCAGGCAAGTCCAGAACGTCAGCCATGCCATCCTTAAGTTTACGCATCAGCGTAAGGAAAAGATCCTTGGTCTCACCGGCGGCGAGGTCCTCAGGTGTGTCCACCACCTCGACAGCTCCCAGGGGTGTGGGTTTGGCCCTTCCTGCTCTGCCTGCACCGTTCGTCGCATCGTCCAGGACTCCATAGACACCGGTCAATTTCACTCCAAGATACCTGCCAGGCTCTCGTTTATCGGAGACACCCTTGATGAACGGAGCCTCCTTGTCTCCACCGCCCCCTTAAATACCCCGGACAAACAGGTCATCGTCTTTGTGGAAGATGTCACGGAACAGGACAAGGCTGAAAGGGCCCTTATCAACAGCGAGCAAAGGCTTTCAAAAGCCCAGAGAATTGCACACCTGGGAAGCTGGGACTGGAACATCGTATCCAATAAACTGATCTGGTCGGATGAGATTTACCGCATTTTCGGGGTGGACCCGCAAGCGTTTGACGCCACCTATGAGACCTTTCTCTCCTTTGTTCACCCGGACGACAGACAGCTTGTCACCCAGGCCGTCGAAGAGGCATTAACCGATAAAAAAACATACAGCATCAACCACAGAATCATCCGTCCTGACGGAACGGAACGCATCGTTCATGAGCAGGCAGAGGTGACTTTTGATGAGTCCGGCACCGCCGTTGAGATGATGGGCACCGTTCAGGACATCACCGAAGTGGAGCGGGCCCACGCTCAAATCAAGCAGCTGGGAGGCCTGCTCCCCATTTGCGCCTCCTGCAAAAAAATTCGCAACGACAAGGGCTACTGGACCATTCTTGAGTCGTACCTCCGCACACACTCAGACGTGGAGTTCAGCCACGGCATCTGCCCGGACTGCATGAAGACATTGTACTCCAAATACAAAGAATAAGATTTCGTTCTACCCCTTCAACGCCCATCAACAAAATGCCTCCGGCGGCCCTGCCGGAAGCCAACCTGTTGAAACGTTCGACAAACAGATCTTGGCTGTGCGTTAATTTGACGCCCCCAGATTGAACGACGGCTGCCAATGGCCACGGGCGAAGCCCGCCTGCGAATGTGATCGATCCGAGGAATAAGAACCGGGAGCATTCGGAACCTGCTTTCGAGGTGGCACACCTCGCCGCCGGAGGCATTGTGTCGATAAGCACTATCCCTCAAGAAAAACGCCCCTTCAGCACAAAGACAAAAAAGCCGGCCCTTTAAAAAGAGCCGGCTTTCCATATTTTACGACCGAGCATGGGGTCTTCCATCGTGCCCGATTACCCCATGCATAAAAACCTTTCTGCTATCCGAGGATCGCTTTCAAGTCCTGATCCGGTGTCGAGATTGGCATGATATTGAATTTGTCCACCAGAACATTCAACACGTTGGGCGTAATGAACGCTGGAAGTGTGGGCCCAAGACGAATGTCCTTGATGCCCAGGGCCAGAAGGGTCAGGAGAACCGCCACCGCTTTCTGCTCGTACCAGGAGATAATAAAGGAGAG
>Ga0209692_10005356_pt1 | contig 11078 bp, 12 predicted proteins | sample tdDd472_FD_187129 | JGI IMG/M metagenome (GOLD analysis project Ga0209692, IMG submission 187129) | Marine sediment microbial communities from the Atlantic coast under amendment with organic carbon and nitrate - tdDd47.2 (SPAdes)... | ecosystem: Environmental > Aquatic > Marine > Coastal >...
AATTGCCATTGAACATAATACTGATTTTATTAAACATTGTGACTGTGAGATACAGCTGGGTCATGGTGGTGGTGAAAGTGGTGGGTATGTTATCTAATTGCTAAAAAATATTTTACATGAATTTGTAGATGTATAAGTTAATTTTCTTCTTGTATTGAAACAAGCTGGTTATTAAAGCATGAATGATTAATTGTTAGCCATACATCAAGATTATTGTTATATGTTTTAACATATTAATAAACTAATGGCTAACAAAATATACACCACCAGACTCCATATTTATCAACAAGTTCAAAACCTACATCAGTAAATATTAGTTTGCCATAGTCAGTGATTATTTTGCTGTCTTTAACAAGTTTATTATATATCTGTTGTACAGCATTTTTTTGATTATTGTTGTATTGCAGACAGAATTGCATTGTAGAACCTGTTGTTTTATTGCTTATAATCTTACCTATGGCAATTGCCTGTCCGTTAACATTTAGTTCTTGATGAATAACATTACCATTTTCGTCTGTATCAATAAATCCTACATCAGCATTAAAAACAGACTTGTAGAAAGCAAATGCTTCATCATCATTCTCAGTATAGATTTGAAGTATAGATCTATTCATATGTTCCTCTTTCTAGATTGTCAATATTACCTTTTTGCTCTATCCAATCCACAAAAATACTGTACTTTTTCGTCTTAAAATGAAGTACACAGTAATTTGGATCTTCTGGTCCAGTGAAATGGCTATTTAAACCGCCATACCACATTTTGCTTTTTATTTCAGGCTTAACTGAAATATCAATTGTTCCTACAAGGTTGATACTATACTCAATGGAACTAAAACATACACTTGCTTTGTTGTGCCTTTTTATTTTGTTTGACTTTATTGTGCCTATGCCTGTACAAAAGAATAATTCAAATATACCTTTTGCTTGTGATGCAGTTATCACAGACGAGGTAGGATAGCCTTCCTCGTCAAGTAGGCACAGTGTACAATAAGTACCGATACCTGTATTTTTGGCAATTATATCAGATGTTTTTATTAGTAGTGGATTCATGTATTTCTCTCCTAATATGTTTTACTATATTATAATCTTCATCTTATAAATGTCATTGTAAAAATGGGACATGTTTCTTTTATATTCACTAGGGGTGACGCCAGATATTGCTTTGAAGTCATTAATGAAATGTGATTGATCACAAAACCCTAACTTATATGCTACATCTATTAATCGAACTGACCTATTTGTTAGCATATATGCAGAATGAGAGGTGCGAACAATCCGTGAAAATGTTTTTGGCGTTGTACCTAGGTGCTGTTTAAATAATCTCCTAATATGTTTCACACTATAATGATATTGTGCTGACAATTGTTGGATATTAACATTTCCGTGTGATTTAATGATTTGATTTGTCATTACTGATACAATTGTATTATATGATTGAGTTAGCTGCTTAATCAATATGCTATCAATCGATGCAATTAATGTACCTATGTTTGTTGATGACAATAACGCTCTTTCCATAGATACTGAAAGTTCTTTATTGATATCATTAAGGCTAAAGGATCTGTCTGCTAATTCACTCTGGTCTGCTTTGATAAAGTGATTCATTGTACCAGGGATAAACTCTATTAGTAATAGCATAGTCATCTTATTAGCATACTTTCCCACATTGGTCGCAACAGTATTTGTACACCTTAAACTGCTAAATACCCAATCTGAGTTCACAGCAATTACTATGGTAGAACTAGCTGAGGGGAGTATTGTGTACTCATTTGACATTGCATTACTAGGAAATGTAATCGTATAGTTTGATATGTAGGGACACAATAATTTATGTGGTTTCACATTAATATGGCTGTAATTACCACTCAATATTAATCCATTATAATTCTTTATATCTTCTATACTAATCATAAATGATTCCGTCTCTTTCTAGTGCTCTGGAATTTTATATTATTAAATTATAGCATAATAGATAGATGAAGGATATGAATTGTATAATTTTCTATAGGTTTTTTAGCAGCAATGTATTTAATTAATATTTTACTTATTGATTGATGATTTGACTTTATCAATAAGCTGAGGCACTATATAAATAGTGTCTTTATTTTGTAGCAGTTAAAGTCAAAAATTATTATGCAACTACTTATATACAAAATAGCAACAAACAGTAGATAGATTAATTATTAAATATTCGGTATACTTAATATATAGTTAATAAAGAGGTGATATGATGAATTTTAAAGAAAGATTACAAGTACTAAGAAAGGAGAACAATCTATCTCAAGAAGCATTAGCAGAAAAACTAAACATCTCAAGGCAAGCTGTTGCTAAATGGGAAACAGGTATTAGTACACCTGATTTAACTAATCTAATACTTTTATCAGATTTATTTGGTGTTAGTTTGGACAGGCTTGTAAAATCTAGTAATGAAAAATGTGTTAAAGAAATTATTACATCACAAAAGACAGACGATCAAGTAATGAAACAGTTCCTTTTTGAAGCTAAAAAGAATACATATGCAGCAGGTGCTTTGGAAGAGAAAAATCCTTCAAGACCCAATTCTCATGATTTAACATATAAGGATGGAGATTATTTTTATATAGATACTTACATAGGTAGTGAAATTTTTTCGGGTGAAGAAGCAGTGTGGGTAAATAATAGAGCAATATGGGCTATGAATTATCACGGAAGAGTGGTAAGCCAAGATTTTAATGGTAAGTTTTTAAAAGAAGCACTTCAAAAGGGAAGCGACCAACATCTGCAGCGTGGACCATTAGTATATAAATATAAAAATTATAGTTACCACTGTAAATATGAAGGCGAATTTAATTGGTTTCAAGGTTATGAAGAAATTTTTTATGAGACAAAAAAAGTATATGAGTGTTATTTCCATGGGGGTAGGGTCTTAGAATAAATGTATATATTGAATACTAACAGAATAAAGGAATACTTCACTCTTATAATGTGATTACTGTAGGAAATATAAAAGGCACTATATAAATAGTGCCTTTTGTGTTACTAATTAATTTAGTATCTTATTTAGCGAATGCTTCGTTAAATAGTGCTTCAAATCCGTTTGCATGAACTGATACGCCTGCAACGCCGTCAGCATATCCATCTTCTGTTAAAGCATAGATAGCTTGGTTTTCAACAACATAAGCTTCTAGTAATTCAGCTTGTTGATACCATTCTAGTTCGCTTCCACCGAATTGAACCATGCCGTATGCTTCCATTAATTGGTCTTTTGATTGTGGTGTTGCTTTGTCGCCATCAACAACGAAATATTTTGCATTTGAGTCGTCGCCTTCTGCAATATATTCTGCTGCAAAGAATGCATCAAAATCAACAGCTACGATTGTTCCGTTAACAACTAAGAACTCAGCAAGTTCTTGCCAGCCTTTATCGCCAACTTCGCCTTTAGCTGTAACAACTACTGTGTCGCCAAATTCGCCAGCTGGGATTGGGTCAGATGCTAATGCTTTTTCTGCTAGTGAGAAAAATTCAACAACGTGTACTGAAACCATTGCTCCACCATCAGTTGTTAATACATCTGTGTGACCTTCTTCGTCAGTATAGAATTCTTCGAACGCTTTAGGATCTTGGTTTTCTACTAACCATGCTTCAGCAGCTTCTGCTTGCTCATACCAGAATGATTGAGCTGAGCCGTATGCTACCATGCCGTATGTGCCAGCTTCTGAAAGTACTCTTTTGTCGCCTGCAGGAACAAAGTTTGTGCCGCCCCAATAAGCGTCAACAATTTTGCCACCTTCAACAGTAACAGTTACAAAGTATGTCCATCTTGCGCCGATTTCGTCTCTTGCGAAATATACGCCGTCTTCGTACATTGCTTCTTCAACTTCTGCTGGTGCTTCAGTTACTTCTTCCATTGGTGCTTCTGTTGGATCAGCAACAGTCTCTTCTGCAGGTTTGCATGCTGCAAACACTAAAGTTGCAACAAGTAATACTGCGATTAATAGTATTGTATGTTTTTTCATTTCTTTCTGCTCTCCTTTGAATTGATATTCATCAACAGTATTATAATCTCTTGTTAATAATTTAACAATCTTTTGGACATAAATTTCTTTTTGTTCATTTAGTACAAATACTATATATAGATATATTTACATAATATGGGTACGATAAATTAACTTAAATATTTTTTATTACATCAATAAAGAAATTGATAGAAATTTCACATTTAATATGTTATGCTAATCAAGCGTAGGGTTAATATGCATTTTTGCATAAATGGAGAGAATATATAAGGAGAGCAATATGAAAAAAGTACTGATTGTTGGTGGAAGCTACGCAGGCGTTAAGGCAGGCAAAACACTACATAAGATTTTTAAGAAAAATGATGATGTTGAAATAACATTAATCGATAAAAACCCTTTCCATACTTTAATGACTGAACTACACGAGGTAGCAGGTCATAGAACTGAAGAAGATTCAATAAAGATTGATTTAAGAAAAATCTTCAGAGGCAGAAAGGTAAAGATAGTTACAGATGAAATTACTTGCTGTTACTTTAGTGAAAACAAAGTAGAGGGCAAAAAAGCTACTTATGAGTATGATTATCTGATACTTGCTATGGGTAACCAAGCTAACTTCTTTGGTGTAAATGGAGCTGAAGAAAACTCTCATAAGCTATGGTCATACGAAGATGCTGTTAAGCTTCGTGAGCATGTAGAAAAGATGTTTAGACTAGCAGCATGTGAAGAAGATAAAGAAGAAAGAAAACGTCTACTTACTTTTGCAGTATGCGGTGGCGGCTTTACTGGCGTTGAAATGGTTGGTGAGCTAGGAGAAGCTAAAAAGCATTTATCTAGACAATATGGTGTAGATCAAAGCGAAGTAACTATATATAATATTGAAGCATTAGACAAAATATTAAATATGCTTGATGACAAGAAACTTGTTAATAAAATTGAGAATAAATATTATAAAAAGCTTGGCATTACATTAATGAAGAATTCTCCTATAGTTGAAGTTAAAAAGGATTCTTTCGTACTAAAAGATGGTATAGAAATTCCAAGCTACACTTTAATATGGACTGCTGGAATAATGTGCGTTGATGATGCTAGAGACTTCTGCTTTGATAAGGGTAGAGGAGCTAGAATCTGTGTTAACGAATATATGCAAGCATTAACAGATGGTGAGCCTCACAAGGATATATATATAGCCGGTGATAGTGCATACTATGAAGATAAAGATGGCGTAATGCCACAAATAGTTGAAGCAGCTGAGCAATCAGGACACACTGCTGCTATGAACATTGGTGCACAAATTAATGGCAAAGAAATGCACAAGCATGAGCAAAAATATCATGGGTTTATGGTATCTATAGGTTCTAGACGTGCAGTAGCACAAACAGGCTTTTCATCAAGTGGATGGTTTGCTATGTTTATTAAGCACTTTGTAAATGTATACTATCAATTCATGGTTGCAGGATTTATGCAAGTGTTTAACTACTTAAGACATGAAATATTCCACATTAAAAATAGACGTTCATTTGTAGGTGGACATTTTGCAAAAAGAAGTTCAAACTTCTGGATTGTTCCATTTAGGATTTGGCTAGGATTTATGTGGCTTACAGAAGGTGTAGTAAAAATAGGTGAAGGTTGGCTGAAATCTCCTAAAGTTGTTGATACAGTTAACTACTTAGCAGGATACACACCAGAAGGTACAGCGGATGCAGCAACTGGTGCAAGCACAGCAGCAGAAGGCGCAGCAGATGTTGTGACAGCAGCAAGCGGAGTAGTAGCTGAGGTAGCAGACACAGTAACAGCAGCATCTGGTGTAGTTGCAGAGGCAGTAGATACAGTAGCAGCAGCAAGCGGAGCAGTAGTTGAATCAGCCCCTGAGATAGCTGAAACAGTATCTAAGATACCTGCAATATTCGAGTGGGTTGTTAATCATAAACCAGCTGGATATGGTGATGCACTAATCGGCGCACCTAAATTCATGGTATGGATTATGAACCATTGGGTAGCACCAATTGAAGTACCTGTTCAAATTATTATGGTTGTAGCAGAAATCATTATTGGTTTATGCTTCATGGGTGGTTTGCTAACATTCCCAGCTGCAGTAGTAAGCATATTATTTGCTATTGGTATTACACTAACAGGTATGGCCGACATAACAATGATGTGGTATTTCTTTGGTGGAATAGCCATACTAATGGGTGCAGGACGTGCATTTGGATTAGATTACTACGTAATGCCATGGCTAAAAAGATGGTGGTCTGGAACTAAGTTTGCAGGCAAGAGCTATCTTTACGTAAGTCATTTAGATGACGAATAAATAAGGAAATAACAATTTAATTTAGAAATGAAAAGAAAAGAAATTATTATCTTTGCCATCATATTTGTAGTAGCTTTAGCTAGTGTTTTAATAATGCAGCTTAGGCCAGCAGGTGAGACGAAAACAGTGCTGATTACAGTTGATGGCGAAGAGTATAAAAGAATATCTGTAAATCAAGAGACAGAAGAATCTTTTACTATAGAGACAGATCACGGCATAAACGACGTGGTAATTTCTGATGGAAAGATAAATGTAGTATCAGCTGATTGCCCAACTCAAATATGCGTAAACACAAAAGAAGCAAATGTAGCAGGAGACCTTATTGTGTGCCTGCCTCATAAAGTTGTAATTGAAATAGTAGAAGAATAGATACATTTTTCTTTAATTTTCACAAAAGATAAAAACAAAAGGAATTATGATGAAGAGAAAAGGTGCAAGGCATATTACATTGCTTGCAATGCTTATTACAATATCATTAATGCTAAGCTATGTGGAGACATTTATACCAGCCATACCTATACCAGGTGCTAAAATAGGCTTACCTAATGTGGTTACATTAATAGCTTTGTTTACTTTAGGGTTTTGGGAAGCACTATCTATTACAGTTATTAGGACAACAATTTCAGCTTTTTTATTTTCATCTGTAGTTTCTCTATTTTATGCGATAGCAGGAGGCATTGTTAGCTTGCTTGTTATGTTTGCATTGAAAAAGCTTTTTGAAGAGAAGATATCATTTCAAGCAATCAGCATAACAGGGGCGATAATGCACAATATAGCGCAGCTAGGAGTAGCTATGATAATACTTGAAACGCCAGGGTTAGTTTCATATTTACCATGGCTTATAATAATTGCTATACCTGCGGGAATAGTTGTCGGAATGGCAGCTAAATATTTACTAAAATATTTTAAATCTACATTAATTGTTAAGGTGGATAAATGAGCACGTATTGGAGTAAGTTCCCAACGATTGAAGCAGAGCTAAATGAAGTAACACAATTTATGCTTGAATCTATTGAGGATGCTATACCTATAATAAAAGAACCTATTGAGGAAATAATCAACGCTGGGGGAAAGATGATTCGTCCAGCTCTTGTTATACTTGGAGCAGGGTTTGGAAAAAATTATGATAGAGAAAGAATTATCCCTATTGCTGCATGCGTAGAGTTTTTGCATACTGCAACTTTGATACATGATGACATAATTGATGAATCCAAACTAAGAAGAGGAATTGAAAGCGTACAAAGCAAATATTCAAAAGATGTCGCTGTGCTTTTAGGTGACTATATATTTGCAAAGGTATTTGATATATTAGCAGGTGATTATCCTGCAGAGCTGTTAAAGAACCTTGCAAAAAGTATATTGCAGATTTGCCAAGGTGAGCTATCCCAGTATTCATACAGGTATAGTAATAGTATGGATTTTGATAAATACATAGAGATAATAGCAGGTAAGACAGCTGCATTGTTTTCAATGAGTTTATTCTCTGGTGCATATGTGGCAGAAGCTAAAAATGCAAAAATGAGACATCTTTCAAAAATTGGTTATTGTATGGGCATGATGTTCCAAATAACTGATGATTGTCTTGACTATAAGCATGATTCATATACCTTAGGTAAAAGTGCTGTTAATGACATTAAGCAAGGATATGTTACTTTGCCAATGTTTTATGCTCTGCAGAATGATAAAGATAATATTTTACGAGATTTAATATTTGAAAGTGAATTGACAGAAGAAAGCTTACAAAAAATCAGACAGAAAGTAATAGATTTAAAGGGTGTAGAACATTCTGAAGAAAAGGCTAGAGAATATTTAAATGATGCTAATAAGGCTTTGAAGAAATTAAGGAAGTCAGAGAACAAGGAGGTTCTGGAGTATATTATTAGTTCAATGATGAGTAGGACGTTTTAAAACTTTTGAAGAATAGACATTTAATAATAAAATTAGTACTGATAAATGAGCACCTTATATGGTGCTTTTATTTTTGCATCATTTATCTAAAATCAAATATTGCAGATAGAATAAACTTATGAGATTATATTAAAAAATTATGGATGATGTTTAATCAGAAAATTATACCAATTACATGAATTTAAAATCATCTTGACAAACATTAAATTTATGATAAAATTTAGTTAATCGTTTAACTGAAAAGGATTGAGATGAAAATAACTATAAAAGATATTGCAAAATACGCAGGAGTTTCTACGGCAACAGTATCAATGATCGTCAATAAGAACGACGAACGTATATCATCTCAAACAAGAGAAAAAGTGTTAAAGGTCATAGAGGAGTATAACTATGTGCCTAACCGCGTAGCCAGTTCGCTTGTTACAAAAAAGACCAAGACCATTGGACTTGTTATACCTGATATAGCTAACCCATTCTTCCCAGAAATAGCAAGAGGTGTGGAAGACAAAGCCAATGACGAAGGTTATACAGTTATTCTTTGTAATTCGGATAATGTACTTACTAAAGAAGATTCATATATTGATATGCTACAGGAAAAAATGGTTGATGGTATTGTTTTTACAGCATCAAGTAGAAGAACATCCATAAGTTCATCTTTAGAGAAAGTCAAGGTTCCTGTAATAACAGTTGACCGTGATATACCAAATCTTACTAAGCAGGGAAAGATAGCTGTTAATAACGAACATGGAGCATACAATATTGTAAGTTATATGATAGAAAAAGGGTATAAGAAAATCTGTCATATTACTGGACCCCTTACTAGTAAGACTGCTAGAGATAGATATAATGGCTACGTTCATGCTCATAAAGAAAACAATATATCATTACTTTCTCATCATTTGTATGATGGAGCATATACCAGCATATGGGGAATAGAAGCAGTAGATGCACTATTGAAAGATGGATATGAATTTGATTCTATATTTTGTGGCAACGATATGATTGCCGTAGGTGCAATGAAAGGTTTGGAAAAACACGGGCTAAACGTACCGAATGACATTGGAGTTGTTGGGTTTGACGATATTGAAATAGCTCAATTGGTAACACCTGAACTTACGACTGTTAGACAGCCTAAGTATGAAATGGGATATAAAGCAGCGGAGATGCTTATTAAAATGATTGATAACGAGCATAATGATCAGTTTGAGTATTTGTTAAATACTGAAATGGTTATTAGAAATTCGATTAGAAAATAGAACTTAATAGTACTTATATAATACTATATATTTTTTTGTCTAGTTAAACGTTTAACTATTCTGATAATTTGATATATTAAGCACTGTAAGTTGGAATATGCAATTGGTAACAGATGACAAGGGAAAACGAGAATAGGATAATCTGTTCATGGGAAAGGATATAGTGTAAATACTAGGTAGCAGATAGGCTAATCGAGTAATAGTTATTTGCTTAATAGGTTAAACGTTTAACTGGAGGCGTTATGAAGAAGATACTTGTTATTGGAAGCTTAAATATGGACTTGGTAACACATGTTAAAAAAACACCACGAGTTGGAGAAACCATTCTTGGCAAAGGATATAGCGAAATCCCAGGAGGAAAAGGTGCTAATCAGGCAGTAGCCATAGGAAGACTTGGTGGAGAAGTTAGCATGCTAGGTATGGTAGGCAATGATAGTTTTGGTAAAGTACTCTCTGATAACTTGAAATCTAACAATGTCTCTACAGATTATTTATATAAAACAGATACTGAACCTACTGGAATGGCTATGATAATGGTAAATGAAGATGGTGATAATTCTATTGTAGTTGTACCAGGAGCAAACTTTGAATTAGCACCAAATAAGATGAAAGATGAACATCTTGAACAGGTTGATTATGTATTAGGTCAACTTGAAACACCAGTTGAAACTATAGAAGAGCTATTTACTAAAGCAAAGGAAAAGGGCATTAAAACAATATTAAATCCTGCACCTGCAAGAGAACTAAGCCAAAGCTTAATTAACAATATAGATTTGCTAATACCTAACGAAACTGAATTCCAATTGCTTACAGGTATTGCAGCAGATACAAATGAGAATATTAGAATTGGAGCAAAAAAACTATTTCAAAGTGGTGTAAAGGAAATAATTATAACACTTGGAAAAGATGGCGCATTCTATTTGAACAAAGAAGGAAAAGAATACACAGCAAAAGCATATCAAGTTTTAGCAGTAGACACAACTGCAGCAGGAGACAGTTTTATTGGCGGCTTATTGACTCAGTTATCCTTAGACAAATCTATTGAAGAAGCAATTGACTATGGAATGAAGGTTGGTGCTGTTACAGTTAGCAGACATGGAGCCCAAAGCTCTTTGCCTAATGCAGATGACATAGAGAACTATAGAGGAGAGAAACGTAAATGAGAAAGGGAAAAATGCTGAATGCAGAAATAATGTCTGTTATTAGCAAAATGGGGCATACAGACAAAATAGCAATTGCAGATGCAGGGCTACCTATTCCTGATCATGTTAAACGTATTGATATTGCACTTGTAGATGGTGTTCCGACTTTTTTGCAGGTACTTAATGCATTACTTGAAGTTTATCAATGTGAGAGATATATCTTAGCCAATGAGATATCTGAAAATAACCCAGATATTGAAAAAGAGATTTTAATTAAACTTAAGGATTACAATGCTAGTTATGTTACTCATGAAAAGTTTAAGAGCGAATGTAATGATGTAAAAGCAGTAATTAGAACAGGTGAATGTACACCTTATGCAAATATCATTTTAAAGTCTGGAGTTACTTTTTAGGAAGGAAGGCCTTGTATGTATGAAAATATATTGGAGATGAAAAGTGTAAGCAAAGT
>Ga0209692_10005361_pt1 | contig 11073 bp, 7 predicted proteins | sample tdDd472_FD_187129 | JGI IMG/M metagenome (GOLD analysis project Ga0209692, IMG submission 187129) | Marine sediment microbial communities from the Atlantic coast under amendment with organic carbon and nitrate - tdDd47.2 (SPAdes)... | ecosystem: Environmental > Aquatic > Marine > Coastal >...
CCATTCTCGGAGGTATTTGGGCTGATCAGAGTTGGGGCCGTTTCTGGGGCTGGGACCCTAAGGAAAACGGTGCACTTCTGATCGTTTTATGGTTCCTTCTGCTACTTCACGGCAGGGTATCAGGCATTATGCGTGATAACTCCTTCGCGTTTGGCCTGGTTATAAACAATATCATCGTTGCCCTGGCCTGGTTTGGTGTAAACCTGCTCAACGTCGGCCTGCACTCTTATGGGTTCACGGATAGTATTGCCATGAACCTGCTGCTATTCTGCGGCTTTGAGTTGTTAATCGGCCTTGTGGGTTATGTCTGGGCACGGGCCAAAACGCCGGCCTGAGGTGTGAGTGACCTCTAATAACCAATCCTGGAGCCCGGAGACACCTCCGGGCTCAGAATCTCCGCTCACACTGACGGTTCTCGGAAGTGGGAGCTCTGGTAACGCCGCGGTCCTCGGTACACCACAAGGCGCAGTTCTGCTGGACTGTGGTTTTTCAGGGCGTGAAATCCAGCGCCGCCTCGAAGCAAGTGGAATCCCTGAATCCAGTATCATCGGTATTGTGATCACGCACGAGCACGGTGACCACGTTCAATCTGCACACACGCTCAGCAATCGGTTCCAGATCCCTATCTATGCCACCGAAGGAACATTCGCCGCCTCAATTGCTAGTAAGAAATTCTTTGATTGGGTTGAAATTAAATCCGGACATGCTTTCTCTCTTGCCTCGATGGACATCCATGCCATTACACTGCCCCATGATGCCAGCGATCCGGTAGGCTTCCGTTTTGAGTATCGGAATAGAATCTGCTCCTATATTACGGATTGTGGATATCTCAGTGCCCCCGTCCTGGAAGGATTGAAAGGCTCACATGTCACGGTAGTAGAAGCCAACCATGATATAGAGATGCTCCGCAATGGGCCGTACCCCTGGCCATTGAAACAGCGCGTTGCCAGCCGAACGGGACATCTTTCAAATGAAGCGTTGTTTGAATCTCTGGACTGCATTATCGATGTACAGACTCACAAACTGATCCTCGCCCATATCAGTGAAAATAATAATAATCCGAAACTCCTGACCTTTCAGACGCGGCAAAGACTTACGGAACTCGGACTCGGCGATTTACCATTTATTCTTGCCGATCAGCATAAACCGTTAGCCAGCATTGAGGTATGACCTTTTTTTATGTTATAAACGAACTGTTTACAAGGGTCTCACTTTTTTCAACGGAGGACATCAAACTGATGGCGACCGAGGAACGACGAAGAAAAAAACGGTTGGCATTGCGTGGGTTTCTAACCTGTTCCAGCCAGTTTGCCTTCCAAGGCAAATCTTATAACAATTTCGATGTCATTAGCCTCTCGGCCAGTGGGATGTTTCTGGTTCAACAATCGCCGGCACCCTTTCATGTCCAAGAGGGGCAAAAAATCGCCCAGATCGCTCTATCTCTGGCTCCTTTTCAAGAAGACCGTTTCGAAGCGAAAGTCCGTCGACTCATGGTGCCGGATTCCCCCGAAAACGGCCTCTGTGGGATGGGCGTTGAGTTTGTGAATCTCTCTGAGGACCTTTCAGATAAACTCGATGAATTCGTTCACATCCAAACCCAATTTCTGGAGCTGGGTACATAAGTCGGACCGGGCAATAGTGTAAATCGTCCGTAAATCCTTTTTAAATCAGTTGTTGGGGTGTGGATCCCGACCCTATATTGAATCTGACGTCATCGTGTACCGCGAGGTAGAAAAGTTATTTTCGAGATGCATGCATTCCCGCTTTGGGTTGTTGAATAGACCCAGGCTGGCCGGGTAGGGGTGTGCTCTCAATCAAGGACCTCCCATAGTTGGGGAAAGGAGACCCCTATGCGTATTATGATCGTTCTTGCTTTTTTTTCATTGAGTTTGAGTGCCGTGGACCTGGATGACGGTCTGGTTTATACTTCCTTTCAACTCAACAAAATGGCCGATGCGGCCCAGGCTCGCCACGCTGGTTTTCATTTTGGACCCGAAAAAACGATCTATTCGATCACCCAATCAGTTGGGACTTTTTTTGAACTGGAAGTACCAACCAATCAACACGCCAATATCATTTCCTTCCTGCAAGCGGAACCTGGCCCTCAAACGTTTTCCAAAGCCCATGAAGACCAGATCCGTCAACGTATTCAACGTGTCCCCCTCATTCTGGGAACAAACACGGAAGGTGGGCAGACAAATCATCTCCTCTTTTCCTATGGTCTCTTTCACCGGACAAGATTCTGGAAAGAAATGCCTCCAAGTTGGAATCCGGGAAAGGTTGCGGGGAGTTGGGTTTGGGACACCTGGGAGAACCGCATTCAAGCCATCTACATCGAGGAGGTTTTTTCTCCGAGGCCATTACCTGTTGAATGTGGAAAACAGGTCCAGTATGTGAGGCATATGGTCGATCCCAAATGCAGAATTTATGAAAATCCCCAGACATTTAACAAGGCTTCAACGGACTCCTCAAAAGTGGATCAATTCATGGAATCGGTGGATATACCTAAACTGACCGAGTTGAATCCAGACTCTAGCACTTCCGAAGAATGGTACGATCGCTGGGGCCAAAATGCGGCAGCTATGATTGCTCAACAAATTATTAAGGACCCTGAAGTTGAACGGGGATTCCAAGAGGCTCTTGAGGTAGCCTTGGATGGAAAGTCGAGCTATGGGCGTGTTTTTGAGTGGATTCTAATCGAGCTGGAGAGGCCAACAACCGCGTTGAAATTGATCCGAAATCGACGGCACTTTGCATCCTGTGGTAACGATCGGACACATATTTTTCGAAGGTTGAAAATTGGTCGACTCGCTTCCGAATTAGGAGAATGGGATCTTTTTATGAGAACCCACTTGAGCCTGCTTGAGTCTTACCTTGGCCCCTATCCTATCGAACCAAAAGAAGAGCGCAGGGATTCTGTGGTCGCGGAACTGGAATATTTGAATATCGATAGTTTCGCTTTAATGTTGGGCAACTATTGGGCAACTCAGCAAAATGTTGATGCTCGATACGTTCCCTCACCGTATCGGCTCGCGGTGGCCTTCTCAGAAATGGAAGACGCACGCGCTGCGGAATCCAAATTGAGGGATCTGTGTTTAAACTTAAAAATAGATGGATTTAACCGTATTCGTTGTCTCTACCTTTACGTCAACTTTTTATGCGTTAAGTATCCAGCACCTATCTATGCAGCGCAGTTGGAACGGCTCATTCTTGATTTCGAGGAGCAGGGTTTACCTCAGGATCATTCCCAAATTCAGATTCTTAAAGCATATCTTGAGGACCTTGAACTCCCCTGACTAAAAATCCAGGCAGAATGCTGGCGTTCCTGGCGCCAGCATTCCAATGTTTGGAACATGCCTATCTTGTCTGACAGGGGAAGGAGTTGATCAGGTTGATTGATATTGTTATTGAGCCAGACTACCGGCCATGAAGTTTGACCCATTGTCACCGAACAGAAGAAATCCGGCTACGGGTTGGGAAGACGTTACCCTGACCCAGGCCAAATTTTGTGGTACGGTGCCGAACAGGGTTTGCAGAAGGGCCACATCCTTTTGAAGCCCGCCGATTGGTCGATTTGCTGACGTCACCACGTTACCTTTCGAGTCGAATCCTTCATAGGTCAGGGTTCCTGGCTGGTCAGTAACATTGACCAAAGCCAATCCCGTCCAAACACTGCCTAGGTCGGAATCAGTATAGGCGAAATGCAGCAACTGACTTGCTCCTGACATGGCAGGAAAGCCTGCCAGGCGTCGATTGGTTCCATCGTTACTACCAAAAAGTTCAAAACCTTGGAAGTAATCACCCGTCTCTAATTGAATCCATGCTATTGGGGTGTCCGGGGCAAGGCTTGGGAAGAAGCCGGGAACCACGTCCACCTGTTTTCCTCCGACCGGTAGTGAAATCGGTTGCTCTGCCAGAAGAGAACCCGATACATCGTAGGCCTTTAAGGTACCGGTTCCCGCATAAGATCCAGTGTTAACGATCGACATACCAGTCCAAAACGAAGCGGTGTCTGCGGCGATATGGGGGAAATAGATATCGCGGCGTACATAGGTGAAGTTGGAGTTTTTCAGGTAGGTTGGAATCATACTTATGGAGGCCACTTGAAGGTTGCCGTCTTTCTTTCCGAACTGTTCCCATCCAGCAAGCGAGGTTTTCTGGCTTTGGTCTACAAATCGGCCCCAGCTTCCATCCGACGGTATTTGGCCTCCAAAGAAGGTGAAGAAATCGAGTAGATCGGCTTCATAAGGTAAAGATGGAGCCAATAACCCATAGGGTGTTGTGGGCGTCCAGAATTCTGGGATAACCGTTTGTTCCGATGAGTTTACAATCGAGGAATGCGTATACCACTGGTCGGTTCGAAGGGCGATATGTGGAACGATGAGTTCCTGGAAGCTTCCCTTCATCGCGGGTTCCGCAATGCCTGTTTGTTGGTCCGAGGAGACTTGAGTCCCCATTCCGAGTAAGGCCACATCCGATTTGATTTGAATCCAGGCGAGATCAGTCGGTGAGATTCCTGGGAACAATGAGGTAACGGTGGATTGGAATTTCCCAAGTCCAGACAATTCGGATTGGTGTTGACCCAGTAGTTGTCCGAAGGCCGTCCAACCCTCAATAACAACCTGAGCAACCTGGCTTTCCGGATTGATGATGTGGATTGCAAACGGTTTGAGTTCGTTGAAATAGGCATATGGAAATACCAGTTGGGGTTTCAACGTATTCAGGCTTAGACCAAAAGAGAGGCCTGCTTTTTGTTTTTGTCCATCAGGCAGGGCGAATTTCAGGAATATGGAACCTTCTGGAACCGAATCCAGGGTTAGAAAGTTGTTTCTGCCCGCCAGCAGAGCGCTCTGGTCGATCATGGTCAGGTCGGAATTGTAGGCAAATAAATCGATATTCTGGGTTGAATTAACCAGATCAAATTCCAACTTCAGGCTGCTTGCAGCATTAGGGTTTTCGAAATAGTACCAATCGACGGGGTCCTCTTCAGAAAGTTCTAATCCAGAAAAGGCGCCTCCGCCAAGGAGTGCAGCCTGTTCTGGAGTATTATTGGGTTCGAAGCGGTCTGGTGTCGGGGTCACTACTTCAATAGCTATCGAATCAGGTAATGGCGCGGTAAGTCCAAGGGTATTTGTTGCATGCAGCGTGACCGTATGTTGACCAGGGGCCTGAAAAAGGATTTCGGGAGAAGCGGACAGATAACTCATTGTAGTTCCATCGGGCATGGTATGAACCCACTCGGGTTGGTTGCTGACCAGCTGGCTTCGTACAGAATCCTGTGGAGGCGCGATGAAAGACGGATCTTCAACGAGCCCTTCGAAGCCGAGTGTTGTGCCACTGTCTACAATCAAGGAGGATTCCAGAGGCCGCGTAATTCGAGTTGTGAGTTCCAGTTGAGGATCATATACATGAATGTAATTAAAGATGGATCTTCCTGCGCTCAGGGTGCCATCAGCGCTGATGGCTTGCAGGCTCAAATAGAATAGGCCCTCAGTATTAAACTGGAGCGGGCCAGGATCGAGCCCGCTGTAGGTCTCATACATCCCCGCACCGTCCTGTAAGGACCAAGTGTAGACCATGTCCAGGTTCGCCGGGTTGTCGACGATGGCCACAGGTTGGAACGAACTTCCTTGCGGTAAGAAGATGGTTTCGGTGTTTTCGTAGCCATCAAGCGTGATGATTGCAGGCTGAACATTCCTATATATGTTGAAATTACGATATGTGGGGGAAGTCATGGCTCGGCCATTTGAATCCAAAGCGATTACCGAAAATTCAAGATTGAAGATGCCTGAGTCATAGGGACCTGAACCAAATTCATCATCCGCAACGCTGACGCTGTAGTCGATTTCTGAGCCATGTGCATCGAGAAGCTCACCATTTACCATCCAGTAGTAGTGCCAGGAGGAAGCGGGTAGGTCATCGAGTTCGAGTTCCAAATGAATTTGGGACCCGTTTTGTACAACATCGTGACCGGGATTCTCGAAGCTTAAAGGGTAGAGAGGAGACCGAGATCGATCTCGAACTGCAACCCAGCGTGCATTGTGTCGTGTCCGCTCGGACATTAAACCAGAGTATTCGGCATTGTAGGTAACATAGTACAGCCCTTGGGTAGGAAAAGCGACCCGGCTCAGGTCATTGCCCTCAATGCGGGAAAGGGGAGATCCAGCTGAAAGGTTTTGAATGGTCCAATAGCCATCGATATTCAAGTTCGAAGTAGACAAGCTACTGAATCCGTTGAAGTTGAACGTATCTCCTTCAAAAAGGACCTGGTGGAACTGGGGGAATTGAATAACAGAACCGACTTTCTCTCCACTGAAGTCTTGAACCGCAATAGTAATCGATGGTGGATTCGGGTCCTGATTACCCAAGGCGTCCGTGACATTGAGCGAGAAACTATAGTTCCCATTTTCGGTGAACAGGTAATCGAAGTCGCGCCCATCTTGTTGAGTTCCATCTGGGAGTAACCAGCTGAACTGAAGCGGTTCATCGCCCTCGTTATCGAAGCCATCACCCTGGAAATGAAGCATTGTCTGAGGCAAAACCGTCGTAGAGCTTGGCGGTTCAAGGATTCTTCCCTCTGGGGGCAGGTTTCCTTCACCGATATAAATCGTGACTTTCGATAAATGGGACTGAAAAGAATAGCGATTCTGTGCATCTTTCGCGATAACACTCAAGTTGTAGTTGCTGTTCTCCCAGAGGGGAGTCGGAAATTGGACGTCCACTGAACTGCCTTCGGCTCGAAATGCCTCTCTTCCGTTGTGCCAGAACCAGAGAAAGGTCATATTGGAATCTTGAGGCATGGACGCTGCTGTGGCGTTGATAATTTGCCCGGTATGAATGTTCCGAGCCGAAACATCGACTCCGGTCACACTTGGAGCAAGGGGAAATCGTGAATCCCCATAACATAGATTTTTCGCGTATCCGGGGCGCTGCGTTCACCCGCTTCGTTTTCAACAACCAGTGAAATTTCGACCGTGCCCTCAGGAAAAGGCGGCAGGGACTGCGATGCTCCATCAAAGGTTTCGCCTGTTGAAAGTGTCCATAAGTAGCGGTAATTCGTCGTGTTGGTATCAAATGATGTGCCGGAAAGAAAATAGGGTTGGAGTGTCGAAGATGTCTCGTCTGCCGATGGCGAACTGATGTAGGCGGTGGGTTGGGCAAATATGAAAAAATGAAGAATCCAGAGCATAAAACGACCTCCTGACTTTCGCATCGCACGTTGAGCGCTATGTAGTCTTGATTTAGGGCAATTTAAAACGAAAGAGAGGAGGATTCAAGCAATTGATTCAGAAAGGGAAAAACAATTCCAAAAAAGTGAAATCTAGTGTTCAAAAAGACTGAAGCTATTCGTCCTGCTTAGGTTTTTCGCCTTCGATCTGTTTCTCCTCGTCATCGCTAAGGGACTTTTTGAAATTGCGGATGCCTTTTCCCAGGCCGGATCCAAGTTGAGGCAGGCGCTTGGCACCAACGAAAACGACAATGAGCAGGAAGATGAAAAGGAGCTCCCAAATGCCTATGGTTCCCAGGAAACTTTTTACAACGGGTTGCATGGAACCCTCCTTTTTGAGAATCGCTTGGCAGGTTTTCGCCAAACTGGTCCAGATCCTTCGTCTGAACTGACCGCATCATAGCATAGGCCCCAGTGGCTCACAAGACACGGCGGAGTGCCGTTATGCCCTTTCAAAACACGCCCCCATAATCGACTCACTGAATTCGGTCGGGTCAAAATTATGGTATCTTAGGTCTGTGATGAATCCTTATGGGTTGGAGTAACTGACTTTTCATGAAACGTACTATTTATTCGCTTGTTTTGATGGCCCTGGTCCTATCTTGTGGGCGCAAAGATATCGATCGCGATGGTCAAATTCGCCTGCGCGGTGAAGATCCTGTTCAGCTGGATGGACGAACGCGTGGTGAGGTGATCCAGGAGGGTACAGCGAGTTGGTATGGGCGAAAATATCACGGCAGGAAAACCTCCAATGGTGAAACTTATAACATGTACGATCATACTGCGGCCCATAAGACGTTGCCCTTTCACACGATCGTGCGTGTCGTGAACCAGGACAACGGCAAGTCGACCACCGTTCGCATTAACGATCGAGGCCCATTTATCAAGGGACGCATTATCGATCTATCTAAACGCGCGGCTCAGGATATTGGTTTGGATGTATCTGGGTTGGCCCGGGTTCGGATTTACCTCGAAGGAAACCCCGGCGCCACCCCATCTGGAATACAATCGAAACCGATTGCCAACAATCAGCGTACATCCAAATGGACCATCCAGGTGGGAAGCTTTGCAGAGTTCTTGCGAGCCAGGCGGTTAGTTGAACGATTTGAATCTTGTGGCCATCGTGTTCGAATTGAAAAGTTCGATTCGATGTACCGTGTTAGAATTGGAGCCTTTTCATCGAAAGCCGACGCCCAGGTGGCGGCCCGGAACTTGGATTTGACCGGTCTGGACAGTTGGATCCTGGAGGATTAACATGAGTGAGAGATACAGCCTGAAAGAAGTCGTAGAATCGGCAACGATTTTATTTGCCGGTGATTCAGGCGACGGCATGCAGTTGACTGGAACACGGTTCTCGTCGGCAGCAGCGAACGCAGGCAACGATATCGCAACATTCCCGAATTTCCCGGCGGAAATTCGTGCTCCTGCAGGAACAACCAGTGGCGTCAGCGGGTTTCAGATCCAATTTTCCTCAAGCGATATCCATACACCCGGGGATCAACCCGATGTGCTCGTAGCTATGAACCTGGCCGCATTAAAAAATCATATCTCCAGTTTAAGTGAAGGTGGGTTGCTCATTTTTAACAGCGATAATCTCACCAAATCGGGTCTGCGAAAAGCAGGTTACGAGAGTGATCCGTTCGAAGATGGATCTTTGTCGCGCTACCGTATCATCTCCATTCCAATAAACCGACATACCCTTAATGCGGTTGAAGAATTCAAGCTTCCACAAAAAGAAGCCCTGCGCAGCAAAAACTTCTTCGCGCTCGGCGTCATTTTTTATCTCTTTGATCGGGAACTGACCGGAACCGAAGCGTGGATCGAGGAGAAATTTGCCAAGCGCCCAGATATTTTAGGGGCCAATATTAATGCATTGCGAGCAGGTCACAGCTTTGCCGATACGGCCGAACTGTTCACGCAAACATACCAAGTTGGAAAAGCCGAGCTCGATCCGGGAACGTATCGCAGTATTTCGGGCAATGAAGCAACTGCCATGGGCTTTATCACGGCCGCTCATCAGGCCGGACTCAATCTCTTTTACGGGAGTTACCCCATCACTCCCGCGACAGACGTCCTTCACGAGCTTTCAAAATTCAGACATTTTGGAGTCCGCTCCTTTCAAGCGGAAGATGAGATTGCTGCCATGGCTGCAACCATCGGCGCCGCCTACGGTGGATGTCTGGCATTCACTGGAACTTCGGGACCCGGTCTGTGCCTGAAAACCGAGGCCATGAACCTTGCTGTTATGGCAGAATTGCCCGTGGTCATCTTAAATGTGCAGCGCGGCGGCCCTTCCACGGGTCTGCCAACCAAAACCGAACAGAGCGATCTTCTACAAGCGCTCTGGGGTCGAAACGGCAGTTCACCGATTCCGGTGTTGGCCCCCCGAAGCCCTGCGGATTGTTTCGATATGGCCATCCAGGCCTCAAAAATCGCCTTGAAATACATGACGCCCGTCGTGTTGCTAAGTGATGGTTACCTCGGGAATGGAGCCGAACCCTGGCGGGTTCCCGAAATGGAAGAAATTCCCGAAATTCCCACACACTTCCACACAGACCCGGAGAACTTCCAGCCCTATGCTCGTGATTCTAAAACACTCTCGAGGCCCTGGGCCATTCCAGGGACTCCAGGGCTTCAACATCGCATTGGGGGCTTGGAAAAAGAACACGAAACGGGTGATGTGTCTATGGATCCAGAGAACCATTCCAAAATGGTGCGTCTCAGGGAAGCCAAGGTCGAAGGTATCAGCCAGGATCTTGCCGAACTTGAACTCTATGGAGATCATGATGCGGACCTGCTCATCGTCGGTTGGGGCAGCACCTATGGTGCGATCTATTCCGCCGTCAAACGTCTGAATGCAGCTGGACATTCAGTGGCAGGCACCCATTTCAGATACCTAAACCCTATGCCGCCCAAAACGGCTCAACTGCTTCAACGTTTCAAACGGATCGTGGTCGCTGAATTGAATACCGGCCAGCTAGATAAGATCCTGGCCTACCGCTTCGGCTGCGAGTCGACGCCTCTCCAGAAAGTTCAGGGACTTCCTTTTACCGTGACCGAAATATGTGATGCACTGATCGAAATGGGAGGCCACGATGCATAAGAAAGACTTTCAAACCGATCAACTGGTGAAATGGTGTCCTGGATGTGGTGATTATGCAATTCTCTCTTCCGTTCAGTCGGCACTTGCTTCGCTTGAGATGAAGCCCGAATCTGTGGCTTTTGTATCTGGAATTGGTTGCTCAAGCAGATTTCCTTATTATATCGACACGTTTGGCTTCCACACGATTCACGGACGCGCTCCGGCTGTGGCGACGGGTTTGAAAATTGCCAATCCTGATCTCAGCGTGTGGGTAATTACGGGTGATGGGGACGGGCTTTCGATCGGTGGTAACCATTTGATGCATCTACTACGCCGTAACCTCGATATCAATATTCTACTGTTCAACAATCGGATTTATGGGTTAACTAAAGGACAGTTTTCACCAACCTCGGAGCGCGGAAAGGTAACCAAATCCAGCCCGATGGGGTCGTTGGAGGAACCCATTCAACCGATTCGCCTCGCACTTGCATCGGGTGCTTCATTTGTGGCCAGGACTTACGATGCCAACCCCAAGCATATGACCGAAGTCTTCCAACGCGCGGCCAATCATAAGGGCACCTCTTTTGTTGAAATCCTACAGAACTGTGTCATTTTCAACAATAAGGCCTACGATCCCATTACAGCCAGAGATGTTCGCCTCGACAGGTTGCTCCATCTCGAGGAAGGTAAACCTCTCGTTTTTGGGAAAGACAACGACAAGGGTATTTACCTGGATGGCTTTGATTTTAAAATGAGAGAACTA
>Ga0209692_10005362_pt1 | contig 11072 bp, 10 predicted proteins | sample tdDd472_FD_187129 | JGI IMG/M metagenome (GOLD analysis project Ga0209692, IMG submission 187129) | Marine sediment microbial communities from the Atlantic coast under amendment with organic carbon and nitrate - tdDd47.2 (SPAdes)... | ecosystem: Environmental > Aquatic > Marine > Coastal >...
GGGCGGTCGGCGGGCCGTCGGTCGCCGGCGCGGTCTCGAAGCGCACGCCCTGGGCGGTGATGTCGTGCCGGAACACCTTGCCCAGCACGTCGTCGCTGACCTTGCCGATGTAGCCGGTGCGGGCACCCAGCGCCGCCAGGCCGGCGGCGGTGTTGCCGGCGGAACCGCCGGAAACCTCCATCCCCGGCGGCATGGCCGCGTACAGCGCGTCGCTGCGCTCGGTATCGATCAGCGTCATGGCGCCGCGCTCGACGCCGTGGGTTCCGAGAAACGCATCGTCGATGCGGGCGATCACGTCGACGATCGCGTTGCCGATCGCGACGACATCCAAACTCTTGGGCATTCAGGTCCTCCAGGGTCCCGGGGGATCGCCCGGCCGGGATCCGATGACCCGGCCGGGGCGGCGCCAATCTAGCGGCGGCGGCCGCCCAGGGGAACCCGGGCCCGCCCGCCCTGTCGATTTCGCCCCGTCGATTTCGCCCGGCCGCGTCTTCCCGGCGTGTGCCCTTGCGGCCGGGCGGGCGGCATGGTTATTCCGCAGTGACCGAAGCCATCGGAGGTGGGGATGTTCCAGTCCATCGCGAGGACGCTGGGCCAGCTCGGCGACCCTCGGCTGCGCGGCGTGCTGCTGATCGCGATCGCCGCCACGCTCGGCCTGATCCTGGCGCTCGCGGTCGCCGTCGGCGCCGGCATCGACGCCCTGCAGGCGACCGGCATCGACTGGCTGGACGGCACCCTCAGCGTCACCGGCGCGATCGTCACCGTGGTCCTGGCCTTCCTGTTCTTCCCCGGCATGATGCAGGTGATCAGCGGGCTGTTCGCCGACAGCGTCGCCGAGGCGGTCGAGGCCCGGCACTATCCGACGCTCGGGGCCGCCCGGCACCAGACGATCGGGGAGATTCTCACCGATTCGCTGCAGTTCGCGGCGGTCTCGATCGGCCTGAACCTGCTGGTCCTGCCGCTCTACCTGTTCCTGCCCGGCCTCAACCTGCTGTTGTTCTACGGGCTGAACGGCTACCTGCTGGGGCGGGAGTACGCCGAGATGGTCGCGGTGCGCCGCTTCGACCGGTCCGGCGTGAAGGCGTTCCGCAAGCAAAATCAAGGCGCTCTGTTCATGTCGGGAGTGGCGATCGCGGTGCTGACCACGATCCCCGTGCTCAATCTCGCGACCCCGGTCCTGGCCACGGCGTTCGCTCTCCACGAGTTCGAGCGGCTGCGCCACCGCGGCGCGTCCGGCACGGAAATTCGTGCAATGCCGCATTGACCTGTTGCGATTCGGCACCGTTCAAGGATAATCTCGATATGGCAGGTGGTTAGGGCGACGGGTTTCCAAAGGAGATTAAAACATGTTCGGGCGCCGCAAACCCATTGAGTCCGCATCGCGAAATGAGGCATCACAGGCGGGTGGCTGGAAGGCCGGTCCGACGGAAGCCAAGGGGCCGACCCTGGTTTCCGACAACGCCGCCTCCGGAAGCGACTCGAGCCCCGACAAGCCCACGCTGGAAACCACGAAAGGCCCCGATATGTCGACCCAGCCCACCTTCAAGCCGCCGAGCGGCGGCATCGTCCCCGAAATTCCGCGCCGCGCCGCCGTCGACAACCTCGCCGGCGCCCCGGCCCGCAAGCCGACACCGCGCGCCAACGTCGAGAGCAAGCGCCTGCTGGTGGGCCGCGACATCTCGCTGGCCGGCGAGATCACCGCGTGCGACGTGCTGGTCGTCGAGGGCACCGTCGAGGCGACCCTCGAGCAGAGCCAGATGCTGGAGGTGACCGAGAGCGGCACCTTCCGCGGCAAGGTGCAGATCGAGGAAGCGATCATCGCGGGCCTGTTCGAGGGCACGCTGACCGCCCGCGAGAAGCTGATCGTGAAGAGCACCGGCCGGATCATCGGCACCGTGCGGTTCGGCCAGCTCGAGGTCGAGCTCGGCGGCGTGATCAAGGGCGACACCGGCCCGCTCGACGAGCCGGTCAAGGATGTCGCGACCGGCAGCGAACCGAAGGCGACGGTGGCCGAATGATCCGACTGCTCGGTGCGTTGACCGCCGCCGCGACCGCCCTGGCACTGGCCGGGTGCGTGACCACGACGGAACCCGGGTCGCAGGCCTCGTCCGGACCGGTCGCGGGACCGGTTCAGGCGGCGTCCGCCGGCACGGCCGTGGCGGTTTCGTTACCGAGCGAAGCGGAACGCGATCCCGATCGGCTGCGCGGCCTCGACCCTGACGGGGTCGCCCGGCTGATCGGGATGCCCGACTATGTCCGGCGCGAGGGCGGCGCCACGGTCTGGCAGTACCATGCCGGCGCCTGCGTGATGGACCTGTTCTGGTACCGGTCGGCCGCCGGCCTGCGCCTGGTCCACTACGAGGTCCGCGGCGTCCGGCTGGCCGCCGTCGCGGAGCCCAGCAGCTGCCTCGGCGACCTGATCATCAGCCAGCGCCAGGACGCCGCCACCAGCTGATAGCGTGAGCTGACCGGCCGCGCCGCTCAGGCCGGCTCCTCGGTCTTGTCCGGGTAGTTGCAGAACGCCCGCGCCACGCAGCGCGAGCAGGCCGGCTTGCGCGCCTTGCAGATGTAGCGCCCGTGCAGGATCAGCCAGTGGTGGGCGTGCCGCATGAAGCGCTCCGGCACCCGCTTCAGCAACGCCTTCTCGACCGCCAGCGGGGTCTTGCCGGGCGCCATCCCGGTTCTGTTGGCGACCCGGAACAGATGCGTGTCGACGGCGATCGTCGGCTCGCCGAACGCGATGTTGAGCACCACGTTGGCGGTCTTGCGGCCGACCCCCGGCAGCGCCTCCAGCGCCTCCCGGTCGCGCGGCACCTCGCCGCCGTGCTCGGCGATCAGCCTGGCGCACAGCGCGACCACGTTCTTCGCCTTGGCGTTGAACAGCCCGATGGTCTTGATGTGCTCGCGCACCCCGTCCTCGCCGAGCGCCAGCATCTTCTGCGGCGTGTCGGCGACCGCGAACAGCTTGCGGGTCGCCTTGTTCACCCCGGTATCGGTCGCCTGCGCCGACAGCACCACCGCGACCAGCAGGGTGAACGGGTTGACGTATTCCAGCTCGCCCTCGGGCTCCGGGTTGGCGGCTTCCAGGGCGGCGAAGAAGCCCTCCACCTGGGCGTTGGTCATCCGTCGGGCCATGGCGAACTCTCGGTTGCGGATCGGGCGCTAGTGGATGCCGAGCGGCCTTGCGATGTCCAGCCGCTTTGACCTGGGGCATCGAAGAGCGCATATCTGCGGCCATGAGCCCCACGCCGCCCGCCTCTCCGGATACGGCGTCCGCAGACGCCCCGGCCGCAGACACCCCGTCCGCAGACACCCCGGCCGACGCCCGGCCGCTGCTCGACGTCGTCGTCTACCCGCATCGCAGCCTCGGCCCGACCGGGTTCCTGGTCCTGATGGCGGTTCTGAGCGCCTGCTCGTTCACCGTCGGCCTGATCTTCTACCTGAGCGGCGCCTGGCCGGTGGTCGGCTTCCTCGGCCTCGACGTGCTGATCGTCTACGTCGCGTTCCGGCTCAACTACCGGGCCGCCCGGGCCTACGAGACGGTCCGGCTGACCCCCGAGGCGCTGGAGATCACCAAGGTCGACGTCCGCGGCCGGCGGCGCAGCGCCACCCTGCAGCCCTACTGGCTGGCGGTCGACATGGACGACCCGCCGCGCCGCAACAGCCGGTTGACGCTCCGTACCCACGGGCGGCGGCTGGAGATCGGCGGCTTCCTGACCCCCGACGAGAAGCTCGACCTGGCCCGCGCCCTGCGCCGCGCGCTCGACGAGGCGCGCGGGCTGCCGGCCGTCCAGATGCCGGCCGCCCGGTCGCCGGCCACCCAGCCCGGGTGATGCCGACCCGGGCAATGCCGGCCGGCCCTACATCCGATCCCAGGCCGCCGGCTCGAACGCCAGGGTGACGCGTCCCTCGTCAGCCCGGTCGCCCGACATGGTCAGCGCGATGCCGTCGGCGACCGTGGTCGGTACCGGCGGATCCGACGACACGTCCAGCACCCGCCAGGCCGGCGAACCGAAGATCCCGGCCAGAGCCCGCAGGTCACCGCCGAAATCGGCGACCAGGTGCGGGTGCAGTTCCACCACGAACGCCGTCTCGTTTCGCGCGATCAGCCCGGCCGCGCCGGCCAGCGCCCGCAGCTCCATGCCCTCGATGTCGATCTTGACGACCTTTGGAAGCACCAGATCGTCCAGGAACAGGCTGTCGAGCCGCACGGCGGGGACCCATTCCGCATGGCGGTTCTGCGGCGACGGGTGGGTCGCCTGCAGGGACTCGCCGTGCATCTGCACCCCGGGAGAGCCGCCGAGGCGCGCGAAGCCGACCAGCCCCTCGTGATCCGACACCGCGAGGTTGAGCACCTGAATCCGATCGGCGTCGTTCTGCGCGACGTTCCGCTCGATCACCCGGATCAGGTCGCGCTGCGGCTCGATGGCGAACGCGACCGCATCCAGCGTGTGGGCGACCAGCGAGAAGTACCCGGCATGCGCTCCGACATCGACGAGCACGTCGTCGGGCTGCAGCCGGTTGATCAGGTAACGCAGCACGCCGGCCTCGTACGGCCACGATCCGATCAGGTTGACCTTGATGAAACGGGCGGTCGCCGGGTCGTCGACGACGAACCGGATCGGCTTTCCGCGGATCTTGATCGTATGGACCGGCGCCTCGCCGCCCAGGCGCTCCCTGCGAGCGAGGCGGCCCCACTCGAGGCGCCGGAAGACCCCGGTCAGCTGGTCGGTCAGCTCGGAGCTCCCGCCGGTGGCGCGGAACCAGCGCGTGATCGCGAACAGGCGATCGATCGGGAACGCACCGTAGTGCTGTCTGAGAAGCTGCGAATACGGCCAGAGCTGCTCGGGACGGTCGACCATAGCCCTGCGCAGCGTCGCGAAGGAGGTGGTCGGGCTGGCGTTGGTGTCGCGCGCGGTCATGCACTCGAGGTCCCTGACGGCTGGGAAGGCCGCAGACTATAGGCACGGCGCATCGCAAGGTCGACACGGCACCACCGCGGACGCCCGACCGGGCGGCTCCACGCGACCGTCGTTGACCTCGCTCAATGCACCGGCAGATGCTACAGCGGATCGTCCGCGCTCTGCTGCAGTGCGGCATCACGCTCCGGCGAGTGCGAGTGCGACGATGAAATTCCCGACCCGGCCAATTCTCTCAGTCCTGGCGGTCGCCGCCCTGCTGGCCGCCGGCGGCTACGCCTGGTGGGACGGCCGCTCGCGGCTGCCCGACGACATCGCCGTCGGCAACGGCCGGATCGAGGCGGAAATCGTACACGTCGCCTCGAAGAACGCCGGCCGGGTCGTCGAGGTGCGGGTGCAGGAAGGCGACACCGTCGAGGCCGGGCAGATCCTGGCGGTGATGGATTCCCGCGAGCTCAGCGCCAGCCTGGCCCGGGCCAGGGCCGAGCTGGCCCAGGCCGACGAGGACAAGGCCGAGGCCGAGGCGCAGATCGTCGAGAAGACCAGCCTGCTGCGGTTCGCCAACCGCGAGCTCGACCGGGCGACCGAGCTGCTGGCGAGCGGCCACACCACCGAGGAGCGGGTCGACCAGCGGCGCGCCGACCGCGACAGCCTGGCCGCCGGGCTGCGCGCCGCCGAGGCCCGCAAGGCCGCCGCCGAGCGCGCCGAGGAGGCGGACCAGGCCGAGGTCGAGCGGATCCAGGCCCAACTCGACGACACCGTACTGCGCGCGCCGCGCTCCGGCCGGGTGCAGTACCGGCTGGCCGAGCCGGGCGAGGTGCTGGCGGCCGGCGGCCGGGTGCTGACCATCGCCGACCTGACCGACGTGACCATGACGATCTTCCTGCCGACCCTCGAGGCCGGCCGGCTGGCGATCGGCTCGGAGGCGCGGATCGTGCTGAACGCGGCACCTGACTACGTGTTCCCGGCGAAGGTCAGCTTCGTGGCCGATACCGCGCAGTTCACCCCGCGCGAGGTCGAGACCCGCAGCGAGCGCGACAAGCTGATGTTCCGGGTCAAGCTGCGGATCGCGCCCGACCTGCTCCGGCAATACGCCGAGCGGGTCAAGCCGGGGCTTCCGGGCGATGCCTACGTGCTGCTGGCGCCGGATGCGCAATGGCCGGAGAACCTCGCCGTCCGGCTGCCGCCGGCCGACCGATGACCGCCCCGGCCGTCCGCCTGCGCCGGGTCGGCCACCGCTACGGCCCCGTCACCGCGCTGCACGACGTCGATCTCGACCTGCCGGCCGGCGGCACCTATGGCGTGATCGGCCCGGACGGCGTCGGCAAGTCGACCCTGCTCGGCCTGATCGCCGGGGCCCGCCGCATCCAGGCCGGCCGGGTCGAGGTGCTGGGCGGCGACCTGGCCGACGACCGCCACCGCCGGGCGGTCTGCCCGCGCATCGCCTACATGCCGCAGGGCCTGGGCCGGAACCTGTATGCCGAGCTCAGCGTGCACGAGAACCTGGCGTTCTTCGGCCGGCTGTTCGGGCTCGACCGCCGCGAGCGCGAGGCCCGGATCGCCGACCTGCTGGCGGCGACCGGGCTCGACCCGTACCCGGACCGCCGCGCCGGCCACCTGTCGGGCGGCATGCGCCAGAAGCTCGGCCTGTGTTGCGCGCTGATCCACGACCCGGACCTGCTGATCCTCGACGAGCCGACCACCGGCGTCGACCCGCTGTCGCGCCGGCAGTTCTGGGAGCTGATCGACCGCATGCGCGCCGGCCGGCCCGGCATGACCGTGCTGGCATCGACCGCCTACATGGACGAGGCCGAGCGGTTCGCCAGCCTGATCGCGGTGCACGACGGGGCGGTGCTGGCCACCGGCTCGCCGGCCGAGCTGCGGGCGCGCACCGGGACCGGGAGCCTGGAGGCCGCCTTCATCGCGTTGCTGCCCGAGGACCGGCGCGGCGACGCGACCCCGCTGGTGATCCCGCCGCGCCCGGTCGAGCACGCCACGCCGGTGATCGTGGCGCGCGGCCTGACCCGGCGGTTCGGCGACTTCACCGCGGTCGACCACGTCGAGTTCGAGATCGAGCGCGGCGAGATCTTCGGGTTCCTCGGCTCGAACGGCTGCGGCAAGACCACCACCATGAAGATGCTGACCGGCCTGCTGCCGGCGACCGAAGGCGAGGCCTTCGTCCTCGGCCGGCCGGTCGACAATTCCGGGTCGGGGGCCGGCGGCCTCGAGACCCGGCGGCGGGTCGGCTACATGTCCCAGAGCTTCTCGCTGTACGGCGAGCTGACGGTGGCCCAGAACCTCGACCTGCACGCCCGGCTGTTCGGGCTCGACGACCAGCGCCGCGCGGCACGCACCGCCGAGGAAGTCGAGCACTTCGGGCTCAGGGACGTGCTGGACAAGCTGCCCGACGAGTTGCCGCTGGGCGTCCGCCAGCGTCTGTCCCTCGCCGTGGCGGTCATCCACGAGCCGGAGATCCTGATCCTCGACGAGCCGACCTCCGGCGTCGACCCGCAGGCCCGCGACCGGTTCTGGCGGCTGCTGGCCACGTTGTCGCGCGAGCGCGGGGTGACGATCTTCGTCTCGACCCACTTCATGAACGAGGCGGCGCGCTGCGACCGGGTGGCGCTGATGCACGACGGCCGGGTCCTGGCCTGCGACACCCCCGAGGCGATCCGCCGGTCGGCCGGCGCCGACAGCCTCGAGGACGCCTTCATCGCCCTGCTGCTCAAGGCCAGTCCCGAGCACGCACCGACAGCGGCGACGCCGGCTCCGACCGCCACCCCCGAGGCGACGCGGTCGATCGACAGCGGGACCAGCGCCTGGCGTCGCCTCTACGCCTACAGCCTGCGCGAGGCGCTGGAGGTCATGCGGGACCCGGTGCGGCTGGCGTTCTCGCTGCTCGGCACCGCCTTCCTGATGCTGGTGTTCGGCTACGGCATCTCCTACGACGTGGAGAGACTGAACTACGCCGTGCTGGACGGCGACCGCAGCGCCGAGAGCCGGACCGTGCTCGAAGGGTTCCGCGGCTCGCGCTACTTCGTCGAGGAGCCGGCGCTGGCCAACCACGCCGACATCGACCGGCGGCTGGTCAGCGGCGACATCGCGCTCGCCATCGAGATCCCGCCCGGCTTCGGCCGCGACCTGCAGAGCGGCCGGATCCCCGAGATCGGGGTGTGGATCGACGGCAGCATGCCGTTCCGCGCCGAGACCATCCGGGGATACGTCCAGGGGCTGGAGGTCACCTACCTGGACGACCTGGCCCGGCGCGCCACCGGCGCCGGGATCGCCAGCGACGTCGCCGATATCGAGGCCCGGTTCCGCTACAACCAGGACTTCCGCAGCATCAATGCCATGGCGCCGTCCAACCTGGCGCTGCTGCTGGTGTTCATCCCGGCGATCCTGACCGCGGTCGGGGTGGTGCGCGAGAAGGAGATGGGCTCGATCACCAACCTGTACGTCACCCCGGTGACGCGGCTCGAGTTCCTGCTCGGCAAGCAGCTGCCCTACGTGGCGATCGCCATGGTCAACTTCCTGGTGATGGTGGCGATCGCCACCCTGGTGTTCGGCGTGCCGGTCCGCGGCAGCTTCCCGACCCTGGTCGCCGGTGCCCTGATCTACGTGCTGGCGACCACCGGGATCGGGCTGCTGATGTCGACCTTCACCCGGACCCAGGTCGCCGCGCTGTTCGGCACGGCGATCCTGACGGCGGTGCCGACGGTGCAGTTCTCCGGGCTGCTGCAGCCGGTCTCGTCGCTGCAGGGCGGGGCCCAGGTGATCGGGACGCTGTTCCCGGCCACCTACTTCATGAAGATCAGCGTCGGCACCTTCACCAAGGCCCTGGGTTTCGTCGACCTGCTGCCGCAGTTCGGCGCCCTGGCGCTGTTCTTCCCGATCCTGCTGGTCGCGGCGGTGCTGCTGCTGCGCGGCCAGGACCGCTGAGGGGCGCGGCCATGCAGCACCTCCGCGCGATCTTCTACCTGGGGGTCAAGGAGCTGCGCAGCCTGCGGCGCGACCCGGTGATGATCGGCCTGATCATCTGGGCGTTCAGCCTGGCGATCTACACCGCCGCCAACGGCGTCGCCCAGGACCTGCGCAACGCCTCGGTCGCGGTGGTCGACCAGGACCGCTCGCAGCTCTCGACCCGGATCCGCCAGGCGCTGCTGCCGCCGCAGTTCAAGCCGCCGGTGCTGATCGACTTCGACCAGATCGATCCCGGCATGGATACCGGCCGCTACACCTTCGTGCTGGTGTTCCCGCCACGCTTCGAGGCCGACGTGCTGGCCGGCAACCGGCCGAGCCTGTTGCTGGAGATCGACGCCACCGCCTCGATGCAGGCCGGCATCGGCCGCGCCTACATCACCCAGATCGCCGCCCAGGAGATCGCCGAGTACCTGAAGATCGACGGCAGCGATCCGCCGGTGAACCTGACCGTGCGCATCGAGTTCAACCCGAACCTGGAATCCGCCTGGTTCACGAGCGTGATGACGCTGATCCAGAACGTCACCATGCTGTCGATCGTGCTGACCGGGGCGGCGTTCATCCGCGAGCGCGAGCACGGCACCATCGAGCACCTGCTGGTGATGCCGCTGACGCCGATGCAGATCATGCTGGCCAAGGTCTGGGCCAGCGGGCTGGTGATCCTGTTCGCGGTGGCGGTCAGCCTGTGGGTGGTGATCGAGCGGCTGCTGGCGGTCGAGGTGGTCGGCTCGGTGCCGCTGTTCCTGGTCGGCACCGCCCTCTACCTGCTGTTCTCGACCAGCCTGGGGATCTTCCTGGCCACCCTGGCCCGGTCGATGCCGCAGTTCGGGCTGCTGTTCATCCTGGTGGCGCTGCCGATGAACATGCTGTCCGGCGGCAACACCCCGATCGAGAGCCAGCCGGAGACCCTGCGGATGATCATGCAGGCGGTGCCGTCGGCCCACTTCGTGGCGTTCGCCCAGGCCATCCTGTACCGCGGCGCCGGTTTCGAGGCGGTGTGGCCGCAGTTCGCCGCGACCTTCGGCATCGCCGCGCTGTTCTTCGCGTTCGCCGCAGCCCGGTTCCGCCGCAGCATCGCGACGATGGGTTAGCCCTTCGAGGGCCGCCGCCTCTCCGTGAGGCTGATCGAGCTACGAAGCAGCGGGTAGTAGGTTCCGGATCGACCGCAACGAGGGCGTCGCGTCCGCCCGGAACGACGACGATAGAAAGGGAGGTATCGGCATTGGGTAGCAAATGCACCTAGGTAAGTTTGGGCGGTTCGTCTGAATCGGCGAACGGCATGACCTCGTGCACGGCGGTGACGATGTACCCACGCGGCTCTCCCGCAATCGACTGAACGTGCACGTCCACCACGAATGCGTTCGCAAGGGGGTTAACATCCCCTTTTACCATCTGTTCCTTGAGATTCTGGAAGCTCTTGCGGAAATAGACTGGAAGCGCCTTGTCGGAGATATCAGGAATGATCCCCCTGTCTCCAGTTCTCCCCGTCTCCTTCCCAGGCTTTCGACTTGCCTGCTCGAAGAACAACATCACCTCAGTTGCCGGCCTTGTCGATGGCTCCATCTCTGGTTCCAGCATCAAAGGCCCTTCTTCGTCCTCCATCGCCTGATCGATATTGATCGCAGCCCGGTTGATTTCCGATTCCGAAAATACGTACTCCGCCACCGTTTCTTCATCGCCGGCCGTCTTCCGGAAGCGAGCATGCCTTATGCCAAGGCTGGAACCCGTCTTGCCCGCGATCGGCTTGATGAACGCCTTGAGATCGGCCGCATCATCTCGCGTCACAGCACGAGCAGCATCGCGATCAATTCGCGTCGGATCAGAGAACGCTTTGATGCCTGCACTCAGGCGTTTCGTGAAATCCGCAACGATGACAGCACCATCCATCGCAGCGAGGATCTGCCCCATAAAAATGGCATACGGAACGATTTCTGCGTAGACGCTGCCAGACCTGAGCTTCGTCACATAGAGCTTGGGCGGCGGCTCGCCTTTCGATGGATTGTGGCGCTCGTAGTACCGCGCCAGCGCAGCAAAGCTTCCGGTCAGATCATGCAATTCAATCGGCCCACCTGGATCTAGAGCATTTTCCGATCACTCACGGTCATAGCCGGCAGCAGCAAAGTAGTTGAGGCATTCGACCGGGGAGAAGGTGTCGATGGCGCGGCCGATGGTGTC
>Ga0209692_10005363_pt1 | contig 11072 bp, 9 predicted proteins | sample tdDd472_FD_187129 | JGI IMG/M metagenome (GOLD analysis project Ga0209692, IMG submission 187129) | Marine sediment microbial communities from the Atlantic coast under amendment with organic carbon and nitrate - tdDd47.2 (SPAdes)... | ecosystem: Environmental > Aquatic > Marine > Coastal >...
CGATGATGATTTGAGCTTTGTCGCCATGCGGCTGCGGGACTGATTCCAAAAAAAAAAGACCAGGAGGAGGGCTATAGTATCCGTTGGTCCATCCGGACCCCGAGGAGGTTCTCATGTCCACCGACCGCGGCGCAGCCGCCCTTGTATCCGCCAAGAGCTATCAAGACAGAATCGTCCGCTTTCTCCGCGACATGATCGCCATTCCTGCCGAGAGCGGCCAGGAAGAGGCCCGCTGCAGGAGGGTGCTTGCAGAATACGAGGCCCTCGGTTTCGACGAGGCCTATTTCGACGGTCTCGGGTCGGTCATCGGCCGGATCGGCAACGGCCCGATCAAGATCCTGATGGATGGCCATATCGACTGCGTCGGGGTTGGCGATCGTGGCGCGTGGGATTTTGACCCCTTCGAAGGAAAAGAGGAGGACGGAAAGATCTGGGGCCGAGGCGCGGTTGACGAACTGCCGGCCATCGCCGCCATGGCCTACGGCGCGCGCATTCTCGCCGACCATGGTTGGCCCGAGGCATTCACCCTCTACCTTTCCGCATCGGTGATGGAAGAGGACTGCGACGGCTACTGCATGCTCCACCTCATCGAACGCGAAAACATCAGACCAGATTTTGTCGTCCTGGGAGAACCCACCGATCTCGATGTCTACCGCGGCCAACGCGGCCGGCTCGAGGCGACCATCACCACCAAAGGTGTTTCGGCCCACGGCGCCCACGCCTCTCTCGGGGTCAATGCGCTCTACAAAATGGCGCCCATCATCTCCGATGTGGAGCAGCTCAATACCCGCCTGGCCCACGACGAGTTCCTCGGCACCGGATCGGTAATCGTCTCGTACATCGAGTGCACCACGCCATCGCTCAACGCCGTGCCCGATTCAGCCAGGATCTATATCGACCGGCGGCTCACGGTTGGAGAGACCCAGGAAACCGCGTTGGCCGAACTGCGGTCACTTCCCCATCTCGGCGATGCCGAGGTCGAACTCCTCGACTACGACGAAACCAGCTGGCGAGGGACGCGGGCGCAGCAGCCCAAGTACTACCCCACCTGGGTCCTTGAGGAAGAGCACCCGCTGGTGCAGGGAGTCGCCGAAGCCGCCGCCGAGGTCCTCTCCGCCCGGCCCAAGATCTCCCGCTGGCACTTCTCCACCAACGGAGTTGCCACCATGGGAACCCTCGGCATCCCAACCGTAGGTTTCGCCCCCGGCCTGGAAGAACTCGCGCACACAACCAGAGAAAACGTGAAAACAGACGATCTCGTCAAGGCGACAGCCGTCTATTCACTGATACCCGAGGCATTGCTGGGAAGATCGTGATTCACCGGCGAGATACTGTATTTCGCTGCTGTCAGACGAGAGACGACCTGGAGACATCGGATCTGATGTTTGGTGCGCACAATGGATCCGCAGAGTCGCTGAGTGCGCAAAGGTACCGCAAAGCAGCGCAGCTATTGACCCGGGCTCCGAACTTCCCGGAAGAAGAGCTCGTTCGTGAGACCTTGCGATGACCCAAGAGTCGAACTTGGCGGCATCCTCGCGTCCTTGGCGTCTTCGCGGATCCATTGTGCCTACTGGCCCCAGCCCTGGCCTTGGTGAACCCCCGGACCTGGTTTGTTACGCTGAGCCTCTGTGAAAAAAAACGCAACACTAGAAGGAGCCAAGAAAATGGCAATCGACGTTAAAGGTAAGGATTTCATCAGTACGCAGGATTGGACCGTCGAGGAGCTTGAACAGATCTTCACTCTCGCGGCGGAACTGAAGCAGGCGAAGCGGGAGGGCAAGCCGACGCCGCTGCTTGCGGCGAAGACCCTCTACATGATCTTCTTCGACGCCTCGACCCGGACCCGGAACTCCTTCGAGACCGGGATGACCCAGCTCGGCGGCCACGGGATCTTCCTCTCGCCCGACAAGATGCAGATTTCACACGGCGAGAACGCCCGCGACACCGCCAATGTTCTGTCGCGTTACGGCGAGGGCATCGCCATCCGCCACTGCGCCTTCCGCGAAGGCAACGACTACCTCAACGAGGTCGCCCGCGAGGCTTCGATCCCGGTGCTCTCAATGCAGGATGATGTCTACCACCCGTGCCAGATCCTCGCCGACTACCTCACCATTCGCGAGAAGTTCGGCGAGACCAAGGGACTCAAGGTCGGCGTCGCCTGGACCTCAGCGCCCAACTATGTTCGGCCGCTATCCGTGCCCCAGAGCCTCATCCTCATGATGCCGCGTTTCGGGATGGATGTGACTCTCGCCGTGCCGCCCGAGTTCCGGCTCATGCCCGAAATCGAGAAGACCGCCGCGGCCAACGCCGCCGAGGCCGGTGTCAAATTCGAGATCAGCAACAACTTCGAGGACGCCTTCACCGATGCCGACGTGGTGGTGCCCAAGTCGTGGGGCCCGCTGATGCACACCACCGACCACGACGAGGGCCTCGCTCTGATCGAAAAGTATCCCTCATGGCGATGCGGTCAAGAGCACATGGATCTCGGCCGGGAGCACCTCATCTACATGCACCCGCTGCCCGCCGACCGCGGCCGCGAGGTGACCAACGAGGTCATCGACGGCCCGCAATCCGTCGTTTACGACGAGGCCGAGAACCGCCTCCACGTCCAGAAGGCACTGATGGCTTTGACGATGGGGTGAGGAGGTTAGGGGTTAAGAGTTAGGAGGTTAGGGGTCAGGAACCAGGAGGTAGAATGTCCGTTCACTCCTCACTCCTCACTCCTCACTAGCGAGCGAAGCGAGCGCTGACAGCGACCGGAGGGAGCGCTGGCTTCCTCACTCTTCACTCCTCTTAGCGTTCTTGCCCTTCTTCCCCGGCTTGCCGTCTTCGGGCTTCTCAGCTTCGCGATCCGCCGGGAACAGGTCACGGAGCGGTCCCACCAGGTCGCCGAGGGTCGAGCGGAGCACCCCCGGATCGCCACCACGTGAACGACCCGCAGGCGGTCCTCCCGGTCGGCGATCGCCGCCCCGTCTCGGGCCGCCGCGGTCGCGACCGCCCGATCGTCCCTTCTCACGGGGGCCACCACCGCCGCGCGCCGCCCCACCCTGCCGGCGGCGCTGCTCGGCAAGATGCGCCTTGCGCCGCTCGAAGAACGGGTCGCGCACTGCGTAAAAGCGTTCCCACAACTGGTCGTCGATATCGCGGCCCGCTGAACCCGCCCGCTTCCACTCCTCGAGCAGGTCCTGCATCGCTGCGAAAGTTTCGTCGAAATCGGTCGAGGGCGCCAGCTCTCCGGCGCGAACGATCAACGCTTCTTTGGCCTCGCGCGCCACGGCACGGCTCTGCTTGAGCTCGGCGAAGTGTGCGGAGCGGCGGTTGAAGAAGGTCCGTCTCGCATCCTTGAAGCGACGCCACAGGACCTCGTCCTCTTCGCGCCCGGCCGTGCCGGCGCGTTTCCACTCCTCCATCAGCTCGTCCATGGCCTCGCCGGCGAGCCGCCACTTGTTCGACTCGGCAATTGCCTCGGCGCGCTCGACGAGCCCGAGCTTGTCGGCCCGACCCTCGGCGATCACGCCCCCGATCCGGTCGATCTCGTCGTGCGCCCGGCCGAGCAGGCTGTCGTAATCGCCGATCGCTTCGGCGCCCTCGACCCAGTGGACGAAGGACTGCAGCGACTTCAGATTGCGGGCCGGGTTCTTCGACCGCCGGAGTTCCTTGCGCAGTGCTGCGTAGCGGTCCTCGACTTCCTGGAAACGGAGCAGGAGATTCGCGATGGTCTCGGCACGTTTGGAAGGGGGAACCCGCGCGACCACCCGATCCTCGTTGAACCGCCCGGCTCGAACGTGGATGCCACCATCTTCATCGACCCAGCCCCACCGCTCACCCGTGCGCAGCAGCTCTGCGAGGTCGGGTGCGCCGCCTTGAGGCGCCGCCGGCGGGGCCTGTCGGCCGTTCTCGGTCTCGTCGAGGTCGAGCTTCTGAGGAGCGTCGTCGGTATCGTGAGTCATCGCGTATATCCCGTGCGCGGCATCGGCCGCATCCGAGGAGTGTACTCGATCGGAAGCCACCCACTGCGGTGCGATCTCCGCGGGGATCTCCTATCATGTCCCCCGGAGGAGATCTGATGAAATCAGAAAGACTGAAATCCCTGGTTCTGACAACGCTGATCATTGCGTTCCTGCTCGGCCAGAATGCTGTCCTGCACGCCCAAAGCGACCCTGTTGTGCCTCAGGACGCCCAGACCCTGGCAGAGTTGGACGGCCACTTCACTTTTCTGATTGCCTCCGACCTGGGCCGGAACGGATACTACGACCAGAAACCTGTAGCGGAGATGATGGGTGAGGTCGCCGGTCTCGTGGACCCGGAATTCGTCGCCGTGGTCGGCGATGTGCATCATTTCCAGGGTGTTCGTTCGGTTCAGGATCCGTTGTGGCTCACCAACTTCGAGTGGATCTACAAGCACCCCGAGTTGATGATCACGTGGTATCCGGTGCTGGGCAACCACGAGTACGAAGGCACGAGTCAGGCCGTGCTCGACTACTCCGAGGTGAGCCGCCGTTGGGTGATGCCCGATCGGTACTACGCCGTCACCGAGTCAGTGTCGGATGGCGTGGAAGTGTTGCTGCTTTTTATCGATACTCCACCTTTGATCGACAAGTACCGCGACAACCCCGTACAACATCCAGACGCAGGCATGCAGGCCATGGATCGGCAACTGGCCTGGATCGACGCCACACTGGGTGCGTCCCAGGCCAAATGGAAAATCGTCCTGGGCCATCACCCGATCTACGCAGGGACTACGAAGGACGATATCGAACGCTCGGATCTCCAGAACCGGCTCCAGCCGCTGCTCGACAAACACGGTGTCGACATCATGGTGAGTGGGCACATCCACAACTTCCAGCACATCAGGGTCCCGGGTTCGGAAGTGGATTACTTCGTCAACAGCTCGGCTTCACTCAGCCGCGAGGTGGTCCCATTCGAAGGTGCGCTCTTCGCCAATCCGGATACCGGCTTCACGCTGTGTACCGTGACCGAAGCCGAACTCACCATCACCTTCGTGGATAAGAGCGGCAGGATCATCTACCAGCATTCGCGGGAAAGGTAGGACCGCACCCCAAGAACCTCAATTCGCATAGCCCAACGCGCGCAGCTGCTCGAGTTCCTCGGGACTGACGTCGCCAACCTCGCCATCGGTCGTCACCTTGGCGGCCTCCGCCATGGCGCGCCACCGCTCGATCTCACCCTGAAGATCGGCTACGACCTCGACGTGATCGTCGGCCAGATTGACCAGATCGAGCGGGTCGTTGGCGTGATCGAAGAGCTCGAACTCGGGTCGATCGTCGCGGACAATCACGTTCCAGATGAGTTTCCAACCGTCTGCAACCGCAACGAACGAGTCAGCGGTGCCTTCGGTCTCTTCCCCTGGCGGGTTTTTCCGTTCGGTGAATACGGCGCGCCGGTCCCAGCCCATCGCGGCAGGGTCGTCCGTCGCCGCAAGCAATGGCAGCAGGCTTTCGCCCTGCGCCTCGGCGGGCACCGGCAGCCGGGCCAAATCGAGGAGGGTCGGCATGAGATCGATGGACTGGGTGGTCCGGTCGACCACACCGGTGGGCACCACGCCCGGCCAGGTGACGAACATGGGCACGTTGACGAGTTCGCCGTACGCGGAGTGGCCGTGCCAGTGGTTGCCGTGCTCGAGGAACTCTTCACCGTGATCGGCGACAAAGGCGATCATCGTATCGTCTCGGAGCCCGAGCTCTTCGAGGCGCTCGAGAAGCCGCGCGATCTCGTAGTCCATGGCCCGGATCGAGCCGTCGTACCACGCCTTTTCGGCCGTCAAAAAGGCTTCTGAATCGATCTCGGCCTCGGCCAACTGCTCCGCGCTCGGCAGGTGATGGAATACCTTCACGACCTCTTTGACCTGTTCGAGATCCTCTTCGTGCCCGGCCACCGCATCATCCTCGAGCCAGCGCACATCGTGTGGGTGCATGGGTCGGAACGGGCTGTGTGGGTCGAAGACGTGGAGAAAGACGAAGAAGGGCTGCTCAGCATGGTCATCGAGCCACGGCAGCAGACGATCGACATAGGTGCGCGAGGTCTTTGACCGGTACTCGCCGAGATCGTCAATGGACTCGCGCTCGTGCATGACCTCGACCCCTTGGTGGAGATTGCTGTTCTTGCCGGAGAACATCACCGACGAGGTGTGGAAGGTCGCGTAGCCGTTCGCCCGAAAGACCTCGGTCAGGGTCGTGACCTTGGCTGGAATCGTGTGCTGAATATCAAAGATCCCGTGTGTTGAGGCATACAGGGATGTTAGCAGCGACGGCACCGCGACCTTGGTCCAGGAACCCTGCGAAATGTTGTCGGCGAATCGGGTTCCCTCGGCCGCAAGGGCGGCAATCGTTGGCGCCGTCGGCCGCTCATAGCCCCAGGCGTCAAGGTGGTCGGGCCGCAGGGTGTCGGCAACGATCAGAATCACGCCGCGGGGGGCATCGACCGGACCGAGGGCGGACCGAGCGGCGGTCGGCTCGAACACCAGAGGACGCGCGCCGCGGTGACGAATGGCGGGCGCACCCCAAAAACCGATGTGCCCATCTTCATCGGAGCCGAGCGACAGGCTGATCGTGGCTGTGCGACCGGCGAACTCCTCGAGATCAACGGCAAAGGGTTCCCAACGGTCGCCGGCCGTGACGGTGCGTTCCCGCACGACGGGCTCGACGCCCGGGATTGAGGCTTCGACGGTGAAGACGATGGGGTGGTTGTCGGGGGTGCCGACGGTGAGATCGAGCCACGGCCGCTCGCCGAGCTCCTGCTGCCAGGTCAGACGCTCCGGGGCGCGGGCGACGAGAGTTTCGCGAAAGATACCGGCGAGCCCCTGCCAACCGACCCCGGCCGGCACGCCGGCGAGGTGTTCGGTGCGCGGGATGACGCGGAACGATTCGAGGGCGAAGTCCGCACCCTCGGCATCGACGAAACGGAGCGTGAAGTGTTTGAAACTGCCGATGGCGCCCATCCTCGAGTAGGTGGCCTGGGCCTCGGTCAGGGTGTAGGTGGCAACATCCTCACTCGGTTTGAGGTCGATCATGTACTCGGATTGATCGTTGTTCTCGAGCTCCCGGAGGAACTCCTCCCGGTCAATTTCCTCGCTTCGGAAGGTGTCGACCCCGAGCTTCGATCCGGTCGAGATCCGGAGTTTGAGTTCGATGGCCCACAGCCGATCTTTGGGGAACGCCTTCTCGGGGATCGCCACGGTCAGGATCGGCATTTCACCGGCACGACCCTGCAACTGGCCGTCACGCACGCCCAGACCCTCGATATCGTTGAAGGCCGACCAGCCTACAGTCGCATCCGGATCGTCCTTCGGTGTGATCAACGATGCGCCGTCAAAACGCCATTCCAGCCGTGGAAACTCGAGCTGAATGCTCGGCGACTCGGACACCTCGGCAACCCCGAAACTCTCGACGAGCGAGATCGCGGGTGGCGACGCCGAACGTTCGGAGCACCCGCCCACAATCACGAAGGCAGCCCCGGCCATGACCGCGCCGACTGGTCCACGATACCCAAAACGTCTCCGACCGGTTCCCAGAACCCTCTTCATGGATCTCCTCCTGTTGGATGCCGATGTCTTCAAGGACTCCAACCATTGAGACCGAGTTTCGATTCCATGTCAACCCTCCCCAAACACCGTCAGCGCAGTACTTTGGGATCAATACCGCGATGGTGTTGAGATCGAGACCCATGGACGTGACGTCACAGTCTCGCCGCCAAAAGCGTCAAACTGATGACCCATCGATCCATCTCGTCCCGGCGCGAGGCTGCAGAGACAAATGCATCGTCTTGCCGGCGCCGTTCCGGTCGGATTGACTGTTCTTGGCCGATCTTGGAATAACCATCCCACTCTCCTCCGTTCCATAAGTGTCAGCCAAATCCACGGCGATTTGGAAGGAACCACGGGCGATGCCTACGATCAAACTCGGCTCGGACAACTTCGATGAGATGGTCGACGTCGAGGGCATCTGTCTGATCGACTGTTGGGCGTCGTGGTGTCAGGGGTGCGGGGAATTCGCACCGGTGTTCAAAGGTGCTTCCGAGAGACATTCTTCCCACACCTTCGCCACCCTCGATACCGGGTCCGAACCTGACCTGACAGCCAAATTGCGCGTGAAACACATTCCGACTCTGGTTCTTTTTCGAGACGGCATCCTGCTGTTCCGACAGCCGGGCTATGTCCCAGCCGAAGGCCTGGACGACATCGTCGAGAAGGCACAGCGACTCGATATGGACTTCGTCCGGGCGGAGATGGAAAAGGAAGAGTCGACACCCAACGTGTAAGGACGCAAGCCGCGGTCGACGACCGCACGATCACTATTGCCCAATACCGAAAGGAACACATCATGTCCGAGATCAAAGAAGCCAACATCGAGTTCAAGAAGCAGCTCAGCGTCAAGTGGGTCAAGGCCGCTTCCGGCCACACCTATCTCTGCCCCGTGGACGCCCTCAGCCGGTTCGACAACCCCACCGAGGAGCAGCTCAAGACGATCTGCGTGGACGAATCCGAGAATCCCCAGAACGACTGACCGGGATCGGCTCGCGAAAAAACCTCGCAGATCGATAATCCCGCGGCGTCGTCGCGCTCAGTGAGCCGGCGGCGCCGCTTTTGTCAAGGAGGCACTATGTCGACCCTTGTGACCAAGCCGGCCCCCGACTTTTCCGCCAATGCCGTTCTCGCCGACAACACCATCGACGAGGAATTCACCCTCTCCTCGATGCGCGGCAAGTACGTCATCATGTTCTTCTATCCCCTCGACTTTACCTTTGTATGCCCGACCGAGATCCTCGCGTTCGATGAGGCGCTCGACGAGTTCAAGAAACGCGACGCCGAAGTCGTCGGGGTTTCGGTGGATTCCCAGTACACCCACCTTGCGTGGAAGAAGACACCCACAGAAAAAGGCGGCATCGGTCCCATCCGCTATCCCCTCGTGGCCGACCTCAAGAAAGAAATCGCCCGCGACTATGGGGTTCTTTTCGACGATGAAGTCGCGCTCCGTGGGCTCTTCCTGATCGACAGAGAAGGGATCATCCGTCACGAGGTGATCAACGATCTGCCGTTGGGCAGGAATGTCCGGGAGGCGCTTCGGATGCTCGATGCGCTGCGCTTCCACGAGGAGAAGGGTAACGTCTGTCCCGCCAACTGGAGCGAAGGCGATGACGGTATGGACGCCTCCCCGGATGGAGTGGTCGACTACCTGTCGAAATACTCCGGCTAGCCGGGACGACCACCCACGATTCCCGACCGCCACCTGAAATGATTTCGGTGGGCCCCGACGTTCCCCCTCAGAATGAGAGAACCTTCGTCGGAGGTACCATGAACAGACGGCCAAACAAAATCTCCGCCATCGCGGCAGTGGTGTGCGGATGGCTCGTTCCGGGAGTAGCACTGGCTATCGAGGAGCCCGAGTACGGGCTTCTCGAGGAGCACGGCAGCATCCAACTGCGAGCCTATGACGAGGTCGTTCTTGCCGAAACCCTGGTGGAAGCCGACTTCGACGCCGCCGGCAACCAGGCGTTCCGGCGGCTCTTCGGATACATCTCGGGCAAGAACCGAAGCCAGGTCAAGATCGACATGACGGCACCGGTCGTGCAGGAAGCGGTGTCCGAGAAGATCGCCATGACGGCGCCGGTCGTTCAGCAGCAGGATGGCCCAGGGTGGCGAGTGGCATTTGTCGTTCCAGATCTCTACAACTGGCACAACGCCCCGGAACCTACCGACCCGGAGGTCAGCCTCAGGCTGGTCCCGGAACGTACCATGGCGGTCCTGAAATTCTCGGGCGGTTGGAGCGCCGAGAGATTCAAGACCAAGGAGGCCGAGCTCCGGGCATCCCTCGCCGACCTTGGCTGGACGCCTGACGGCCCCGCCGTCTTCGCTCGCTACGATCCTCCCTTCAAACCGTGGTTTCTTCGGCGCAACGAGGTGATGATCCAAGTGAAGACGGAAACCGCACCGGACAACGGCTGACGGCGGCGCCGGTGCGTCGCGATCCTCTCCGCCGCCGATCGCGGATCAGAATCGGCCCTCGAGCGAACCCGCGTAGCCGGTGAGTTCGACGTAGCCCTCGCCTCGGTGGCTTCCGGTCGCCTCCACCGGGCCCTCCCAGTAAACGACGCCGGTGGTGGCGCTGCCATCGAGTTCGGCGATCGGCAGGAGTCCCGCGACCTCGAGACCGATACCGTGCCCCGGGACGTTCACCCTCCACCGCACCGGATAGCGCCCACCGGTCGCCCGGCTCGTCCACCAGGCGAGGGGTTTGATTTCGAAGTCATCCTGTTGGAGCCGGGTGGTCGATCCGTCAGCGGCCACAACCGCGCCGGACGAGAATGAGTCTGCCGATCCGTCGTCCCGACGGAGCCGATAGATCATGAGGTCGCGGCCGTCGTCGAGTCTCAGACTGAACCAGTCCCAACCCGCCACGCCCTCACCGAGCTGCGAGCTGCCCCACTCGTGGTCGAACCAGGCCCGACCGGTGGCATCGGTCTTCTCGCCGGCAACCTCGATCCCGCCGGTGACGGCGAGTCGCGTCCAGCTCAGATAGGCCGATGCGTTGCCCGGTGAAGGTCCCTTCTGCGAGTAGCCCGATTCGCCCTGCAAAACGATGGGTTTCTCAGGCTCGAAGGTGAGCGCCAGCCCGATACCGGCTTCCGGGTCACGCGCGATGATCTGGATGCTGCCGCTGTCGTCGCCGTGCATCTCCCAATCGTCGAGCCAGACACCGAGATCATCCGTCGACCAGCCGGCGAGACCGCCGCCGGAACGCCGGAGCCGTTCTGCGTGATGAAACTCGCCCGCCTCGATGTCGGCGATGGCGAGGTGGGCGGCCAAGATTTGGCGGGCGCGGAAGATCGACGACCCAGGCTCCGGGTCACCGGCGGCGAGCCCCCGGCGGAAGAAAGTGATCTGGAAACCGTAGCGACGACCACCGGGATCGGCCACCAGACCGGTGACGTACCACCATTCGGTCCTGGTGTCCGGGTGGGCGCCGTGATCGCGAGGAAGGTCGAGCTCGGGCGGGCCGGTGATCTCCCGCCATACGCCCTCTTCGGCCGTCAACCCGACACTCAGACCGAGGGCG
>Ga0209692_10005366_pt1 | contig 11070 bp, 6 predicted proteins | sample tdDd472_FD_187129 | JGI IMG/M metagenome (GOLD analysis project Ga0209692, IMG submission 187129) | Marine sediment microbial communities from the Atlantic coast under amendment with organic carbon and nitrate - tdDd47.2 (SPAdes)... | ecosystem: Environmental > Aquatic > Marine > Coastal >...
ATCCGGCGTTCCCACGGGCTTGCCTTCGAACAAGATCGTCGTCGCCCCGTGCAGCAGCGGCGCGTAGACGATGTAGGAATGGCCGACGACCCAGCCGACATCGCTGGCCGCCCAGAACACCTCACCCGGGTCGATATCGTAGATGTTCTTCATCGACCATTTCAGCGCCACCATATGGCCGCCATTGTCGCGCACCACGCCCTTGGGCTGTCCGGTCGTGCCGGAGGTGTAGAGGATATAGAGCGGATCGGTCGCCGCGACCGGAACGCATTCGGCCGGCTCCGCGGCCGCCATGCCGTCGTTCCAGTCGACGTCGCGGCCGGCCCGCATGTCCCAGCCCGCCTCGTCGCGCTTCACGACGATGACCTTTTCGACGATGCCGGGCGCGATTTCCAACGCGCCGTCGATCATCGGCTGATAGGCGACGACGCGGCCGGGCTCGATCCCGCAGGTCGCCGTGATGATGGCTTTCGGCGTGGCGTCCTTCACGCGCGTCGCCAATTCGTTGGCGGCGAACCCGCCGAAGACCACGGAATGCACGGCGCCGAGCCGGGCGCAGGCCAGCATGGCGACGGCCGCCTCGGGTATCATCGGCATGTAGATGATGACGCGATCGCCCTTGGCGACGCCATTGGCCCGCAGCATGCCGGCGCAGCGGGAAACCTGATCCTGCAAGTCGGAATAGGTCAGCGTCCGTGTCTTGCCGGTGATCGGGCTGTCATAGATGACGGCCGCCTGATCGCCGCGGCCGCTTTCCACATGGCGGTCGACCGCGTTGTAGCAGGTGTTGCATTCGGCGCCCGCGAACCAGCGATAGAAATGCGGCGCCTTGCTGTCGTCCAGAACCTTGTCCCAGGGCTTGACCCAGTCGATATCCTTGGCGGCGTCCGCCCAGAACCCTTCCGGATCGCGCAACGACCGTTCATGCAATTCATCCATCAAGCCCATCGACGGCATCCTCCCCAGATCCAACGCGACCGGCTTTGCGCCGATCATTACCAGTCCCTTATACCGCCCTGTTATAGCGTCCGGACGGCGGATGCCAAAGTCTCTACAGGCAGGAAAGTTTCCTGCCCTTGATCTGGCTCAACCGCGGCGGATTCAGCACCCGCCCCTTCGCGCCCCTTGACGGACGGGAAGCCAGTCGCCGTAAATCCCCCTCACGACGGATGAATAGGATCCGCACGCTTAGGGCCGGACGCTGAGGGCCGGACGCCGAGGGAGAGAACGATGACCAGCATTTACGACCGGGACCTGGACAAGAACGCGGCAAATCACGTGCCGCTGTCGCCGCTGTCCTTCCTGAAGCGCGCCGCCACCGTCTACCCGGGCAAAACCGCCGTCGTGCACGGATCGATCGAGCGGAATTGGGCGGCGACCTATGACCGTTGCCGGCAACTGGGATCGGCGCTGGCGCAACGCGGGATAGGCAAGGGCGATACGGTCGCGGTCATGTGCCCGAATATCCCGGCGATGATGGAGGCGCATTTCGGCATCCCCATGACGGGTGCGGTGATGAACGCGCTGAACACGCGGCTGGACGCGGCGACGATCGCCTTCATCCTGGACCATGGCGAGGCGAAGGTGGTCATCACCGACACCGAACTGGCCCCGACCATGAAGGCGGCCCTCGCGGAGACCAAGCGCAGGGACCTGCTGGTCATCGATGTCGACGATCCGGAAGGAAACGGGGGCGAGCGCCTGGGCGAGATCGAATACGAGGATTTCATCGCCGGCGGCGACCCGGGCTATGACTGGTCCCTGCCCGCCGACGAGTGGGACGCGATCACGCTCAACTATACCTCCGGCACCACGGGGAACCCGAAAGGCGTCGTCTATCATCATCGCGGGGCCTATCTGCTGGCGATGGACAATATCGTCACCTGGGGCCTGCCGAATTCGGCGCGCTACCTGTGGACCCTGCCGATGTTCCATTGCAACGGCTGGTGCTTCCCCTGGACGCTCGCCGCCGCCGGAGCGACCAATGTCTGCCTGCGCCAGGTGAGCGCCGCCAATATCTACCGCGCGATTGCGGATGAGGGCGTCACCCATTTCTGCGGCGCGCCCATCGTGCTGGGCATGGTGATCAACGCAACGGAGGACGAGCGCCGCCCCCTGCCCCGCACGGTCGAGGTCATGACCGCCGCCGCGCCGCCGCCGCCCGCCGTCCTGAAACGGATGGAGGAACAGGGCTTCCACATCACCCATGTCTACGGGCTGACCGAAGTCTACGGCCCCGCCGTCGTCTGTGCCTGGCAGCCGGAATGGGATGCGCTGGACGCGGACGAACGCGCATCGAAGAAGGCCCGCCAGGGCGTCGGTTATACGGCGTTGGAGGATCTGGCGGTGCTCGACCCCGACACGATGCAGCCGGTGCCGAAGGACGGCCAGACGATGGGCGAGGTGATGTTCCGCGGCAATGTGGTGATGCGCGGCTATCTGAAGAATCCGGCCGCGTCGCAGGACGCCTTTGCGGGCGGCTGGTTCCATTCAGGCGACCTCGGCGTGTGGCACCCGGATTCCTATGTGGAACTGAAGGACCGGTCGAAGGACATCATCATCTCGGGCGGCGAAAACATCTCCACCATCGAAGTGGAGAACATTCTTTACCGCCACCCGTTGATCGTCGAAGCTGCGGTCGTCGGTCGGCCGGACGAGAAATGGGGGGAAACGCCCTGCGCCTTCGTGCTGCCGAAGGCCGGTGCGTCCTTGACCGAGGCCGACGTGATCGCCTTCTGCCGCGAGAACATGGCCCGCTTCAAGGTTCCGAAGACGGTGGTGTTCGGCGAGTTGCCCAAGACGAGCACCGGCAAGGTGCAGAAATTCGTGCTGCGCGACCGCGCAAAATCCCTCTAACCCAGCTTTGTTCCGGAGAATCCGTGTCATGCCCGCCGATCCCCAGTTGCACAACGAACGCGTCGTCTACCTGAATGGTGAAATCGTGCCGGAAAGCCGGGCGCTGCTGTCCTTCCGGGATACCGGTTTCGTTTATGGCGACGCCGTCTTCGACACCGGCCGCACCTTCGGCGGCAAGGGCTTCCAGTTGAAGGAACATATCGACCGGCTTTACGAGACCCTCACCTATGTGCGGATCGATCCCGGCATGTCGAAGGAGGAGATGCTGGCGAAGACGGAAGAGGTCCTGGCCATCAACGCCCAATTGCTCGGCCCGGACGAGGATTATTGGGTGACGCAGCGCGTTTCCCGCGGAATCTCGCCGGTCGACGGCGAAGTCCCGGAACGCGACGGCGCGACGGTGCTGATCGAATGCATGCCGCTTCCCTTGCGCGCGCGGGCCGGGATGTTCCGGGACGGGATCGACGCCGTCGTCTCCTCGCTGAAACGCACGCCGCCCAGCGCGCTGTCGCCGAACGCGAAGACCAACAACTACATGAACATGATGCTCGCCCAACGGGAGGTCGCCTCCTATGCGCCCGGCGCCTGGGCCGTGCTGTTGGACGAGACCGGCAATATCTGCGAAGGGGCCGGCTGCAACATCTTCGTGGTCAAGAACGGCACGGTCTACACGCCGTCGACCGACTACATCCTGGACGGCATCACGCGGCAGGCCGCCATCGCCCTCTGCAGGAAGGCGGATATCCCGCTGGTCGAACGCCCGCTCTCGCTCCACAACGCGGCGATCGCCGACGAAGCCTTCTTCACCTCGACCAGTCTGTGCATCTGCCCGCTGCGCAGCTTCAACGGCCAGAAATTCGGCGCTGTGCCCGGCCCGGTCACGAAAAGCCTGATGGATGGGTTCAGCAAGATGGTCGGCCACGACTATGTCGGCCAGTATCTGAAGCACCTGTCGGACGATGAGGTCGGGACGGGGTTTTGATTTCGCGGCCGGGACCATGAGCGCACGATGAAACTGTTCGAGTGCCATAACTGCGGGCAGGTTCTGTATTTCGAGAACAAGCGGTGCGAGCAATGCGGCCTGGCCCTGGGCTACCTGCCCGAATTGACGGTGTTGACCGCCCTAACGGCAGAGGGTGGCGACCTTTGGCGCCCCATCGCCGGTTCGCTGGGCGACTACCGTTTTTGCGCCAATGCGGGTCGCGGCGTGTGCAACTGGCTGATCCCCGCACATAGTCCGGATGCGTTCTGCTTGGCCTGCAAATTGAACCGGACGGTCCCGAACCTGGACAGCCCTGGCAATCTAGACCTTTGGCAGCGTCTGGAAACGGCGAAACACCGCATGGTCTATGGATTGCTACGGCTGGATCTGCCGCTGACGAACCGGATCGACGATACGGCAAACGGTCTCGCCTTCGATTTTCTGTCCGGGACGGATGGTCTGTTCCGGGAGGGGCCGCAGGTCATCACCGGCCATGCCGAGGGTGTGATTACCATCAATCTTGCCGAAGCGGACGATGCCGAACGGGAACGCCACCGGCGCGACATGGCGGAGCCCTACCGGACGCTTCTGGGTCATTTCCGGCATGAAGTCGGCCATCATTATTGGGCGCGCCTGGTCCGTGGCGGTATATGGCAGGATGCCTTCCGGGATTTGTTCGGCGATGAGACGCAGGACTATGCACAAGCCCTGTCAATGCACTATGCCAACGGGCCGAGGCCCGACTGGCAACGCTATCACGTCAGCAGTTATGCCGCGTGCCATCCGTGGGAGGACTTCGCGGAGACCTGGGCGCATTATCTGCATATCGTTGACACATTGGAGACCGCCGCCGCCTTCGGCATGCGCATACATCCCGGCCTGGGAAACAACCCTACCACCGACATGGTGATAGACTTCGATCCCTATTGCCAACGCGACTTCGACTCGCTGATCACCGCTTGGTTGCCCCTAACCTATGCGGTCAACAGCCTGAACCGAAGCATGGGACAGCCGGATCTTTACCCCTTCGTCCTGGCATCGCCGGTGATCGGAAAACTGCGTTTCATCCACGATCTGATTCACGGACCGGACGATACGGACGCAACAGCGACGGCGGCGCTATAGCCGCTGAGTGGGAGCCGCCAAGTGGGGCGCAACGCCCGTTCCATCGGGTATTTCGCGCCTATGAGGCCGTGCTGAGCCTCAGAAGCTCCCGGTCGCATTGGCCGACACGCCCATCCGCCAAGCGGTCGTGCCTTTACACCGTTTGCAGATACGCTCACCCGCCCATTCACTGGGAAAGACGCTTCGGCATCTCAGGCATTTGCGTTTGGTTACCGGTTCGTCCGGTCTGTCGAACGGCGAATCCACTGTTGCCGACGGTGAGTCTACCGGCCGGTTGAATTGATCCATCCTATGCCTGCCCAAGGCTTCGGCGAAGACGCCGAGACCGGGTGATCGGCAATGACGCATAAGACAAGTGTGCCCCGGCCTTGCTTGGTAAGAACGGAACGGGACTTGAATATGTTTCCATGGGGATCATCGAAGTCTTTTCAGGTAACGCGGCAAGGATCTACCGCTATACCTTAAATGGGATTTTTTTATTAATTTTCAATAGTTAGCGAACAGGATGGGGGCTCTTTCCGCGATAGAGACAAGCTCTCGCGCCATCTCATTCACCGCTTCCGCGATTGTTCTCAAGGTGATGGATCCCTCGATGCACCCATCCCAAACCTCTCTGCAGACGGCCATATTCCGCCATCTGTTTCACTGACGCGGAAACAACCACCCTAGCCGAGAAACCTGTCCAGCACGTTCCGGGTGATACGCTCCACATAGGGGTCGCGGTCCTTCAGGCCGACGACCCAGTCGCAGGTGGCGGCGGTGAATACCTCGCCCCGGCCGCGCTTGAAATTGACGATCATGCCGGACCCGTAGCGCCGCTTGGCCATGGTTTCGGGTGTCGCTTCGCCGTCGATCGCCTCGGCCGTGAAGCGCAGATCGTCGTCGCCCAGGAAATGCACGGTGCCGCGGTCGCCATGATTTTCCTCCGCCAGGACGGCGACCCCCATGGCGACGATCTCGACACCCTCGGGCGCGCCGTCCGTGCCGAGCGCTTCGGGCAGCCCGTCGCGGAAGGTGTATTCCAACCCATCGACCTCATAGCCGAAAATGCGGGATTGCGGGCTCAACACGTCGCCGTAATAGAGGTCGGATCCTTCGAGCGACCAGTGATCGGAGCGGTAGACGGTGAAGCCGCCCGCATGGCGCGGCGCCGCCCCCGCCCAGCCCACATACATGCCGCGCAGGGCGTTGACGCCGAAGGTGGACGCGCCGGGACGGCCGACTTCGATGGATTCCCACGCCGTGCTGGTCAGGGCGCGCGTCGCCGGGTCGCGGTAGAGCGGGTCTTCCGCCCGCGCCCTGTACTTGTAGCAGATCTGGGTGTCGCCGCCGTCTTCCAGCCGGGTCTGCCAGACGAAATTTCCGGCAAACCGCGCGACCCGGCCGCCGCGGTCGACGAACCGGTCGACCGCGTCCCGCATCTCCCTCGTCCAGTACTCGTCATGGCCGACCATGGTGATGGCGTCGTAGCGGTCGAGCAGGCTTGGATCCGCATGCAGATCCTGCTGCGAACACAGATCGACCGCGTAGCCTACGCCTTCCGCCCAGCGGAAGAAATGCCGGTCGTAACTGGCCCAGCCGGCGGAAGCGTATTTCTTGGAATAGCCATTGGCATAGGCCCATTCGACATGCGGATGGGTCAGGGCCGCCCCCATCGGAAGCGGTTCGCGCAGGACGGCGCGCGGCGCGCCTTCGGGCAGGACGACGAAGCCGCGCGAAAAGGGCCGGTGGATCGAAACGCGCGGGGAGAATTGATCCCTGTCCGGCCCCAATATCCCTTCATAGTGATTGCACCCGCCCCAGTCGTTATAGGCCAGCCAAGTGCCGGTCGCGGCGATCTGCAGCAACCGCCCTTCCCGCCCCGCTGCGGCGCGCAGGATGAACAGATGATGCGCGGTCAGGGCCTGTCCGTCGGCCCACTCTCCGGTCAGCGTGATGCCGTATCCGCCGGACGGCCAATCCGCCGGCAGCGGCACGCTCAGCGCGACGGGCCAACCGCATCCGCGCACCGAGCAATCCTCCGGCGTCGGATGCAGCGCCCCCGCCAGCGGGCCGAAACCCGCCATGCTTTGTCGAACCGCGCCGTCGCGCCAGATCTCCACCCGATAGTTCCGAAGGCTGGTGGAGACGTGCAGATGCAGGTCCTCGCCCGGGCGGTAGGACCAGCGGTCGGTATAGGCCCAGAGCTGGGCCTCCCCCGGATCGTCGCTCGCGCGCTCGTAGAAGTTCTCGCTGATCGCCGACGGCCACTGGCCCCGGCGTGTCGAACCGCGTTTGGGATGGGACATGGATGTACCGACTGCTCCGGCGGGAAATGGGTTGACGGGACGGGGTGCCGGCCTTGTGCGACGCTCCGAAGTCAGATTATCAAAGCCCGAACAACGGGGCGACGTCAAAGCCGGCGCGGGATATGGCGCCAGCAAACAACGGCGACGACGACCAGATAGACACCGAGGGCGGCGAACACGGCGCCCAGGCCGAACAGCCCCAGCAGCACGCCGTAGATCAAGGGCGGGATCAAGTCCGACGCGTCCAGATAGGTCCGGTAGACCGCCGTCATCTCGGGCCGTTCATGGATATGGACCGCGCGATAGAAGGTCGACCCGCCGACGACGTCCAAGGGCACGATAAAGAATGTCGCCAACAGCAGCATGCTCGCCGTGAGCCAGGGATCGTCCTGCCCGGACAGGCCCGCCAGGAGCAGCACGGCCGCGGCGGTCGCGAAGGCCAGGGCGGTCACCTTGCGAATGCCGATACGCTCGCACAGCCGCCCCCAGAACATGTTGAAGATCATCAACGCGTTGCCGGCGGACACCAGAATCCCGCCCGCTTCCTTTCCCTCGCCGGTCAGAACCATCAGGATCGGGCCGTAGACGAAGAACGTCGTCCAGAAAGCGGATCGGCTGAACGCTATCAGCCAGGCCAGCCTGAGACGCGGTTGACTGACGAACCGGCCGACATGCTTGAACGGGTTCTTGGGCTGCGTCCGCGCCGGCATGATCGCCTTGTTGTCCGACAAACGGAAATACCAGAAAAGCACGATCAACGCGGCCGAGAAGACGCAGCTCAGCGCGAAGGGCGCCCAGGGTCCGTACTCCGTATAGAGCAGCACGCCCATATAGGGGCCGACGGTCCAGGCCACCATCGCCGCGGTCAGGCGCACCGCGTCGTTGCGGACGAACTGTTCCCGGCGCACATGGTCGAGGATGTAAAGGTTGAGCGTCACGTTGAGGCAGGCGACGGCCAAGACCCGGAAGGTCATTCCGGCCGCCTGTCCCGCCTGCGTATAGGCCATGAAACAGGCCGAAGCCGCGATCAGGCCGAACGCGCCCATCGTATAGACGAAGCGTCTGGCGGTGGCGCGGATCAACAGCGGTATGATGAAAGTGAATCCCAGGGCGAACAGGCCGACGCCGGTATAGACGAAGCTGACCGTCTGCCCGCTATGGAACAGTTCCAGCGCCTGAATGGGAATGGCGGTCGATATGGTCGCCCTGGCGAAGGCCTCCACGCAGGTCAGCCAAGCGAACACACTGATCCCGGGCCTGGGCGCGGCCGGCAACCAGATGGGATGGCGAACGTTGAAGGCCATGGCGCGGAAAGACGATGTCTGGTTTGGGTTCGGGCTTGGGTCGAGTGTCGTTCGAGGGCGGCTAGGCCGACCGAAAAACCTTCTGCCGCTTCGTTCAGCCTGCCAAGGCGATAAAAATTCGCCCCAGGTATGGGGAATCACTTGCCGCTTGGCCGGCCATCCGGGCGGCAAAGGATTCCTCCTTTTTGGTTAATGCTTAGCGTCCAGGAAACTACGTTTTTACCGCCCGACTTTATCGACCCCTTGGATTCCGTTGGCCGCCAATGGTTAATGCCGCGCGTTTTATCCCGGCTGGCATGGGGATTGCGCCTAGTCACTCGAGAATGGGCAAGAGAGGGCCCGTAGCGAGGAGTGACGAGATGACCAACACCTATCCCTTGACCGACCGTATCGGACTGACGACCAGCGGCGAAGGCGGTGCCGACAGCTTCGGCCGCGACGAGGACAACCGTCTCGCGACACGGCTGGAGGAAGTGGCCGGCGACCTGATCGCCAGCGCCGGAGATCCCGGCCATCCCGGCGACGGCTACCGCCGTCTGCTGCACAAGGCGATGCTGGTCGCGGCGGAAGCCCAGCGCGAATTGCACCGCAAGGACCGCGAACTGCGCGCGCTGCGCACCCTGTCGATCACCGACGAAATAACCAAGCTGCTCAACCGCCGCGGCTTCGACCGCGCATTCGACCGTGCCTTGGCGCGGGCCCGGCGCGGCAACGAGCGCGGCTTGCTGCTGATCGTCGACCTAGACCAATTCAAGCGCATCAACGACACCCACGGCCATCTCGCCGGCGATCTGGTCCTGGCCAGCGCGGCGACCCTGCTGCGGGTGAATACCAGAGAGATCGATGACGTCGCCCGTCTCGGCGGCGACGAATTCGCAGTGCTCCTGAACGGGGCGGACGACCTGCAGGGATACCAGAAGGTTACCCAGTTGGAGGTCATGCTGAACAACCTGACCGTTCCCTGGGATGGGGAGCGGATCCTGGTCCGTGCCAGCATCGGCGCCGCCCCGTTCGGACCGCATGACGACCCCGTATCCGTCATGCGCGCCGCGGACGAATGCATGTATGGCCGCAAGCGCGGCGGCATTCGCCCGGACTTCAATCAATCGACGATTGAGGTGAAGGCCCTCCCCGCAGAATAGCGGGCCTTCGGAAAGTCAGTACCGGTACCTTTAAGTCTGTTTTTCTTTTGGTCCCCAACGGGCTTCCCAGGTTAGTGGAACCTTTCAGGAGCCCGACCCTGCGGCGGCGTCCCTTCCCCAATACGGACGCCGCCGATTTTCTTTTCCGATCGGGCTGAGAGCCGCTACGCCGCGTCAGGCACGGTCCGGGGCTTGATATCCTTCAGGCGGATCGCACGGCCCGGGCGCGCGCCCGTGGACGCGCCGTCACGCCACACGATGCGCCCGTTCACCATGACCATTTCGATGCCGGCGGCGGGCTGCATCGGATTTTCATAGGTCGCGCTGTCGATGATACTGTCCGCGTTGAACAGGACGAGGTCCGCATAGGCGCCGGGCCGGATCGCGCCGCGGTCGGTCAGGCCGAAACGGGCGGCGGGCAGCCCGGTCATCTTGCGCACCGCTTCCTCCAGAGAAAACAGGCCGACATCGCGGGCGTAGTGACCCAAGACGCGCGGGAAGGTTCCCCATAGGCGCGGATGCGGGCGGGCGTCGTGCGGCAGGCCGTCCGATCCGATCATGGTCGCCGGATGGGCCAGGATACGGCGGACATCCTCTTCATCCATCTGGAAGAAGATGCCGCCGGCCGGCGACAACATCTTGGCGGTTTCCTGGCGGCTCATCCCAAATTCGGCTGCCAGTTCGTCCAGATCCCTGCCGGCGCAATCGGGCCGGGGCTCGGACCAGGAAACCAGGATCTTCCGCGCGCCCTCCAGCCTTGCCGAATCCAGCACCGTGGAACCCGCTTCATAGGGATAGGCGTCCAGCGCCATCGGCTGTTGGACACGGTAGTGGTCGATCCGGGCCAGGGTTTCCACCGACCGCCCATGGTTCGCTTCGCCGGTGCATTTGTGGTGCGAAATCACCACCGGCGCGCCGCCCTCGTGGCCGATCCGCGCGGTTTCGTCGATTGAATCAAGGACGAAATCGCCCTCGTCCCGCATATGGGTGCTGTGGAACCCGCCCGCCGCGCCGACCGCCTTGACCAAGGCGATCACTTCCTCGGTCGGCGCATGTTCGGCCGGGCGATAGAACAGGCCGGTACTGAAACCCGCGGCCCCCGCCGCCAGGCTGTCCTCCAGCAGGGAGAGCATGGCCGACAGTTCCCTCCCGCTCGCGCCGCGCGTCAAATCCTCCATCGCTGCCAGACGCAGGGTGGAATGCCCGATCTGCGGCAGCACGTTCACCGCCGGCGGCGCGGTGTCCAAGGCGGACAGATAGTCGCCGAAACCGTCGAACAGCTGCGCGCCGGTCGGCGCGATCAAGTCCAGCGGCGGCGCCGGCCGCTTGTCCGCCGGCACCTTCAACGGCGCCAGGCTGATCCCGCAATTCCC
>Ga0209692_10005368_pt1 | contig 11064 bp, 8 predicted proteins | sample tdDd472_FD_187129 | JGI IMG/M metagenome (GOLD analysis project Ga0209692, IMG submission 187129) | Marine sediment microbial communities from the Atlantic coast under amendment with organic carbon and nitrate - tdDd47.2 (SPAdes)... | ecosystem: Environmental > Aquatic > Marine > Coastal >...
GTGAGATGCCATTTTGGAAAAGTATTGATATTTTGACGCCTGCCCTTCCGTTCGGTCATTTTCTTGGCCGCCTGGGGTGTTTCAACGCGGGGTGCTGCTACGGAGACGTTTGTGATCTTCCCTGGGCCGTCACCTTTACCGACCCGAACTCCCTGGCGCCTCTTCATACCCCCCTGCACCCGTCCCAGCTTTATGAGGCCTTTGCCAACCTTGCCTTGTTTGGCCTTATCATGGCGGTGCGAAAGAAGAAGCGATTTGATGGGCAGCTCTTCTGGGGCTATGTGGTGGTATACGGCGTGATTCGGTTCTTGCTCGAGTTTGCAAGGGGAGACGAAAGGGGGGGCTACCTGATGGGGCTCTCGCCGGCCCAGCAGGTGGGCGTGCTCCTTTGCCTTTCCGGTGCGGTGATGCTTGGTGTTCTTTCAAAGCGTGCACGCAGGGAGGTTGCCCATGGCTGAGTTGGCCCATAACACCCTTGAAAAGAGTCTGGCCAAGGGGGTGGCTACGCCTGTATGGCTTATCTACGGGGAAGAGTTCCTTGTGGATCGATCGCTCAAGGCCCTTGTGGGAACGCTGTTGTCCGGTGGCTTGAGTGATTCTTCCTGTGAGGTGGTGGAAGGGGATGCCGAGTTGCAGGATGCCTTGGAACAGGTGTCCACCTTTTCCCTGTTTTCCAGCGGCAAGGTGGTGGTGGTTCGGGACTCCCATATTTTTTATGCGAAAAAAGGGGAGAACAAGGAGCTCATCAAAATCGCCAAGGCCTTTGAGGATGGGAAAATGCGCCTGGCCGCTCGGCGGCTTGCCCAGTTGTTATCCAAGCTGAAGCTTCAGTTCAAGGAGCTTTCCATGCCAAAGGGGTTGGACAAGATCAAAGGCCTTGCCGAAGACGGGCAGGTGCCGGGATGGCTTGGTGAGGTCTCGGCCTGGGCTGCCGCAAACAAGATTTCCGTTCCCGAGGCAATGGATGATCAGAGCCTGGTGGAGCGGGCCATACGGTCTGGGCTTCCGGCCGGGCATCACCTGATACTGACCACTGACTTGGCGGACAAACGCAAAAGCCTTTACAAGGCGTTTAAAGAGTTGGGCAGTGTTGTGGATTGTTCTGCCCCCAAGGGGGAGCGCAAGGCGGACAAAGAGCAGCAGGCAACGATAATTAATGACACAGTAAAGGGCGTCCTTTCTCGGTTCGGGAAGAACATGGAGCCCCGTGCCATCAAATACCTGACTGATATGGTGGGCTTTGATCTGAGGACCCTTTCAGGTGACGTTGAAAAGCTTTGCTCTTTTGTGGGGGACAACCCCAACATCACCTATGACGACGCACGGCGAATTACACGCAAAACAAAGCAGGATCCTATCTATGAGCTGACGGGCGCCATCTCCGAGCGGAAGGCTCCGGCGGCCCTTGCCTGTGTTCGAAACCTCCTTGCAAATGATACCCACCCTTTGCAGGTTCTGGCCGCCCTTGTGAACCAGACGCGCAGGCTTCTTCTTGCCCGGTCGTTTTTGCAGAGCCCCCAAGGGCAGGCCCTTGGCGGCGTGCGGGATTACAACCAGTTTCGGAGCAACGGGCTGCCCATTGTGAAGGCAGCCGATGAAGCCATGGTCGCCAAGGCTGAATCGTGGCAGGCGTCCCTTTCCGTATCCAAAAAGAAGACCGATCTCCTTCTCAACCGGGGAGGGAGTCCTTATCCTCTGTTTCTGCTTTTTCAGAATGCCGCCCGGTTTTCCATGGCCGAGCTTACCTCCATTCATGCACTTTTGGCCGATTGCGACCGAACCATGAAGAGCAGTCCGGAAGATCCCACGGTGCTTTTGGACCGCATCATCGTCCGCATCTGCTGCAGAGATACATAGCTCAGGGATTGGGTAAATGACGGGACAAAGAAGCATGCCTCCGGCGGCAAGGTGGGGGCACCTTGAAACCCTGTGGCGAATGCATGAAGCTTGCCGTGATACGAATCGTTTTCGAGGCATTGCAACTGTTCTTGAGAATAGGTCTGTTTAATATTTCGAGTAACGATATATTTTCCGATTTCGTCCTCCCCGGCTGTCCGGACAATCTAACGTGTAGGGAAGGTCTTGGTCGGCAAAATGACAGCGCTCTTTGTAAGGCGAATGACCGGGGATCCATGTGTGTCAGCCGCCACCTCTCGGTGATTACTTTGAAGGTTGCCTTTAGCCTCAATATGTTCGGCGGCAAAGGTGGGGCACCTTAAAAAACTGGTTTGCGAATGCGTATCAGGTGTCATTTCTTTGGGCACCCCGCACCCGCATTCGCGTTATTTCTGGCGACATGCAATCTGCGGTTCAAACGCATGGGTTCGGTTATTAAAGCTGCATACGCCGCCATTTTAGATCGTCACATGGTGGCGTGTGCGGGGGCACCCGTAGGGTGCGCTAGCGCACCATTTCCTTTGCAAGTCCAGCGACCTTTGCTTGTCTGCTTCTACGACCCTCAGCCGTTTTGGTGCGCCGTGCACCCGTGCGGCTTTTTTTGTTTGTGATGAAGGTGTTATACGGGTGTGTGGGGGGTATGGTTTTTTGTGACTATTCAGCCTGCCTCCGGCGGATCGTTTTTTGAATTACTCCCCGATAAAGTCTCGGTTGTATTAACCTTTTCCCTTAGTTCGTGCTGGGCTAAGGTCAAAGGGTGCTGCAGAGTCGTTAAGCCCAAACTATATGGCTTGCCAACATCGGCGAAGCAATCGAAGCTGCGCTCACGGCCTGTTTGCAAACGTTTCAAAGGCTTGGGGCCGGCAGGGCGGTGGAGGCGTTTTTGAATAGTTACTTTATTTCGATCAGGGGTGGTTAGAGCGTTCCAAGCTGTCTGGTGTAAACCTCGACATGCTCTTTGGAAAAGAGAGCGAATATCACCTGTTGGATTGATGGGTATCTGTGAAGTGCGTCCACGGACTCTTTCAACGCAATGGCGCACGCCTCTTCGATGGGGTACCGATACACCCCGCAGCTGATGGCGGGGAAGGCGAGGGAGGCAAGGTTGTGTTCGGCAGCAAGTGCAAAACTGTTCCGGTAACAGCCGGAAAGAAGGGTCGGGTCGCTTCCCGCATTGGTGTAAATCGGTCCCACGGTGTGGATAACGTGGCGGGCGGTAAGGTTGTATCCTTTGGTAATTCGTGCCTCGCCTGTGGGGCACCCTCCAAGGGTTTTGCATTCTGCAAGAAGCTCTGGCCCGGCGGCTCGGTGGATGGCTCCGTCCACTCCACCACCGCCAAGGAGTGAGCTGTTGGCCGCATTGACGATGGCATCCACATCAAGGATGGTGATATCTGCTTGCCTGATGGCGATTTTTTGCGTAACATTTTTCATGGAAGTGCCTCAATTGGAGGGTTTTTTTGTGGTTCGTGTCAGTGTAAACCACCCCTGCCATGGAAGGCAAGAATCCAAATATTCCAAGCGTGGCCGGTGGCGGTGCAAGAAAGCGGTACTGAAGTCAGCTCCGTAAGCTTTTCATGCGATATTTGGATGAGATGGACTTCGAATGGGATTGTCCCGGGAGGGTCCTTTAAAGCAGCTATGCCGGAAGTTTCACGAGTTTGATGTGTCTATGGGAAGGTCTCAAAGGGGGCAGCTGTAGTGAACTACCGCAACTCTTTGATAACGAGGGCCATAGGTGTTGCAGGCTCGCACGACGTGTGAATAAATTTAACGCGAAACCATCTTTTAAAGTGGCACTCTGAAGTGTTGTGCAATTTGATCTGTGCGTTGATTTATTCATGAAATGTTCGGGATAGGTGTGAGTGCGGGCTTCCGGGGCCTTCAAAAGGAGGTGCCATGACCGTTATCACTGTATCCAGAGAGGTTGGAAGCCATGGGGGCTCGATTGCCGCCAGGTTCGCTGAGGAGAATGGGTATCAACTCTACGGCAAGGAGCGGTTTCATCGTGAGGCCGAAGGTTTTCATGGTCACTTTGCCCGGGAGGTGGAGGCCCTGACCAACGAGAGCCCGCCAAAGCTCTTTGAGAAGCTGTTTCACAATCACTGCGTGTATGGAAATATCATTGCAGCCATGGTCTACGAGGCTGCTGCGGCGGATAACGTGGTGATCGTCGGGCGGGGAGGGCAGTTTATCCTTGAGGGGCTTAAATGTGTCCTGAATGTTCGTGTTGTGTCCCCCGTTGAGGAACGGATTCGAAACTATGCCGGATTCAAGAGTATCGATATCGGCATGGCTGGCGACATTATAAAAGCCTCCGACCGCGAGCGCAGTGCCTTTATCAAGTACCTCCACAACAGAAATATTATGGAAAATGGTGCCTATGACCTGACCATCAACACCCGGGTGGTCTCCCCGGAAATGGCAGTGAAGCTCATTCGGGAGGCTGCCGAAGAGGTGGACACTCTCCACCCGGTCACTCCGGAGATCAAGCTTGAGTTCCGTCAGATGGCCATCTGTAAGCGGGCAGAGTTGATGCTCATGATGGAGATGGGGGAATCCAATGCCGTGAAGGTTTCCCCGTGTGAAAGTGGCAAGGTGATGCTCACTGGTTATCTCCCCACGGAAGGGGAAAAGGTCTCCGCCGAAAATATTGTTCGAAGTGTTCAGGGGGTCCATAAGGTGGACAATCGCATTGTGGTCTCTCAGTTTCCGGTGCGCCCCTGGTATTGATCGGAAGCGGTATTTGATCAATTGGGGCTACATTTTTTAGTTGTTTTCGCATATACACATGGTCAGCCAAGGCCATGATGTTTGTTTGTATATCGCGGATCGGCGACAGGCGCTCGTTTTCACCGCCGAGTGTCATCGGTGAGGCAGGGTCTGTAAAAAGGGCCACCAGAGATATGACTCAATACAGGAAGAAATGTTGAAAAAAGAACTGGTTATTACGATTGACGGGCCTTCGGGGGCTGGTAAGACAACGGTTAGCAAGACGCTTGCAGCCAGAATTGGCTATCGATACATTGATACCGGCGCTCTCTATCGGGGGATTGCCCTTGAAACGCAGTTGCGGGGTATTGCTGCTGATGATGAGGCTGGCATTGAAGTGGCCTGCCGAAGCATTGACCTGCGATTTCGACTTGAGGATGGGGATTTAAGGCTTTATTCCGGCGATAATGATATTTCCGATTTGATCCGCACTCCTGAGATCTCCATGCGCGCTTCGGCCGTGTCGGCGCTGGCACCTGTGCGTTCCTTTCTCACCGTGCTCCAAAGGCGCCTGGGGGAAGAGCGGGCTGTTGTCTTTGAGGGGCGGGATATGGGGACCGTTGTGTTTCCTGAAGCCGACGTAAAGTTTTTTCTTGATGCGGACACCGAGATTCGTGCTGAGCGTCGATATGAAGAACTGAAGGCCAAGGGTGAGAATGTTGATTTCGATCAGGTGAAAAAAGACCTTGTCACCCGCGATGAAAATGACAGCACTCGAAAAATTGCACCTTTAAAACCAGCTGAAGATGCGGTCCACGTGGATGCGAGCCGCATTGGTGTGGAAGAGGTGGTGGAAACCATGGCGAAGGTTGTGGCCTCGGTAAGGTCATAATTTTTCGTTGTATTAATTTTAAACAGCTGATATGTTGACCCGGATTACGTCTCCATTCATAACCGGTGGTGACGTAAAATATTGTTTAGGGGGTTACATATTAATGTCAGTTAACGAACATGAAACCAAGGGTATTAAGAACGTGAAAACAGATCTTTTTGGCGATGCAATCGACGAGAATCTTGCAGTGGACGGGGAAGAGAGTTACGAGGATTTTCTCAAACTTTATGAGGAGAGCTTCAAGTCTTTTTCCGAAGGTGAACTTGCAATTGGTAAGATCATCGCCGTAGACAAAGATTACGTTCTGGTGGACGTCGGATACAAATCCGAAGGCCTTATCTCCATCCACGAATTCAAAGATGAGAACGGTGAAGTCAACGTTGCGATCGGAGACGAAGTGGAGGTTATGGTTGAGCTTTGGGACGAAGAGGAAGAGCGTGTTGTTCTCTCCAAAGACAAAGCCGCCAAGATCAAGGTTTGGGAGAAAATCAAAGAGATTTACGATGCAGAAGGCACTGTGGAAGGCGTTATCGTCAGCCGCGTTAAAGGTGGTTTCTCTGTTGATGTTGGTCTCCAGGCTTTCCTTCCCGGATCACAGGCCGACCTGCGCCCCATCCGTAATCTTGACGAGATGGTGGGCAAGTCCTATACCTTCAAGGTTCTCAAGTACAACAGAAAACGCAGCAACATCGTCCTCTCCCGCAGGGTTATCCTTGAGGAAGAACGTGAGAAGACCCGCTCCAAAACCCTCGAGACCATCGAGGAAGGAAAGGTCATGGACGGCGTTGTCAAGAACATCACCGAGTACGGTGTATTCGTGGACCTCGGCGGCGTGGACGGTCTCCTCCACATCACCGATATCTCCTGGGGTCGTGTCAAGCATCCCTCAGAGCTCTTCTCAGTGGGCGACAACATCTCTGTGAAGATTCTCTCCTTCGATCTCGAGAAGGAGCGTGTCTCTCTGGGTATGAAGCAGCTCTCTGAAGATCCCTGGGCATCTGCTTCCACCAAGTACCCTGTTGGCTCACGCGTGGGTGGCCGAGTGGTCAGCCTCACCGATTACGGTGTCTTCGTGGAGCTCGAGGAGGGTATCGAAGGTCTGGTACACGTTTCCGAAATGTCTTGGACTCGAAAGATCCGTCACCCTTCCAAGATTATCTCCGTGGGCGAAGAGATCGAGGCCATTGTTCTCGACATCAAGCCCGACAACCGTCGTATCTCTCTGGGTATGAAGCAGGTTGCGGAGAACCCCTGGGAAGTTATCAGCGATAAGTATCCCGTGGGTACCATCATCGAAGGCAAGATCAAGAACATCACCGACTTTGGTCTCTTTATCGGTATTGACGACGAGATCGACGGTCTGGTCCACATCTCCGATATCTCCTGGACCAAGCGCATCAAGCATCCTTCCGAAGTCTACAAGAAGGGTGACGTAGTGCAGGCGGTTGTTCTGGACATCGACAAGCAGAGCGAGCGTTTCTCCCTCGGCATCAAGCAGATCCAGGAAGATCCATGGAAAAGCGTTGGCGAGCGTTACGCTGTAGGCACTGAGATCAACGGTACCGTTACCAACGTGACTGATTTCGGTGTGTTTGTTGAGCTGGAAGAGGGAATCGAAGGTCTGGTTCACGTTTCCGAGATCAGCAAAGAGAAGATCAAGACGCCTGTAGGTTCTTACAATGTCGGTGATTCCCTCACCGCCAAGGTAATGAACATCAACAGCGATGAGCGTCGCATCGGTCTCTCCATCAAGCGTCTCGAAATGGAAGATGACAAGGCGATCCTCAACGAATACATCAGCAACTCCAAGACGCCCACCTCTGACTTTGGTGAGATTCTCCGGAATCAGCTGAAGGCTGAAGAGGAAGGCGGCGATGACGCTGCTGAATAGACAGATCCTTAGTGATGTGTCTGCAGACTCTCCCATGAGAGCCTGATAGTATTTAAAAAAATGCCCCGGTAAATGACGCAAGTCTTCCGGGGCATTTTTTTTAACTTGTCTGTAAAACACTGAAAAGAGGAGTGAACATGTTTTCAAGACGCCATCCCATTCTGTTTTTTATCCTGATGTTTACAGGGATTATTATGTCCTCCCTTGTCGTGATCAGTGTGGGCGTGATGATCTCTTTGTCGCCTGAGGACCTTGAGGTAGGGGAAGGTGTTGGGGTGGTGGAGCTCACTGGCGTGATCTCAGATTCTCAGCAGGTTCTCGATGACTTGAAGTATCTCAGGGATATGGATGAGGTGAAGGCGATTGTCCTGCGTGTCAACTCTCCCGGTGGTGGGGTGGGGGCATCTCAGGAAATTTACCGCGCGCTTTTGAAAACGCGCGACATAAAACCTGTGGTGACATCCATGGGGGGCGTTGCCGCTTCGGGCGGGTATTATGCCGCCGCCGCTACGGACGGTATTGTGGCCAATTCCGGGACAATCACCGGGAGCATAGGGGTTATTATGGGCTACACCAATTTTCGTCAAATTCTCGATAAAATAGGCCTTGAACCGGTGGTGTTTAAGAGCGGTGAGATGAAAGACGCCGGGTCGCCCACGCGCGAGATGAGCGAAAAGGAGCGTGCATACCTCCAACAGCTGGTCTCATCCCTTCACGGTCAATTTGTTAGGGATGTTGCCAATGCCAGGGGGATGGATGTGGCTGCCGTTGATAAGCTTGCTGACGGAAGGATTTACACAGGCGAGGAGGCTGTTTCACTGGGGCTTGTGGATCGCATGGGTAACCTGGAGGACGCTCTGGAATGGGCGGCTGAGTTAGGCGGTCTGGAAGGTGAGCCTGAGGCTATCTATCCGCCGCGACCGAAGACAAACATGATCGATTATATTATGGACAGCGCGGCGGTTCGGATTTCATCGATCATGCATCAGCCTGAGATGGGTGCGTCGTTTATCTATAAAATGGGACGATAAGAAGGACAAAGGCGGACAAATAGGGGGTATATTATAGGTGTGTGGGGAGGGGGCGAACATCTTCATTTTTGCCTTTAAAAATCGGTCACGTGCGACTCAAGATCTTTGAATGAAGCACGCTTGTTAATTCAGAGGGTAAACCCCCATCTTTGATGGGAGACTCCCCAAGTTTGACAATTCCATCAGTGTATTAAAAAACCTTCCTTAAGTTAGCCGCTCAAAGCAAACGAAAGGAAGGTTCGATGAAAAACTACAAAAGCTTAAGACACTCGAAGTGGGATTGCAAGTATCACGTTGTTTTGATTCCAAAGTATCGGAAGAAACGTATTTATAGGGAACTACGTGGATATCTGGGCGAAATATTGCATGATTTGGCAAGACAAACAGAACGCGTGATAGAAGAAGGGCATCTGATGCAAGATCATGTTCATATTTTGATTTCGATCCCACCAAAGTATGCAGTCTCCAAAGTTATTGGGTTCATAAAGGGAAAAAGCGCGATAATGATTGCGCGTCGGTTTTTTGGTCATCAGCGGAACTTTACAGGAGAAAAGTTCTGGGCCCGTGGATATTTTGCTACAACAGTAGGATTAGAGGAACAAATTGTTCGTAACTATATCCGTCATCAAGAAGCCGAGGACAAACGGGAAAACCAGCTCGAATTATTTCAATAGAGATACTTAGGCGCCTTTAGGCGCAGAAATAGGCCGCTTTGAGCGGCTAACAATCAAGCCCCCAGTTTTACTGGGGGTTATGACTTTCCGTGAATTCTCTGCTTTTAAGGTCTTTAGCCTTTAGCCATATTTTAAACAAACATCGAGACATCCCCCGCGCCCTCTCGGAGAATTTCGGGCTCATCATCAAGAAGTGATATAACGCTGGACGGCATTTCCGGAACGTCACCGCCATCAATAACAATATCCACCAAGTGGCCGAAGGTGTCATCAATCATCCAAGCGTTGTTCAGGATCTCTTCATTGGGAAGCCCTGCGGAGGTTGAGAGAATCGGGTTGCCGAGCTCTTTGATGATTTCCATGCAGATGGTGTTGTCCGGCACGCGAATACCGGCCGTCTTGCGCTTGGTCAGCATTATTTTTGGAACCAGCTTGGATCCTTCCAGTATGAAGGTATAAGGCCCCGGCAGCAGCTTTTTCAAGGTGCGGTATGCGTAATTGGATACTTTGGCGTAGTCGCTAATATGTTTTAAATCGGAGCAGATAAAGCTGAAGGGCTCTTTTTTGTCTCTCTGCTTCAAAAGGTAAACCTTTTCGATGGCCTTCTTGTTCATGATATCGCATCCGATGCCGTAGTGGGTGTCTGTTGGGTAGGCGATAATGCCCCCGTCTTTCAGGCACTCCACGACTCGAGTGATATTGCGTGGCTGAGGGTTATCGGGGTTTATGATAAGGATCATGGTGTAATTCGCCTCTATGGGTAATGAAACAAAGTTTGGCCAATCGTTTTATTAACACAATAGATTTAATGGAAGCGACAGGGGATGTCAAAACAATAAAGTTCATTCATGGTGGGCTGGGGCTGTGATATCAATACGACTTGTCTTGGCGGGCTTTTGTGGTATGAGTGTCTCTGTATAGGTAAGTAGAATGAATGCAACTAACTTCCCCTCAAAAAAACTTAGATTTTTATTAGCATGCTGTATTTCATAGTATAACACTCAAGATATAAATGGACTCGATATATTTACCCTTTACCGAAAATGGTTAATTCGTTTTCGTTTTGTGTTGCTTTGTGTGCGAGTATAACTGTTGACATGGGGAATTGAGGGAAGTAATGTCATGACGTTTTTGGTCTGACCCTGACATATCACGATGCCTAATGAGTCTATGGCAGACATCATGGTGATTTGCACCCCAAGGGCATTGCTTCGCGGCATGGTTCTTTACCACAACTCTTTGAAATAGAGCCTATGGGCGTAGCAGGCTATAGCGATGAATATACAGCCTTAAATCAAGTGTTATTTAAATTAGGCCGGTATTTAAGGATGTTATTGGTTGTTCCAACTATTAATGAACTATATTGGGGTAAAGAAGGCTTAGGTTCTAGCCGATGTTTGTTTTGACCGACCTTTTTTCAAGCAGCCATTGTAAATGGAGGGGCGGAGCTATATATCCTTCGTCTCTTTCTTTAAATAATAATAACAAATGGAATCGAAAATGACCACAGAAACGGGCCATGAACAATTAGGCAAAAATCAAGCGATGTATCCCTATCAACCGATGCCATACGCTGACGATGAAATCGATCTGAGAGAGGTGCTTGCCACCCTGTGGCGTCGTCGGAAGTTCATCGGTCTTGGCGTGTTTTTGATTGTTCTTTTAGCTATAGCGTATGCATTCTCTATGCCTGATGTTTACAGGGTAAAGTCCCTGGTTAGTCCAGGGATTCTAAGTCGAGAGCCAGGAGGCCAGATTACGTTCACCAATGGTCTGGGAAATTATAAAGGCCAGATCGATGCTGGAGCATATACCACACGGTTGGACAAGCTGCTTGGAGATAAGTATAAAAATACTCTCTATTCACCCAAGTCGCTTCGAGTATCCATACCTAAAAATTCGAGCGCGCTCTTACTTTCGTACGATACAATCAACCAGGATTTCGGACAGTCTGTTTTAAACCATTTG
>Ga0209692_10005370_pt1 | contig 11057 bp, 11 predicted proteins | sample tdDd472_FD_187129 | JGI IMG/M metagenome (GOLD analysis project Ga0209692, IMG submission 187129) | Marine sediment microbial communities from the Atlantic coast under amendment with organic carbon and nitrate - tdDd47.2 (SPAdes)... | ecosystem: Environmental > Aquatic > Marine > Coastal >...
CCACGATGCAGGCCGACACGCAGGCCGGATGCTCGCAATGCAGGCAGTTGACCTTGGTGTGGAACGGGCTCTCGCTGCCGGTCGCGGGTTCGTATTCGTTGATGACCGTGAAATGCTTCTCGTCGGGACGGCGCATCTCTTTGAAGACGGAGGTGTCGTCATAGGACTCCTGCGTATGGTGAGACAGGTCGTTGTGGTCGGAACAGGCCCACTCACAACGCCGGCAGCCGATGCACAGGGTGAAATCGCAAAGAACGCCCACTCGGTCGTCATCGAGATGCGGACCGCTGGAGGCCTTGGCGGACTTCACGCCCGTCATGGAAGCGGCTGTCGTCCCGGCGAGGATGCCGGAGATCTTGAAGAAGTCACGACGGCTGGTCATTGCTTGTCTCCTTGAATGCGACGCTCCAGGGCGCAGGACCCTTCGAGCTCGCTGACCACACATTCATCCCCGCATTCGCCGTTACACTGGAAGCAGACCATGTCGATGTCCTGCTCCTCGGCGATGGTGAACCTGATGATGCGTTGCAGGTAATCGAGTAGTGAGACTTTTTCCTGGTTGCTGAACTGCGCCATGATCTTGGTGAGCTTGCGCTCCGAGACTTCATCGTGACGCTCGATGGTTGCCTGACCGAACGGGCGAAGGGCCAGGGCCACGCTGCGGCGATCCGTCGGGTGGGGCTTGCGGGCCACCATGTCGAGCTTCACCAGACGCTCGATATTCTTACTGGCGGCGGCATTGCTGATTGCCATGATCCTGGCGATCTCTCGGACCGGGAGATCCCCCTGGGTCGAGATGATCTTCAGGATGGCGAATTGATTGCGGCTCAGTTCTCCTTCGCTGGCTTCTTCGAGGGTGCTGCGCTGACAGATCTCGCACATCACCTGGGAGAGGATGCGAAGGTTTTGCCCGACAATGCTATCTAGTGGAGTCATGTTTAACCTCGTTTAATGTTAACTTAGTTAATTATCGCCCGGAATTATTAATAATCAAGCCGGTTGGTCGATTATTTTGCAGTGAATGTAAAGAGTAGTTGACAATAATGTATAGTACGCTGTACATTGCACTTCATGAGTGCGCTGAAGCTAAACAATCATCTACGGAAATTCCGTAAACAGGCGGGCGGTCTGACCCAGCAGGGGCTGGCAAATCTCGCCGGTGTCACCCGGCAGTCCATCATTTCCATTGAGCAGGGGAAGTACCGGCCAACGGTTGAACTGGCGTTGCGGCTGGCTCGGGCTCTGGGCTGTACTGTGGAGGACCTGTTCCAGTTGGCCGATGAGGAGGGGGAGTCATGACCATCATCGTGGTGATTCTGGTTCTGGGAGGCATACTTGGAAGCAACTGGGGGCCCAACTGGCTCGCCGGCCTCAGCTTCATGGGGCTGTTTGGGCCCTACATTCTGCGTGAATCAGGAGTGATACCCTGGCGGGACGACTACCAACGGGAAACAATGATGAGCGCCGGCATGCATGCTTTGATCGTGACAGGCATCACATCATCTCAGCGATCATGGGCCATCCCATGGGTTTCCATGGAATCTGGACAGGATACGCTCAACTGGCCTGGATCGGTTTCCTGGCCTTCACGTCACGCCGATGGCCTCGACTCACCAGCCTGGCCCTGACGGGTACCGTCACCTTCGCCCTAGGGACCTTTTTCAGTTCCTGGAAGCAGGAGCTTACCCTGGATATTTCAATCATCGTCCTGAACTTCATCGTCGTCCCGTTGATGGTGCCGGCCATCGCCCTGATCACTCATCGCCGAAGCCAAGAAGAGGAGTGCGCATGAACGCCCGACATCTCGCCACCATGTTCCTGCTCATCATCATCGCTTTCGCCACATTGACGTCCGCCCAAGACCAGCCCAACCAGGACATCGCCGACCTCTACGCCGCCAAGCAATACCAGGAAGCCATCGACCTGGCCAAGGAACGCCTGATCGACCAGCCCGATGATCGCCATCTCAACATCTATGCCGGTCGCGCCCTCTTCGACATGGGGGAGCGTCTGGAAGCCAAACCCTATCTGGAGGCCGTGGTGGCCCCCGGAACCCAGGACTGGCTCCACGCCTGGTCGCAGTTCTACCTCGGCGCCATCGCCCTGATGGCCGAGGATGACCCGGCTACCTGCACCGATCTCTGGACCGAGGTCCGCGACGCCCAGCTCACCCAGAACGTGGCCAGGAACGCGGCCAATAACCTCCGCTTCTTCGGCCTCAGCGAAGAGTTCGAGACCTGGCCCCAGTATGATACCGAGCATTGCCGTTTCCTCTTCTCCGCCAACCTGAACGACAAGGATCTGAAGGAATTCTGCCATGTCCACGAGGATGCCTATGACGAACTCACCGAGTTCTTCGGTGGCGAGCCTCCCCAGCCGGTGCGCTACATCGTCTGGTCGTCGGGCGAAGAAGCGCAGGAGATGTGCGGGATCAGGAGCCTGGGATTCGCTCGACCCGAACTCTGCACCATCCACTGCCGCTGGGAGCAGACGGTGGGCCACGAGATGACCCATGTGGTGAGCATGCAGGCCCTCCAGCCGGTGGCCCGCACACGCCTCATCAACGAGGGCCTGGCCGTCTGCTTCGACCTCACCAGCCGAGACAAGCTGGCCACGGCCCAGCACGCCATCGGCGAGGCCGGCCTCGAGTCCCTGGACCTCGCCCAGTGGTGGGAAGACGGTTCCCAGATCGATGAGTCCTCCTTCTATCCCGTGGCCGGAGCCTGGGTGAAGACCTTGCTCGACCACGGGGGTCGGGACAAGTTGCTGGAGCTGGGTGCCGACCAGACCCTGGCCAGCGCGCGGTCCATCTATGGAGACGAACTCGACGGCTGGATGACTGAATTCTCAGCAGCTGTCTTGAGTGAATGATTGGTTGGAAAAGGGCCCGCCGGCGGGTCCTTTTCTGCTCATTTGGAGGGGGATTGGAGCGGGGAGATGTACCGGAAACTGTATAATTACAGAGCTTTAGGTACACGGTTACCTACTGTATACGGAATACCGAACACAGTGCACAGCGCACTGTCGTCACCCCAGAAAACGCTCCCAAACCATCCGCCCAGCCGTCAGCGCCACCGACCCAATCAAGAACCACCGCACGAATCCCGGCTTCCGGCGCATCACTTCCCGCGATCCCAGGGTTGCGCCCACCATCTGACCAAGCCCCATGGCGAGCCCCAGGGTGAACACCACCTTCCCTCCAATGAGGAAGAACACCAGGGCGGTGATATTGCTCGTGGCATTCATGACCTTGGTGGAAGCCGTGGCCCGACGAAGATCCAGGCCCACCAGGGAGACCAGCGCCAGGGTCCAGAACGCTCCGGTACCGGGCCCGAAGAACCCATCGTGAAACCCCAGCAGCAACCCGAACAGCACCATGAACAGCCTACGGTTCATGCGCGCCTGCGCCGGTCGGGAACCGAGATCTGGAGATATCAGTGTGTAGACGAGAATGACCACCAGCAAGACGGGGATCAGCCACTCGAGGAAATCACCCGATAGCCGTTGAATCAGTAAGGTCCCGGAGGCGGCTCCCAGGAAGGTGCACACCACGGCCGGGATCCAGTCACGAATCCTCACCAGCCCACCACCGCGATACTGCCGCAGGGCCGTGGTCACCCCCATGGCCGAGGCGAATTTGTTGGTTCCCAGGGCGAGATGGGGAGGGAGCCCGACGGCAAGCAGGGCCGGAACGGTGATCAACCCGCCGCCACCGGCAATACTGTCCACGAACCCGGCTAAAGCCCCGGCAACGAGGACGGCCACATGGGCCCACATGGAGAAGTCGGTGGTCCAGATCATCGCACCAACCTAATCATGGAACCTCAGGAAGCCAGAGAGGTTAGTGACGTTGACTTGCATGCCATACCCCGAACCGGTTACAATCATGGGCCAATTTCATCAGCAGTGGAGGACCATCATGCCCCGCCTCGTCGTCGTCGCCTTGATTCTTGCCTGCCTCGCCCCGCTGGCCCAGGCCGATCAACCCCTGTTCTCCTTTGATGGCATCCTGCCCATCATTTTCCAGATGCATCAGCCATTCCCAGGACACGGTTATGGCGACGAAGCCCGGTCACTAACCGACCAGGAAATCATGGACAGTCTGGACATCCGCAAGGGTGACAAATGTGTGTTGATTCGTGGTGGGGCTGTGGTTGGCCAGTGCACCATCGGTGACATCATGGTCAAGAATTTCGAGGACGCCAAGAACGGTCATGCCATGTATATGATCCCGGCTGGGCTGCCTGAGGGTGTTGCCGTGCCCGAGGGGCCACGTGGCCCGGACGCCCTTCTGGATGTGGGATACGATCTCTTCATCATCACCGAGAGCGTGGTCGAGGTGCTGGCTCCCGATCCGGCTTTCCAGGATGTTTCCTGGGGAGAACAGGACTTCGTGGTCCGGATTGGCCGTCTGCGTTTCTCCATCTTGCGTGAGAAATGGCATGACGGGAACGGATACCGGGGTTGGCACGTGGAGAAATTCAAGGAGACGGGCGCCGTCAAGGTGCATGCCGATTACACCTGGCAGCCCAAGTAGGAAACCTACCGATCATCGAGGCCGGATGCCCAGCACATTGGGCACCGGCCAGCCCCCCAGATCAAGCTCAGCCAGGTCAGGATCGACCCACAGCTGGGCCTGGACACCTCCCTCCAGATGCTGCGCCGCCACCAGATCGATGGGCAAATCGAGCAGGACCTCGTTGAGGTCGTGCATGGTTCGTGGCTTACGGCAATGAATCCAGAGCATCCGCCCCTGGCTGTCTTCACCCAGGCACGCTTCCGACCAGCGGCGGGTGCCCGGAGACCAGCGATTGTCCCCGGCATGTTTGATCAAACGCAGGTTCTGGATCACGACATCATAGTGCGGAGTGAAGGTGCTCTCGGGGACCGTATCCAGATCATGCAGCGCGAAGAGGGGCAAGCCGGGTTGGCGAGGTCCGAAGCAGGCAGCCTGTTTGTAGTCCTTCTGATTCCAGATCCCGTTGTTCAGATGATCGCCGATGTGGAAGTAGCCGGTGTGGGTGAGGTGATCCTTGGCATACATGCCGGCATTGATCACGGCCTGCAGGTCATGATCTTGGCCCCATTGCCGGGCCGAGCGGGGTGCACCACCAACATCGGATACGGCCAGGGCCACGGTTTCCCAGCGTCCAGGGTCGATGCGCAGGACGGTCAGGCCCTCGTCTTCGAATCGGGCCAGATCCAGACCGGGAGCCAGCTCGTCCCAGGGCATTTCATCGGCGGTAATGGGCGAAATGAGAGCAAAAAAGACAAGAACCGCCAGGGCGCTAAGTTTATATCTGGTCATGATGTATGATGATAGTGTATAGTCGATGGAAGCGAAAATCAGGATGCATAAATACACCGGGTCGTTGAAGAGCGCCAGGCCCTGGAAGTTGGGAGACCGTCATGCGTGAATCCATCCTTGTCACCGGAGCCAGTGGGAAACTTGGACGTGAGGTCGTGCGCCAGCTCCGAGCATCAGGGTACTACACACGTGTGGTCAGCCGCAATCCCGAGCGTGGGGTGAGCGAACTTCTGGGCGACGAATGTCTCCACTTCGACTGGGACAAGCCGGAGTCCTACTTGCCGGTCATCGAAGGGGCCACTCGGATCTTCCTGACGGCCCGTCCCCTGGACACCAATGCGGCCGAGGTCGTGCCCATTTTCCTCGACCATTGCAACGATGCCGGGGTCCAGCACATCGTGTTTTCTTCGGCGCTGGGCGCTGACCACAATCACATGGGACCCCTCAGCCTGGTGGAGAGCCATCTCATGAACCTGGGCGTGGCCTGGACCATCCTGCGCCCGAATTTCTTCATGGAGAATTTTTCCCAGGGTTGGTTGGCGCCCTCCATCAAATCAGAAGGCCTGATCAATTTGTCGGCTGGAAGCGGCCGCACGAGTTTCATCAGCGTCAATGATGTGGCCGCCGTGGTCACCAAGGTATTCAGTGATCCGACCCATCACGGGAAGGCGTACAACCTCACCGGGGACGACCCCATGAGCCACACTGCTGTGGCGGCGGCCTTGACCAAGGCGTCGGGACGACCGGTGAACTACCACGAGATCAGTGACGAGGACCTCCGTGACATGGGTCGGCGCGCAGGGTTGCCCGGCGGTCAACTCGAGTATTTCGTGCGGCTCTTCCAGATGGTGCGCGAAGGCTATAGCGCCCGGGTGTATCCCGACGTCAAAGAACTCCTGGGCCGCGGCCCCATCGGGTTCAATGAGTTTGCCAAGGCCAACGCCAACATCTGGAAAGTGAATTCCAGTTCAGCGAGGGCCTGACGGACCTCACGATCTCTTTGACAAGCGCTACTCAAATCCGTTTCGTATGGGCACCCGGTTCGCCCCCACTGGCGACTATCCGCTCCCGGGATAAGAAAAATGGTGTGTCCTTACCTGCGTCGATTCCGGCTGTCGTTGTTGTGCTTGCTCGTGCTGTCGAGTTCGCTGGGCTGGGCTGTCCTTCCCGGTGATCGAGGCAATGAGGTTGCCGACAAGAGCCTGGTAGTCGATGGGTCAGCTGTCCTCAACACCGGCAGCCTTCATCTGAACATCACCAACTGGGGCCTCATCGGGTCTCGCTACTCCGAACCCAGCTCGTTCTTCGGTTCGCCCTCGGCCCAGTGGCCGGGAGGCAGCGGTGATGAGTATCTGTTTGCTGCCGGTCTCTGGATCGGCGGCTGGAAGCAGGGAACGCCCAGTGTCACATGCGGACAGCCGGAGACCGAGTTACGTCCCTCCCTCGATCCCCGCGATGTCCTCTACGAGTCCAAGAACATGGTTCAGATCCGCCCCAATTACACCGGGGCCATCACGGGCGTGCCGGCCGACCTGGCCAACGGCGATGATGATGGGGACGGACTCCTGGACGAGGATCCCCTCGATGGTTACGACCAGGATGGCGACGGTCTCATCGATGAGGATTATGCCCAGCGCGGCGCTCAGATGTTCACTTGCCTCATGCGAGATGATGATCCCCTGACCCAGCAGATGTACCCCGACCACCGACCCCTGGGCATCGAGATCCGCCAGGACGTTTGCAGCTGGGATACCCAGGAAGAGGAGGATGTGGTGGGGATCCGCTGGGTGATCACCAACCGGAGTTCTCAGCCCATCGAACATCTTTATGTCGGCTTCATGGTCGATGGTGATATCGGCCGCCATAACGACCCCGGTGGTGGCCGCGATGATCTGGCTGGAACCTTCACCGGCATGGTGCGCCAGACCGAGGACTATTACGAGGACCTGGCCTATGTCTACATGCGTGACGGCGCCATAGAGGATGCCCTTCCCGGCTGGATTGCAGCCTCCATCAACGGGTCAGGTTTCGGTGACGCCAAGGCGGTGAGGCCGGCAGAATTCACGGTCCGGGCCCAGCGGGTCTTCAACAACAGCTTCAGCCAGGGGCCGGGCGGATTCCCCATGCTGGACACCGAGCGATACGCCTTGATGTCCCAGAAGAAGCAAGACAACACGGTGCCCCCCGAGGAGTATGGCGACTACATCGTGATGATCAGTGTCGGCCCCTATGACGTCCTCAAGCCGGGCGAATATGTGGTGGTGGAGGCCTCGCTGCTGGTGGCGCCGGGCCAGGCCGCTCTCCATGAACTCATGCGCAAGTCGCGCGACCTGGCCCGGGGACGATGGTACAACGCCGACGGCCAGTACTCGTCGGGCTGGGGCGGTCGGGAGTCCAAGGTCTGTGCCGAGGATATGTACTACCCCTGGTACTCCATTCACAATCCTCTCTATCACAAGTTTGCCAGCTACTGGGATGAATCCTGCAAGCCACGCATGCTGTTCATCCTGCCCATTAAGCGAGAAGATCTCTTCTGGGAGGAGGATACCAACAAACATTGCATCTATGTGAATATGGACAACTGCCTGGAGTGCAGTCGTGCCCATGGCGTGGTCTGCACTGGTGACGGCAATGGGTATTCGTCGGCAGGTTGCTACGGCAATAGCCCGCGCGTTCGCGGTGCCTGTACCGGCATTTTCGGTCGTGAAGAAAAGATCCCGTGGGTCAACACCCGTGTCCTGCCGCCTCCGCCCTGGATACGCCTCGTACCACGCAGTTATGCCATGGAACTCTACTGGGACAATCGGAGCGAGGTCGACCCCGTCTATGAGCAAGGGGTCACGGGATTCGAGTCGTATCGTATCTGGCGTGCCGACAACTGGGATCGGCCCGTGGGTACCTCGGAAGCCAGTGGTCCGCCGGCCGATGCCTGGAGCTTGAAATCCGAGTACGACGTCATCAACTATTTGCCTGCCTCGCCGGGTGAACTCCCGCCGGGTTTTGGTCGCAACACCGGTTTCGATGAGATCCGCTACCGACCGGTTTGCCTGGACGATCCAATGTTCGAGGGTCTCGACGAGGCCATGACCGAGGTCGTACATGCCGATGCAGAAGGACAGTACGAGTACTTGCCGCCCTTGCGTGACAGCGACGGCTTGCCGGTGCCGGGGCTCGAGGGTCTGATGAGGTGGGAGGGATATCCGACCGTCCTGGACACCTTCTTCAAGGTGACCGAGCGGCCCGAAGAAGTCGGGGTGCCCAAGGCGGCGGTGGAGTTCTACATGATCACCGACCCCGTCTCCCACAACGGCTGGCTCTATTTTTATTCCGTGACCGCCACGGACCATATCCTGACCACGGGCAATCGAATCTTGCGGGCCGGAACGGGCACCATGCCCAGCGGCAGTTTCACCTCGGGTCGGTCACGATTCGGCTCGGTGGGGGGCGAAGAATTGGACGGAGGATCCTACGAGGTCTTCGTCTACCCGAATCCCGCCACCCGCGAGGCCCTCGACGGTTTCCAGCCCTTGAATGCTTCGGCCAGCGACCCGACCGGAGTCCGGGTCTCCTTCGTGGGGATGCCTCACTGCCGGAGCATCATCAAGATCTTCACCCTGGCTGGTGATCTCGTGCAGACAGTCGAGCATGACGGATCCGAGGGTGATGGCCAGGCCTACTGGAACCTGGTCACCTACAACGGCCAGGAAATCGTGAGCGGCATCTACCTCTTCACGGTGGAGCCCGAGGACAGCGGCTTCGAGGATTTCGTGGGGAAATTCGTGGTAGTGAGGTGAGGACCGTCCTGGCCGGACGGTCCCCGGAACAACTCGTAGCTACTGACTTATCAGCTTCTTGATCAACGCATAGTCCACGGCCTCGGCATAGGCCATGAGGTCGTCCTTGGTGCAATTCGACGCGCTGAGCGACACCAGCACGACTCCGTTGACGACCACGTTCAGGTCACCACTGTCGCCATCCCAATCCAGGGCGCCCTTGTTGCCCTCGACCCGGATCAGCTTCTGGCCGCTGGTGCTCAGGAGCATGGGGTTGTTCAGGAGCATGGACAGGGAGGAGAGCATGGGCGAGTCGGTGAGGATATTGACGTCGATGGACGCCTCGTCCTTGGTGTAGCTGCGGTTGGCGCTGGTGGCGCCGCCCATGTAGGAGGCGCCCATGGAGGCCGTCTCGGTGTCCTGGGCGACCCAGCCGGTGAGGGCTTCGGGTAGGGCTGCGGAGATTTCCCCGGCGCGCATCTGACGAATCTGAGCGGCGGCGAATTCCAGATCACCGGCGGCGCCGGCATAGTCGCCGGCGTTGTAGAGCTCGATGGCCTGCATGATCTGGTCGGTGATCTCGTCGGCCGTGGCGGGCAGGGCCATGGCAACCAGAACGAAGGCTAGAATGGTGAGCTGGGCGAATCGCATGGGAATCTCCTGGAGGCTGATGGGTTGGACAGGGATCGCCGTGGAACGGGATCCAGATGTGTTTCCTGTAAAATAGTCGGTAATTTGTAAAAAAGAAGAACCTAGTTGCCCTTGCCGGGCCCGGTTGTGTCGTTATCATGGCCAACGAGATAAAGTAGGCCGTGGGAGTAAGGTATTGTGAAAGGACCGTCCAACGTGGATGTCTTGCAGGCCATCGAGAGCCGTCGTTCAGTGAAGGCTTTTGACCCCGCCCACGTCATGAGTGACAGCGAGGTCGTGGAGCTGATGAGGCTGGCCCGGCTTTCACCGACGGCTTTCAACATCCAGCACTATCGTTTTGTGGTGGTGGACGATCCCGAGTTGCGCCGGCAGATCCGCGCCGTCAGCTTCGATCAGGCCCAGGTCACCGATGCCTCGTTGCTGGTGGTGCTGTGCGCCGATCGCGACGCCTGGCGCAAGAATCCGGCCCGGTACTGGAGCCACGTGCCCGAGGAGAACCAGGCGGCACTGGCCGGAATGATCACCCAGTACTACGACGGGCGCGAGCAGGAGCAGCGAGACGAATGCATGCGCACCTGCGGGATCGCGGCCCAGACCCTCATGCTGGCCGCCCAGGGGATGGGCTACGAGTCTTGCCCCATGGATGGGTTCGATTTCGATGCCGTTTCCAGGCTGATCAATCTGCCGGAAGACCATGTCCTGACCATGTTCGTGGCCATCGGCAAACCGCTGGCGCCCGCTCACCCACGAGGGGGGCAGATCCCCGTGGACGAGGTCGTGATCCGGAACAGGTTTGTGACTGATTGAGCCCGGTCGATCTCCTCTGCCATGAGATCGCGAATTCAGTGCTCCAGTCCTTGGTATTCAGGGGAAACTCCTGCTATGGTACTGGATATTACGAGCCACCCGAACCTAGCGAGGCGCCGTGAAAAGTCTGCTTCAGAACCCCATCTTCCGCTTCTTCTCCGGAGTCAAGCTCGCCGCTGTCTTGCTGGCGATTTTTGCCGTGGCCGCCGGTGTGGCGACCTGGATCGAGTCCTACTACGCGGGCGTCGGGTCCACCCAGACCGGCCGGGCTGCCGCCTACGATCTGGTCTATGACGCCGGTTGGTTCAACCTGTTACTCATCGTGCTGTTCGTGAACCTGACGCTGAACCTCGTGCGACGGCTGGCCAAACGCCGGCAGCCCTTGGGCTACCTCCTGGTGCATGTCGGCATGCTGGTCATTCTCATCGGCGCCGGCATGACGCGATACATGGGCTACGAAGGATACCTGCGGATTCGCGAGGGCCAGGCCAACAACATGGTCAGCTCGGCCAAGACCT
>Ga0209692_10005373_pt1 | contig 11052 bp, 14 predicted proteins | sample tdDd472_FD_187129 | JGI IMG/M metagenome (GOLD analysis project Ga0209692, IMG submission 187129) | Marine sediment microbial communities from the Atlantic coast under amendment with organic carbon and nitrate - tdDd47.2 (SPAdes)... | ecosystem: Environmental > Aquatic > Marine > Coastal >...
ATAATCAACTCTCCTATTCCTGTCCTGCGGGGTCTGTTGCTACCAGCCCCAAGCAACTGTTCAGGATTGGGTTGACACAATGGGTGGGAGCCCCTCCAGCTCCCCCTAGAAGGAGGAGGGCAGGAATCTGACTCCCAAAAAAGCTAGGGCGGAAACGCACATTCTTGGGTAGTTTGAATTATTTATAGAACCTGATAGGTTGTGCTCGGTAGAATTGACTGCGAGAAGGAGTTTTGAAGGGCGAAGCCGTAGTCTTTAAGGTATGAGGTGTTGGGTTTCAGGAGGTTCTGACCAACCTCTTTCTAACAAAAACGGTGACTCAAACTTGTTAATCTGGACCGGGGGCGAATATGAAACAATCTGCAACTGAGAATAACTACGTAACCGCGATGGGATCTGAGGAAGGAAAAACACTGATTTTCCGCTGCCTTGAAGATTTACCTGAGGGAGCAAAAGAAACGGACTACCCAAATCTCCTAAGCATTTATTGGTCGTATAATTCGCCCAATGAGAATGGAATGCCTGATTCCGCAACCAACGAAACTCAAATTGAATTTGAAGACGCGGTGCAAGAATTTGACGAAGTCGGATTCAGCCACTTGGCGTTGGTCGTAACGGGTAACGGGCGGAAAGAGTGGCACTGGTACGCTCATAATATCGAAGCCTGGATGGAACGGCTAAATAACCGTCTCGCAGACAAACCGCCATTCCCTATCGAAATCAGACTAAATGAAGCAAACGACTGGTCGCTTTATCATGGCTTGAAATCAAGCTTGGCCGCTGAGGCTTCTGACGAGTAAGAGGGTCGGATCGTTTTAGGAAAAATCACTTAGTCAGTGATTTCGCTTAAAGCGTGAATCCTCCCCTATCAATAGTTCAGAGGGCGATTCACGAGTTAGGTTTTCGCCCAATATGCGTAAACCTAACTCGACCGCGCTCTATGCGGTTTACAAGGAGAAATAAAGCCCATGTCCACCGCCAGCACCGGAACCGGCAGCCGGAATTTTAGGGTCAGCCCCGAGGTCGAGGAACGCCTCGCCCAAGGCGGCGCCAACAAGCTCAATCCCGGTTTTCCCCAATCTCCGATTGGCTTGGAAAAACGAGGACGCGGCTTTGCCGCACCCGAAGACTGGAACTCCGGTGACATCCTCTGGCTCGTCGATCTCGTTGCCCCCTTCGGCCGCCAAGACGACATGCTCAACGAACTGCGCGCCTCGGCGCTCAAAGGCGAAACCCTCAAATTCCACCGCACCACACCAGACGGGAAGCGCGAAGTCGTCGAGCTGAAGGGGGAGTAGGTATTTTGAAGTTCATGAGTGGGCTCTCTGCACATCTTGTCGCCGTGTTTTTTGTAATGATAGTTCAGACGGTTGCAATAATAGAAAACAGTGGCGAAAATAATAGAGGCCAACTGGAAGAATCAATGCATGTGAGTAAGATAGCTAATGTGGTGCCGTTAGTTATTTTTCAAAAGAATCATTATAGTGAAAAATACAAAGAAGCTGATGCGATAAGAATAGAAAATGTTGTTCTTGGGTTGATCGCTGTGACGATCGGATCGTCCTTAGTTTTTTGGTTTATGTCTAATAAAATAGTTTGTAGTGAGATTCAGAAAGTAAAAGAGATATCTTGTAAGGAAGAATCGGTAATAGAAAATGTAAAAAGATCAAAAAGATTCTGGCTTATTTCTTCAATAGTATCTGTGCCAATGGCGATCTTTTATCCGCCGCCATCTGGTGTCTCGGGATATCAAGAACTCCTAAATACCATGATTGTAGATCAGTGGGCGTCTGTTCACTGTGCTGTTTTTTGGTTCTTTGGATACATGTCCGCAGTGAGTCTGGTTACCTATGCTCGTTTAAATCATTTTTTTGTCAGTGGGGGCGGTAATTTACAATGTCTGAAGAAGTGAATATTGACAGGGTGACAATAAATAAGTTTTTTACTTATGCTACGCCTGCGGCTGACTTTGGTTCGTTAGCCTTATCGCCCAGCGTCTCTGGATATAATAATGCTGTTCTGTCCAGGCATTTTGACCGGCTTTCGACTTTATCAAAGATTGGCTCGTTTTATACTTCTGACAACCCTACAGCCACATTAATGAGTCTACGGCCTAATTCCCCGAGTTCCGCCCTCCTACATACCAGTTTCAAGGCGGAGAGAGCGCATTAGTGGGGACACGTAGCGAGTACATGTCCCCATAATGCTTTGGTTCTTTACGCCGTGAGTCCTGGAATGACGGCGCTTCGAGGCCTCGGAGATTGGTACCCCTGATCAACCGGCGAGATGGGTAACAGTTTAACCCGGAGACATAGGTTACAGGTCTAAGATTTGATCGCGGAGGTGCGGTCATGAGTTGGAATGAGACTTGTATCATGGAAGAACGGATGCGGTTTGTTGTTGCCTGTCTTGAGGGCTCGGAGAGTGTTTCCGAGCTTTGCCGTTGTTTTGGCATTAGCCGGAAGACGGGTCATAAATGGCTTAAGCGGTTTCGTGCCGAGGGGGTGGTTAGGCCGTGAAGGTCTTCATAGCGGGACAGTTTGATGTCGGCGCGTGGCAGGATACCGCCCTGTAGGCTTTTGCCGATGGGCTCGATGAGGTTGGTGAGGCTCTTGGTTAAAGGCGTTGAGGCAAAGATGGCGCAATCGCGCCGTTTCGTCCGCAACTCCGCCAGAAGGCGTTTCTGGGGAAGGATTTTGTTGTCTTGGATGAAACCGGCTTCGGCAGTGATGGCGTTGCTCAATTCCCAGATATAGCCCGCCGGTTCACCTTCCGGCGTGAAATAGCCGTAAGGTTTGATTGCCATCGTCCCAAATCTTGGCGCAACCGTGTCGTTCGCCTGGGCAGGAGCGACGAGACATAAGAGTAGGGCAGTGAGGTATGTGAAGCGGAGCCGTTCCATATTTGAGAGAATTCCCCATCCGGGTAGGGTTGGCAAGGGCTATGAACTACGAGACAGCGGGCAAGACACCCAAAAGGCCGGACGTTTCCATCCGGCCTTTTGGGGATTGAAAGCGGTTAAGCCTAGTTGCCTTCGATTTCGGGCGAACCTCTGAGCGCTACGGCGCGGCTTTGAAGTTTGCTCGAAAAGGCCAGCATCAACTGAAGCGCTTGCTGGGTTTCGGGCTTGCTGAGCATGCCGATGGTGGTCATCAAGCCGCCGCTGGTTGGTTTTTCGGCGGTTTCGTCAATGGCTTCTTCCATGGCGCGTCGGGCGTTGTGGGCCAGGGTCGCCAGCTCTTCGGTCGCCAGATTGGTCGCCATGTGTTCGACGAAGACGAACAGGCGATCAACCATGGAGTCCGTCATGGCCGATTTAGCGCCATGAATGAGCTCAAGCAGGCTGAACAGGGTTTCCAGCGCGCCCACCCGGTGCAGGTCGGTCAGCCGGTCCATGGCGTACATCAGCGCATCGCGCGTGTCCTCGTCGTTCAGCTTGTCGACCACTTCCATGGCGTTGGCGCCGGTGTTGGTCAGCCGCTCGACCATGGAATCGGTCAGCGCTTCGGTGACGGCCTTAGCGAGCCTTTCGGCGTCGTTGGGCATCTCGTTGGTGAGGGGCGTGGTTTCACTCATATTTCCACCCCTCCTTACAACAGGCCTTTGGCCGACAACCAATAGAGACGGTTATAGGCGAGTTTGAACCAGTGGATCATCTGCGAGGGCGGTCCGGGGTTGGGCGGAGTAGTGTAGTTGAACCACACGTAAGTGCCCGTATCCATGCCGGTCTCAACAAAGCAGAAGACCTTACCGTCGTAGTTGCGCGCCCAACGGCCTTCCTGAACCAGAGAGACCAGGTTGTCGATCACCGTATCGGCCTCGAAGTGCGCCGTAGAACCGGCCTTCGAGATGGGAATGTTAGTGGTGTCGCCGACCAGGAAGATGTTTTTCTTCTCGGTGTGGAGGAGAGTTTCCTTGTCGGTATCGGCCCAACCGCCCTTGCCGAGGCCCGAATCATCAACCACCTGAGCGCCGGAGTGTGGCGGAACGGTGATCAGTAGATCGTAATCGAGCGTATCGCCTTCTTCCGAGTGGATCTGTTTCTTCTCGGGGTCCACTTCGCGGGTGTTGAAGAACGTCTCGTATTTGATCCCGAGCCTTTCCATTTCCGGCTTGGCCCAGTGGGCGACCGGTTCGAGCGCGTGAAGACGCCCGATGGGGTAGGTGTAGGTGATTTCGGTTTTGTCGCCGAGGCCTTTTTCCTTCATGTATTCGTGCAGCATGAAGGTGATTTCCAAAGGCGCGACCGGGCATTTGTGCGGCGCGTTGACGTTGACGACGATCTTGCCGCCTTCGAATTTGTCCAGCGCGTCGCGCATTTTGCGGGCGCCGTCCAGGTCGTAGAACCAATGGGCGCCTTCGGCCATGCCGGGGATGTTCTGCGGCTTGATTTCGGAGCCGGTGGCGACCACACAGTAGTCGAAAGGAAATTCCTTGCCGGACTCGGTGATCACCACGTTGTTGTCCGTGTCGATTTTGACGGCCGGATCGATGAAGTAGGGGACCCGGCGGTCCAGCACTTTACGCTGGTCGCGGAACAATTCCTGTTCGCGGAATTTGCCGAACGGCACATAGAGCAGGCCCGGCTGATACATATGTTTGTCGCTGGTGCCGATCATGGTGATCGAGACGCTGCCGTTGCGCAGTTCGTTGCCCAACTGGCGGCAGATGCCATTAGCGACAATGGTGCCGGCGAGTCCGCCGCCGACGATGACGATATTTTTTCCCATAGTGTAGGTTCTCCTCCCTGTAGAAACCCGAAAGTTTGGCAGTGATAAAGGACGGGCCGTTGGCCGGCTCTTTGCGCCCTGAATAAAGGCGCTCACCCAAGAGGGTGAGCGTTTCAGCTGTATTACTTGGCTTTTTTAACGATCAGGCTTGCGTAGCCGTCGTGATCGATAATTTCGACCATGTCGTGTCCGACCTTTTTAACCCAGGCCGGAATGTCGTCGATTGAACCCTTGTCGGCCGACAAAACTTCGATTTCGTCGCCGATATCAGCCAGCTTAATGGCTGCGATCAGTTCCATCAGGGGGCCGGGGCAGAAAGCGCCGCGAGCGTCGATGGTCTGGCGTTCACTCATATTGTTCGTCCTCTAATTCATAGTTTCCGGAATGCAGGTTTGTGGGGGGGACAGCAGGGCCCCGCATTCGTTCCATCCCTGTCGTGAAAAGGCGTTTTTGTTTTTATTTAAAAGGCCCTACCCATAAGGGTGGGGCCGACCTTATTCACGGGTGTCCGCTACATATAAGAAAAATATAAATTAGAAAACGCCATTGTGCCAGATTAATTTTACACAATAAGGATGCTTTTTTGTTTGTGTGTAGCTTTTTCCTGCAATCCCAATGGTTTGTGGTAAAACCAAAATGCTTTGATTCAAAACCAAGAGGTCGTCGTGCGGCGGAGAATACGAGTTGGCGGGATTGTCCAGGGGGTTGGCTTTAGGCCCTTCGTGCATGGGTTGGCCCATCGACTGGCCGTGACCGGTTGGGTTCGGAACGACGGTCGCGGGGTGCTGATTGAAGTTCAGGGCGAGGACTATGCACTGGATCTTTTTACGGCTGCCTTACAAGCCGAAGCGCCGCCGCTCGCCAAGATCGATGGGGTGGCTGTCGACGACATTGCCGAGGTGGCGGGTGAGCAGGGCTTCGTTATCGATCTGTCTCAAGGCGGTGAGGTGCTGACGGCCATTGGGCCCGATACGGCGGTTTGCGACGATTGTTTGGCCGATATTCTCGATCCGCAAAACCGCCGCGCCGGATATCCCTTCGTCACCTGCACCCACTGCGGGCCACGCTACACCATCACCGCCAAACTCCCTTACGACCGGTCTAACACATCGATGGCGGGGTTTGCCCTGTGTTCCGATTGTCAGGCCGAATACGACGACCCGGCGGACCGGCGGTTCCATGCCCAGCCCAATGCATGCTCGGTTTGCGGGCCGCGGATGTCCATGGAAACGGCTGAAATCGTCGGGCGGTTAAAAGCCGGAGAGGTGTTGGCGATCAAAGGACTCGGCGGTTTTCATCTGGCTTGCGACGCCCGCAACGGGGAGGCTGTCGCCATGCTGCGTGGGCGCAAGGATCGGGAGGAAAAGCCTTTTGCCGTGATGGTGGCCGATCTTCAAAAGGCCAAGGGACTTGTCGAGATGGGCGAGGCGGAAGAAGCCTTGCTCACGGGGCGGGAGCGGCCCATTGTCCTGATGCGTAAAAAGTCTGGAAACGGCTTGGTTGAAGGGATTGCGCCGGGGCTGCAATGGCTTGGCGTCATGTTGCCTTATACGCCGCTGCATCATCTGATTTTTGCCGAAGCGCCGGAGATGGCCTTGGTCATGACATCGGCCAATCCGGGGGGCGAGCCGCTGGTTATTGCCAACGGCGAGGCGCGCCAAAGATTGGAGGGAATTGCCGACGCTATTGCCGACCATGACCGGGATATTTTGGTCCGTACCGATGATTCGGTCGTCCGGGTGATCGATGGCGCGCCAACCTTTATCCGGCGGGCGCGCGGCTATGTTCCCGTCGCCATCAAGCTGCCTCGCTCTGCGCCGCCCATTCTCGCGGTTGGCGGACATCTCAAAAACACCATCTGCGTGACGCGCGGCGATCAGGCCTTTCTGTCGCAGCATATCGGCGATTTGGACACGCCAAAGGGGCTGCTGTTTTTCGAAGAAACGGTGGCGCATCTCCTGAGTATTCTCGAGGTTGAGCCTGAGCTGGTCGCCCACGATCTGCATCCCGATTTTCACGCCACCCGCTTCGCCCAGACCATGGGCAAGGAGACGGTTTCGGTTCAGCATCATCATGCGCATGGTGCGGCTGTTATGGCTGAGCGGGGCTTGGAAGAGCCGGTGCTGGCGCTCTGTCTGGATGGTTTCGGGCTTGGCGGCGATGGCGGGGCCTGGGGCGGCGAGTTGCTGCGGATCGACCCGCAGGGCTATGAGCGACTGGGGCATCTCTCGCCGCTCAAGCAGCCGGGGGGCGACTTGGCGGCCCGTGAGCCCTGGCGTATGGGAGCTGCTGCGCTCCATGCCATGGGGAAGGGGGATGAAATTGATAGAAAATACAATCAATTTAATGAGTCACGACTCATTGCTAAGATTATGGATAAGGAGTTGAATAGCCCCGAGACGAGTAGTTGTGGACGCCTTTTCGACGCCGCCTGCGGCCTTTTGGGGGTGAAGCCCAAGGCCAGTTTCGAGGGGCAGGCCCCCATGTTGGTGGAAGGTATGGTTACCGATCCCAAGGTTGTCGATGAAGGGTGGGAGATCGAGGCAGGCGTTCTTTCGCTCATGCCAACCCTGGCGGCGCTGGTCGATTGTCAAGAAAGGGAGGGCGCTAATTTATTTCATGGAACCTTGGTTGCCGCCCTGGCCGATTGGGTCGTGCGAGCGTCCAGCGAAACCGGCATAAAGACGGTTGTCTTGAGTGGTGGTTGCTTCCTCAATGCGGTCCTTGTCGAAGGAGTGCTTTCGGCCTTACGGGAGAGCGGCGTGGCGGCGGTTATTCCAAGGCAAGCGCCGCCCAACGATGGCGGCCTCAGCCTCGGGCAGGCCTGGGTTGCCGCCATGGCGATGAAGAATTGAGGTTGAAGGCGATGAATTCATTGTCCGGTAAGGTCTTTGCGGGTATGAGAAAGGCATGATTGAGCGTTTGTCGAAAATTCTATCCTTGGCTTTGGCGGTTTCGGCTCTGGCGGCCTGTACCGATACCCAACCCTATGTCTGGGGAACGACGGTGCTGAAAACCGTGACGGTCGCCAACAAGGAAACCTTCATTCCCGCCACGGTCATGGTTTGTTACAACGCCGAATGGCACGATCCCAAGGTGGTGACCTATATGGCGCGGAAGGAATGCGCCAAAACCGGTCGTAAGGCGAAGCTGTTGAAGCAGGATGTCCTGGCTTGCCCGGTGATGCTTCCGGCCCGCGCTCATTTCGAATGCATTGGCGAGCCGGTGATCGCCAAGCCTACGCCGCGCAAAAGCGTCGTTCAACCGGCCCAGGAGCCGGGACCGGAAATCATCGAACCGGTTGAGCCGCCCCAACTGCCGGAACACCTGCGGCAGTAGAAGGGCGTCTTTTCGCTCACCAATATTTCATGGCGTCTTTGAAAATCGATTCCAGGTCGTTGCGGCTGACCGGGCGTGGGGCGTTGGTTAGCAGGCGCTGCTGGGCGTTTGCTCCTTCGGCCAGAGCCGAAACGTCGCCCATGTCGTAGCCCACGTCGCCGACGCCGTTGGGGAAGTCTGTGGCTTTCATCATCTCAATCAGTCGGTCGGCCAGTAGATCGCCGCCCTTGGCGATATCGGTTTCCTCGACCTCCGCGCCGAGCGCGTGCGCCGCTTCCCAGTGGCGTTGCGGATTGGCTGGGCCGGTGAACCTAAAGGCGGCAGGCGCGTTGACCGTAACCGAAATGCCGTGAGGCACCTGGGGTTTGGTGTCGGGATAATCTTTGGCGAAATAGCTGTGTTTCAGTCCTGCCACCGCATAAGACATGGCGTGGGGAATATGAACGCCCGAGTTGCCGAAGGCGACGCCTGCCATGGTGGCGGCGAACATCAGGGCGTGGCGGGCTTCATGATCTTCGGCGTCCTGAACCGCACGGACCAGATATTTGCCGCCCAGCTCAATCGCCAGCAGGCTTCCGTGATCGCTATAGGGGTTGGCGCCCTGGCTCATCGGGCGTTTCGCCGGGCTGTCCGGTGCGTCGCGCAGGGTGAAAGGGCGGGCGGTGTAGGACTCGATGGCGTGGGTCAGCACGTCGAAGCCGGTCGAAGCCACTACATTGGCGGGCATGGTGTGAGTAACCACCGGGTCGATCAGGGCCAGTGAAGGGCGCAGGTAGCTGTGGGCGATACCGCTTTTGATCTTGAGGGACTGGATATCGCAGATGGTGATGCCCGTGCATTCCGAACCGGTGCCTGAGGTGGTCGGGCAGGCGATATGGGGCATTAAAGGCCCGGGGACCGGCTGGGCCGCGCCGACGGGAGCGTTAACGTAGGTCAGAAAATCAGCCGGGTGGGTGGCGAACAGGTTGGCCGCCTTGGCTGTGTCGATAACCGATCCGCCACCGACCGAAACCAAGCCGTCAAACCCGCCATCCTTGACGAAGGCGGCGGCGTTCATGAAAGAGGTGTCGGTGGGCTCCACTTCCGTTTGCTGATAGATCGCAACGTCGAGTCCCGCTGTTTCTAGGGATTTTTTGGCGATTTCGATAGCCGGGAGGGTGGCGAGCGTGGGGTCAGTGAACAAGGCGACCCTGCTCATGCCCAGCCTTTTGGCGTCCTGTCCCAGTTCGCCCAGGGCTCCTTCGCCGTATTTGATGGTCGGCACCTCAATGGTGAAGATCGATTCCTTGCCGGGGGTCGCGGTGTAAAGTCCGTCGCTGCCCATGTGTCTGCCTCCAGTTGCCTCTTGTCTTGTTTGAAGCATGATCACGGTTTCAGGGGCGGGGGGCAACGTTCAAAAGATGATGGCTGTCATTTTGTCGTCCGCTATCCGGTTGTTAGGAATTCCTCAACGGCTTTCTGTCACGCTGCTAAAAGAGATAAGGTGCGTTTTTCTGGAATTGCCGTTCCGGAACGACAATGTTTGTTAGACGGAAATATCAGTCCCGCTGCAAGGGGAGGTTCGAATGAAAAAAGCTCTTTTGCTCACAGCCTGTTTGGCGGTTGCCGCTTGCGGTCAAATGTCTCAGCGGGATCAGCTTTACGGCGGTGGCGGCGCTTTGATCGGTGGCTTGATCGGTTATTCCTTCGGCGGTGGCTGGGGGAGTTATCTAATGGCTGGCCTCGGTGCGGCTGTTGGCGGGATGACGGGGCTAACCATCGCTCGAAACCTGGATACCGAAGATCACTCTTTTTTCAATCGAAGTGGATCGGAAACCCTGTCTTTTGCGCCGGTCGGACAGACCAACAGTTGGGCCAACCCGCAGAATGGCCATAACGGCACCTTCACCCCCAACCGGGCCTTTACCTCCAATACGGGGCAAAACTGCAAAGAGTTCACGGCGACGGTCAATGGTCGTGAAGGTTTCGTCATGGAGCGCCTGACCGCTTGTCGACAGTCCGATGGAACCTGGCAGGTGGTTGGAGCCTAAGCGCAACTTTTTGAATTTTCGAGGTCCTGCTGTGGTTGGCTATATCGTCGTTGTTTTGGCGATCTATCTCGGCATTGCGGGGCTTCTGTTCGTTTTTCAGCGCAATCTTCTCTATTTTCCCGATGGGCATAGACCTTCGCCGGTCGCTGTCGGCGTGAGCGAGATGGAAGAGGTCGGCTTCACGACAGATGATGGATTGGAGCTGTTTTCCTGGTACGCTCCAGCCCCCGAAGGGCGGCCGACCCTGGTGTTTTTCCACGGCAATGCGGGAAATCTGGCTTCGCGGGCCTTTAAGGCGAAAGCCTTTATGAGGGCCGGTGTCGGCGTCATGCTGGTTGAATACCGCGGTTATGGTGGCAACCCCGGTAAGCCGACCGAACAAGGGCTTTATATGGATGCCCGCGCCGCTCTTAAGTTTTTGGAGAGGCGGGGCGTTTCTCCCCAAGATATCATTCTTTACGGTGAATCCCTCGGATCCGGCGTCGCCGTCCAGATGGCCTCTGAGGTGAAAGTTGCGGGGCTGGTATTGGAAACGCCTTATACGTCTATGCCGGATGTCGCCGGGCATCATTATTTTTGGCTGCCGGTTCAATGGCTTGTCCGCGACCGCTATGAATCGAAAAACAAAATCGCTTCCATTTCAACTCCCTTGCTGGTGCTGCATGGCTCGGAGGATAAGACTGTTCCTCCTAAGTTTGGGAAGGCGCTATACAATCTGGCGGTAGAGCCCAAAACCCTGGAAATCTTCGAAGGTGGGGCGCACAACGACCTCTATGATTTCAGGGCTGCGGATACGGTCTTGCGATTTATTGAGTAAATAATGCGGGCGGCTACCCGAAAAACCTAAACAAATCCCTACTTTTATTGATTTTGTTCCCGTTTTGGGCTATTCTCGATAGTGGAGGATTGTAGGTAAATGCCTGTACCCATTGTTCCAAAACCGGTGACAAACA
>Ga0209692_10005381_pt1 | contig 11041 bp, 7 predicted proteins | sample tdDd472_FD_187129 | JGI IMG/M metagenome (GOLD analysis project Ga0209692, IMG submission 187129) | Marine sediment microbial communities from the Atlantic coast under amendment with organic carbon and nitrate - tdDd47.2 (SPAdes)... | ecosystem: Environmental > Aquatic > Marine > Coastal >...
GAAATACTCAGCCCCCCCTCCCGGACCTGTTTCACAGCCCTGCCGCATCCGCGTGTATCTATGGCCACATTGTTTTTGGGGATGTATCGCCAGGCCGTCCGATACATCATCCTCCATGAGCCCCCAAATGTCTCCACAGCGCACTTTTATTCAAACCCGAAACCCCATTCCCTGCTATAGTCGAATTCCACACGGTTACCAACGGGCGCAGCCCGTCAGAGAATGTGATCAGCCCGAGGAACGAGGGCTGGGAGCATTCGCGAACCTGGGTTCCAAGGGCTCAGCCCTTGGCCGCCGGAGGCACTTTCTTTTCATGCAGTAAGGACCCAAGAACCATGACGTCGCACAGGAACCACCTTCCCCTTCTTATTTTTGCCGTTCTCGGAGTCGTCTGGGGGAGCAACTTTATCTACATGAAAATGGCGGCAGCCCTGATCACGCCCGGGCAGATCGTGTTGTTCCGGGTGCTCTTCGGGTTTATCCCCGTGCTCATCTATGCCGGGGTCAGGCGATCGCTCCGTCTGCGCCACCTTCGCCATTCGCCCCATTTTCTGGTGATGGCGGTTCTGGCCACGGCTTTCTACTACTACTGTTTTGCAAAAGGGGCGTCCCTTCTGCTCTCCGGGATCGCCGGTGCCGTGAGCGGGTCCATACCGCTCTTCGCCTTTGTCATGGCCGTGCTCTTTATCCCCGAGGAGAAGGCATCCCTGCGTAAAATCCTCGGTGTGCTCATCGGCCTTGCGGGCGTGGTGCTCATTGCCCGGCCCTCGGGGCAGGAGGTGCTCAGCACCAATTTGGAAGGGGTCGGCTACATGGTGGCAGGCTCCCTAAGCGTAGGAGCCTCGTTTGTCTATGCCCGCAAATTCATCGTCCCCCTTCACATCCCGGCATCGGCCCTGACCACCTACCAACTCGGCTTCGGCCTGCTCATTCTGGCCCTTCTTACAGACACCACCGGCATGGGGACCATCTGGACTGCCCCCCACGCCTCCATCGGCCTCATCGTGGGCCTGGGCCTCCTGGGAACCGGCCTCGCCTACATCCTTTACTACTACATCGTGGAGACCATGGGCGCCGTGGCTGCCTCGTCCGTCACCTACCTGCCACCCGTGGTGGCCCTCTTCATCGGCTTTCTCCTCGTGGGCGAGCCCATCGAGCCAATGGACTTTCTGGCAACGGGCATGATCTTTGTCGGCGTCTTTCTTTTAAAAAAATAAAACACATGCCTTCTATGGTTAAAGTTCGGGGCAAAAGCATGCCTCCGGCGGCAAGGTGTGCCACCTTGAAAGCAGGTTGCGGATGCACTTTACCCCTCGTTCCTCGGGGCAAATCACATCCGCCTTTGATCGGAGTGTGAGTCTGAAATTATTTATTAAACCTGTTTATCAAACTTTTCAAAAGTTTGGCTCCCGGCAGGGCCGCCGGAGGCATCTTTAACTGGGCTGCCTCCAGCGGCCAGGGAGCCCCCTCGAAAGCGGGTTGCGAACGATCTCACCCCTCGGTTCAATTTGCATGAAGACGGGGTATGATAACCTTTTTGTACCTTTGTGCCGTGTTGGTGTACCTTCAGCTCATCAAGCAACGTCCTTTACAAGATTTCGCATAGTTGACAGCCTGGAAAGACAATATAAAATGACCTGTAGAAATCCGCGGGCGAAGCCCGTCAGCCAGTGTGATCAGCCTGAGGGCATGGGCTGAAAGCATTCGCAAACCTGGGTGCAAGGGGTGGCAAAGCCACTTTAGCTGAAAACCTTGGCCGCCGGAGGCACAGAGTCCAACGTTGCCTCCATCGGCCCTGCCGGGTGCCAAACCCTTCGAAAAGTTTGACAAACATATTTTGTTTTTGATTTCATGTTTACACGAAAATCAAAGACGAATGTGATTTACCCCGAGGGGCGAAGCGCATCCGCAACCTGCTTTCAAGGCCTTATGCCCAGTGTAATTTCGCCGCCGGAGGCACGCTTTTACCATAGAAGGCAAACAGTCACAAAAAAACCGACAGGAGCGCTATGATTGGCAGCATTATAGGAAATTATATCGGCTCGGTGTTCGAAGAAAACGGCTTGAAGACCTATAATTTGCAAGAGAACCACATCATCAGCCATCTCTCTCGTATCACAGGGGACAGCGTCCTTTTATGCGCCACAGCCGAGGCGATGCTTGATGGGAGTGATGATTTTCAGAGATATTACAGAAATTGGGCTGACAAATTTCCGGGTGCCGGTTACGGCGAGGGGTTTTCAAGCTGGCTTCTCGGCAAGAACCCGGAGGGCCAGAGCTTAGACAATGGCGCAGCAGCCCGGGTCGGGGTGTTGGGGTATCTTAACGGTGAAACCGACGTGCTGGAACTGGCAGAAAAGTCCGCTGCCTGCTCCCATGGTCACCCGGAAGGGATCGCTGGGGCCAGGGCCATGGCGTGGACGGTCTGGGCGTTAAGGCAGGGCCTCTCCGTGGATGAAATCTGCCAGCAGCTCACAAACGATTACGGCTACTCCATCGACTTTGATGAAAACGAACTGCACAAAAGTAGCACCAAAGACAGCTCTGCCCGACACTGCGTTCCGGTCTCGGTTTACATCGCCTTGAAATTGTCCACAACCTATGAGAAGTGCTTGCGAACCAGCCTCTGGATAGGCGGGGACACCGATTCCATCATGGCCATGGCAGGCCTTTTAAAAAGCCAGCAATGTGAGGTGCACCCGGACTGGGAGATCAAGACCAAACAGTGGCTCTGGAAAAATGCGCAACCGGTGCTGCAGGTGATCGAACGATTTGAAAACACGCCCCCGACGGCCGATGTCCCGTGAGGCGCCTCCGGCAAATCGACCTGCCACCTTAAGCACCGATGGCCGGTTGCTCCGCCACCCACAAGCGCCTCATACCCATCACCCCCTTGCTGCCCCCCCAGCCATCACTGAAACGCGCCCTGACGCAGCCCCTCGGTTATAGATAAAGGCCCCGCAGATTGCGGTAAACGGGGCCACCGTCACCAGCCCGATGCTGCCGGAGAGGGTGTGGATGATCTCTGATGAGACCCAAGGGGTGTTGAGCATAATGGAGAGGGGCACGTCCTGGGCCATCATGGCCATGAGAAGAGAGGTAAACCCGCCGGAGTAAGCGAGCAACAGAGTGGTGGTCATGGTGCCAAGGACAGAGCGTCCCACGCGAAGACCCGACTGCATGAGAGCCACAGGGGAAAGGGTGGCGTCCACGCGAGAAACCTCCGCCATGCTTGCAGCGATATCCATGGCAAGATCCATGACAGCACCGGATGAGGCGAGGAAGATCCCTCCGATAAAAATCATGGAAAGGGACAGGTCGGCGTGGCCCGCATAAAGAAGGGCCTCGGAAAAAGGTTTCACGGCGCCGTTTAAGTGAATTGCCTTTCCCGTGGCAAGGGCAATCAGGCAGGTGGTGAGTATCCCCAGTGAAGCCCCGCAAAAAGCGGTGAGTCCGAGCCGATTCAAGCCCCCCACCAGAAAAATTACGGAAAAATTAAGGACCATCACCACCCCGAAGGAAATAAAAAGGGGGTTGTATCCGGCAAGCAGGCCAGGGATCAAAACCCGCCAGATCATGGCTCCTGTCAATACAAAGGAGACCAGCGCCCGTGCCCCCGTCTCCCCCCCGGTGAGCAATAGCAGCCCGAAGAAAATGGCCAGCAGAACCCCAAGACCCGTCAGTCTGTAATGGTCCCGAGGCGTCACGTGAACAATCGTCCCGCCACTCCCAATGGTCAGAACGGTCAACACCTTGTCCCCTGCTTTGTAAAACGTATCGAGCTCAAGTTTTCCCATCAGGTTACTGGCGGCTGGCACCACCTCTCCCTTGTACGGACCACCCTCCACCCGAAGCATGAGCCTCTGAAATCCCGTCTTGATGATCCCGTGCTGCAGCACCTGGTCGTTGTCCACCGACACCACCGTCGCCTTGCACCGAACCCCTTCACCATCCAGTTGTCTCCCCGGCCAGAGTAACAACACCAATGTCGCAAGCATGAACACCCCCAGGGAAATCCACTCCCGTCTCTTATCCATATCCAAATTCCTTACGTAATATAAAAGCCTCCGGCAGCAAGGGGAACCACCTTGAACGGTGGTTGCGAAGACACGTTATCCCCCGTGCCTTCGCCATTAGCAGGAGCCCCAGCCCGTCAGCATATAAGATCGGCTTGAGGGTCAAAAGCAGGGAGCATATCCCATTCGCTTTCAAGGTGGCACACCTTGCCCTCTACAGATTCATAATATGGGAGATCTTTTTAGCGATATCGGTGTTGTCGTAGTAGCCACTGAAAAGGGTGGCACCTGTGCCGAAGGCGGAGGTAAGAACGGGAACGCCTGTGTGGGAATAGGTGGTCCACCCAAGGCCTGCTTTGCGGTTAAGCATATGGGTAAGCTGCATGGTAAAGGGGTCGTAACTGCCGTAGAGCATGTAATCGGCCATGCCGGGCTTGAGCGTCTCACCTTTGAGACTGCTCTTGTAGGCACGTTTCAGTTCGTCCACTTCATAAGGTTTGAGCTTAAGGCTTCCTTCGGCGTCGGTGGAGAGACCGAAGTGGGTCTCCACCAACTTCATGGCGCCTTTAAATCGCCCCTTTTTTTTCAGGTAGGTAGCAAATATGTCGTCAAGGAAGGCTTGGTGGCTTTTGGTCTGGTTGTTCATAAGGCTGTAGGAGGTAGCATACTTGGTACCGGAAAACCCCAGGGCCAGACCACCGCATTCGTGGTCACCGGTGACCACGACAAGGGTGTCATCGGGGTGCTCTTTGGCAAAGTCCACCGCAACAGAGACGGCATCATCAAAGGCAAGGGTGTCTTTAATGGCTGCTGCGGCATCATTTGCGTGGCAAGCCCAGTCGATTTTCCCCCCTTCCACCATGATAAAAAAGCCCTGCTCCCCATCCAGGAGTTCTACGGCTTTTCCAGTGAATTCAGAAAGACTTACATCATTGGTATCCCGGTCCATGTCGTAGGGCATCGCCTTACCGTCGGGAAGGCGAGGGTTTACGGCAATCACTTTTCCACTCCCTTTTTTCAACCCCATGATCCCTCGCCTTGAATCCACAACGGTAAATCCATTGGTTTTGGCTGCCTCTACAGCGTCTCCCAGGGGGGCTTTGGATTTGATGCCCTCCGGGTCCTTAAACCCTCCCCCGCCAAAGAAATCGATCTCGCTTTCGGCAAGCTCATGGTCGATCTCGTGATACATGCTGCGTGAAGGTTGGTGGGCATAAAAGGCTGCGGGCGTTGCGTGGTCAATGGAAACACTGGAGATGATCCCCACCTTGATCCCTTCCCGCTTTGCTTTTTCAGCAAGGGTGGTCACCGACCGAAGGTTGGCATCCACGCCAATACATCCGATGTTGGTTTTTACGCCGGTGGCCATGGCGGTTCCTGCCGCCGCAGATCCTGTGATAAACCGATCTGCCGCTTGCGTGGTGGTGACACCATGCACCGGCATGGACTCCATCACCAGCCGACGCTCCAGTCCACTGTCCTTGAGATATTCAGTTGCTGCGGCCCGCTGGGGCATACCGAGACCATCTCCGACAAAAAGAAACACATACTTAGCCTGGTTTCCGCCATAGACGGCAAGAGATGAAGCTCCGACAGATGAAGCAAAAATGAGACCGGCACAAAGGGCCGTTAAAAAGTGTGATGACAGACAAAACCGCGCCATGGGTACCTCCCGTGATAAGTGATGAAAGAAAATGCTCTGCAACAAACTCACTCTTTTTTCACGGGAGACTATTAAGGAAGGGCATTTGGATTTGATGAGAAACAGATGACAATATGATGTCGATCGGACACCAAGGGCGGACCAACCTTTCAATACTGGACCACATGACAAGCCCCCCTAACAAAAGGAGGGCGGCCCATTTCTAATCAAGCTGCATTGCAAGAAATGCCAGCTGGTCCTGAACAAACCTGTTAAAACCTTGCCCGACATAAGAGTCAAAGTGACCGTGGTCGTAGGTAATCAGGGTCGCTTCAGGAGCTGACTCTGCAGCTTTCACGGCAGGGACGAACGGCACGGTGATGTCTTTCAGAGCGACTTGCACCAGCCACGGTGCCCTCACCTTGCCCGCCCGCCGCCCCGGTGAATACCCAAGCAGAGGAAAGGCAAACCGTGCTGCCACCCGACGATCGACCTCAACCCCGTCGGGGAAGAGCTGCTCGGCCCCTTCGAACTCTCCGGGGCCTGTCATGGCAGCCAGGGCCCCTTCAGGGCCGAAAATATCGATATAGCGAGGCGTACGTCCAAAAGCCCGGCGCATGGAATCCGTAAAAGCGGCAAAGCTGAGGCGGATCATCTGCCTGGGTCCTTGCAGAAGGGCACTGGACACCCCGCTCATATGAGGCACCTGTGAGATGACTGCGGCAATGTCGGGATCTCTCGAGGCAACCTGAGCCACATGCCCACCACTTAGGGAGGTTCCCCAAAGCACGATCTTCTTTTCGTCAACGCCGGGGAGCGATCGGGCATACGCCACAGCGGCGTGCCAGTCTTTAATCTGACTTCGAATATCCAGCAGCTGGCGAGGCAACCCCTGGCTCTCCCCGAAGTACCGGTAATCGAACACAACCACATGATACCCTGCCTGATGAAACCTCTTGGCGTAAGCATCCAGCCCCATCTCCTTGACACTTGCAAAGCCATGGGCCAGGACCACACAAGCTGTCTTCTCCTGCAGCGCTCTGTAATACCAACCTGAGCACCACTGACCACCGGAGTCAAAAACAATGGACTCTCTTTCGTTTTTTTTCATAACCTGAAATCCACCTGTGGGTATGACGGATTTTCCGTGGGGTGTGACGCGACTTGAAATGAAAAGATATGAGTTGAGAGGAGGTTAGGGAAAGAAAGACTCAGCCCCTGAAAAGATATATCGTATTCTACACCCGGCTCTGATACCCGTCAACGGAACCAGCCTGACGCACCGGCTCATCCATGGCATATGGCTTCGTGTTCTCCGAGGGGAGCCCCCCCCGGCTGCACCACAATAAAAAAAGCGCTTTCCCCCGAAGGAGAAAAGCGCTTTTCATATGCACACTCTTCTTTGCAGGCCCTTCCTCAACGAAGGGCCTCGCAATCAAGCAGAGACGACTGCCTTAATCACCCGTCCTACAGGATGATAAAGCAGAGAACCACCACAATCGTGGGAATCAAGGCGGCCATGGCGAGCTTGGCCGGGTTGACGCCATTTTCGAAGTACTTCTTCAAAATGGCCTGCCCCGCGGGGTTTGGCGCGTTGGCAATAACAGTCAAACCACCACCAGCGACAGCACCCGCCACCACCGCATACTTGAGCGGATCGGTGAAGTTGGGAACCAGCGTACTTAAGAACGTGATGGCAGCGTTGTCGTTAAATGCCGTGAGCACGGTGGCACAAAGCATCAGGGTGAGCTCACCCAGGTTGCCCAGCACAGGGGCAATCCACCACCCCTGAACACCGCCGTGGATGACCAGGCCGCCGAGGAAGAAACCAACCAGCAGGGCGGGCTTCAGGTCGATTCGGTTCTGGAAAGGCGAGGTCACCTGGGCAAAGCCAAGGAAGAACAGCATGCCACAGATAAACAGCGCCGGGTAATGCGCGTTGACAATCGTCCAGACCATAAAGAGAACGTGAACGCTCACCACCCATCCGGGGACGGGATCATCACGCTTGTCCCACTCGGGATCATAAAAATCTGCGCGCTCATCCGCAGGCATCAGACCGGGGATGGTTTTTCGCATCTCACGACGCTTGATCTCCTCAAACCTCTCGTTAAAGGCTTCCCTTACCAGCTCAGGGTCGGTGCCTTTTCTCTTGATCCGCTCGTCCAGCTGCTCTCGAAGCCGGGTCCGGGTTCTTTCCTTGATTTTGGTGCATGCTTCATTGAAGGATTCGGTATAACCCAGCTTGTTGCTGATGATATGCTCCAGCTCACTGAATTCCTGCTCAAGGTTTTCACGGGTAAAGTATTTCTTGCCGATCTCTTCCTTGAGGCTGGTGAGCTCAAATTTTTCCTGCAATGCTTTGAACTCATTTTTAAACACCAAAAAGTAGAGAACATTGGAAATCAGGATACCGGTCAAGGCTTTCCAACCGAAGTTGGTGAGCATGTGGACCATTCCCCAATCCCAGGGGCCGGCGACCATCAGGACGGGTGGGGCCGCAAAATGAGTCAGGGTGCCCCCCACGGAGATGTTCACAAACAACAAACCGATGGTGGCATACTTGAACTTACTGCTTGGGTTCAGGTCATAGAACTTTGAGGACAAAAGAAGCGCCGAAATGGTCATGGCGGCGGGCTCGGTAATAAAGGAACCGAGAAGAGGGCCGAATGTGAGGATGGTAAACCACCAGGCGGTGAGCGATCCCCCGGCAAGACTGGCAATTTTCCACATGGAATTTTCGGCCAGCTTCAAAATCGGCCGGGTGGATGCCAGGGTCATGATGACCACGACGAACATGGGCTCGGTAAAATTTACCTTATGGCCCAGATAGTTCAGGAGGGTGTGCCAGTCATAGAAACTGAAAATGGCCGCGGCCAGGGCAATGGCCCAGATACCGAAGATCGCCTCGACTTCCCCCAGGAAGTGAAACAACTCGGCCCCGTGGCTCACGGAATATTTGTCCGCATCTCCCCGTATAATTTTTTCCTGATGTTCATGTTCCCATTTGTGGGCAATGGCGAGGAATTTTCCGGCCATAAAGGTATGGATGATGGCAAAAAGGAAGATCAGGCTTGCCACCAGGTTGAAGGGTTCCTGGATCACTCGATCTTTCAGGATCTCAAAGATCCCGGAGGCGTGACTGTCCCCATAAGAGTCCAGGGCTCTTGGAAAAACATCGCCGGCTGGAGCGCCGTGCCCTCCGCCTCCTGCGGCATAAGCCAGGGAGGCCATGGCCACAAGTCCAAGCGAAAACAAAACGATACTCAACAGTTTTCTTTTCTTCATAATTTTTACTCCACGTCAGACTGCGAAAAATATTTCTAAAGTAAGACAACCTTTTATACGCTCAGATAACCTCATCATTTCAGGGATTATGATGAGAAAGCGCAACCCTAAAAAACACATGGAGAGCCTTTATAGAATCAAGAAAGACACTCCATACATCTTATAAAATCAATGTCCTACAACCTGTCGAGTCATACTGCTCTGGGAACGAGCTCGATGCAGAGAGATCATCACAACCTGCAGCGCTGAAATTGTTGATGCTGGGGCTCGTGACATATTGGACCTCTCAAGAATTTTCAAAAAAAGCAAGCCCCTTCCCGGACCTTACCTTGCGTTCCCCCGGAGTGAATATTACAAATCCTTCTGATTCCGGGTAGCTCCAGAAAATTCTTCCACACACAAAAAAAACCATTCCCCCCAAGATTTTGACATTTTTGCCCATCAACGACGACGACGAGCCCAACCACGGACACGCCCCAAAAGCCGTGTTTGTTCAAAAAAGCTGACCACTTACTTCAAGATTATTTATCATACAATTACTCATCGCGGAGGCATCCTGTCGTGCGAAATCAAACCCAAAACACCCCCTCATATCACCTTCTTTTCATGTCAAACACAGAAACGCAGGTGACCACTTGGTGTGCCATGATTTGTATCAACCCCCAGCATTTGAGATGTGCGCGACCAGCTGCAATCGCCCTTGCGCTTTGCCCTGAGGAACGAGGGTCGAGAGTATTCGCAACCCGCTTTCAAGTTTTTTTACCTAACGTGGCTTCGCCACCCTTGCCGCCGGAGGCTTTTTTCCCCAAGCAATTTAACCATAGAAAGCATCCCCCACGCCACCTAACCCACCGAATTGACTTGAGTCAAAGACACCCCTGGCCGTACCCTGTAATCTACACCCATCTTACAAACAGCCCTCCCGCCGATGGTGCGGGGTCCAGCATAAGGAGTCGAGACCATGACAGACGCAACCATGAACAGAGAGATAAAATCCGTTATTGAAGAGTTCCCCACCATCGAGCAGATATTGAGCGAGTACGGCGTGGGGTGCGGTGCCTGCACGGTGGGAACCTGCCTTGTAAAGGACATCGTCACCATCCATGTCTTAAGCGCGGCGCAGGAGGCGGAGTTGATGGAGCGATTTGCGCTGGTGTTTAAAGGAGAGGTCGAGGCTGCGCTGGCGCTGAAGAGTGAAGCAAAGCCGATGAGAATCATCTACTCCACGCCTGTGCAGAAGCTGGTGGACGAGCATGTTCTGATCAAACGGTTCATCGCGCTCATCCCGACAATCGTGGAGAGCCTGGATCTTGAGACTGAAGAGAGCAGAAACCTGATGGCCATGGGGATCGACATGATCCGATCCTATGCGGACCGGTTCCACCACGCCAAGGAAGAGGATATTCTGTTTAAATACACCGACGAGAGCGCTGAGATCATCAACGTGATGTATGATGACCACAAAAACGCAAGGGCCCACGTCCGGGCCATGATCAAGGGTGTGGAAGGGCTCTGCTCCGGCGGGCACGAGATAGAACTGCTGCCTATCATCGGTGTGACAGGCTCCGATATAGATGACGTTTATTTCGCCGGGGTCCTCTTTGTCAAAAGAGGCGACGGCTATCTCATAGCCTTTCACGAATTCGCTCTCTTTCAAAACGTCTTCCAGATCTTCTATCATATCCCTGATTCTCATGGCATATACCTTCTGAAAGTCTTTTCAAGACGCTCTTCTTTGCAGATTTCCCCTCTTCCTGTTCATCATACCAGTATTTGCCCCCCTATCCCCGAGAACAAACCGTCCGGTGTCATTCGACGTCCTGATTCGATAATCGGCCATAACCCACAAAGCGCCCTTCGGGCTCCACGAAGGAGGCAGAGAGTTAGGGCCTCGGAAAAATTAAATTATACACCTCGATGTAACCAGCAACATAAGCATTGCTATATGGAACGTTGATTAGGGCAGCATTGTGGAAACGGCCGGAAAATGTTGTTGTATAATTATTTCCGACCGAGGCCATTATCTCCACCGTTGTTCACGGGCGAAGCCCGTCAGCGAATGTGATCGACCCGAGGAACGAGGGGCGAGAGCATT
>Ga0209692_10005385_pt1 | contig 11036 bp, 12 predicted proteins | sample tdDd472_FD_187129 | JGI IMG/M metagenome (GOLD analysis project Ga0209692, IMG submission 187129) | Marine sediment microbial communities from the Atlantic coast under amendment with organic carbon and nitrate - tdDd47.2 (SPAdes)... | ecosystem: Environmental > Aquatic > Marine > Coastal >...
GCGTTGGCTCCGGGAGCGAGTTCGACCGCGGCGCCCGTCGACGGCTTGCCGTTGATCCGGGTCGAGGTGCGGTAGTGCTGGGCGCCGATCTCGATGCGGGCGACGTCGCGCAGGCGCACCGTCGAGCCGTCGGCCTCGGCGCGCAGGACGATGGCGCCGAATTCCTCGGTCGTGGTGAGCTGGCCCTTGACCAGCAGCGAGCCGGAGGTGCGCTGGCCGGCGGGCATCGGCGCGGCGCCGATGCGGCCGGCGGCGACCTGCGCGTTCTGCGCCCTGATCGCGGCGGTGACGTCGCCCGGCGACAGGTTGAAGCCGAGGAGCTTGTCGGGATCGACCCAGACGCGCATCGCCCGCTCGCTGCCGAATTGCTGGACATTGCCGACGCCGTCGACGCGGCTCACCTCGTTGGCGACGTTGCGGCTCATGTAGTCGCCGAGCGCGAGACTGTCGGTCTTGCCCGTCTTCGAGGTCAGGGCGACGAACAGCAGGAAGCCGGTGCGCGCCGCCTGGACCGGGATGCCCTGCTGCACCACCGCGGCCGGCAGCCGCGCCTCGACGCGGCGGATGCGGTTCTGCAGCTCGACGCCGGCGGTGTCGGAATCGGTTCCCGGAGCGAAGGTCACGGTGATGCGCACCGAACCGTTGGTGTCGGCGGTGGATTCGTAATAAAGCAGGCCGGGCACGCCGTTGAGCTGGTTCTCGATCAGGCGCGCGACGCCCTCATAGGCATCGGTCGGCGAGGCGCCGGGATAGGTGGCGGTGATGCGCAACTGCGGCGGCGCCACGTTGGGATATTGCGAGACCGGAAGGTTGTAGACCGAGATGGCGCCCGCCAGCATGATGGCAATGGCGAGCACCCAGGCGAAGACCGGCCGGTCGATGAAGAACGAGGCCATCGAGCGTCAGCCCTTCTTCGCCGTCTTGCCGTCCCCGGCCCGCGGCGTACGCCACGGAACCGGCTTGACCGGCGCGCCGGGCCCGATCTTCTGGAAGCCTTCGACGATCACCTTGTCGCCGGCGCTCAGGCCCTTGGTGACGATCCAGCGATTGTCTATCGGCCAGCCGAGGGTGACGGGGCGGATTTCGACCTTGTTCTCCTTGCCGACCACGTAGACGAGCGGCTTGCCGTCGGTGTTGCGCCGGATCGACTGGTCGGGCACGGCGAGCGCGCCCTCGGCCGACGCCTGTTCGATGCGGACGCGCACATACATGCCCGGCAGCAGGTTGCGGTCGGGATTCTTGAACTCGGTCCTCAGGATGACCTGGCCGGTCGCGGCGTTGACCGAGGATTCGGTGAACAGCAGCTTGCCGTCGTAGGGATAGGGCTGGCCGCCGGCATAGAACAGCTTGAGGATGGCGCTGCCGGATTCGTCGGCCTGCAGCCGGCCTTCCTTGACGGCCTTCTTGAGCGCCAGGAGGCTGGCCGCCGGCTGGGTGAAGTCGGCATAGACGGGATCGATCTGCTGGACGACCGTCATCACGCCGGAGGTCGGACTGACCAGCGCCCCCTCGGTCACCAGGGCGCGGCCGATCTTGCCGGAGATGGGCGAGCGGACTTCGGTATATTGCAGTTCGAGCTCGGCGGTCCTCAGATCGGCGCGGGCCCGTTCGACGGTGGCATTGCCCTGGGCCAATGCTGCGACCGCGCTGTCGCTGTTCTCCTGGCTGGTGACGCCGCGCTTGAGCAGTTGCGCCTGCCGGTCGGCCCGCTGCCTGGCCAGTTCGAGCGCGGCGAGGGCGGAATCGAGCGTCGCCTTGGCGGACGCCACCTTTGCCTGGAACGGCTGGGGATCGATGACGTAGAGCAGGTCGCCCTCCTTCACCGTCGAACCCTGCTCGAAGGCGCGGCGGAGGACGATGCCGGTGATGCGCGGGCGAACCTCGGCGGAGACCAGCGGTGCGACGCGGCCGGGAAGCTCGGTGACGAAGGGCAGCCGCTCCGCCTTGACCTCGACCACGGCGACGGCGGTGGGAGGACGCGGACCGCGCGCGGCGGGCTTCTTCTGCTCTTTTTCAAAGCAACCGGTCAGGGCAAGCAGCAGGCCGGCGACCGCTATGCCGCCGGCAATGGTGCGCACCGGCCGGCCGGCAGCGCGCGGGGAAAGTGCGATCTCCGAACGGGGACGAGACATGCGGAAATTTTCACCTTGCGGAATTGCGGGGTTGCGAGGGCCGGTCGTACCGGAGACGAAAGGGAGGCGCTGCCGAAACCGGACCTCCGCGGTCCAGAGGCGGGGACAGGCATGGCCGACAAATCCGGCGGTCATCATACCCGCGCTGGAATTTCTCGTACAGCCGCATCGAGCTTAAGTCAACATATGTTGACTAACAAGGGTTGAGCGCGCCATGGTGCGAAAAATCCGAGACCGGGGGTACATGATGACCCGAAAGGCGATCGTAAGGGGAAAGGGAACGACCCGGCAGGCCATACTGGCCGCGGCGCGGAAACGTTTCGCGACGGCATCCTACGACGATGTCGGCCTGAGGGACCTCGCCGCCGATGTCGGCGTCGACGTCGCCTATGTGCATCGCTGCTTCGGATCGAAGAAGCAGCTCTTCCGCAAGGTACTGGACGCCGGCAAGGGCGATTTCGAGATCGCGGCGATCGACGAGACGAAACTCGCCTCCGAACTGGCCCGGGCACTGTTCGATAGGGAATGGGCGAGCGCTTGCGACGAGCCGGACCCTCTGCTGGTCATGGTCCAGTCGCTGGCGAGCCCGACCGCCGGGCGGATGGTCGGCGAGCGGCTGGCCGAAGACGCCATCGAGCCCCTGCGGCGAAAGATCGGCGACGCCTCGCCGCTGCGCGCCGCCCTGATCCTGTCGCTGCTGATCGGCTTCGACATCCTCGACAAGCTGGTCGAACTGCCGGAGGTCACCGAGGCCGATCCCGAACGGGCCGAGGCGCTGGTGGCGCGGGCGATCGACGCGCTTCTCGATCTCGGCGAGCCGGCGGACAGACTCTAATCCTCAACAGATTCCTCGCCTCCACGGGGCTTCCAGCCCTCCTCTCCCACGAGCGGGACGAAGCGGACATCGGCGATGTTCTCGGTCCGGTACTCGTCCTCGCCGATACGGGTGACCCGGATCAGGTCCTGACAGGTCTCGCTGCGGCCCACCGGCATCACCATGCGGCCGCCGACGGCAAGCTGATGGCGCAACGTGTCCGGCACCTGCGGTCCGCCCGCGGTGACGACGATGGCGTCGTAGGGGGCGTGCTCGGCCCAGCCCAACGTGCCGTCGCCATGGCGCACATGGACCTTGTCGTAGCCGAGCCCGGCGAGGACCGCCGCTGCCCCGTCTGCGAGCGCTCCGATGCGCTCGACCGTGTAGACCTCGCCGGCGACGCCGGAGAGGACGGCGGCGGCGTAGCCCGAGCCGGTGCCGATCTCGAGCACCTTCTCGCCGCCCTCGAGCTTCAGCGCCTCGATCATGAAGGCGACGATATAGGGCTGGGAGATCGTCTGGCGCGCCGCGATCGGCAGCGGCGTGTCGTCATAGGCGAAGTCGCGCATCGCCTCGGGCACGAAGCGCTCGCGCGGGACCGAGCGCATCGCCGCGAGCACGGCTTCGGATCGCACGCCGCGGCGGGCGATCTGGTTGGCGACCATGGCCTCGCGCCGTTCGGCAAAATCGGTCATTTTGATCCACTCCATCCCGGTCGGCGAGGCGACCTCAGGAGCGCTTGCCGGCCCGATCGATCTCCTGCAGCGTTTTGAAGCCCTCGAATTGCGGATGGCCCATGGTCATCGGCTCGGATTTGCCGGATTTCGGCCGCGCGTGCGCCGTGCGGAAAGCCTCGGATTTGGTCCAGGCGATGAAGGCCTCCTCGTTCTCCCAGAAGGTGTGCGAGGAATAGAGGATGTGATCGTCGTATTCGGGGCCCTTGAGCAGGCGGAACTCCACGAATCCGTCGACCTGCGGCAGCTCGCTGTCGCGGTCGATCCACATCTTCTCGAAATCGCCCGCGCGGTCCTTGAGCACCTTGAACCGGTTCATTGCCAGATACATCGTCACGTCCTTTTCCGTTTGCGTCTTCACGCGATTGCAACCGTTGGACCGTGCCGGAGGGTTTAGAGCATTTTTCTTGCGAATTGAACCATGCGATGAAGCCGGAGCGTTTCCCGGCCAAGGTAAGGCACGCCGGGCAATACCGCCGGATCCGGCATGCGGCGGAAACCGTTGTTCCCGGAAATTAAAGATCCAGCACCAGCCGGTCGCCCTTGCAGCGGGAGACGCAGATCATCATGGTCTTGCCCGCCTCCTGCTCCTTCTTCGTCAGGACGGAATCGCGGTGGTCGGCGACGCCTTCGAGGATGCGGGTCTCGCAGGTGCCGCAGATGCCGTCCTCGCAGGAGGTGTCGGGAACGATACCAACCCGCTTGACCGCGTCGAGAATGGTCTCGTCGGCGGCGACCTCGACGGTCTTGCCCGTCTTTTGCAGCACCACGGTGAAGCCGGCGTCGGCGCCGCCGGTCTCGACCGGCTTGGGCGAGAAATATTCCACGTGGATGGTTTCCGCCGGCAGGCTTTCGGTGATCGCCTCGAAGGCGGCCATCATCGGAGCCGGGCCGCAGCAGTAGAAATGGGTGCCTTCCGGCTGGCCGGCGACAATGGGCGCAAGGTCGAGCGGGCCACCGGCGATGTCGTCGGTGTGGAGCGCAAGGCCGGGGCAATAGCCGGACAACTCGTCCAGGAAGGCGGCGCGGGCCTTCTCGCGCACCGCGTAGTGAAACTCGAAATCGACGCCGCGACGGGCGAGCTCGCGGGCCATGCAGGTCATCGGCGTGACACCGATGCCGCCGGCGATCAGCACCGTCTTCGGCGCCTCGGCGAGCGGGAAATGGTTGAGCGGCGCGCGCACCGGAATCTCCTGGCCGATGCGAAGCGAGCCGTGGATGTAGGAGGAGCCGCCACGGCTCCTGGCGTCGAGGCCGACGCCGACCACGTAGCGGTCGCGCAAGGCGGGATCGCCCTTCAAGGAGTAACTGCGCGACAGGCCGTTGGGGAGCTGGATATCGATATGGGCGCCGGGCTCGTAGGCCGGCAGGTCAGCGCCGTCGGGAGCGCGCAGCTCCAGTTCCAGCACATCCCGCGCCGCCCATTCCAGCCGGTGGACGCGCAAGTTCAGCATTTGAAGGTCGGTCATTGGCTGTCCCGTTCGTGAAGCGAGATGTCGAGATTGGCCCAGGCGTCGACCTCGACCTTCAGGCCCGGAAACACGAAGCCGGAAACGCCGAGAAAAGTGGAGACCGGATAGGTCGGCCGGAACATGTCGCGGCGGGCGGAATTGACCTCGTCCTTGGCCGCGATGTCGGTGACGTAGATGACCAGCTTGTAGATGTTGCCGAAATCGCCGCCGGCGGCGCGGACCTGGGCGAAGAGCTTTTCGAAGCAGGCCCGCGTCTGCGCTTCCAGGCTGTCGCCGCCGATGGGACCGTCGGGTCCCATGGCGGTGATGCCGGAGAACACCAGCTCGCTGCCGATCCTCAGGCAGTTCGACCAGGAGGCGCCGGGCGGTTCCGGCACCTCCGGGGCGACGATCTTCTCGACGCGTGTCATCTTTTTAATCGACTCACAGGCGCGCCCGCGCCTCGGCTTCGAGCTGTTCCTCGGCCAGCGCCTTGAGACGGCGGCGCAGGCGGACGAGGCCGAGATCGTGCTGGTAGAGGATCTCGCGGCCGCGCGGGTCGGTGTGGAAATCCTCCAGCATCACCCGGTCCTGCTCGAGGACGTGGTGGTGACGGCCTTCGAGCCGGTTCTTGTAGAGGAAGCGCCAGGCGTCGCGCTGCCAGCCCTCGACCTGACGGCAGCGCCAGTGGAAGATCGCCGCCATGCCGTCGCCGATCGGGGTGTACATGCCGACGATGTGGAAATTGCCGCCCGGACCGCCGGTCTTCGGATAGGGGATTTCGAGCCGCAGCCAGTGGATGCCGGTCTCGCCCCATTCGGAAAAGTCGAAATTCACCCCGCGCTGGCCTTCCTTCTCGAAGACGAAGCCGGTCGGCGTGTCGGTGATGACGAATTTCGCCTGGGTGTCGCCGAAATTCATCGAATGCGACGCCTTGTGCAGGTAGGTGCCGTGCATCGGGTCCATGACGTTGTCGATGACGAAGCGATAGTCGCCGGCCCATTCGGCGTAGTTGAGGAAATGGCTGAACGTCGGATCGGTGAGCTGCTCGGGCGCGACGAAGGGCTCGGGCTCCGGGTTCGGGGTGGCGTCGTCGGAGACATAGGCGAAGATGACGCCGAACTTCTCGATCACCGGGAAGGTGCGCACGCAGCGCATGCCTTCGAGCTTGCAGCCCGGCGAGCCGGGCACCTTCACCGCGACACCGTTCTCGTCCACCTGCACGCCGTGATAGCCGCAGGCGATGCGATTGTCGATCGGGATGCCGCGCGACAACGGCGCGCCGCGATGCGGGCAGAAATCCTCGAGGCAGACGACGGAGCCGTCGTATTTCCGCCAGAGCACCATCCGGTAGCCGACCCGGAACAGCGAGATCGGGTCTTCCTTGACGAAATGCGAGGGGCAGATCGCCCACCACTGATTGCGCAGGCCGACCTTCAGCCGGTCCTCGATCGCTTCCTCGGTGACAGTTACCTGGTCAAGCATTATTACCTCCTTACGCGCCCAGCCGTTTCAGTTCGGAGAGGATCAGGTCCTCGGTCCAGTCGCGCCCGCCCGGCGCCGGAACGCCGTCCCCTTCGAGCGCCTGGACGAGGGCGCCGACATCGGCGATGCCGGCGCCGAAGGCCTTCTCCAGCGAATCGGCGAGCAGGTTCTCGTATTCCGTCGGCTCCCGGTCCCGCGACTGGTGAACCACGATATATTGACTGGCCATCACTTACCTCCTTTGCGGACGCGTTCCCGGATCATCTCGCGCACCGGCACGAAATCGTAGGCGGGAAAGCACTCGGTTTCAAAGACGCCCCAGGCGGAGCGCTCCAGTTCCACATTGACGACATTCAGCTTCGAAGGCGGCAGGCGCAGCGTGACGATCTGGCCGAAGCCCATGGCGACCGTCCACGAGACGACCTCCACGCCCTCGGGCGGAAACCGCTCCCACCAGTCCTTATCCTTAAGCTTCGTCTGGACCGCATCAAGGTCGTTGGACTGGTCGTGCTTGAGGAAGACGGTCAGCAGCATGGTCTCGCCGGCATCGCTCATGGTTTCTCGCCCATGGTTGGTTTTCTCCACCACAAATTTCCGCGTTCAAACGGCTTGCGTTTTTTCAGTCTGTACCATAGTATTAATTATTGAACAATATGTTCATATACGAACAGGCAGGAACATGGCTCTCGAATTCCGGCAGGTGACGAAACGCTTCGGGTCAGACAGCGAGGGAACGCTGCTGACCGCCGTCGAGAATATCTCGTTCGAGACCCGCGAGGGCGAGTTCGTCGCCGTGGTCGGCCCGTCGGGCTGCGGCAAGTCGACGATCCTCAACATGACCGCCGGCCTCTACCAGCCCAGCGACGGCGAGGTCTACGTCTCGGGCGAGAAGGTGGTGCGGCCGAATTCCCATGTCGGCTTCATGCTGCAGAAGGACCTGCTTCTCCCCTGGCGCACGATCGAGGCGAATGTCGCCTTCGGACTCGAGGCGCGCGGCTTCTCGCGCGCGGAGTATCAGGAGAAGGCGCGCGAGAAGCTGGAGGAATGCCATCTCTACGGCTTCGGCGACTATTACCCGCACCAGCTTTCCGGCGGTATGCGCCAGCGCGCGGCGCTGGCGCGCACGCTCGCCATCGAACCGGACGTGATCCTGCTCGACGAGCCGTTCTCGGCACTCGACGCGCAGACCAAGATCATCATCCAGCGCAATTTCGGCGAGACCATCCACCGGGAGAAGATCACCACGCTGCTGATCACCCACGATCTCGCCGAGGCCACCATCATGGCCGACCGTATCCTGGTGCTGAGCGAGCGCCCGGGCACCGTGATCGAGGAGATCGTCGTCGACCTGCCGGACCGGGAGAACCCGACGGCACGGCGGCAGAACCCGAAGATCCAGGACTACATCAACCACATGTTCGACACCCTGAAACTCAAGGATCGCGAAGAAATCGACTGAGTTTCGCGACAGGACTCAACCCGAAAACCACTCTTCCAGGAGGTAGTGATGAGGAAAACCATTCGGACAACAATCGCCGCGCTGGGCCTTTCGGTCCTCGCCGGCACCGCGTTTGCCGCGGAAAAGGTGACCTACCTGTTCCCGGCGCCGGACTTCCTGCCGGCCTTCGCGCCGTTCAAGATCGCCATGGCCAAGGGTTACTACACGGCCGAGGGCCTCGACGTGACCTTCCGGGTCGGCAAGGGCGGCGCCGACGTCGCCAAGCAGGTCGGCGTCGGCAATGTCGATCTCGGCGGCGGCATCGGCGACACGGCGATCATCGTGCGCGCCAACGGCATCCCGGTTCGCGGCGTCGCCGTGCTCGGCGCCAAGGCGCTGACCCAGATCTACTGGCGCGAGGACGCCGGCATCAAGTCGCTGGCCGACCTCAAGGGCAAGGGCATCGGCGTCCTGTCGTTCCAGGACACCACCTACTACAACATGCTCGCCGCGCTCGCGAGCGTCGGGCTGACCAAGGGCGACGCCAGCATCCAGGCGGTCGGTCCGGGCGGCATCATCAAGCTGATGATCTCCGGCGACATCCAGGCCATGTCCGGCACCGTCGAATGGGCCGGCGCCATCCGCGCCGCCGGCGTCAAGATCCACATGCTGCCGATCAACGACATCTTCCCGGCCATGGCGCAGGCGATCATCGCTTCCGACAAGATCATCGCCGAGCGTCCCGAGACCGTGCGCAAGTTCGTCCGCGCCACCATCAAGGGCTATGTCGACGTGATCAAGGACCCGGCGCAAGCCGCCAAGGACTACGTCGCCGCCGTGCCCCAGCACAAGGGCAAGGAGAAGGTCATGGAAGCCATCATGCGCGGCTATATCGACCTGGTCTACGGCACCGATGTCGAGAATTTCGGCAAGTTCGACGAGGCGCGGCTGAAGGCGGTGCAGAAGTTCTATGTCGAGCACAACATCGTCCGCGAGGCGGTGCCGATCGCCGACACCTACTCCAACGACTTCGTCAAGTAAGACCCGGCGTCCCGGCCGCCGGACGGCCGGGACGCTCCTTTCGACTCCAACCCGGCTGAACCGATGAAGATCAACCATATCTGGATGACCCTGGTCGTCGCGATCCTGTTCCTGGCGGTGTGGCAATACCTGCCGCCGGAGCTCGGCGTGCCGCGCTACATCATCCCGACCGCCAGCCAGTGCGTCACCGAGATGATCCGCATGTTCAAGCAGGACAATCTCGCGTCTCATATCGGATCGACGGCGCTGATGACCGTCCTCGGCTTCGCCATCGGCTGCTTCCTCGGCGCGGTGATCGGCTATCTTCTCGGCCTGTCGGAATTCTGGGAGAAGGTTCTCTCCCCCTATATCCTGGCGCTGCAGATCGCGCCGAAGGTGGCCTTCGCGCCGCTGTTCATCATGTGGTTCGGCTACAACGCCATGCCGAAGCTTCTGGTGACGATCCTGATCGTATTCTTCCCGATCCTGGTCAACGTCCTGCAGGCGATGAAGACCGTGGATCGCGACATCATCAACCTCGCCCGCGCCTACAATCTCAACCGCTGGCAGATCTTCAAGAAGGTCGAGTTTCCCTCGACCCTGCCCTCGCTGCTGGCGGGCCTGAGGATCGGTTCCACCTTCGCGGTGATCGGCGTCACCGTCGGCGAAATGGTTGGCGGCAATACCGGGCTCGGCTTCCTCGTCACCTACGGCGAGGGCCAGGCGAACGCGGAAATGGTGTTCAACGCCATCTTCCTGCTGACCCTGATCGGCATCGTCCTCTACTCGATCGTCACGAAGGTCGAGACGCGGCTGCTGCACTACATCCCGAAGGCCGAGAAATGAGCGGCGCGACCCCCTCCATCCTGATCGTCGGCGGCGGCATCGCCGGCTGCAGCGCGGCCATCGCGCTGTCGCAGGCCGGTGCGCGGGTCGAGGTGGTCGAAAGCCAAGCCGAGTGGAAATTCGCCAGTTCCGGCATCTTCGTCTATTCGAACGGGCTCGACTGCCTCGCGGACCTCGGCGCGCTCGACGGCATCCTCGACGCCGGCTTCGCCATTCCCGGCGGCCGCAACCTCTATTTCGAAGCCGACGGCACCCCGATCGTCGAGACCGTCTATCCCGAAGGCCGCCACGGCACGCCCGCCATTCTCGGCATCAAGCGGGCCGATCTCTACCGGGTGCTGACGACGCGGATCGCCGAACTGGGCGTCCCGGTGCGGCTCGGCACCACGGTGACGGCGCTGGAGAACGCCGCCGAGGGCGTCTCGGTCACCCTCTCCGATGGCACCAGCGGGCGCTACGACCTGGTGCTCGGCGCCGACGGGCTGCGCTCGGACATGCGGGCGCGGATCGGCATCGACGTCGAGCCCCGCTATACCGGCTTCGGCGTCTGGCGCGCGGTGCACGAGCGCCCGGCCGGGCTCGCCAGCAAGATCATGATGATGGGGACCGGAAAGCGCTTCGGCATCATGCCGATCAGCGATACCCATCTCTACACCTTCGGCACCGTGCTCGAGGAAAAGGACGCGTATTTCGCGCCCGAGGACTGGCCGCGGCTGATGGCCGAGCGCTTCGCCGAGTTCAAGGGTCCGGCGGAGCCGCTGCTCGCCGAACTCGGACCGGAGTCCGAAATCCTCTACACCGCCGTGGAAGAAGTGGCGCTGCCGCTGCCATGGCATCGCGGCCGGGTGCTGCTGATCGGCGACGCCGCCCACGCCTCGACCCCGTTCATGGGCCAGGGCGGCGCCATGGCGATGCAGGACGCGGTGGTCCTCGCCCGGCTTCTTAAAACCCGATCCGTCGACGCCGCGCTAGACGCCTTCGGCACGATCCGCGCGCCGGTCTGCCGCTTCGTGCAGGACGTCTCGCGCCGGGTCGGCGAGGCGGGCGCCGCCGAGGACGAAGCCGCACTCGCCGGGCGTAGCGAACGGATGCGCGCCACGGCGCAAGTGGACGTGA
>Ga0209692_10005386_pt1 | contig 11035 bp, 8 predicted proteins | sample tdDd472_FD_187129 | JGI IMG/M metagenome (GOLD analysis project Ga0209692, IMG submission 187129) | Marine sediment microbial communities from the Atlantic coast under amendment with organic carbon and nitrate - tdDd47.2 (SPAdes)... | ecosystem: Environmental > Aquatic > Marine > Coastal >...
GGTTCATTGCGTTCATTTTTGATAAAACGCGTTGGGGGTCTTTGAGAAATGCCAATTCGCTTTTGAGAATGCGCCGCTCATCTCTAAGCTGATTGACCTGTTCATTGAGTTCCTCGAGGTGATAACCCATCTCAAGTGACTCGGCCTGACGCGAGGAAATGTAGATACCCATTACCGTAATTAAAATCCCCACAGCTATACTGTAGAGGATTTTTTCTCCTCGGATTTTCAACGGTTTAGGTCGATTGGTGGAACGATACAACGACTCACGCATGTCGATTGGCCTCTATCACTCGTAATTTTGTGCTGCGACTGGCCGAATTCTCTGCGATTTCTTCCTCGCCGGGGCGCAGCGGTTTCTTGGTCAGGATGCGATAATCTTCATCCTTTGCGAATCGTTTGAAGGTGTGTTTTACAATTCGATCTTCCAGGCTGTGAAAGCTCATCACCACACATCGCCCACCGTGAGCCAATTTCTTTAATACCTTTGGTAACGCGTTCTCCAGTTGTTCGAGTTCACCATTCACGGCAATTCTGAGTGCCTGAAACGTTCGCGTGGCCGGGTGAATGCGATGGTGACCGCGTCGAGGATAGGCTTTAAAGCAGATATCCTCAAGCTGGCCTGTCTTCTCTATGGCCCCCAAATGACGCGCCTCGACAATTCGGCGCGCTATTTTACGGGACAACCGTTCTTCGCCATAATTAAAGATAAGGTCCGCCAGTTCGGTCTCGGGAAGTGAATTCACCAGATCGGCGGCTGTCGTCGTTTGACTCTGGTCCATTCTCATATCAAGTGGGCCATCCAGATTAAAACTGAAGCCGCGTTCAGCATCACTGAGCTGAGGGGTCGACACACCCAAATCCAGAAGCACGCCGTTAAGATGATCGGGAACCCGCTCCACAACCTCGTCAAAGGGACCTAGAAAAAAGGTGAAGCGACTATCCCCTTCAAACCGCTTTGAGGCAACTTGTGCTGACACATCGCGATCTGAAGAGAATAGCGCTCCACGACTGGAGAGGAGAGACAAAATCTTGGAGGCGTGACCACCTCTTCCAAATGTACCATCCCAATAGCACCCATCAGGATGGATATGTAATCCGTCGATAACTTCCCGAACCATGACGGGAACATGCTGCTTTTCAACCATGTCAAATTCCCAACTCCTCGAGATCCAGTTCGGTCAGTTCCTCGGGCCTCATGTCGTCTGTCAACTCTGCGGCGGGATAAACATCGAGATGATCCATACACCCCAGTAACACAACTTCGTCTGGGTGATTCATCAAATCTCGCTGAATCGGCTTTAGCGGAATTCGCCCCTGAGCATCCATTTCGACTTCTGACCCGAAATAATGTACGCGTTTATCAAAAGCTCTTCGCTTGGGGTGCAATCTCCCCAACTCGAGCACTTTGGCTTCTATTGATTCCCATACCGGCAGTGGATACAGGCTGAGCGAATCATTGGTTACAGCAGTCGCAAACAGGGTTTTCAAGTTGGCACTGTCCAACGCCCGTTTAAACTTAGCGGGAATCTTCAATCTTCCCTTGTCGTCAATTCGGGCCGTCTCGTGCCCGCGAAAGGTAACCATATCTCCCTGCCCATGTCTGCCTGATTGGCATAATCCACAAGTTAAACCACAATTTCCCAAAAATCAATGTTTTTTGTCCATTTTTTTCCACTTTACTCCACTTTTTAGACTTTCGGGTTGATTTTGTGGGCTGGCGCACAGTCACTAATCCTGGCTTGAGGGAAGTCAACCACCTTGTTTGGGAAATTTCACGCCAAAAAGAGGGGGAAAACCGCCGTCTTAGCTGTGTTTTCAGGTTCACATAACGACTCAATGACCTTTTCCGAACAACATGCATTCAGGCAAGCAATCCACTTGACAGGAAGCCAATCGTCCTCCAAAGTAGGCGGTCTTATGGTTTATATCCTTATTACCTCCCTCATCTGGGCATTTTCCTTCCCTTTGATCAAGGCCCATTTGAGCCAATTCGACTCGACCGTAATTGCATTTTGCCGCATGGCCATTTCCTTTCTAGTATTCCTTCCCTTCATGGAACTACGGTGGAACCACCGTGCCATGCGCCAGTTTGTTATTGGAGCCCTGCAATTTGGGCTCATGTATGTCCTTTACATCCGTAGCTTCCGCTATCTTCAAGGTCATCAGGTCGCCCTTTTGACCATCACCACTCCTGTTTTTGTGGTTCTGTTCGCAGGCCTTTTTCAACGCACCTGGAAACCATCACACTGGTGGGCAAGCCTACTTGTCATCCTCGGTTCGGGCCTTTTGGTACCCTGGTCCCTTGAATCAACACTCCAGGTTCAGGGTATTTTGTTGCTCCAGGCAGCCAACGCCTGTTTCGCGTGCGGGCAAATTCTTCAGAAACGCTGGGAGTCGAAGAAGCTCCATCGCACCTTTGGTTGGTCGTACCTGGGCGGTCTCCTGGTACCTTTCTTTTTCCTCGTGGTCGAGAGCGGATTTAACCCACAAACATGGAGTTCATTTGCTCAGCTTGACCTTAAGGCATGGACCGTTTTGGTTTACCTTGGAATCATTGCATCTGGCCTCGGCTTTTACCTGTGGAATCGAGGTGTGTGCCAAATCAATTCGGGTCTGGTTTCGATTGCCAATAACCTGAAAATTCCTCTCAGTGTCATGGTGGCCTACCTACTTTTTCGCGAAGAGGTAGATTGGATACGTCTAGGGCTGAGTTCTTTGGCCTTTCTCGGGGCATTCCTCATGGTGAAGAGACCCCCAAAGCCCTGATCGATTTGCCTGGAACCATTGTTGGGCAAAAGAGCCCCACCCCCTAGAGCAAGTGAAAAACCGAAAAGAAATCCGAGCGTTACACTTTGAAGGTACCGACGAGTTCCATCAGCTGGTCGGCCAACTTGGCCATTTTCTTGCTCGATTCAGATGTCCTGGAAGATCCACTCGCACTCACCTGAGCGGACTCTTTTATATCTTCGACATGAGATTCAATTGCATCAGCAGCTCGGCCCTGGCCTTCGGTGGCGCTTTCATTTTCAGCATTGCTGCGGTGCAACCCTTCTACTGCTGCCGTTATCTGGTCCAGAGCTTCTCGAACTTTATGGCTTTCCTGAACCGCCTGTTCCACCCGGTTACGGCTCGCCAACATAATATCAACAGCCTGCCCCACCCCGGTCTGCAATTCAAAAATGGAATTTCCAATATCGGAAGTAGCCTCTTCGGTCCGTTTAGCCAGGACCCGCACCTCTTCTGCAACAACGGCAAACCCTTTGCCATGTTCCCCTGAACGCGCAGCTTCTATAGCGGCGTTTAAGGAAAGCAGATTGGTTTGAGCCGCAATCTCGCGAATCACATCGACGACCTGGTTAATGCTATCGCTTCGTTTTGAGAGTTCCTGGGTTACCTGTACCGTATTTTGCAGTTCCTGGTTCAACACATCGATTGAATGGGCGGCCTGATTCACCTGGTCACGCCCTTCACCAGCCAGTTGGAGGGCATTATTAGCTGCTTCGGCCACCTCATGCGTATTTGCGCACACCTGCCTTACGGATCCACCTAATTCATGAACGGACTGGGCGACAGATTGGGTATTCTCCATCTGCCGATCAATCATTTTGCTGCTTTCATCTGCAATGGTTTCAACCTGTTTGGCCTGATCAGCGACCTCACCAGCCGTCTTTTTGACTTCTTGAATCAGGGTGTTGACTCGCTTTGACATGGCATTGAACGCATCACGCAGTGCAAGCATTTCGTCTTTACTTTGAATCTCAGCCTGAACGGTAAGATCGCCCTCTGCCATGGCTTGTGAAACCTGGCTAAGTCTGTCGATGGTTACCTGAACCGAATTAATGAGTGCAAAGGAAAGAAACACAGCGGCTCCAACCAAGAGAACAAGCACGCCCAACATAAAAAGAAGGGCAATATAGAGGCCTCGAACCCGCTGATTAAGGATGGTATCCAGTTGCATATGGACCTGTTGTGAGAAATCTCCGATGGCAGAACGCTGTGCTTCCACCTTACCCATGAAGGCAGAATCTGCAATTGAGATTTCAATCGCCTCAATAATCTCCTCGAGAAGCGTTTCCGAAATGGCAGGTAAAACGGCGATGGCCTTGGCGGCGGGCTCTTTCAGGGTGGCCTCTGCTTGAGGCGCCAAATTAATCGCATAGTTTATTGCTTGCGCCATCAAGGCTTCCTGATTGTAGAGCTCATCGACCACCCGGTCCAACGAATCGTAGGTAAGGGAGGTGGGATTAACCTGGGCAATCGCAAATCGTCCGAAGCTACGTGCCTTACTTGTCAAAATATGGAGTTCCGGAATGCGGTTGGTCATAAGGCTCCCGAGATAGTAGGCACCGATTTCCTGATCGTTGATTAATCCACTGACATTGGAGAGCGTGTTGAACAAGGATTTCACCTGAACCCCGAGCGGTTCATACATACCGTAGATTTCCTCAGGATTGGCCATTGTTGTCACCGTATTGGAAGCCTGCGCCTCGAATTGTTCCTGAAACGCCTGAATATTGGAATTCCAAACACCTTGTCGGTCTCCAGAGATCCGCGTATTGAGGAGCAGGTCAATTTTCCGCCTGATTGCGGCACGAGAATCGTCCAACTCCTTGGAGGCAGCGGTGTTCGACTGGTCAATACTCAACATCATCTGAAGGTCAACAAAATGATGGAATTCCTCTTGCAGATGTTCTAATTCAACTAACCTGTCAAGGGCGCGAATTTCTTTTTTTGTGCGCCTGATATCCGAAACGGAAGAAAAAACGAGAACAATTGTAAGCACGAGCGTCGGCACAAAGAACACAGAACCAACGAGAGCCAGTTTGGAGCGATATTTCAGGCGATTCATCAACTGTACGGCTCGGCCCATGACGCTCTGCAACAAATCGTTCATGATACCACCTCCATTCAACTATATCGGAATGTTTGGACAAAGCATTAGTAGGTTGATCAGGTTTTTTCAAATTCCAAACCTACACCTATTTTTGTCGTGCCTGCACTCCAAAATCGAAGGCAGCAGGAGGTGCTACCAGTCATACAAGTTTGTTAGATTATCCAAATAGCTGCCTTGAGGTAATCATTGGACGGGCGATTGTCGCAATTTAAGCGATTCCCCGAAACTCTTCCGATCCGATTATCCTGATAGGCTGGCAGAAAGCCTGAATTATTTCAAGGATTTGCAGGGATCATTTCAATGTTATACAAGTGGACATCCTCAAATGGTTTACTCGGAGGATTTCCATAGGCCCCTGTTGTTCCAACTAGCCCAATGGCATCAACAACCTCTTGCCCCTTAATGACATTTCCAAAAACGGTGTAGTCCTTGTTCAACTGTTTGACATGATCGAGACAGATATAGAATTGAGAATCGGCCGAGTCACGTTCATCGGTTCGCGCCATTCCTACCGCGTATTTGCGATGCTTGACAAAAGGCGACCATTCCACGTCGAGCGTATAACCGCTGCCACCGGTTCCATCTCCTTTTGGATCGCCCGTTTGAATGACAAAGCCACGCGCAACTCGATGAAAGATCATGTCTTTGTAGAATCCTTCTGCAACTAGAATGGCGAAGTTGGCCGCATGATTAGGAGCTTCCGCCGGGTATAGCTGCATGTCGATATCGCCCATCGATGTTTTCAAACGAAATGTGGCATGAAGGTCTGGAAGGTCAAGATTAGAAACCTTGATAGATTTCGCTTTAATATCAAAGTTGTCATTTTGGAACAGCACATCGAACTCGCCACCCTCGACCATTTGTGGATACAAGAGCGTTAAATCGATTCGTCGGTCTATGTGCCCATTGAGCCGGATAAATTCGATATTGGAGAACATCGCTTTTTCCGCAAAGGTTTTATTTTGTTCAAGAAGGGTTCCATCTTTAAAAACTTTGATCGGTGTAAGAATGTTGGGAAGATATTTCACTTTCAATTCACGCGCTGCGTTATTGCCGACTCTTACCGTCACAATTACTTTTTCATCTTTGGCGAACAGGGTTCGTTCCTGTTGAATGGAAATCCCATAAGGTAGGATTTTTGGACTATCGAACAACAGCATACAACAAATCAAGACGGACATATCTTCTCCTCAAATACCCCAGTTAACGCCCATTACCATAGCAAAAGGCAGATCTTTTTTCATCGCAAATATCCTTAGGGCAGCAACAACATGGCATCACCATAGGAGTAAAACCGATAGGGACCTCGCAGAGCATGCTCATAGAGCTGCATGATGCGCTCGTGTCCCATGAGGGCGGAAACCAGAAGCATTAACGTGGATCCCGGAAGATGGAAATTGGTTATCAATCCGTCAATCGCTTTAAACTGATAAGGCGGATAAATGTAGAGGTCTGTCTGGCCGGGCCCCGGATGGAACCGGCCGTCACGAATACAAGACTCCAGACAACGCGTGGAGGTCGTACCAACGGCAATCAGGCGCCTTCCCTCTTCCTTCACAGCATTGAGAATACGTGCCTGGTCATCCGCGAGTACATAGTATTCTGAGTCCATTTTGTGTTCACGGATATCATCGACTGAGATCGGTTTAAATGTCCCGATACCCACATGGTGGGTCAATTTGCAAATTTGTACACCACGCTCCTCTAATTCTTGCAGCTGCGCCTCGGTGAAGTGAAGACCAGCCGTGGGCGCCGCCACCGCGCCCGCATCCCGGGCGAACACCGTTTGGTAACGCTCAAGATCCTGAGAAGTAGGCCCAGCCTCCCTTTTAATATAGGGTGGCAGCGGAACTTCCCCATCTTTTTCGAGCACGTGAAACAGGTCGTCCCGATTGGAAAAAGCCAAAACCCCGCGACCAAATTCACCCTTCTCGATCAGATCCACTTCCAAACCCGCTTTGGGAAAAAACAGTTTCATGCCCACCTTTAGACGCCGAGCTGGTTTAAGAAGTACAGGAATTTCAAGGCCCGTCGAGGTAATGTCGAGAATAAAAACCTCGATCCGAAGACCGTTCTCCTTTTGTGCAAAACAGCGCGCGTTCATGACCCGGGTCTGGTTGAGAACCAAGCAGTCCCCTGACCTCAAAAAACTGCCCAATTGATTGAAAATACTGTCAGTTGTCTCTTCCCGGCCTTCTGCAACCAGCAAAAGTGACTCGCTTCGCTTTGCAGCGGGATTCTGCGCAATTCGCCCCTCGGGGAGCTCAAATCCAAAACTTGTTCGTCTGTAATCCATTTAACACAATCCGAAAAAAAAAATGGCATTGGCTGGAAATAGGTGCATTTCCACTAAAACGTACTATAATACTGCTTTAGGTGATTACAAAGCAATAAAAGGGGGATGGTATCGTGTTTAAACCAATCTTTTTTTGGCTGGTCGCTCTGCCAGGCGCACTTGGACTTGCACAATTTCTTCAATATGCTCCGGATCTGAGATGGCAGGATGACATCAAATCCCAAATCGGTTTTGCCAATCCCAACAAATTTGCTGTCACGGTAGAACTCACCGGATTTACCAAGGACGGAAGTGCCTTGCCATCCGTTACCGTAGCCCTTCCAGCACTTGGCCGCCAAAGCGCTTCGGTACTGGCCTTATTTGGGCGCGGAGATGTCGCTTATCTACAATCGGAATCACCTGTGGAGATCGGTGCCTATATCCTATACGAATCATCCGATGATATTTCCATGGTCCCCTTCTCTCCGGCCCCAGGGCGTAGAATGTTTATCCCCCATATCGCCCGCGATACCGACCTGTTTTACACGCAAACGACTATCGCAAATTTCAGTCAATCGGCGCTACCACTTTTGTCCCAACCCTACGCTGACACGCTTGAGGATACCCCCTTTCGTCTCGAGGAACTCCAATTGGAACCCGCCACGGCAGAAAACGCCTGGACCCAGTTTTTCTACGATCAAATCTATGGCGATCAAACATCCCAGCTTCAGTGGGATATCATCACAACGACGGCTGACCAGGGTCTCGTGGGAGTGGAACACTTTGGAAAAGCCGGCACGCAGCGAGCCAGCCTGAGCCTTCCTCGCTCACCCTTCCAGGAGATGATCATCAGCCATATCTCTCACGACCGCGCCCACTTCTGGACGGGTCTGGTCCTGGTGAACACTAAAAATGGTGTCGTTCCAGTGGACATTGAGTCGTTTATGGAAGACGGCACACCTTTCCAACAATTGCACTTTGAGCTCGGCCCCTACGAAAAACGCACCTTCCTCATAGGAGAGGACGAAGAACTGGGTATTTCTGATGTGGCCAGTTGGTTGAGGGTCCTACCCTATGAACAGGCGCTGGTGGGTTATCAAATCTTTGGAACACCTGACCAAACGTTCCTTTCCGGCATGGAACCCGCCATGATTCCAACAAATATGGTCACACTACCTCACATGCCTACCAACGCCAATCAATGGAGCGGTTTCGGTATCATTAATCCTACCGACGAAGATATTTGCGTTCAGATCGGTGGTCTTGACAATGAAGGCCATGTGGTCGATGTCTACGACTGCAAACGCCTGGAGCCCAACTCCAAATTCATATCAACGGTCGAAGACATGTTTGGCGATAAGGCCTGGAACATTTCCTGGGTTCGGCTCAACACCGACCGGGGAACCATGTCCGCCTTCTCACTGGTTGGAGATCGAGATCGAACCCAATTGGCAGGGCTTCAGGGCATTTCCACGTTCAACCGTGGTGGGACCCTATTCTCTGCAAACTTTGAGCACGATTCCATCGACACGCTCGTAGACCAGGGTTGGCAAGAGACCCAGTTCGATGAAACCCTGCCCTACTGGTGGTTGGACAACTTCACCATCGAATCCTACTATGAGGCTGTTAATGGCGTAAAACATCTGCAATGTCACCGCCTGCCTTACGACAACCAATTCTTCGGATTTGTGGATACCGTGGCATTTGTATCACCCTTTTTCGAAATCCCGGCCGATGAAGAGGAGCTTTATCTCAGCTTCAACCTGAGACTGATCGACCCCGAATACGCCAATGAGCATGCGATCTATGCCGTAATATGGCGCGAAGAGGGCACATCTCAATGGAATTGGGTAGGAATGGATGGCGCCTTCATTCAGTATAGCATGGCGAATAAGTGGGGCTTCACCACCACCCAACACTGGAATGGGGAAGCCCACCTGATGACACCTTGGATGCCGTTTGAAACGCAACTGCCGTCTAACCTCGCAGGTAAACGCATTCAGATTGGGCTCTTCTATGATCTTCCCGTCGAACACCAGGAACCGGACGTTCCAACCTCCTATCTCTGGGCGGATCTAATTCGAATTACCACCGATTCTGTGGTTCCCGACTTCTACCGAACACGAGTTCGAATGGGCGAAGGCCGGGGCGAAGGCGTTTTCTACTACGACATTCCTTAACATGTCTCAAAGATTGGAGACTCGATGCGACAGCATAAGATAATTCGAGTCTTCAAGCTCAACATAGACCAAACGGTATTGGGCTCTGTGTCAAACTACAAAAACCCGAATTAAAGTCCACCGGAGAATAGGGCATTAGGCCTTGATGGACTATTAATTATGAAGATCATCACAGAAGCAGTCCACATCAGAACGTCTCAAACTTGATTTACGAGTTCAAAAGTCATCCCAGAGCCTGTCAAAAACAAAAAGCCCTCACTCCGTAGGAATGAGGGCTTTTATCTATTAAGAGGAAATTCTATCAGGCGCGGTTCTTACGCATGAGAATGAGACCTGCACCGAGGAGCAGAACCACAAATGCGGCCAAAGCGAAATAACCCATGGTGGGAACGGGATTGTATTCGACTCCAGATATAAGGAACGGTAGGCCTTGCTCTGCTGCCGTACCTCCGTCTACCAGGGGATCAAACGTCACCCCAGCATCCAAGGATTGCAGGCCGTTTCCGGTTGTCGTAACACCATTAATGGTAATGGGTGGCGCCCAGGGACCAGATGATAAAGAACCATCCGATTGCCAATCCAGCCAGTAGGTACCAGGAGGTAAATGGGTAGCCACTGTTACGGTATTTGCCATAATTGGACGGTCGGAAGACTGCCCTGTTGTGGTTTCGCTAACACGATAAATTCCCGTCCACATTGAACTGGCCAACACGTTGGTCACAGTATCACCCCAAACCAGGGCACGGGTGGGCGTTCCGGGAGGAGCATCCCAGATCTGCAGATTCACGGCGGTAATGGTCGATGTCGTAGAGCTACCCGTTTGGTAGGCGTAAAACGTAATGGTGTCAATGACCCAACCAGGCTCTGGTACTAAAAAGTCGTCTGCGACTCGGTTATCAAAAGCCACCTGGTGGCCAAAACCCAACGTCGTCATACTCAAAGATCCCTGGACAACACTCTCGTCGGCGCCACCTACACCTGTACCGGGGGAGTTGATAAGAGGTCCGTTTTCATAAAGAATGGCTTCAGGTGCGAAGATTGATCCTGGCTGAGCAGGTGTTGAGGAAACAGCTTCGTTCGGGTTGACCTCTTCTCTATTTTGAGACAAAACCGGAAAAAGAAATAGACAAGTCAATGCAATGAAAGCGATTTTTTTCATCGTTTTCTCCTTAGCGATAGTCAGCTTTGGATTTACAAATGAGATTGATAGATTCGTTAATGCATAATATTACAAAGAAACCCAAATGACAAACTATTGATTTCCTATCTGCAATAAAAAAAGGGTGCCCATCCACCAAAATTACCACAGACATTTAGGATTTATGAGTCGGACAAAGGACGCGATTGTGGCCTCCGGGCAAAGATGAGTAACGCTCCCTAAAGCAGCTACCAAAGCAATAACTTGGCGGTGCTTAATAAAAAAAGGCTGTGAGAATCAATAAGCGAGAGGCCCATGGTATCAGGGACGTTAATGGTTCAACCATAAAATCAGGTGCCCCTGCCAGCCCCCCGTCCATGCGACTGAACTCAATAGCTCAAGGCTCTTGAACGGTTTTTAAAAAAAGAAAACCCTCACTCCCGCTGAGAGTGAGGGTTTTTCAGAGAAAAGTTTGATTATCTAGTTAGACACGATTGCGACGCATGAGGAAGATACCCGCTGCGATCAGAAGCACAACGAATGCC
>Ga0209692_10005388_pt1 | contig 11033 bp, 11 predicted proteins | sample tdDd472_FD_187129 | JGI IMG/M metagenome (GOLD analysis project Ga0209692, IMG submission 187129) | Marine sediment microbial communities from the Atlantic coast under amendment with organic carbon and nitrate - tdDd47.2 (SPAdes)... | ecosystem: Environmental > Aquatic > Marine > Coastal >...
GACGAGCCCTAGCGGCCGATGACCCGCAGGCCGCTCCGTCAGCTCAGCGACAGCAAGCTGATCCTGCTGTGCCAGGCAGCGGGGGATGCGGACGCGTTCGAGGAGCTGGTGCGCCGGCACCAGGCGGCCCTGACCGACTTTCTCAACGCCTCGATCCGTCACCGGCAGGATGCCGAGGACCTCGCCCAGTCGGCGCTGATCAAGGCCTTCATCCATATCCGCCGCTATGACGGACGGTCGGCCTTCCGCACCTGGCTGTTCGCCATCGGCTATCGCGAGCTGTTGATGCTGGCCCGGCGCCAGCGCTCGCACCGGCGCATTCTCGACCGGCTTCGCGGCGAGGTGCGGCCCCAGCTGACCGGCGATCCGGACTGGCCGATCGATGTGCGCTCCGCGCTGGACGCGCTTGCCCCGGAAGAACGCGATGTCGCCATCCTGTGCGAGATCGGCGGGCTGACGCATGTCGAGGCGTCGCGGGCGCTGAAGGTGCCGCTGGGTACGCTGAAATCGCGGGTCAAACGCGCAAAGGAGCGGCTGGCAGCACGGCTCGCTCCGCAAGACGAGGAGGACGGACATGAGCAGTCTGACTGACCGGGCCCGGCGGCGGGCCGCGATCGTGGTCGCCGTGCTGGCCGGCCTCACCGGGCTCGTGTTCGGCGGGCTGCGCATCGGCGCCGTCCACACCAGCCGCAGCCTCACCCCCGGCGTCGTCGTCGACGCGTCGCCGACCGGGCGCGAAGCCCCGGACGAGCTGTCGCCGCCGCGTCGTGAGGCGAACCTCTACCCCGGCGCGCTGACGCTCATCACGGCCGTGCGCGACGACTGGTACGAGGTCGAGCTGGTCGATGGGGCGCGCATCTGGGTGCGACCGGATGTGGTCACCCCCATCGTCGCGCCCGCGCCGGTCACCAGCCCCAGGTGAGGCCGAGCGAGATCATCTGGAACCCGGTCTCGTAGCGACCGTTGTTCACCGGATGCCCCGGACCATCGGTCACGCCTTCACACGCCTCGGCGGTGGCTTCGTCCGGCGGGTCGTTGCAGACCCACAGCGGCACGAGCAGCTCGTACTCGCCGTCGGTCACCGTCCGCGACGGGCTGGCGACGTACGCGTACGCGGCGTCGATCGACATGGCGCCGATGTGGTAGCTCGCGCCGAGCGTGCCGGCGAGGCGGTCGAAGGGCATGAAGTCGAGGTTCGTCCACTCCTCGGGCTGCGCCGAACGCTCGTAGTAGCCGCCGAGGCGCAACACGAGGCCGTTGCCGGTCTCGGCGTTGCGCAGCATCGAGAGATCCGAGCCGAGGCGCACCGAGAAGGTGTCCTGCCAGTTGCGCTCCAGGAAGAGGTCCGGCAGCGCCTGGTTGTTCGTCGCGCCGGCGTCGTCCGACAGCCGCCCGTTGAGCTCGACCTCGAAGCCCTCGGCGACGTGCCAGCCCTCGTAGACGAGGTTCGCCTCGACATCGAAGATCTCACGGTTCGACCCGTCCCGGTGCGTGTACACCGCGCCGAGGCGCACGACGTCGGGCATCCACGTCGTCATGTACGCCGTGTCGTCGTCGATCTGCGGGTTGTTGCTGAGCAGGCTCTGCGGGTACCCGACCTCGATCGTGCCTTCGGTGCGGATGCGGTGCCGCGGGCGGTACGAGGCGCCGATGGCGATGCGGTCCGTCGGCTCCCACAGCACGCCGAGGATGCCGGTCACCGTCATGCCGAAGGTGTCGAGCTTCGTCGTCGAGTAGAGGTCCGCGCGCTCGCGGCTCTCCTGGTTCACGCTGCCGGTACCGAAGAGTCCGTCGACGCCCACGTCGTAGTCGACCCACAACAGCGCGAGCTGTGCGGTGAGACCGACGCTGAGGTTCAGGTTCTCGATGTGGTACGCCGCCGCGAGGCTCGGATACACGAGCAGCAGGTCGTGACCGAGCTCCATGTACGCGTTGCCGCCGTCGCGGGTGATCGGCTCGCCGCGACCGGGCTCGTAGTAGTCCTGCTGGTCGCCCGACCAGTCCGGCGGGCGCAGCTGCATGTCCGGCCAGTCGGTGCGCCCGTGCGAGGACGGTCCGTACGCCGCGGCGCCGAACGTCCAGTTCTCGAGCCCGAAGTTCGACGCGGCGAAGAGCATCGGCGCGGGGAACCAGCCCGTCTCGCTCTCGACGCGGTCGAAGTCGATCTGACGCCGGGTCAGCTCGCTCTCGATGGTGCCGTCGTAGTACTCGAACGACTCGCGCTCGAACGCGTGCCGCTCGCTGAAGAGGGTCAGGTTCGCCGTAACCGCTGTACGCCGGATGCGCGTGAGCGCCGCCGGGTTGTAGTAGATCGCCGTCGGCTCATCGACGCTGGCGGCATAGGCGCCACCTCGACCGAGCGACCGCGTCCCGTTGTCGGGGACCTCGAAGCCGGACGCGAACACGGTGGCAGGGACCAGCAGCGCGGTGCACGCGGCCGCAAAAACGGATCGACGAAGCATGAGGCTCTCTGAGGGCAGATTGCGGGTCCCTCGTTAGAGCCCCGAGCCGCCGACCGTGTCAAGCAACGGCCCCGGCGCGTCGCGTCACGTCAGAATCTGCCCCATCACCAGCAGCATCAGGATGATCCAGATGCCCATCACCCCGAAGATGATGGCGGTGTACCCGATGATGTCGCGGGCCTGCAGCCGCATGATGCCGAGCAGCGGCAGGGCCCAGAACGGCTGCAGCATGTTCGTCCACGCGTCGCCGTACGCGAAGGCCATGATCGTCGCCTCGGGCGCGACCCCGAGCTGCTGCCCGGCGCCGAGCAGGATCTCGGCCTGCACCGCCCACTGCCCGCCGCCGGACGGGACGAAGAAGTTCACCAGCCCCGCCAGCAGGAACGCCACCACGGGGAAGGTCCCGGCCGTCGACAGGCTGACGAGCGAGGCGCTGACGGCGTCGATGAGCTGCGACGCCTTCATCATCTCGAGCATCGCGAAATAGAACGGGAACTGAAGCACGATCGCACCTGCGCCGCGTGCACCGTCCGTGATCGCGGCGACGTAGCGCTCGAACGAGCCCTGCAGGGCCAACCCGGCGAAGAGGAACACGAGGATCATCGTGTTCAGGTCGAACGACCACCGGTCGGTGACGATGCCGACGATCACGAGCACCAGCGCGCCCGCGCCGATCAGGGGCGCCGGCAGTCGGCGGGCGACAGAGAAGGAATCGGCACGGTCCTCGAGTCGCACGGTCGCGAGCTGGGACGCGTCCGGACGCTCGAACGTGCTCTCGTCGGCCGGGACGAGAAACCGGTAGGCCACGGGGATCAGCACGATCAGACCTCCGGTGATCACGAGGTTCGACATCCCCCATATTGTCTCGCTGAGCGGCAGCACACCGATCGTCGGCTCGAGAAAGTTGCCGTCCTGCGCGGCCATGAGGGGCGCGGACCCGCTCAGGCCGCCGTGCCACACGGCGAGGCCCGAATAGGCGGCGGCGCCGAGCACCGGATAGTGCACGGCGACCCCCCGCTCGGCGCAGCTGCGGCCGATCTCACGGGCGAGCAGCGCACCGACGATCGCGCCGAGGCCCCAGTGGACGACACCGGCGATGCAGGCGACGAGCGCGACGAGCGCTGCGGCGCCACCGGCGGACTTCGGGACCCGCGAGATCACGTCGACGAACCGCTGCACCGGCGGGCTCAGCGCGAGCGCATGGCCGGTGACGAGCACGAGCGACATCTGCAGGGCGAACGCGAGCCCACCACGGCTCGAGAACCCCTCGACCCAGGCCGAGAGCACCGTCCAGATCGGGCCCTCGCAGTCGGCGCCGACGCAGCTCGGTTCGAGGTACGCCAGCCGCCGCATCGACACGAGCATCACGATCGCGGTCAGCCCGATCGCGAGCACGAACGGATCCGGGACGAAGCGCCCGGACAACCGGCGAAACGTGGCCCCGATCCGGGCGATCACGACGCGCTCTCGTCGTCCGGCGCGTCTTCGGACAGCGCCTCCAGCGCCTCCATCACGCGCGTCTCGGTGCGCACGAGCAGCCGCCGGCATCGAGCGAGCAGCCCTGCGGCCCGTTCGATGCGCGGGGCGAGCTCGTCGATCGGCAACGAGGCGTCGTCGATCTCTTCGAGCAGGCTCTCGACCTCGGCGATCGCCTGGTCGTACGACAGGGTGTCGGGCGCGGTCATGGGGTGTCCTCGTCGGGGGGCCCGTCGGTCGAGCCCGGGGTGATCGATGTCAGGGTGGCGTCGGCGCGTCCGTCGTGGGCGACGACGGTGATCGTGTCGCCCGGGGTCAGCCCGGTCACGCCGGTGCGCAGCCGACCGGCGGCGTCGCGGAGCAGGACGAAGCCACGCTCCAGCGCACGGTCCGGGGCGTTCGCGCGGACCCGCGTCTCGAGGGTCTCGAGGGTGCGCGTCGCCCGCCCGATGCGCGACTCGGCGGCGCGGCGCAGGTCGCGGGTCATGCGCTCGAGGGTGACGGTGGCGTCGGCGGTGGCGCGCTGCGAGCGGCGGGCCACGGCGCGGGCGAGGCGCTCGAGGCGCTCCGTCTCCCACGCGGCGCGGCGGCGCACGCGGTCCGGGGCGAGGCGCGCTGCGGCCGTGTCGACGCGGCGCTGCTCGGCGCGGACCCGGTCGCGGACGGCACGCTCGAGGGTCGACGGGATCCACCGTTCGACCCGGTCGCGCTCGACCCCGATGCGCCGACCGGTGGCGGCCTGGAGCCGCGAGGCGGCCGCGGCGAGGCGGTCGCGGGCGGCGACGCGGCGGGCGTCGGCGACGCGCTCGAGGCGGTCGACCAGCCACGCGACGTGCTCGTCGGCGTCCTTCACACGCTCACCGAGCCACCGCCCGGCCTCGGTCGGGGTCCGGTGCGAGCGCACGAGCGCGTCGAGCACGCACTGATCCTGCTCGTGCCCGATGGCGACGAGGATCGGCACCCGACAGCGGATGGCCGCGCGCGCGACGGCGAGGTTGTCCCAGGCCGAGAGCTCGACGCGGCCGCCACCACCGCGGGTGATGACACAGGCGTCGAACCGATCGGCGTGGGCATCGACCAGCGCGAGGGCGGCGAGCACGGTGCGCTCGAGCTCCGGCCCCTGCACCCGCACGTCGAACACGGTGATCTCGAAGCCGTAGCCCGAGCCCGCCAGCGACGCGCGCAGGTCGTGCCAGGCGTCGGACCCGGCGGACGTGAGCACGGCGATGCGCAGCGGCACGGTCGGCAGCGCGAGCATACGGTTGCGATCCGCGTCGCCCTCGGCCCGCACGGCGCGCAGGATCTCTTCACGACGAGCGGCGAGCTCGCCGGCTGACCAGCGGGCGTCGATGTCCTCGACGACGACCTGATACGTGCCGCGGGCCGCGTACAGGTCGACCCGCACCCGCGCGCGGATGACGAGCCCGTCCTCCAGCGCCACGCCGACGGCGTCCAGAGCGCGCTCGATGCGGTCGCGGGTGTTGGCGAAGAGCACCGCGGACACGCTGGCCACGGCGGTGCCGTCCTCGGCGCGTTCGACGAGGTCGAACCAGGCGTGGCGACGATGCCGGGTGCGCGCCCAACCGTCGACCTCGCCGACGATCCACAGCGGCGTCGAGAACTTCGCGTGCAGCGCCCGGGCGACCTCGGCGTTCAGACGCCCGATCGTCCAGCCGGCGTCGGGTTCGGCGTCCGCGTCGCCGTCGCCGAGCAGCGCGGCGACCTCGGGCTCGACCGAGAAGCCGTGCTCGCGCAACGGCGGCACGACAGCGGCTGCGCGCTCGGCAGCGAACCGCCAGACCTTCTCGGTCCAGTCGAAGCGCGCGCCGGGCAGCGACTTCACGAAGTCCTTCACGTCCGGGCGGTACCGAAACGAGACGACCAGCTCTTCGCGCCCCTCGTCGTATCCGACCCGACCGCTCATGCCGCCGCCCCCGTGCCCGCGAGCCACTGGCCGGCGAGCCACTGCCCGGCGACGACCAGCGCGAGCCCGGCGACGAGACTGATCGCGACGTAGGTCAGCGCCAGCGTGGTCTGCCCACCGCGCAGCAGTCGCGTCGTCTCGAAGCCGAAGGTGGCGAAGGTCGTGAACCCGCCGAGAAACCCGGTGGTCAGGCCCGTCGCGAGCACCGGATCGATCGACGAGCGCTCGATCCAACCCATCGCCAGACCGATCGCGAGGCAGCCCACGAGGTTGGCCGCCAGCGTGCCCCACGGCATCGCCATGGGGTCCGACGGGCGCAGGGCGACCGCGAGGGCGAACCGTCCCACCGCGCCGAGGCTTCCGCCGGCGCCCACTGCGAGCGCGAGCTGCCAGATCGGCGGGGTTTCGACGGTCATGGGCGTCCCGGGGTCGTTGCCGTTTGCAACCTCGGCGGGTCTCGTGCATCCCACTGCACGTACACACGCGACTCTCACCGGACCGCACCGCCATGAGCCACGTCAAGGTCTACGTCACCACCTTCTGCCCGTATTGCGTCGCCGCCAAGCGGTACCTCACGCGCAAGAACATCGAGTTCGAGACGATCGACCTCACGGGCGACCACGAGAAGCGCATCTGGCTCATGGAGCGCACCGGCATGCGCACCGTGCCCCAGATCTTCGTCGGCGAGCACGCCATTGGCGGGTACACCGACATGGTCGCCCTCGACGAGAAGGGCGGGCTGCAGCCGCTGCTCGACGAGGTCGGCGCCGCCTGACACCGCGGCGCTGGCGACGGCTCGCGAGGCGCGATAGAACAGGGCGTCAGACCCCTGCCCCCGGATGTCATGCGCACCCTCGCTCTCGGATCGCTCTGCGCGCTCGCGGTGGCGTCGTGCGGCCCGCGCACGACGCCGGGTGCGACGGTGGACGCGTACCGGGACGCAGTAGCTGGCGATCACGCCGGGCGGGCGTGGGCGCTGATGAGCGACGACGCGCGCTCGAGCACGTCTCGCGCGCGCTTCGACGCCGAGTTCGAGCGGCGTGTCGACGCCGGCGATACGCTGACCGACGCGCTCGAGGACGCGAGCCGGGCGGACGCGGTGTTGACCGCGGCGCTGCCGTTTTCGTCGTTCGAGACGATGCAGCTCGGCTACATCGACGGCCAGTGGCGCATCGTCGGCGGCGTGGGGACGCTCTACGATCACGGGACGCCGCGGGACGCGACGGTCAGCTTCATCCGCGCCGTGCGATCCCGCGACGCCGCCCAGCTGCGCGCCCTCGCGCCGGCGGAGTGGCGGGCCTGGATGACCGACGACGACGTCGCGGCCTGGATGGCCGAGAACACCGACCGCCTCGACGAGACCGCCGCCCTGATCGAGGCCGCCCTCGACGGCCCGCTCGCCGTGTCCGAGGACCGCGCCACCCTGCGCTACGGCGGCGCCGAGCTCATCCTCGTCCGCGAAGGCGACCACTGGGTGATCGAGGACTTCGACCGCGGACGCGACGCGCTGTAGGGCGCTCGGGGGTGACGGTAAGGGGTGGTGCATGCATTGCCCCCCTCGTGCGTCCCCTCGCCGAGCGGCGGCGATTCATCGCCGCCCGGCGGGCCAACGGCCCGCCGGTGCCCCGCATTGCTGACAAACGACGAGGCGCGCAAAAACGTCGAACGCCCGCGCCGAAGGCGCGGGCGTTCGTCACCGTTCGGCGTTCGATCAGCCTTCGCTGCGGAACGAGAACGGGAAGGTGACGACAACCATACCGCCGTCGGGCTCGTCGAAGCGCATGCGGCGGACCTCCTGCAGGACGCAGGACTCGACGTTGCGGTTGCCCATCGAGTTCTCGACCACCGACGCCGACTGCACGCGACCGTCGAGGCCGATCGTCCAGTTCACGCTGATGCGGCCCGCGAGGTCGTCGTTGTTCTGCAGCTCACGCTCGTAGCAGTAGGTGATACCGCGGCTGTGACGACGCACGACGCGCTCGATCTGCTCACGCGAGAGGAACCCGTTGATGTTCGGGTTGCCGCGCGACATCTGCGGGCGACGCTCACGCTCGCCACGACCGCCGAGCGACGCGCCCTGGCCACGGCCCGAGCCGGTGTCGATCGAGCCGACGCCGTGCACACGACCGAGGCCGTCGCCGCCGCCACCCGAACCGGTGCCGCGCATGCCGAGGCCGCCGACGCCGCGGCCGACCTGGAAGACGTCGCCTTCACCGGCGGTCGCGAAGTCCTGACCGAAGTTGTTCGAGAACGCGTCCGAGTTGCCGAAGACGCTCGACAGGGCGCCCGAGGCACCGATGGCGGCGTTCATCGCGCGACCCAGCTCCGGGGTCTCGAGGTTGTCGACGAGCGGGCCGTCGTGGTCGGGCAGAATCGAGTCCTCGATCTCGGCGTCTTCGGCGCCAAACTTGCCCTCTTCACCACCTGCCGCCTTCGACGTCGACTCGTCGTCGGGCATGTCCTCTTCTTCGATCTCCTCGATCGCGTCCGGCGGCATGTCCGCGATGATCCGCGCGAAGCGGTCGTCGATCTGGATCTCCACGTCCTGGTGGAGGTTCGGGATGAACGACAGCGCGAGCAGCAGGAAGATCAGGTGGCCGAAGAACGAGAGCGTCACGGCGTTCGCCGCGGCCCACTCCATGCCCCCGACACCACCGATCGCGGCCGCTTCGTCCTCGACCCACTGGAAGTACAGCGAGAGCTCGCCGATCTCGACGATGCCCCAGTCCGAGTCGCCGACGTTGTGCGTGCCCGCGCCGGTGATCGACTTCTCGCCGCCACCGCTGGCGACGACACGGCCGCTCATCGAGCCCGAGGTCGTCAGCGTCGCGCTGCCGCGCGACACGTCGAACAGGACGTGATCGTCTTCGCCTTCGGCGCCGATGTTGAACGTCGCACGCGGCGAACGACCGAGCGTCACCTTCTTGCCGGGGCGCACGGACGCCTCCTGCATGATGGTTCCGTGCCAGACGAGCGCGACTCGCAATGCCTTCGACATGTTCGTTCCTTGCTTTCTGGTCCCCTCGCGGGGAACCGACCGTTCAGGGGGTCGATCGAGACCGAACCCGATAATTCTGCGCGGATCGGCGCGCGGAAGATACCGACGCCGTCGTGGACCGGTCAAGACCTTCGTCGCGGGTGCTCGATGGTCTTTCGCGGACCCCTCGAGAGGGGATTCACACACCAGGACACCGGTGGGGGCGGGGAGTTCCCGATCCGGACCACTTTTTCGCCACGTCACGGATCTTCGACACGTCCGTGGCGGCCCGGTGGCCCACCGGTGACAACCGCCTCACGGCGACGCCGACCGAAAGGTGAACGGGAAGGTCACCACCACCAGCCCACCGTCCGGTTGATCGAACTGCATGCGGCGGACCTCGTCGAGCACGCACGACTCCACCCGACGATCCGCGAGCGTGTTCTCGCCGGCCGTCGCGTTCTGCACCCGCCCATCGCGACCCACAGTCCACGTCACGGTCACCCGCCCCGCCAGATCGTGGTTCTGCTGCAGGCTCGATTCGTAGCATCGGCGCAGCCCGCGCCCGTGCCGCTGCACGACCCGCCGGATGTGGCTCGCCTCGAGAAAGCCGGCCACCTGCGGGTCGGACATCGTCACGCGCCCCTCGCGCACCCGCTCGTCGCGCGTGCCGAGCGCGGCGCGATCGCCCTGGCCACTGCCGGTGTCGATCCCACCGATCCCGGCGATTCGCCCCGGACCGTCGCCGCCGCCACCCGTCCCGGGCCCACGCAGCGACAGCCCGTTCGAGCCGGGGCCGAGCACGAGCGTGTCGCCCTGCCCGGCGGTGGCGAAGTCGTCGCCAAAGTTGCTCGCGAACGCGTCGCTGTGCCCGAACACGCTGGTCAGCGCCCCGGACGTCGCGATCGCGCTGTGCATCGCGCGCCCCAGCTCGACCTGCGGCGCCGCCTCGACGAGCGGCCCGTCGTGGTCGGGCAGCACCGTCTCGTCCGGTTCGGCGTCCTCGGGGCCCACCTCGCCGGCCTCGCCCCCCGCCGCCGCCGCCATCGACTCGTCGGTCGCGACGTCCGGCTCGGGCACCTCGACGATCGGCTCCGGCGGCGGCTCGACGAGGAGGCGCGCCACCCGGGGCCCGATGTCGAGGTCGAGCGCCGCGCGGACGTCCGGCACGGTGCTCAACGCGAGCAGCCACACGATCCCGTGGGCCCAGAGCGAGAGGATCGCCGCCGCGCCGAGCGCCCACGCCATCGCGGCCACCCCGCGCGGCATCGCCGGCCCGTCTTCGACCCACCACGCGTAGATCGACGTCGCGCCCACCGTCAGCGTCACCCGATCCCCGGGCAGCACCTCGACCGCGTCTGACGGCCGGCCCGAGCGAGTCGTGCCGTCGCGCTCGATGCGCACGGCCATCCCCGCCGACGGCGTGAGGATCGCGTGATCCCGATGCACGGTCGCCAGCTCGTGCCGCGGGGCGTCGACCCCCGGGCACGTGAACGCGGCGCCGCGGCCATCGCCGATGCGCAGGGCGCGCCCGGGGCGCACACGGTGTTCGGCGAAGAGGGTGCCCCCGGACACGAGGGCGATACGAAGGGACGAGGGCATGACGGACTCCGGGACACCGCCCGACGGCGGGCGGTTCGTGGGTGGGGCGTCGCGGTCACCTGTCGCGGTGACCCCTTCGCCGGGCGAGAGCACGTCGACCGGATGGGGCGCGTGCGGGCTGTCGGTAGAGGGACCGCACCGGACGCGGAGTGTTCCGAACGGTGGTGAAATTTCGCCGGCCCATCGCCCCCCTTCATCGCCAGCGCAGCGACGCCCGCGCACGCCGAAACGTGACACGACCCGCGGACGTGGCCACACTCCGCCCATGCGCACGTTCGCCCTCATCCCCCTGCTCTTCGCGTCCACCGTCGTCGTAGCCACCGTCGTCCCGGCGGTCGCCGCGGCGCAGACCTCTGTGCTGCCCGGCCTCATCGACGAAGAGACCGTCGAAGCCGTGGGTACGCGCGTTTCGCCGGCCGTCACCGCCGTCCGGACGCGCGAAGATCTCGGCCCGATGGCGCGGCCCCGGTACCTCGACGGCGACGGCGTCGCGGTGTGGGTGCAGCTCGACGACGCAGCCGACCCGGTCTGGATCACGGCGCACGCGTACGTCGCGAACGCGATCGAGATCGAGGTGTACGTCGACGGCGCG
>Ga0209692_10005390_pt1 | contig 11026 bp, 5 predicted proteins | sample tdDd472_FD_187129 | JGI IMG/M metagenome (GOLD analysis project Ga0209692, IMG submission 187129) | Marine sediment microbial communities from the Atlantic coast under amendment with organic carbon and nitrate - tdDd47.2 (SPAdes)... | ecosystem: Environmental > Aquatic > Marine > Coastal >...
GTCCTGAAGATGGATCTTTCATCCCAGCCAGCCGGGATATACCTCGTATCGGTATATAACCATGAAGGCCAATGGGTTGAAAAATTGATTATCAGGAAATAAATAATACTGAATAAAAGGCTTGAATTAAGCCATGATTATAAAGTCATTTCGAGCTTAGCGAGAAATCTGTTGGTCCTAACTTATATAGATTTCTCCCTTCGGTCGAAATGACTTTTTATTTTTGGATGGCATCCCATCTCCTTTCGTAAGATTATCTTCGTATTTTTGGTGTAACGTCTGAGGAAACATGATCAAGTTTAAGAAATTCATTATTCCATTTCTGTCAGTATTTTTCCTGGTAGCAGGATCTAATGTTTTTGCCCAGGAAAACATCCCTCCCGACACCATCATCATCTACACTCCCATTGACACCGTTGAAAATGAGTTGAACGAAGTGGTTATCACAGGAACGCGCGTGTCCAAAAGGATCATCGACATTCCATATTCTGTGGTGCGCATTAACAACATGCAGTTCAGATATGATAAAAAGGCCGGGGTGAACGATGTGCTTGCCTCCGTTCCCGGGATGTTTATGCAATCAAGATATGGGAATCATGATGTGAGGATCGCCATCAGGGGCTTCGGGAGCAAGTCTAATTCAGGCATCAGGGGGGTAAGGATATTGCTCGATAACATTCCGGAGTCAGAGCCCGACGGGCAAACAAGGATAGAAGCCATCGACTTTAACTCCATTGGCAGGATAGAGATCGTTAAGGGCAATTCCTCTTCATTGTATACCAATGCCCCGGGTGGGGTGGTTAACTTCATCAATGATATGGACTTTCACCGTTCCTTCATCACACAATTTAATCAGTTTGGGTCGTACGGTTTGAGAAGAAACGGGCTGAAGGTTGGGGTCAGAACCGATCAATGGGGTTTGTTAAACACCTATAGCTATCAACAGTATGATGGCTACCGCGAACACAACAGCGAGCACTGGCATATACTGAATACTGTGGTAGAGACCACACCATCAGAAAACACCTCATTGAAGATACTGTTCTACTTTGTGGATGGCATGATCAGGCTTCCGGGTTCTTTGACCAAAGAAGAGTTCGAGAAAAATCCTTTCCAGGCCGATCAACGTGCCATCGACCGTGACCAGAAAAGGCTTTCAACAAAAGGAAGGCTGGGGATTAAGTACAACGCTAAATTTGGAAAGAAACTTAACAATGAGATTGAGATCATCACCTATGCCACACTAAAATATTTCGAGCGCACCTCAAGGCAATATCGGATCATCAACAGGAGCGGGATGGGACTCACCGCCAGGTATGTGCATAAGTCTCAGATTGGGCGTTCTGACAATGAATTTTCTGTTGGTGGCGACCTGCTTTACCAGCCGGCCAGGACTGAATACTATGATAATATAAATGGTCAAAAGGGAGATCAGATATTGCAGCTGACCAATGAAAAGATCGGAAACACCGGTTTTTACTTTTCCGATAATTTTGAGATCCTTGATGACAAGTTCTATATGTTGCTGACAGGCAGGTACGACAATGTCAGCTATCGTCTTACTGAAGAGACCCTTCCCTCTCGCTATGATAGCAGATCATTCAGTGCCTTTACTCCAAAGATCGCTTTCAACTATAAGCCCAGGCCCTGGATGTCGGTATATACTTCTTTAGGTTTGAGCTTCGACAGCCCGGCAAAAAACGAGCTTGAAAGTGTTGACCCCGGATATTTATATAACAGTGAGCTGGAGGCCCAGGAATCGATCAACTTTGAGCTTGGCGTGAAAGGCTTCGTTTTTGATTCAGAGAGGACTTTCCTAAGACGCTTGCTTTTTGAGGCAACACTCTTCAATATCTGGATCGACAATGAAATTATTCCATTTGAAGTTTATGGCGATGTTTTTTTTAGAAATGCAGCCAAAACAAACAGGCGTGGCATAGAACTGGGCTCTAGTCTTGAATTGCTTAAAGACTTCAATTTTACTTTTGCCTATACTTTTTCTGATTTTGTATATCAGACCTACTCAGCCATGACCATTGAGGTTGATAATGATGGCAATGTTACTGAGGAGGAAAAAGACTTTTCAGGAAATATCGTTCCCAGTGTGCCAAAGAATAACCTATATCTGTCTCTGGATTATTCATATCCTTTCGATCAGCATTTCAAGGGGTTTATTAAGTTCAGCTTCATGAGCATAGCCGGGCTGTGGGTGGATGATGCCAATTCAGATAAAACGGATGACTACCAGCTGTTAAATTCTGTCCTGGGGCTGGACATGATCTTTGGCAAGCTTAACATACTGCTTTCAGGAAGCCTGAACAATATGCTTGATGTGGTTTATGTTGGATTTACCAATACCAACTCGGCCGACCGGAGGTTTTATGAAGCCGGGGCGCCCAGGAATTATTTTATTTCGCTGAACCTGGGGTATGCATTCTAATAACAAGTAACAAATATCAAATAACAAATTACAAATAACAAGTAACAAATGTCAAGACGGATCATAATAGTATGCCTGTTCATTTTTATCGCGCTTGAGTTGGCATTCTCCCAGTCTGCTTTGTGGCCTGAGTTTGCTCCCAACTATAGAATATATCCCGGAGAAGTAACACAAACTGAAGTTTTTATAGTGAGCAGTCCACTGGATCATGATGTTCTTTTCTCTTCCTGCAACACCCTGACTTTTATTCCATTTTTTGTGAGTGAAGGCATCTATGTCACCACGGATGGAGGCAGCAGCTGGCAGGGTAATGATTCCTGCACTGGTGAACCCATGGCTTTCCATGGCGGTGATCCCGGCATCGCCATTGATAAGGATGGAACCTTCATCCTTACACGGCTGGGCAGGTCTCCATTCACAGGCCTGTACTCACATTATTCCACTGACCAGGGGCTGACCTGGTCTTCGCAGCAGGTCATCTCAACTGACGACCTGGAGCGGGCTGTGGTGGCAAGTGATATCTTCCCTGCCAGCCCCTACTACGGGCGGACCTATGCTGCCTGGGTGAAGTTTGCTCCACCATTTCCTATGATGTTGTCCTATACTGATGACGGTGGCCTCAGCTGGAGCATACCCATGGCCATCAACAACCCAAGCAACAGGAGTGCCGGAGGTGATATCTGTGTAGGGCCCGGAGGCGAGGTCTATGTTTGCTGGGCAGGGGTCACCGAGCAATCTCCATTTAAAGAGATCCTTGTTGGCTTTGCTTCTTCATCCAGCGGGGGGGCAACATGGAATGTAACGGAAGAAGCCTTTGAGGTGAACGGCATCACCGGACTGCTCCCCGAAAAAGGCAATATCAGGGTGAATGGCCTACCGAATATCGCTGTTGACACCAGCAGTGGTGAAAGACATGGTTGGATATACATCGTAAGCGGTCAAAAAGAATATGCCCCGGCAGGCAATGATCCTGATATCATCTTAAACAGGTCGGAAGATGGAGGGCAGAACTGGTCGGAGGGCATCAGGGTGAACCAGGATGCCGTCAACAATGGTAAGATCCAATATTTCCCGACAGTGCATACAGACAGTTATGGAGGCGTTGATATCATCTTTTACGACGACAGGAATACCACTGCTGACTCTGCCGCTGTGTTCCTTGCACGCTCCATGGATGGCGGCAATAGCTGGCTCGAATATCCTATCAGTGATCACAACTATAAGCCGGAGCCCATAGGAGGCCTGGGACAGGGATACCAGGGAGACAATATTGACCTCACTTCCACCAAAACTAATCTATGGCCGGTATGGATGGACAACTCAAGCGGCATCTACCAGATCTGGACTGTCCCCATTGATTTCTCCACCCTCAATGACCTTGAAGACTACCAAGAGGAGGTCAAGGCAGAGCTTCTTCAAAACAGGCCGAACCCCTTCAATGAAAAAACAAGCATTGGGTTTCAACTTGATAAGTCAGGATATGTTTCACTAAAGATCTTTGATATAGCGGGGAAAGAAATTCTATCGCCTCTCGATGGGTATGTGCCGGAAGGACACCACCAGGTGGATGTTCGGCTTGATCATCCCGGAATATACATCTATTCACTTCAGATAAAGAGCAGAATTATAAGCCGGAAAATGATCAGATTACCTTAAGATCAACTTCTGTTGAGTACGGCATTCTTTATTTGCCCTGAGAACCTGAACTTCACAAATATATACCCCGGCGGGGATACCTTTCAGGTCAATGGAGGTGCTCAGATCACTTATTTTTTGGCTGAACAAGATCTTCCCATTCAGGTTATAAACCACCAGACTTCTTTCCTCTCCAATTTCCTGCTCAAGAAGAATGTTAACGACTCCATGACTTGGATTAGGAAAGATATGAAAGCCGATCATATCCCTGGATTCATTCTCTCCTACACCAACAGGTTTGGGAACATATCTAATGGCGGCTCCATCATAGCCAACAGCATATCCGTGAAGTGTGTCAGTGAAGATCATATCAAATATGGCTGTTGATTCAGGTGCTGGGATCAGTGTCCAGGAGGTGCCTGCATCCAGGCTGTATATCATTTGTTGTGACGGCCCCAGGGGAGCCCAGGCTTCACTATCATTCCTGAAGTCCAGGTCGAAGGCATTGCCTGCCATTGTCAATTCTTCATAGTCCCAGTGCATGCCTCCGTTGGCTGTCCTGAGCATGCCCACTCCATAGCCCAGATCGGGGTCACCACCGGCACCCAGTACATTCACTGAGTCGAACATATGGAGGCCATGCACTTCATCAGCGGGTGCATCTGTATTGTCGATAGGATACCACTTTTCGCCCCCGTCAGAAGTGCTCCATGTAACCCCTGCAATGTCGAACATACCTCCGCAGGCATACCCATAATTGTCATCATAAAAATAGATGTTCATCACCGGGAAAAAGGCCAGGGCATTAGTGTCGATTTCTGATTGCATCCAATTCTGTCCTCCGTCGTTGGTGCTCACAATGGCATGGGGGCTGCCACCCATCCATCCCCTAAGGCTGTCGAGATACAGTATGCAATTCATGAAAATATTATCCTCAGGATAGGCCTCCGGGATCCAAGTATTTCCACCATCGGTGGTTTTCAGGACGAGTGTGCCGTAGAAGCCTTCAAAGTTCCATGATGATGCCCAGCCACTTTGCCTGTCGAGGAAGAAAACATGAACTACGTTATTGTCCGTCCCGGCATCCTGCTCCACCCAGCTATCACCTCCATCCTGTGTATGTATGATGGTGCCGGTATCGCCCACCGCCCATCCGTAAAGGCTGTCGGTAAAATATACCGATCGCAGATGCTGGCCGGTGGGTGTTTCAATCAGTTCCCAGGACCCCTGTGCATTTACATGCAAGCACGCTGAGAACAGGATGAAAAATGAAATTACTTTGTTAAATGATTTTATGGTCATGGCATACTAGCTGATATCAAAGTTACAATTCTTGGGCTTTAAAGGTTCATTCAGCACTAAAATAGTTTTAATCAACTATCTTTATATAGATATAAGGCATCTTTGTAATCGAGCGTTATAAGCTGCGTCTTATTCTAAAACCCGGATTATGAAAAAGACCGTTTTATTATTGGCTTTCGTTCTGTTTATCCTTTCTTCTTTTGCCCGGGAAGGCAAGGATGACAGGATCGTTCTATTAAAGCCCACCGGAAATTATGTAGATGAGTACCCTGAGATGCAGGTATTCGCTAACACATCGTATGAGTCTCAGCAGGTGCAGGAAATCATTGCCAGTTCTGCAGTGAAAGATATCCTGGATATTTACTACATCAGCCAGGTATATTTGAAAAACCTCGGTAGGGCCGAAACGGTGGAACCTGCCTATCTGGCATTGACAGATAACCAGGGAGGCTATGCTAAAAAAGGATTCTACATCCTCACTCCTGCCGGAGATCATATTGACCATAGTCAGACACAATACGTTGACATCATGCTAAACAGACTGCTGTCAGAATATGCCGGACTGATGTCATTCACACAGCTTTTTCCTCATGAACTGGCTCATGTTATTTATAGCAACATCAGTTTGAACGACTCTGTTGATCCTGAATACAGGAATGTTGACATGCACTATTTCCCTGTGATCACTGACTATAATACTGCTTTCAACGAAGGCTTTGCCGAGCATCTGGAGAATATCAGCAGGATCCTTGAGACCAACACTGAGATCAGGACCGGGATACAAAAAGACCTGGACAAGATAGAAAAGCGTTCCGGCCAACAGAAAAGAGGATATATCAATGATTTCAAGTATCCGGTACGCATTGGATACTATAAGTCATCCATCATATATTGGTTCCAGAAATACGAGGATGCCAGACGCTATACGGAAGCACTGGATGCCTCTATCAAATACTTGCATACATCACCTGTCCTGAGAAATGTTGAGGATCGCTTATCCATCCGTAATGCAGGCATTATGTTCAGCGAACGACACAGAAATATTGTTCAGGCCATGGCTACCGAGGGTCTGATCAGTGCCTTTTTCACACACCTCATCACGAGCCAACTGCCTGAGATATACGCCGAGCCATCGTTTTATTTTCCTTTTATGGATGAACTGTCGGACACATTAAATTCCCCCCGTGAAAATTTCTCGCCCTACCAGAATCAGTTTATAAAATACTTTTATGTGATCCATAACTTTGTGTCCAAGTGGAATACCGATAAGGTCCAGCTGGCAGATTTTATTCAGGGATATTGCATTACTTTCCCGGATGAAGCCCTTATCATTAAGGAGGTTTTTAAGGAGGTATCAGGAAGAGAGTTTACACATGAGCTACCCCCTCAGATCTGGCTTATGGTAAAAAAACATCATCACCGGGTGCTGGCCATAGATCCATTTGGTGCGATCACCTTCCCTGTGTACACCTTTGATCTGAATGCAGCCGAGGAAGAGGACCTTCAAACCATCAAAGGGCTTTCCAGAAGAGACATAGGATTGCTAATCGAGCACAGAGAGAATAAAGGCTTTTTTAACAAGCTGGAAGATGTAGGGCTGGTAGAGGGCATTTCAGAAAATGCCATAGGGCTTATTCTGGATTGCACCTTCGACAAAGAGTACATGAATGCAATCCCTGAACCACAATTGAGTTTTTCAGCCATTATAAACACCCCCATATGGAGGCTTGTCTACCGCATCATGGCATATGCAATCGTATTTCTGTTGATCCTGAACTTATTCCTTTTCAGGGGCAAGGGTCTTAAAATAAGATCCCGCTTGTGGATCTCGGTAAAGTATTTTTTGTTGTGGTTGTTTTACTCAATACTTAGTCTGGGCATTTTGCTTTTTGTACCCAATCCCATACTTTCTGTTTCAATTTTATCGGCGGGATTGCTAATACTCACCATTATTTGGTTCATTCATAAACCCGAAAACATGACACGATCACTTATCATGATAAGTGCTATGATCCTGATCGTGGGCTTATCTGTGGTTTAAATTATCCCTACCTTTATCCTTTGCAATACCCTATATCATAATTCTAATCTTCAAGAACCTGTAGCTCATGGATTTCAGCACTTTCACCACCGTTGAGAAACATTTTTATGAATTTCATAAAAGTAAGGGAAGCCGTGTATTCATTCCCTATATTGTGGTTGAAAATTTTCCACAGCTTGGGTTGCTCACTGCCCTGAGGTTCCTGGAATGGGTCGCTGAAAATCCTGATGGTGTCATCAGTCTCCCAACCGGAAAAACCCCTGAATACTTTATCAAGTGGGTACGCTTTTTACTTGATCACTGGAATGATGAAAAAGGCCAAAAAATACTTAATACCTATGGCTTAGGAGATCTCTCAAAACCAGCTATGGGTGGCTTGCACTTTGTACAAATAGATGAGTTCTATCCCATAGATCCTGAGCAGCACAACAGCTTCTTTCACTACATACACAAATATTATATTAAAGGCTTCGGGCTGGACCCGGAAAAAGCTTTGATGATCAACTCCCCTGACATCCCTCTTTTTGAAGAGCGCTCATATAATGAGGTCTTTCCTGACCATAAGGTAGATCTGTCATTACGCTATCGCGAGGCAGCCAGCACATATGAGATCATTCAAAAGGAATCGATCATGATGATCGATACATGGTGTGCCGACTACGAGCAAAAGATCAGGGATAAAGGCGGTATTGGATTTTTTCTTGGGGGCATTGGGCCTGACGGGCATATTGCCTTCAACATCAGGGGCACCGATCATTATTCCACCACCAGGCTGACGGAAACCAACTTTGAGACCCAGGCGGTGGCGGCAGGAGACCTGGGCGGGATAGAGGTTTCGAGGAACAGGCTGGTGATCACCATAGGCTTGAGTACCATCACTTATAATCCTGATGCGGTGGCCATCATCATTGCCGCCGGTGAGGCAAAAGGCGATGTTGTACGTCATGCCATGGAGGAGGAAGCTTCAAACCACCATCCGGCCACGGCCTTGCACAAACTTAAGAGGGCCAGGTTTTACCTGACAAAAGGCGCAGCCACCAAATTGTCGGATTCAGTGGATGAATATTACCATCAGGGGGAATGGACACAGGAAAAAACGGACAGGGCCATCCTCGACCTGGTCAAAAAACTGGATAAGTACGGGCATCACCTCACCCTGAACGACCTGAAGTATGATGAGCATTGCAAGCTTATTCCCGACCTGGATGAACAAACGGTAGAGCATGTCATCAAGCGATACAGGGAAAAGATCAGGCGAGGGATGATCAAAGAGAAAGAACAGCGTTTTTATCATACGGGGCCGCATCACGATGACATCATGCTGGGCATACTGCCCTCCGTTGCACAACAGCTCCGGCAGGCCTCCAACAGCTTTGATTTTGCAGTGCTCACCTCAGGATTTACTGCAGTGACGAATACCTTCATCATACACGCCCTGACCGACATATTACAGTTTATGGGGGAAGGAAGGATACAGATGATCAACTACCCTGACTTCTTTGAATCAGGGTATAAGTTTAAATGGGACAAGGATGTATACCATTACCTCAACAAGGTAGCCTCCGGTGAACCACACGAAAGGCGCAGGGGGTTTAGCCATCGCATGGTAAGGGCCATTGTTGAGATATATGATGTGCAGGATATCTCTTCACTGCGGTCGAAGGTCAGGGATGTGATCAGGGAGTTGAGAAGTTCCTATGATGGAGAGAAGAACTCAGCCGGGATACAGAAGCTCAAAGGCATGCTTCGTGAATTTGAAGAGGAGCTGGTATGGGCTCATTTTGGTGTGCAGGTGAAGAATGTGCACCACCTGAGGCTCGGCTTTTATACCGGCGACACCTTTACCGATCAGCCAAGGCCAGAGAGAGATGTTAAGCCTGTGCTCGACATGTTGAAAAAGATAAAGCCCAGCATCATAAGTGTGGCCCTGGATCCCGAAGGCAGCGGCCCCGACACCCATTATAAGGTTTTACAGGTGGTGGCCGAGGCCATGCGCATGTGGCGTAAGGAAGAAGACATCCGGGAACTGAGGATTATGGGTTACAGAAATGTCTGGTATCGCTTTCACCCTGCCGAAGCAGATGTGATAGTGCCGGTATCACTCAACTCGCTTGCCATCATGGAAGATGCCTTTGAGGATTGTTACCTGAGCCAGGTAGAGGCGTCCTTCCCCTCCTATCTTCTTGATGGGAAGTTCAGCACCCTGGCCAAGCAGATATGGATCGATCAGATGGAGCATATTCAGCTACTGCTGGGAAAAAACTACTTCTATGAGAATGAGATCCCACGACTGCGTGCAGCCCACGGCCTGGTGCTCTACAAAGAAATGGATGCCGACACCTTCCTGACTTACGCGCAGAAGCTGGAGAAATCAATGGAAGGATAAGGAATATCAATACATCCGTCTACACTTTCTAACTCCTCGTAACCTCTTAAAAATACGTCATTTATGTTATAGCAGTTGACTTTACATTTCAATTACTATATATTTACTGGTTCATTTTTTCTGTACCAACCAATACAGTTTTATATATATGTGGGGTAATTATTGAAATATCCCGATTATAATTAAATGAATTATAACGAATCAAACCCAAACAAGATTAATTATGTTCTTTTCATTGAAGATTGCTTTAATTAACAAAACATCCCGCACACTCCTGAGATGTTTTATCCTTATTGTTTTTATTGTAGGTATTCAAAGTATTACTGAACTCCAGGCTCAATCGTATTGCTCACCTTTTCAATCCCATGGTAGTGGATTCTATACTACCATACATAAAGTAGATCAGGTAGGTGACGATTTTACGATTACTCTCCGGGTCATGCATGATGGATGTTCAGATCCTGATTGTAAACCATTGAATCAATATTCAGTTTCGGCAAAGAAAAATACTTATTCCAATGTCTATTATGAAGAGATTGCAGGGGATGTTAGCCTGAATGGTATTAATCTGGGGCCAAAGATTGCTGGATGGAGTTATACAGGCTTTAGAATTTCCAGTATAAACGGCATAGGAGCCGGTGATGCAGGTGTATTTTATATCACCTACACATTAGAATATCTGCAGGACCAGGTTTGCATGGCCAAGGCTGGTAACTTGGAGCTTGAAGTGGAATTTTACGCATCTGATTTTCAATATGTATTAGATTGTCCTGTACAGCCATACTATTTACCCCCTGATGGAGGTAAGATCGATCCTAATTCCCGGATTGGAGCTGAATTAACTGCGCTGGCAAATTTTACCGGCAGCGGTGGAATTCCAGAGACGGATTACATATTCCAGATCGTGAATGGTACAGATGTTCTTATAGAGGCCTTCCCCGTGCCAGGATCTTACCAGGCATTACAAACTCTGCTTACCAATAATTATGGCATGACCAATGTAATTCCGGACCCGGATGAAGTGTATATTATTGGACAGTTTCCTATTTCCAATCTTTTTGCTTTAAACTATGTCACGGACCTGGATTATGCCCGTCCATTGTACCCGGTAAATACCAATATAGGAGATGCTAGCAGTGAGGGAGACATTTCTATGCGGTCAGATTTTGCCAGAGATATATTTAAAGTGACTGAAAACAACCTTGAAAGATCGATCAATGGT
>Ga0209692_10005391_pt1 | contig 11024 bp, 6 predicted proteins | sample tdDd472_FD_187129 | JGI IMG/M metagenome (GOLD analysis project Ga0209692, IMG submission 187129) | Marine sediment microbial communities from the Atlantic coast under amendment with organic carbon and nitrate - tdDd47.2 (SPAdes)... | ecosystem: Environmental > Aquatic > Marine > Coastal >...
CTCACGGTCGTTGATCAACGCGACGGAGTGAACCGTGCCGTGCTGGCCGAACATCTCGGTGATCTCATCCTCGGTCGCGCTGAAGGGCAGGTTGCCCACGTACAATTTCTTCACAGTCTTTTCTCCAGGTGCCGGCGTTCCGGCTTAACCAAGCGGTCAGAATCGCCGGCTTCTTCCGGCAAATCCCTCTCGCTTCAAAATAGTCCGGCAGTCCAAACGACTGTCGAACCTCATCCCCCGATGGTCGAGGGAATCTGTCGGGCGCACCGTCGGGGCTGTTAAGCAAAACCGAGCGGCGTGCACATTTTCCGAGAGTCTGAGAGGATTTTCGGGCCAAACGATGGCCGGGCTGTTAAGCAAATCCTCTGTTCGAGACTCTATCAGCGGACGGCGGCCAAAAACCGTGATCCGCAAACCGTTGCCGTCCAAGCGAGTATATCCGCGCTTCCTTGCGCTGGGCATTCTGCGTCTGGATTGGGCAGCGGGTGTTCGTTCTTTTGGTGTTTGGCTCCCCGAATGGGACGGAAATACGAAATCGGGGTCTCAGACCCAGAGGTGATAGGAGGGGCCCAACGGCCAATTGAGCCCCGGACTGAATAAACGGCAAGCACGAGGGGTATCTAGTGTGCATGGAAAGCGTGAACCGGAGTTGCGCAGCATTATCTAGAACGGTCTAATTCATGTTAGATGACTTGTGAGCCGGTAGAATGTGACAGGAGGAGTAGGAATGGAACTCATGAATGTTCTCGCGTTTTTGGCCGTTGTCTGCGCCTTGGTGGCGGGGGGCTTCCTGATTCGCATAGCCATCGAGTTGCGTGCTCGGGGCCTTGATGCTCATCCAGTGAAAGTGCGCTGGATGCTCTTCAGCTATCTGAACGAGTATCGGCGCGTGACAGCAGAAGAGACTGGTCGGGCGGGACCATTATACTCTGTCTGTTCGATTGCTGGAGCGTTGGCAGCGCTCTTCCTGATCGCGGCGATTCTCGTGGCGGTGTTGTAGGGGAGTTGGGGCGTTGGCAAGTCGGCCAACTAGCGTATGCAGCCGACGAGCTTGTCTGTCGCGGCGGCTGTAGGCGCGGCTTCGCCGCTGGCTGTGCCTGTGGTAAGTTCAATAAGCAAGTGCAACACTTTCCATACTAGCAGTCTCCGCGCTAAGATGCGTGGATTATGTCTAAACAATACAAACACTTGTCAAAAGAAGAGCGGGATCGCCTCGCTGTCCTCAAAGGGCAAGGTTGTTCGATCCGAGAGATCGCCACCCATCTCAATAGGTCTCCCTCGACAATTTCAAGGGAACTACGCCGAAATGCTGATCGTGGTTCATCGAACACATACTTGCCTCATCAAGCCCAGGCCAAGTCCGATCTGCGCTGGAAGCAGAGCCATCGCCGACCACGCCTGAAATCGTCTTTTCTGAGGAATTATGTTCGAAGAAACATCATGCGAGGATGGTCGCCTGAGCAGATTGCTGGTCGGCTCCGCCATGATGGCCACGCAGTTACCATTAGCCACGAGGCCATCTACCAGTGGATCTACCTTGAGGCCAGAGACTTGATCCCAAGACTAGCCAAATCCCATCGCAAACGCCTGCCCCGCCGGTATGGCAAACACTCCCGTTTCCGTATCCCCAATAGGGTTTTCATCACAGAACGTCCTGAACATATAAGGACGCGGGAGCAACCAGGGCACTGGGAGGTAGACACCGCATTCTCACCTCGGGGAACTGCCGCCCTAGCCGTTGTGGTGGAAAGAAAGACACGATATTTACGGATCAAAAACATCCCCAACAAAACTGCCGTAGCGTTCCGTGAGGCACTGGCACACGCACTCCACCGCTACCCAAGCCATATGCGAATGACGATTACCTATGACAACGGGCCGGAGAATACCTGCCACAGTTGGGTCGATCGTTCACTTGGTACAAAATCATACTTCTGCGCACCATATCGTAGCTGGGAGAAGGGGACGGTCGAGAACAGCATCGGCCTGATCCGACGCTACTTCCCAAAAGGAACAGACTTCAGTAAAGTGACGAAGAAACAAATAAAATCCATTGAGTGGCGATTGAACAATAGACCTCGGAAGTGCCTGAATTACCAAACACCTGCGGAGGCGTTCAAGATGGAGTGTTGCACTTAGCCGTTGAATGCGGCCTACCATATATTCCGTCCGCATTGAAAACTAACGACTTAGCCTACCACGTTGATATCTCCCATTATGCTCAAACAACTCCTGCTGCTGCTCCTGACTTCGCTCAGATCGCGCCGCTCGCGGGCCCTGGAGAACGTCACTCTCCGACACCAGTTGGACGTGCTTCAGAGAAACGCCAAACGACCGCTATTGAAGCCGCCGGACCGGGCCCTCTGGGCTTTGCTATCCCGCTTTCTCCCGGATTGGCAACGCCACCTGACCATCGTCCAGCCAGACACCGTCGTCCGCTGGCATCGAGCCGGATGGCGACTCTACTGGCGTTGGCGCAGCAGACCGGGCCAAGGTAGACCGAAGGTTCCAGTCGAAGTCCGTGCATTGATTCGCCGGATGTCCTTGGAGAACCGGCTTTGGGGTGCACCACGCATCCACGGTGAACTGCTGAAGCTGGGCTACGAGATCTGCGAGACCACGATCGCAAAGTACATGGAACGGCAACCGGGTCCACCGTCTCAGACGTGGCGAGCATTCATCCAGAACCATCTGACGGAGATCGCCGCCATCGACTTCTTCACTGTTCACACGGCGGCCTTCAAGACGATCTACGTCTTCTTGATTCTGTCACTGGATCGACGGCGAATCGTTCACTTCAACGTGACAGCGAACCCCACTGCCGAATGGACCCGTTTGCAGTTGATCCAGACGTTCCCATTTGACTCGGCACCCCGCACCTTGATCCGGGATCGTGATGGAATCTATGGGCAACAAGTCGTCGACACACTGAACGGCATGGGCATCAAACCGGTCATCATCTCGCGCCGTTCACCTTGGCAAAACGGCTACTGCGAACGGATCATCGGCACGATCAGGCGAGAGTGCCTTGACCACGTGATCGTGCTGAGCGAACGGCATCTGCGGCGAGTGCTGACCGAGTACCTGGCGTACTACCATGAGTCTCGGACGCATCTGGGGCTTGGGAAGGATGCGCCGGAATCACGTAGCGTCCAGGGGCCGGATGTCGGACATGTGGCCAGTGAGCCCGTGCTCGGCGGCCTGCATCACCGCTACTATCGCGAAGCGGCGTAGTAACTGCTGATCGGTTCGGGCTGGTGAGGGTGGATTAGTTTGTCTTGCAGAGGTGCCAGGCGGAAAATCGGCGGTGCCATAGCCCGGTCGAACGGTTCGATTAGATCCCAAACTCCATTAAACTCCTACTTCCGACCGACGGTAGAATTCTTACGGGGCCGTGTTTGACATGGATGGAGTTTTTGGTAGGCACAGGAGTTCTCAATACCAGGATTAGGGCCGGATGGAGTTTTCAGAAGGGACAACCGTATATAGACGACGAGCCGCTCGTCACACGGCACACCGATTATCTGAGCAACATGATCTTCTGCGACTCGACCGCATCCTGCGTCCACAGCCGCACCAGGTACGTCCCTGAGGATACCACCTGTCCAGCTGAATCCGTACCATCCCAGGCGACAACATGCATGCCCGCTTGATGGACTTCGTCAGCAAGTACCGTGATCCGCCTACCGGAAATATCGTACACGGCAACGGTGGCGTGCTGCCGCCTCGGCAATTCGTAGGCGATGGTCGTTTGCGGATTGAATGGATTGGGGTGCGCGCCGACCAGAGCGACGGCCCCGGGAACCTCAGCTTCGACATCCACGATATCCGGGTCGAAGAAACTCAGTAGCCTCTGCAACAGATCAGTGCGCGTGTTGGGCGGTTCTTCGTCCACCAACTCGGCCATTGCGTAGGAGAAGCAGACGGTCTTTTGATCTGCGGCCCCCTCGTACTGAACGCCGACAGTAGAATAACCGGTCAGGTTGAACGTAGGAATACCACCGAAACCGGGTACAAGTGTATCGATGCTCATCAGACCGACTTGATCCGTGGCGTGGAAAACAACGCCTTCAGCCAGGGAGCCTTCCTGGCCAACGAGTTCGTCTATGCCGTGGGTGCCCCCATTGTGAACGAGTTCGAGACCGAAAGCCTCGTGCAGGGCGGAATTCCCAGACTGGTTACTGCCCAGAGGATCGCCGCCTTCCAGATAGACCCGACTGTTTGATTCGAGATAGTCAAGTAGTACATCGCTGCGTGCGTCGGTCAACATGCCGCTCTTGCTTCCTCTATTTCCGAAGGAAAGAAAGACGGCGTCGAAGCCAGTCAAAGATCTCGGGAAACGGGCGGTGTGGAGGACCGGGTAGTCGACGGTGGCGAAACCACTCGTCTCCAGGTAGTTCCGGATGAATTCTCCACTGTAGTCACGTTCTCCGGGGTCTGCGTCCCAGATCAGGATTCCGTCGTTGCCCAGAACGCAATCGTGGAGAATGCGTGTGCTGGAAGTCGCTCCGTTTCCGATCACCAGTCGCACCGGGCTGTAGCCGGGCTCGGTAAAGGTCCATTGCGGGTTCTGATCGTACGAGTCGACGATATCGTCGTTACCGAAGTCCCATGCCCATGAAGTGATTGGAGCTGCCGCATCAGCATGGGAAAGATCAGTGAACTGGACCGTCACCGGCAGCGGACCGCCCGTGACGTCGGGCATGAAATCGGCGAGTAGATACTCGTCCGGTGGTATCAGCTCGAGGAACTCGACGATACGCATCACCAGGTTGCTCCGACAGCTCACTGGATCGACATCGATGAGATCGGAGAGCGAGTAAGAGAAGAGGAAGGTATACTGTCCGTAACTGCCGATGTTCTGGACCGCGACGTCACCAATGCCCGTCTCGTTGAAAGCGGCTGCAGCTCCTGAATCCAGCGTGAAATGGTTGATCCAATGACACCGTTCCTGTTCGCTATCGGTGAAGGTGATGCCATCGGCAAGCGACCCCTCCTGGCCGACGAGACCGTCTACGCACTGGTGAAGCTGAGTGACACTCTCAACGCCGAATAGCTCCTCCATGTAATTAGCATCTGGATGGTCGAAGTGGTGGTAGGCGTAGAGAAAGGATCCACCCTCGACGTACAAACTGCCGCCGCCTTCGAGGTAGTCAATGATAGCCGCCGTTTCCTCGTCGGTTGGATAGGTACCGCAGCACAGATAAGCACCCCAGTTTCCAAAGGACAGGAAAGCGGCGTCGAAGCCCTCCAGGGTTGGCGGAATCTCATCGGTGTAGAACACGGGCAGCCCTAGCTCCTGCAGCAAATCACGCAGGTAAGTGCCGCTGTAGTCCTTGCCGTCGGCTACACCCTCGTAGACCAGAATACCGGCTGGTGCGACAAGGAGCGTGAACTCCATCTCACTACCGAAGAGGACTTCAATATCCGCTGCGAGGTTCAGGGTCAGACGGGCGATGTGTGGTGAAGCATCGGCTGCGATCTCGATGCTGAACACATCGTCTAAGTCGAGGTAGTCGTCCGCAAGTACCGAGCCTGTGTATTCACCGGCGAGGATGATCACGTCAGGATCGTCACTCGTGAGGATCAAGCTGGCGTCATCGGAGCCGACGAAGTGTGCATAGTTGCGCAGGGTGAAGTCAATATCGATGATCTCGCCGGGCTCGAGAACGCCGTTGCCGCTGGCATCGGTGACGCGTTTCTCGACAAGGTCGACTCTCAGCTGTTGTGCAACGGAAACCTCGTCTTGCGTCATCGCTCGGTGGGCATTGATCCGGCCGCTGCCGAGCATGTTCTCGTAATCGGGATTCACATCGTCGATATTATCCGCGGTCCCGAGCACCTGGATCGTCATCTGTTCATTTGTCCATTCTGGATGATATGATTTGACCAGACCCAGCAACCCGGCAACCATGGGTGTGGCCATAGAACAGCCCTGGTTAACTTCGTAGCTACCTCCCATGATCGTACTGATAATGCCACCGTCGATAGGGAAATCACCACCGGGGGCGGAAACGTCTACCGTCATGCCGTAGTTGGAATAGTAGGCTTTCTCATCGGTCACAGCCAGAGCCGCCACCGAAATGACACCCGGATATGCCGCCGGGTATTTGATCTCGACATTGTTGTCGTAGTTGCCAGCTGCCGCTACCACGAGGCTGCCAAGTCCGATGGCATACTCGATTGCCAATCGGTCCGTTTCGGAGTACACGAAATAGCCCCAGCTGTTGGTTATGATATCTGCGCCATTTTCTGCAGCGTAGATTATTCCATCGTAGTGTAACAGTCCGTCATCAGCGTCCTGCTCCCAGTGTTTAGAGGTCATGAATTTAAGATTCCAGCTAACGCTGGCTATACCTTCGCTGTTATTGGTCACTCCTGCAGTAATTCCAGAGACATGCGTTCCGTGACCATAAACATCGGCAGGGTCATTGTCCTGGCTGTCGAATTCGTTGCGGAAATCCCAACCAATCAGATCGTCCACGTACCCATTGCTGTCATCATCTATCCCGTTGATGTCGCCGGGATCGAGAACCCAATGATCGAAGATCCACTCAAGGGTATGGCCATCGCCGTCGAAATCCTCTCCCAGATTATTCCAGACGTTGTCAGCCAGATCGGGATGATTGTAGTCGACACCGGTATCGACGACCGCGATGAGGATCGGTTCGGCACCGTCCTCTCCGTGGTGTTCGTCCCATGCTTCAGAGGCCCGGATCTGGGGCAGGTGCTGCAGCTGGTCGTACAGCGCGTCGTTTGGGATCTCGGCCAGATACGCGATCGGTATCGGCTCGGCGAACTCGATCTGCGGATCGGCATCGAACGCGGCGGCCACTGCATGCACGTCGAGATCGTCCAGGAATGTCAGCTTGTAGAGCGTCGAAAGATCAGGCAACCCGGAGTCCCGCGCGATCGGCCGATGGCGAAAACGCTTTTCGAGGTTGTTGATGCTGTACTGCACCACAAGTTCATCAAGCGAGCTGATGCCGAACGACACCGTGCCTTTCTGCTCCACGAAAGGACCAACGCCGTCAACAACCTTGATGGTGACCATCCCCTGGTGGAAACGTGGCCTGCCCTGATCGTCGAAGTCGGATTGGGCTGCAAATCCAGGGGCTGTCAACAGACACAAACACGCTACAACCAGCATCGTTGTTAGTAGCTTTTTGCGTATCATTTCAATCCCCCATTTCGATAATAGAATTTCTCTGGCTGTCGATTGCCAGATGCTAGCAGCGAGTTGCCAGTGGATTAACATGACTATCTCCCAATCCTTCCTTCAATAGCACCAACTGTCCGGGAAGGTCTGGTATGTCTACACTATCAACGTTGCGGAACGAGGCGGTCCACAGGTGACAGAGACGGATGCCGATGCAATACCTGTGTACGGGCATTTATCAGGATGCGAGTGTTGTCAGCGTGGAAGCAGAAGACGGGCGGGTGAATCGTCTGGTGACCTCACAGGCATCCCCAAGCCTGCGTCGAGACATTCGTCCCCAACGAAGTCATGCTTTGATCGTAACGCTACGTTTTTGAAAAGGATATTTCGCGAGGAGCCTCTAGCGAGTTTTCCATCTGCGCCGTGCCGTAACACATACGGCCTAATAGAAATGATCCGCACACAACATCCGACCGCGCAGAAAACCCCGCCACCAACCAGCAGCGGGGTCCCAATCATCAACCCGTGGGTTGGCCAAATCGACATACCTACGGTCACGCAGCTTGCGTGTCCAGGATGACCCGACCTTTCAATTGTTGATGCTAAAGGCCGAGTCTATACTCTCGGGACAACCGCCACCTTCCCCGTCCGCTCCCGGCAACATGTCGCCATGGGCAAGGTGCGCTGCCAGAGCCGAGAGACTGACATTGATGGAGACATACTCCCCATTCTTCTTCAGGTGGCACACGTTAACTTTCTGCGGTGGAATATCTCCGCCATGGCTCTGCCCCTGCAGAACCGAGCTTCCCACCAGAGTGGCGACCCCTGAATCGATATCTATGGTCATCACCGGTACGGCCAGCCCTCCATCTCCGCACTGGCTGAATCCCTTCATCGCGGTGGCCCAGAGAACATCCCTGTGATCAAAGGCTATACCCATGACTTCCATGTACTCCCAGTCCTCCTCGCACACCCCGGGTATCCAGTTCTCCTCCACACCGTAGATGTGGGTCACGAACGTCGACTCTCCGTTTTCGGTGTCGAGAGTATAAAGGTCGTTGCCGAAGGTCGCCCACAGTCGGCCCTCGGAATCGAAGTCGAGGTCCATCCATTCCGTGTGTCCGGTGTCGCCGATCAGGGTCTTTTCTCCTGTGAGCTTGTTGATCCTGTAGAGATTGCTGTCACCCCAGACGTAGATAGGCCCACCTTCGGGCGGTCCGACGGTGAATCCCGTGGCGTAGAGGTTACCGTAGGCGTCAAACTCCGGACCGGCGAAATTGATGTCGTGAACCGGGCCGATCGGCTCCACCTCGCCTGTTTCCAGGTCGATCTTGATGAGCTGTGAAAAACACATCTCCTCAACACCGTTGAACCAGTTGTGGAGCGAATACACCGTTCCATCAATATCGAAGGCCAAGCCGTACGGTGTGGCAAATCCGGGATACTCACCCTCCCAACCAGGAGGTGCCGGCGCGACATTCAGATTCGCAGCGTGGGTCCCTTCCCCATCGTGTTTGTCAAGCGTCATCACCGAGACCGGAAAATTTGGAGGTGGCCAATACAGCGTGTGGAACTTGGGTTGCTTGAATCCCCCGCCTGCTTTAATCGAGTTCTCGCCTTGATCTGCGACTTGGGTGCCATCCGGTTGAAGCATGTCACTCTGACTGCACCCAAACACCAGGATAGCAACCGTCATCAGGAAAACAATTGACAGGCTCTTTTTCATGATCGAATCCCCCCGTTGAAGTAGAAACAAGATCATCGTAGACGAACCTTGCGGGTAACATCTGGCTGCCCGAAAGCATGATCCATCCTGCTAATGCGCTTGCGGCCCTCTGCCCCCCTTTCATTAGATACCGCTTCCGCAAAACCCGGCGACCTCGTTTCAACACCTCAATTGGGCATTGCCCAAAATCCCAAGTACACCACCCCCATGAAGGACGACAGGTCTTCTAAATTGTCATCCGTGAATTTTTTTGAGCGAGGGGGTTATCCTACTCTTTATATGGGATTATGCCAAGGCGATTTCGTTTTGAGTCCCTGAATGTGGGCTCTGAACCTTAAGAGTGATGTTGTGCCTACCCCAAGTTCAACAAGCAAGTGCAACACTTCCGGCTGAACTGCTTCCGCGCTAGAATGCGTGGATTATGTCTAAACACTACAAGCACTTGTCCAAAGAAGAGCGGGATCGCCTGGCGATTCTCAAAGGCCAGGGCCTTTCGATCAGGGCCATCGCGGCCCAACTCGGTAGATCTCCCTCGACGATCTCAAGAGAGCTGCAGCGCAATGCTGTCCCTGGTGCACCGGACAGCTACTTGCCACACCGGGCCCAAGCCGATGCTGATCTCCGTTGGAAGCAAAGTCACCGCCGTCCCCGTCTCAAGTCCCCATTCCTGAGAGAGTATGTCCGAAGCGGCCTCAAGCGAGGCTGGTCGCCTGAGCAGATCGCCGGTCGACTTCGATACGAAGGTCACTCGGCCACTGTCAGCCATGAAGCGATCTACCAGTGGATTTATCTCGAGGCTCGGGAACTGATCCCCCGGCTGGCCAAAGCCCATCGCAAACGCCTGCCGCGCCGGTACCGCAAGAAGTCCCGATTCCGTATCCGAGGTAGGGTCTTCATCACAGATCGCCCTGAGCATGTCCACACTCGAGAGCAGCCCGGACACTGGGAGGTCGATACCGCCAACTCTCCCCGCGGGACGGCTGCACTCGCGGTCGTTGATCAGTGCGACGGAGTGAACCGTGCCATGTGCGCCGAACATCTCGGTGATCTCATCCTCGGTCGCGCTGAAGGGCAGGTTGCCCACGTACAATTTCTTCAAGGTCTTTTCTCCATGTGCCGGCGTTCCGGCTTAACCAAGCGGTCAGAATCGCCAGCTTCTTCCGGCAAATCCCTCTCGCTTCAGAATGGTTCGGCAATCCAAACGACTGTCGAACCTCATCCCCCGATGGTCGAGGGAATCTTGTGGGCCCACCGTCGGGGCTCAAAGTGAACCGAGCCACATGACACGCTCACCAAGAGTGCGGATGGAAGGATGGCGCGCAGGCGGTCCACAGATCGACCGTGAACTCGCTTGACTATGAGTGCCTTCTCACGGAAGGCACAGGACGGCTTGATCTGTAAATGAGTTGACCAATTACTCCTGTATGATATCCTACTAATTCAGTTGGCTTTCACTCGAACCCCAACTCGATTTCGGTCCCGATTAATGGAGGACTGGCCATGAAACAATTCCATCACATCAGTTCAATTTCCGCTTTCATCCTATTCTGTACGCTCACCTTGATATTTCCCGCCAATGCTGCGGCCTATTCCCAGTACTCGGAGAACGACGACGCAACCAACTGTCGAATGTGCCATGGCGATTTCCGCGCAGATAACTACATCTCCACCGTGGACGGCCAGGACTGGGGCGATCTTCACAATCTCCATCGCAACGTCATGCTCAGCGGGGACTGCAATGCTTGCCATTCATCTGGACCCAGATTCCCTGTAAGAATCAGTGAATCGGTCGGCGGGGCCGGACTGGATCCTATCTCATGCATGGGATGCCATGGCCGTGACGAGGATAACGTCGCCGGTAATCCTTCCTCACCCGACGGAAGGGGGGCAGGCCTGAGACAGCACCATGTCAACGCCGGCGTGACCATCTGCCAGAACTGCCATCAGGATGCGAACCCGGCGAACTATACTCCGGTCGGAGAGGAGATTTTGCCCCCGTACTATGCCGATCCCGGCACCGGCCATTTATCGATGCCTACGGGACCCTGCAATGACGACGGCAACGAAGATTTCGCTGGGGCACCGATCGGCCTGGACAACGACGGGGATCTACTCTATGACGCCGACGATCCTGACTGC
>Ga0209692_10005392_pt1 | contig 11023 bp, 5 predicted proteins | sample tdDd472_FD_187129 | JGI IMG/M metagenome (GOLD analysis project Ga0209692, IMG submission 187129) | Marine sediment microbial communities from the Atlantic coast under amendment with organic carbon and nitrate - tdDd47.2 (SPAdes)... | ecosystem: Environmental > Aquatic > Marine > Coastal >...
ATAGCCGAGGTTATTCGTGCCTCCAAGGCGGGCATCAAGAACCCGGAACAGCCCATTGGTGTTTTCCTGATCGCAGGTCCTTCCGGTGTTGGTAAAACCGAGACAGGACTTTCTTTGGCCGATTTGCTCTTCGGCAACGAGGAGTCTGTGGTGACGATCAACATGAGTGAATTTCAGGAGAAGCATACCGTCTCACGGCTCATCGGTTCGCCTCCGGGTTACGTAGGGTATGGTGAGGGCGGCATGCTTACGGAAGCGGTTCGCCGCAAGCCATACAGCGTGGTTCTGCTCGACGAAGTCGAAAAAGCGCACCTGGACGTCATGAATACTTTCTATCAAGTGTTCGACAAAGGCATTCTCACCGACGGTGAAGGCAAGGATATTAACTTCAGGAATACCATCATTATCCTGACCTCCAATCTGGCCACCGACGTTATCCAGGAGATGACCGGTGGTGAGGATGAAATGCCGCTTGATGCAGTGGTTTCTGCTATCAGGCCTATACTTTCTCAGCACTTCAAGCCCGCGCTTCTTGCACGTATGAACGTGGTGCCTTTCGTCAGTCTCGACCCCGATGCCATGAAGCTGATCACCCGGCTCAAGCTTAGCAAGCTGGAGAAGATGCTGCTGAACAACAACAAAATGAAGCTGACCTACGACGAGGCTGTCGTTGATCAAATCGCGGCCCGCTGCACCGAGGTGGAGACTGGCGCGCGCAATATTGAATATATCCTGAACGGGAACGTCCTGCCCCAGATGTCCAAGAAGATTCTGAGTCACATGACAGATGGCGGCATGCCGTCGGCAGTGACCCTTGGCGTTGGCGAAGACGGTTCGTTCACCATGGAATTTTCTCAAAACTAGAGAGTATAAGAAGGTATAGTAATGGCGGACAATACCAAGCCAAAATTTGCGTTCGAGTCCAAGGGATTGGACAAGAATACATTTGACGTCGTCAAGTTCAAGGGGACGGAAGGTCTCTCGACCATCTATTGGTTCGACATCACATTGATCTCCGAAAACAACAATGTAGACCTTGACGCTGTCCTGCAGAATCCGGCTGTTTTTACCATCAAACGAGATGACGGGGATGTCCCGTTCAACGGCATTGTCAGATCGTTCAGACAGTTGCAGCAGGTTGGGAAGAGGGCCTTCTATCGCGCCGAACTGGTTCCCAAATTGTGGTGGACGACGTTGACCCATCACAATCAGATATTTCTCAACAAGAATAATCAGGGATTCCTTGATGACGTGTTCAAGGACGGCGGCCTCAAACAGGGGCTCAATTTCGATTTCAAGCTCCAGGGTTCGTACCCAAGCTGGGAATACATCTGCCAGTACGATGAATCGCATTTCAACTTCATATCCCGTTGGCTGGAACGCGACGGCATCTATTACTATTTTGAGCAGACCGATCAGGGCGAGAAGATGATCATTACTGACACTCACATCTCGCATACGCCCATGCCGGAAGGAACGGCTCTGACCTATTCGCCGCCTTCCAACCTGGATCACACCAAGCGCGATGAAGTGATCAAGAACTTCATGATCAAGCAGCAGCCCCTGCCCAAAAAAGTGGTGCTCAAGGATTACAACTATCGCAAACCCAGTCTGGAGATGAAGGCCGAGGCCATTATTTCTCCCAAGGGAATGGGCGAGATATACCTTTACGGAGAACACTTCCAGACTCCTGCCGATGGCGACAAGCTTGCACAGATTAGAGCAGAGGAGTTCAAGTGTCGGGAAAAGGTCTTCCAGGGATTGTCCTCGGTTCCCTATGTTCGTACCGGGTACGTTTTTGAACTCAAGGATCACTACCGCAAAGACTTCAACCAACGCTACCTGACGACCCTGGTGAATCACGAAGGAAGCCAGGAGGGGTATCTGGTCTCCGGTCTGGGAGTGAGGTCTTTGAAGAATTCCGACAATCTCTACTACCGCAATACATTTTCCTGCATCCCTGCCGAGACCCAATTCAGGCCTGAACGCACGGCCCAGAAGCCCAAGTTCGTCGGCGCCATGAATGCCAAGATAGACGCGTCCGGCAGCGGGCAATATGCCGAGCTGGACGATCAGGGACGCTACAAGGTTATTCTGCCGCTCGACTTGTCAGGGCGTAGCGGCGGTAAAGCCACCACCTGGTTGCGTATGGCCCAGCCTTATGGCGGCTCGAACCACGGCATGCACTTCCCCCTGCACAAGGACACCGAAGTGCTGTTGACCTGCATCGATGGTGACCCGGATCGGCCAATAATCCAGTCAACGGTTCCCAACCCGGAAACGCCCAGCCTGGTGAACGATACCAACCAGACCCGGTGTCAGCTGACCTCTGGCGGCCAGAATCAGTTGTACATGGAAGATCAGGATGGCAGTCAGCGCATTCTCATGAAGTCGCCGACCAAGAATACCTTCTTCAGGATAGGCAGTCATAATGATCCGCCGCCCAGTGCAGGGTCCCCGGCTGCCGCCGATGACTCCAGCAGCGATAGTGATTCCGACGACGGCATCAACCTCTACACTGAGGGTGATATCTCAATCGCCGGTGTTAATTTCAGCGAGAATACCTACGGCAACAAGACGGAAATGACCTTCGGTGCCACCCAGGAACTCAAGGTCGGTAACTTCACGGAGACCGTCATCGGCGCCACACAGGAGTTCTCGTTGGCCGCGGTGCTTGAGGTCGATATTGCGGAAAAGATTGGTCTTAAGACTGCGGAAACCGATCTGGAAGCCGAGATGACCAAGCTGCAGGGTGAAGTGACTAAGATGACAGGTGCTCAATCCACCCTTGCAGGCGAAGTGACCAACCTCAAGGGCACGCAGACCGACCTCAAGGGAACTGTGACCAAGCTCGAAGGGGAGAACACAGCTCTTAAAGGCTCGGTGACCAAACTCGAGGGTGAAAATACTGCACTCAAGGGATCAGTGACCAAGCTTGAGGGTGAGAATACTTCCCTCGCTGGTGCTGTGACCAAGCTCGAGGGCGAAGCCACCGCCCTCAAGGGTGCGCAGACCGATCTCAAGGGCGCGGTGACCAAACTCGAAGGGGATAATACCACCCTTGCGGGCTCGGTGACCAAGCTCAATGGTTCGGTGACCAAGCTTGAAGCCGAGAACACCTGTATTATTGGTGCCGTGTCGCAGATCGTCGGCGTAAAAGTTGTCATTTAGCTTGAAGGAAGATTAGGCTTTGAAGATATTCAAGCAGAATGAACACTCCATATTCATCCGTCCCTTCGGGATTCGTGACAAGATGTACCTGGGTGTTGGCGTCATGGTCTATTTTGACCTGACAGATGGCAACGTTCTCCATACCGAACAGGATATGTGGAAGGCTGTGCCGGACCAACTGGGCTTGCAGGCTCTCGATCAGGATTTGCCCAAGGCTCGTGGCGAAGTGTTGGCCGCAGGTTCCTGTTTTGCTCCCAAGGGTGAAACCAGGCCAGCATCCAAGATCCGCATCCGTGTCGGTGAGGTGGACAAATCGCTTAATGTCTACGGGGATCGTTACTGGAAGGCCGGACTGATAACCGAGGCCGAACCTTTTTCCGAGATGCCCATCGATTGGGCTCATGCCTATGGAGGGGAAGGTTTCGACAAGAATCCTCTCGGCAAGGGCGCCAATCAGGTTCTCATGCCTGACGGCTCAATGGCCACGCCGTTGCCTAATGTCGAATTGCCCAGTCAGCAGATTGGTTCTCCCGGAGATTCTCCGACACCTGCCGGTTTCAACCAGTTGGACCCGATGTGGCCGCAACGTTTCAAAAAAAGCGGTACCTACGACGAAAAGTGGAAGAACGAGCGTTGGCCGTATTTCCCGGACGATATCAACTACGAATTCTTCAATGCCGCCCCTGAAGACCAGTTCCTCAAGGAGTTCTTCGAAGGTGGTGAGCCGCTGACCATTGAGAATATGAACCCGGATATGCCGCTTATTGAGTCATCCTTGCCCAATTTACGGGTGCGGACGTTCGTGACGGTTAATCCTGAATTCAAGATGCACACTTTTCCCACCGGCCCGTTGCCTTCGCAGCAGGTTCGGGAGACCGATGAATTTCGTGAAGTCGCCACCAAGCTGGAAACGGTCTGGCTGTTTCCGTCCATCCTGCGTGGTGTCTGCATTTATCGCGGAGTCACTGAAATCATGGATGAGGACACCATGGACGTGCCGAGATTGCTCGTTCGGCATGAAGACCCGTCCGACGATCCCAAGTCAATCGAGCATTACCGCGATCTCCAGACGCAGCTCTTGAATCGCGGAGTCGAAATTGACATGGCGCCGTTTGAAGAGGCTGCAGGTAAGGCCAAAGATGCCATGCTTACTGCCAAGAATATCGCCAAGACAGTGGACAACGTGAAGCAGAAAGCCCTTGGCAACACGCCAAAGATGCCTGCTCCTTCGCCTGAAGAAATGCTGGCAATGTCCAAGAAACAGTTGGCTGCCCACGGACAAACTCTCGATAAGCTGGAGGTCATGGCCAAAGGCATGCATGCCGAGCACGGTCATCAGGTGGAGATCCCCCTGGATGTTTTCGACAAGGTGCGCGGAAAAATGGCCCAGGCTGGCGAGAAGATCGAAAAGGCTACTACAAAGCTGTCGGCTGCCCAGAAAAAAGGCGAAGCCAAACGCGTGGCCGCAGTCAAGCAGGCAGGTGACAAGCTCAAGGCCATTGATCCCAAACTCCTGGAACAGGCAGGCATCAATATTGACGACGTCATCCCAGGCGAAGGTTTTCCTCTGGAACGCAAAGTTAACCCCTGGCATGACACAGGGTTTCCGGTCGTGGTCGAGGCCCGCAAGGGAGTTGACGATTCGAGCCAGGCGCGAAAGGCGATCAAGGAACTCGGTCTGAATCGCGGAACGGTCAAGAAATCATGGATGGGCTGGAACTCTGAATCCATCGAGGGAAATCCGGCTGACTGGGGACTGGATGAGGGCGAATCGTTCTCTATCCCTGCAGGTCTGGCGTTGCCTCGTTTCGATGGTCCTGTGTTGAATCGAATTTTGGTAATCCCGGAACCGGGCGACGATGCAAGCGCCGTGCTTGTTCCCGGCTCAGACGAGACGCCGCTGTTTTTACCAAGCACCACACTTATTGATCTGCCCACCATGCCTGCCGCAGCCGGTGCGCCGGTGGTGCGGGTGGCGGACGAGCTTCAGGCTCTTTACGTGGAGCAGGAAGCGGGCGACTGCGTGTCGGTGATTTGCCTGGGTGCTCCCGACGAGGCTCCCGGCGACGAAGCCGCCGAGGCCCTGGAAGAGGCCAAGCCATTCCTGGTGGTGCAGCCCAAGGGCTGGGAAAGTGATGCAAAACTCAAGGATGAATGGGACGCCTGGAAGGGCGCTTTCCCTGACGCCGAACCGTTGGAACTTGAGCATGGAGCAACCGTGTTTGAAGCCCGTAAAAAGGGCTCAGATATCCGTGGTTGGATTTTCGAGAAACTTCCGAAGAGCTACGCCGCTGAGCATTCAGTGGATATAGGGCTGCCCGAGGCGGGCAATCCGCCGGACAAGAATTTCATGAAGGACTTCAAACCGCCCATTCCCGATGATATTCCGGGTTTGGTCAAGGGAGTCTTCGCCGAGGTCAAGGGGGCAATGGAAGCCAAGTTCGCGCCACTTCAGGAAAAACAGGCCGCGATTCTCAAGCAGGTCAATGACCGTTTGGGCAGCCTGGACCTTAAGGGCGCGAAGGTCGATATTCCAAAGTTGACCATGGAGCCCAAGGGCGGTCCGAAAAAGACCCCAGCCGAGATTACTGACAAAGCCGTGTCTATCCTCAAGGGCAAACAGGCCGAGTTGAAGAAGGCGGGGCATCTGACTCCCGAAGTGGACCAGAATTTTGAAAAGAGTATTGGCAAGTTCAAGGAACTCGGGACCAAAAGTCAGGCCCTGAGCGATGAACTCAATGCACAGCTCAAGGTCAAGACCAAGGAACTTGAAGCGGGACTTGAGAAGGTCAATAACCAGGAGCCCCCGGACAAGGCCAAAGAGATCTTTGCCAAGTACGGTATAGATCCGGACAAGATCAAACCCCTGACCCGTGAGCAGGTTCAACGACTGCATGACCAAAGCCAAAGCCTGGCCGGGTATATTCTGACTGGCGTTGATCTCTCCGGTCTTAATCTGACCGGTGCGGATTTCACTGGCTGTCGCATGGAAAAGACCATCTTCAAGGATGCCATTCTGGACGAGGCCACGTTCATTCAGGCCCTTGGCAAGGAGGCGGATTTCTCAGGCGCTTCACTCAAGGGTGCAAACATGGAGCGTTCCGTGTTCCCCAAAGCCCTGTTCGAAAAAAGTGATCTCTCCGGGGCCCGACTCAAGCATGCAGCTTTCATGGAGGCTTCGTTTGCAAAGGCCAACCTGTCCGGCGCCAACCTGGACATGGCTGCCATTGATAAAATCGACGGCACAGACGCCAAGTTCACGGGCGCGAATATGTTCATGAGCCTGGTCGGGGGAGACGTCACCGGAGCCGATTTCCGCCAGGCTAACGTCAAGAAATGTTTATTCAATAATGCGGTGGTCGACAAGGCCGACTTTCGGGATGCGACGTTATCCCAATCGCTATTCAATGGTGTCACGGGTGAGAAAGTGACTTTTGCCGGGGCTGACCTGACTAATTTCAGGACTGGTAACAATACGGAATTGCAGGGCGCGGATTTTACAGGTGCGAATCTGGCCGACAGTGCTCTGCGAGAGTCGGACATGTCCGAAGCGAAATTCACGGGTGCGAATCTTGATCGCGCTCTTGTGGAAGATACGCAGCTCGTCAAGGCGGACTTTAACCGATCAGTGGCCCGCGGCACTCGATTCACCAAGGCCAATCTTGAAGGGGCGTCCATGCGCGGCATGAACATGCTGACCGGTTCCTTCAGAAAGGCTCGACTGGTTGATGCAGATCTGCGCGGTTCCAATTTTTATGCTGTGGATTTCTACAAGGCCGTTCTGGGCGATACCCGTTTTGATGGATCGAACCTGAAAATGAGTCAGTTGCATGATCGACTTGACCTACTGGATGAAGACGAATGAGCGACATGAATCGTACACAGATAATCGAGGCCATAACGGCTAATACGACCTTGCAGGGTCTGAACCTGTCGGGTGCGGACCTGTCGGGTGCAGACCTGACTGGCGGACGTTTTCACCAGTGTGACATGACGGGTGTTAATCTGTCCGGAGCCAATGTGATCAAGACCGGGTTCAAGGAATGCGACCTGTCAAAAGCTTGTTTTGACGGAACCGACCTGACCACCGTGGACCTTCGCGGCATGAAGATGGTTGGTGCATCTCTCAAAAACGCCAAGATGCATAAGACGTTGCTCAGTGATGTAGATCTTTCCGGCGCGGACCTGACCGGTGCTGACATATCATGGTCTCTGGTCATGAAGGCGAACCTGACCGGTGCGGACATGCGCAAGATGCGCATTTACAAATCATTCATGACAGGTGCAGTGCTGGATGATGTGAACTTCGCCGGAGCCGAAATCGAGCGGGTGTCTTTTGACAAAGCGAGTCTTCAAGGCACGAAGCTCAGGGGGGCGTCCCTGCTCAAAGCGATTCTGAGCAAAGCGGACCTTTCCGGGCAGGACCTGTCAGGCATGAAGTTCAATCAGGTTTTGTTTGAAAGTGCTGACCTCTCAGGTGCCGACCTGTCCGGCTCGGACTTGACCTATTCCAACTTCAGGATGGCCAATTTTGAAGGTGCGAATCTTACCGGTTGCACGGCGCGACACTGCATGATGCAAGGGGTCAATCTCAAAAATGCAAAGCTCATGAGATCGGACCTGACCAGTAGTGTTTTAATGGAGTCTGACGTTACGCTGGCAGATTTTTCCGAAGCAACTGCAGTACAGGCCTTGTTCAAAAATGCCGTCTGTCAGGCGACAAAGTTTACGGGCACTCAATTGCAGTATGCGGATTTTTCCCATGCGGATCTGACCCATACCGATTTTTCCCGGTCATCCATGTACATGGCTACGATTCATGGAGCTGTGCAAAAGGATACCAAGTGGGACGGAGCGAATTTGATGCTGTTGCGGCATACGGACAAGGGACTTGAAGAGGCCGAGAGCTGGACCCCGGCTTCATAAAAATATTTTAGGATAAGGAGGACTTATGGACAATTTGGCAAGAAAGCATGAACCGGTGAGGCCGGAGCTTGAGTATGGGCGCGTGATATCGTCTGATGACGCTGTCGTCGTTGCCGCATCCTTTGGAGAGATAACGGCCGAGCGGGCCATAGGCTGTCTCGTTCGCCCCGAGAAAGGCGATACCGTTCTTTTGTCAGTGGATGCGGACGGTGGAGCCTGGATTCTTTCCGTGCTTGCACGGGAGGCGAACACTCCCACTGCTCTGGAGCTTGAAGGCGATTCTGTCCTGCGCGTGAAGAACGGTGGTTTGACCGTCGCTCCTGACACGGAACTCAATTGCATCACAGGCAAGGCTATCCTGCACGCGGATGACGCCGAGATGACGGCTGGCCGAGTGACATTTGTATCGCGCCTGTTCTCAAGCCAGGTGGAGCGGGTCAGGAATGTGGCCGGAATTGTGGATGACGTCTGCCGCGAATATACTCGCCGGACCACCAACTATTTCCGTTTCACCAAGGAACATGAAGACTGTCAGGCCGAATCCCGCAGGCAGCTTGTTGACGAGACCATGACCGTGCAGTCCAAGAACACGGTCATTACGTCCGAGGAACACGTCAAAATTGACGGCGAACTGATCCATATGGGTTAGGAGAAGGTTTATGTTTGCACTGACAATGGGACCGGGCATGAACATGGCCTTTCCTGACGTCTGTAAGACGCCTTTGGGGCCTGTGATTACACCGTTGCCGTACCCGAACATCTCGATGACGCCCACGACGGCACCGGCGGCGTACCCCGTGTTGACGGAGTGTATGCCGACAGTGACACAGATTTCGTTTGGTCTGCTGAGTAATGGTGATCAGCCCGGTGTCATGCTTGGCGTTGTCTCGAATATGATTATGGGGCAAACTTGTTATACTCTTGGTAATACGACCATAATGGCCTTGGGTACACAGGTGCAGCGTCTTTCATCAGTCACGATGCAGAATTGCATGGCTGTTGTTCCCAACTGCACGGGCATGACCACTTGCCCCAGCCAGGTTACGGTCCTGACACTTGGCTAATGAGGATGATTTTGTGGTATAAGGCATATATCTCTGCCGTGTTGATCTGTATTCTAAGCCAGAGAGTTGATTGAGATATTTTTTAGCGAGAAATAAGAGGCGAAGTTTGTTCTAGGCTGCTGACAATACAGGAGTTTATAGATATGCCGAAGCAAGGAAATCCGAAATTTACATTTCGATCCATGGCAGAGGACAAGGACACCTTCCACGTCGTCAAGTTCAAGGGAACCGAGGGACTATCGACCATCTACAAGTTCGATATCACCTTGATCTCCAAGAAGGCGGACGTGAACCTCCGCGAAATTCTCAAAAAGCCTGCTCAGTTCATCATCAAGCGTGACGACGGGGATATTCCGTTTCATGGTATTTTAAGCGCCTTTGAGCAACAGCACCAGGCTGGCGGTATGGTCTTTTACCGCGCCAAGCTGGTCCCCAAGTTGTGGTGGACCACCCAGACTCATCATAATCAGATCTTCCTTGATAAGAATGCCCAAGGGTTCCTTGGTAACGTTCTCGACGACGGTGGGTTGAAGCAGGCGCTCAACTACGAATTCGAACTCCACGGTTCATATCCCTCAAGGGAATACATCTGCCAGTACGACGAGTCGCATTTCAACTTCGTGTCTCGCTGGATGGAACGCGACGGCATGTATTACTACTTTGAGCAGACCGATGAATGCGAGAAGATGGTCATCACCGATACCCTCATCGCACACTCGCCCATGCCCGAGGGGACTTCGCTGACATATTCGCCGCCAACGAATCTGGATCACGCTGAACGTGAGGAAGTAGTCAAGAATTTCATGCTCAAGCAGCAGCCTTTGCCCAAGAAGGTTGTGCTCAAGGACTACAACTATCGCAAACCGAGCATGGAGATGAAGGCCGAGGCCGTGGTCTCAAAAGATGGCTTGGGTGAGATATACATCTATGGTGAGCACTTCCAGACCCCTGGCGACGGCGAGAAGCTCGCCAAGATAAGGGCCGAAGAGTTCCTGTGTCGCGAACAGCTCTTCCACGGTGTTTCCTCTGTCCCGTATGTCCGCACCGGATATGTATTTCAACTCAAAGATCATTACCGCGATGATTTCAACCAGCGGTACCTGACCACGGAAGTAACTCACGAAGGGAGTCAGGAAGGGTACCTGACATCCGGCCTGGGTTTGAACCTGGAGAAAAACGGGGACCGGGTCTATTATCGTAATTCATTTTCCTGCATTCCGGCTACGACCCAGTTCCGGGCGCAACGTACGTCGGAGAAACCCAAGTTTGCCGGTTCCATGAACGCCAAGATCGATGCCGCCGGCTCCGGCCAGTACGCCGAACTGGACAGTCATGGACGTTACAAGGTCATCCTGCCGCTCGACGTCTCGGGTCGCAGCAGTGGCAAGGCAACCACCTGGTTGCGCATGGCCCAACCCTATGGCGGTCAGGATCACGGCATGCACTTTCCTCTGCACAAGAATACCGAGGTTCTGCTGACCTGCATCGACGGTGACCCGGACCGGCCCATCATTCAGGCGGCGGTCCCCAACCCGGAAATGCCAAGCCAGGTGACGGATGCGAACGAGACCCAGTGCAAAATCACCACCGGCGGTCAGAACAAAATTCACATGGAGGACGCCACAGGGGGCGAGCGCATTCTCATGCAGACTCCTAAATCCAATACCTGGGTGCGTATGGGAACGCCCAATGACCCGCCCGTTGGTGCTGATGACGGCAACGTCAATAAGGGCGGACTCGATGGTTACAAGCTCAATACCACCGGAGCGATGGAGGCATTTGTAGGAACTCAGAGTACTACTGTCCTGGGCAATTCGCTCAGCATGTACGGCGGGTTGGTGGAAACGATTATTGTGGGCAAC
>Ga0209692_10005395_pt1 | contig 11014 bp, 7 predicted proteins | sample tdDd472_FD_187129 | JGI IMG/M metagenome (GOLD analysis project Ga0209692, IMG submission 187129) | Marine sediment microbial communities from the Atlantic coast under amendment with organic carbon and nitrate - tdDd47.2 (SPAdes)... | ecosystem: Environmental > Aquatic > Marine > Coastal >...
CGATCTGCCCGACATCGTTCGCGCCCCAGCAGTAGAGGTCGCCCCCGTCGAGGACCGCGCACGCGTGGTCGACCCCGACCGAGAGCGCGACGGCGGCGCCCGGGAGCGACACCGGCTCCGCCACGGCGCGCTCGCCCCCGGTGGAGCCGTCGCCGAGCTGGCCGACGTCGTTGCGACCCCAGCAGAACACCCGACCGTCCACGCGCAGCGCGCAGGAGTGCTCGTCGCCGGCCCCGACGTCGGCGACCGCGGTCGGCGGCCCCGCGTCGCCGGGTCCCGCGTCGCCGGGTCCCGCGTCGCCGGGCCCCGCGTCGCCGGGCCCCGCGTCGAGATCGCCCGCGTCGAAGTCACCGCCGTCGAAGCCGCCCGCGTCGGTCCCATCGCCGCCGTCGCGCGGCGCCACCGTCGCCGTGCCGGACCGATCGAGAAAGCACCCCGAGCCCAGCAGGCACGCGATCACCACCAGAGTCGCCGTACGCCCCACGCCCCCATCATACGTCGTACGCTGCCGCCGATGGCTTTCGAACACCCGATCAGCGTGCGTTTCGCCGACACCGACATGCAAGGGCACGTGTTCTTCGCCAACTACCTGACCTTCTGCGACGAGGCGATGACGGCCTACCTGAGGCACCTCGGCGTGCCGTGGCAGACGCTCGTCGAGGGCGGCGCCGACATGTTCTACGTGAAGGCCACCTGCGAGTATCGGGGCTCGGCGACCTTCGAGGACGCGCTGCGGGTCGAGACCGCGATCACGCGCATCGGCGAGACGAGCTTCACGACGCGCTTCTCGGTGCGCGACCCCAGCGGCCAGGTGATCGCCGAGGCCGAGACCGTGTCGGTCTGCGTGGATCCGGAGACGCGGAGCAAGACGCGCGTCCCCGACCGTCTCCGCGATGCGGTGGCCGCTCACAGCGCCTGAATCAAGACCTCGCGGCGCCCGCCGGCCTTGCTGCTCGCCGGCCCCACCACGCCGTCCTTCTCCATCCGGTCGACGAGCTTCGCGGCCTTGTTGTACCCGACGCTGAGCTGGCGCTGGATGTGGCTGATCGAGCAGTACCCGGCCTGCGCGACGCACGCGACCGCGCGGTCGTAGGTCGAGTCGTCACCCTTCTTCTTGCCGCCCCCGACGTCGCCCGCGTCGGCGCGCGGCTCGAGGATCTTCTCGTCGTACACGGGCTTGCCCTGCTCGCGCAGGTGATCGCACAGGGCCTTGACCTCGTCCTCGGAGACGTAGGCGCTGTGCACGCGGTGCAGGTCGCCGCTCCCGGGCGGGATCATGAGCATGTCGCCCATCCCGAGCAGGTGCTCGGCGCCGTTGCGGCCGAGGATGGTCTTGGAGTCCTCACGCTGGCTGACCTTGAACGCGATCCGCGCCGGGAAGTTCGCCTTGATCATGCCGGTGATGACGTCGACGCTCGGCCGCTGCGTGGCGAGGATCACGTGGATGCCCGCCGCGCGCGCCTTCTGCGCCAGGCGCGCGATCGCCGCTTCCACGTCCTTGGCCGCGACCATCATCAGGTCGGCGAACTCGTCCACCACGACCACCACGTACGGCAGCCGCTCGGGGTCCGGCAGCGCCGCCTCGTCCTCGTCGTCGCCCGCCTTCGGCGTGCGCTTGTAGAGCTTCTCGACCGGCATCTCGCCGGCCACGACCTTGTCGACCCGCTTGTTGTAGGTCGTGATGTTGCGCGCCCCCGCGTCGGCGAAGAGCTGGTAGCGCCGCTCCATCTCGTCGACCGCCCAGCGCAGCGCGAGCGACGCCTTCTTCATGTCGGTGACGACCGGCAAGAGCATGTGGGGGATGCCGTCGAAGACCGCGAGCTCGACCACCTTCGGGTCGATCATGAGCAGGCGCACCTCCTCGGGCGTGCGCCGCGACAGCAGCGAGCAGAGCATCACGTTGAGCCCGACGCTCTTGCCGCTGCCGGTCGCGCCCGCGACGAGCAGGTGAGGCATGCGCGACAGATCGCCGTAGACCGGCTGGCCCGCGATGTCCTTGCCGAACGCGACGGGGAGGTTGGCCTTGAGCTTGGACCAGCGGTCGTCCTCGAGGACGTCGCGCAGGTAGACCGTCTGTCGATCCTCGTTGGGCAGCTCGAAGCCGACCCGCGCCTTGCCCGGGATCGGCGCGACGATCCGCACCTTGTGGGCCGCGAGCGCCATCGCGAGGTCGTCGGACAGGCCGGCGATCTTCGAGATCTTGGTGCCGCTCTCGGGCTCGAACTCGTACATCGTGACGACGGGGCCCGGGTGGATCTCGTCGACCCGGCCCTTGACCCGGTACGCCTCGAGCTTCTCGGTGAGCTGCTGCGCGTTCTCGCGGAGGGTGTCCGCGTCGATCTGGATCGACTGCGCCTCGGGCAGGTCGAGCAGGTCGGTCGGCGGCAGGGTGAAGCTGCCGCTGACCTCCGGCATCTTGATCCGGTTGGGGGACTTCGCCTCCTCGCGGGGCGCCACGATGGTCGGCCCGCCGGGCCCCTTCTTCGCGCGCGGGGCCGGCGCCTTCTTCTTCTTGGGCAGCGGCGGCGGCTCGGGCGCGTCGTCCTCGGTGTCCTCGAGCGCCTGCACGTCGCCCTCGCTCGGCGAGAACACGACGGGGTCGTCGTCGGGGGGCGGGGTCGCCTCGTCGAGGGTCGAGTCGCCCACGATCCGCGGCGCGTTCGCGCGCTCGGCCTCCTCGCGCTCGAGCCGCTCGAGGCGCTTGGCCTCACGCCACGCCTCGAACGCCTCCTTGGTCCAGGCGCGGGCCCGCTTGGCGCCGTCGACGCTCGCCGTGGCGACCTGCCGGACGGCCCCGATCACCGAGAACGAGGTCCGGAGCACGAACGTGATGAGCAGGATCGACGTGCCGACGACCACCGCGCCGGCGGTGCCGAGCAGCGATCGGAGGACCTCGCCGAGGACCTCGCCGAGCACGCCGCCGGGCAGATGGCCGCCGAAGACGGCCTGATCGGGCAGCGCGAGGTGGGTCATCGCACACCCCACGAGGACGATGACGAGGGTGCTCGCGACCCGCCCGACGCCGATCGGGGTGGTGCTCCGGGCGAACAGCCGGAAGGTGCCGAGCCCCAGCTCGAAGGGCACGAGCCAGGCGGCCACCCCGAAGGCCGTCGCGAGCACGCCGGCGAGCGCCGCGCCCACCGGCCCGATCCAGTTCTCCCCGCCGTCCGCGTCGTAAGACCACAGGGCCAACCCGACCAGCGCGGTGGCCGCGCCGCACAGGATGCCCAAGACTTCGTGCCGCCTCCCCAGCTCTTCGGGGGCGCCCTGTTCGTCCGCCGATGTAGTTGTAGGTGTGCCCAAGTGGACGTTCTCCCTACATCGGACCATGGCGCACCGTGGGCGTCGCGGTCAAGTTCTCCAAGTCATTGGTCTCTTGATTGAAAACCGGATTCCTCTACTATCGGGGGCCACTTCCGGCGCCCCCTCCCTCGACCGGTCCATAGAGAACGCATGCGAACCCGAATCGCCGCGCCCATCCTGACCGCGCTGATCTGCCTTTTGGCGTCCGGCTGCAAGGTGACGTCGGAGGACATCGACTACTGGATGGGTACCCAGAAGGGGCCCGGAAAGATCGTCGCGGTCCTCCTGGCCGACAAGTACGAAGACGAGCTGCGCAGCTACGCCGGCCTCGCGCTGGTCCGGATGGAGCCCCGCCCGCCGTCGAGAGGTCACGACCCGATCGACGGCGTCACCGAGCTGCAGGCGGCCGTCCGCCGCCTCGACGACGAGACCCGTGAGCGGCTCGTCGACTCGATGGCCCCCGAGCTCATCCGGATGATGCGGGGCGAGTCCACGCCCAACGCGACCGAGGGCGAGGGCATCCCGCCGCTGCAGATCCGCGCCAAGGACGCCGCCTTCCTCGTCCTCCCCTACGCGGGCGAGGCGAGGCGACAGGAGATGTCCGACGCGATCGTCGACTGGTTCGCCGTCGACTTCGACGCGCGCAACCTCTCGGGCAACTTCAGCGCCGAGCAGGTCATCCGGCAGCTGGGCGCCCCCGCGGCCGAGCGACTGGTCGGGGCGATGAACGCGCGGCTCCCGCAGCAGGCGCTGATCAAGGTCGCCGAGCTGATCGCCTCGCTGGGCGACCGCTCGACGAAGGCCGAGGCGGCGAGCCGCCTGGTCGAGATCGAGCGCGAGATGGAGTCGGAGGAGTACACCGACTACCTGCGCCAGCGCCTGCGCGACCAGCTCCGCGCGTCGCGCGGCGAGGACGCCGAGATCGACGAGCAGGCGGTCAACGCGGCGGCGGTGCTGAACCGCGAGAACTTCATCACGCTCGGCGCGCTGCCGGCCATGAAGCACCTCAACGACCAGGCGGTCATCCAGGATCGGCTGCTCGAGATGGCGCAGGTCACCGAGGTCGAGGGCCTCGCCGCGCAGAAGATCGAGGACCGCCGCGTCAAGGCCCTGCAGGCGATGGAGGGCGGCGTCCGCGCCGAGCAGGTCGACGCGCTCGTGCAGCTCGCGCTGAGCGACGAGAGCCCGACCGCGGTGCGCGACTACGCGTTCGACCGGATCGCCGACTCCCGGTCCACCGCGGCGATCCCGCAGCTGTGGCCCGCGTTCGCGGAGACCGGGGACTGGCGCGTCCGCTGGCGGATCGGCAGCCTGATCCTCACGCTCGGCGGCGCCGACGTCGTGCAGGACTTCTTCAACCGGCTCGACGACGAGAGCTACGCGCGCGAGGAGCTGCACGGCTACGGCGAGCGCCTCGCCGGCATGCGGCCGCCGCCGACGGAGTTCGTGCTCTCGCAGCTGACGAGCGAGCAGTGGCACGACCGGGCGGTCGCGCTGTACTTCCTCGAGCGACACGCCGAGAACGAGGCGGACGTCGCTCGGATCACCGCGCTGTCCGGTGACGAGGCAGAGACCAACGGTGAGCACTGGGAAGACCAGGACACCATCGGTGAGGTCGCCACGGCGGTGGCCGGCGCCGTGCGCCAGCGACTGGGGCAGGACGACGACAGCGAGGACGACGAGGACTCGGAGGGCTCGTCGTCCGGCGAGGGCGAATGAACCACGATCAGAACAAGAAGACGCTCCGCCAGTTCCAGTGTCGGGACTATCTCTGGGAGATCTTCGAACAGATGTCCGCCGAGCTGGAGTGCTCGGTCGATTACTTGATCAACGAGGCGATGCGTCAATACGCGCGCTCCCGGAACTACGGCGTCCGCACGCCCGGTCCGGGCGCGTCGTCGCGACCCGGCGGCCCGACCCCCGGCGCCATCCCGAGCCTCTCCGGCGGAGGGGGCCAGCCCCACATTCCGTCGGCCCCACCGCCGCCGCAGCCGCAGGGCTACGGCTACGGAGGCGGAGGAGGCGGCTACCCGCCGCCGCCGCAACCGCACGGGGGCTACGGCGGAGGAGGCGGCGGGTATCCACCGCCACCCCGGCCGTCGTCGTATCCACCGCCGCCGCCGACGCAGCGCCCGCCCGGCTACGGCCAGGCGCCGCCCCAGCAGGCGCAGCCGCAGCCCTACGGCCAGCCCGGGTTCGGGGGTCCGCCCCAGCCGAGCCACGGCGCACCTCCCCCGCTCCCCGGCCCCGGCCCCGGCGCCCCCCACGCTCCCAGCGGCCAGATGCTGCCGCTCTACGTGATCTTCAACGGGCAGAAGTTCCCGATCGCCAAGGACGAGTTCATCATCGGGCGCGGCACCAAGACCGCGGACCTGCCCATCAAGGACGGCAACATCTCCCGGCGTCACGCCGCGGTCATCTGGCAGAACGGCAGCTGGTACATCAAGGATCTCGGCTCCACGAACGGGGTCGAGTTCCAGGGCCGGAAGATCGACAGCAAGCGGGTCGAAGAGGGCGACGTCTACCAGCTCTGCGACTACGAAGTCCGCTTCACGTACCGCTGAGAGGGTCGGGCGGACGCCGTGCCGGTCGCGCGCCTCGAGAAGGGGATCGACCTCTTCTACGACGAGCGGGGAGAGGGCGAGCCCCTCGTCCTGATCATGGGGATCGGCTGTCAGCTGATCTACTGGCCCGAGGGCTTCGTCGACGCGCTCGTCGAGAAGGGCTTTCGGGTGATCCGGTTCGACCACCGGGACATCGGCCTGTCGAGCCGGCTCGAGCACCTCGGCGTGCCGCCGATGCTCCCCACGCTGATGGCCGGGCTGACCGGTCGCAGCGCGCCGGCGCCGTACTCGCTCGCCGACATGGCCGACGACGTCGCGGGCCTGCTCGAGTACCTCGGCATCGACTCCGCGCACGTGGCCGGCGCGTCGATGGGCGGGATGATCGCGCAGACCATGGCGTTCACGCAGCCGCACCGGCTGCGATCGCTCGTGTCCATCATGAGCCACACGGGGCGGTCGGGGCACCGGATGTCCGAGCCGCGCGCGCTGCGCGCGATCTTCGGCGCGCCGCCCCGCAGCCGAGAGGAGGCGATGGACAAGAGCGTCGAGGTCTGGAAGGTGATCGGCAGCCCCGGGTTCGCGTTCGACGAGGAGTCGGTGCGCCGCCGCGCCGGCGTCGCGTTCGACCGCGGCACGTACCCGAAGGGCTTCTTGCGCCACCTCGGCGCGATCGTGACGAGCGGCGACCGCACCGCCCGGCTGCGCTTCGTGCGCGCGCCGAGCCTCGTGATCCACGGGACCGCCGACCCGCTGATCCGCCCGCTCGGCGGCCGGCTCACCCACGAAGCGATCGAGGGCTCGCGCCTCGAGCTGTTCGACGGGATGGGCCACGACCTGCCCGAGGAGCTGTGGCCGCGCTTCGCGAAGATGATCGAGGAAAACGCGTCGCGAGCCGGGTAGCATCGCCTGCATGCGGGTGGTGATCTTCGTCGCCGCGCTCCTGATGGGGTGCGGCGGACGCACGGGCGGGGGCGCGTCGGAGCCGAGCGCGGGCGACACGGTCTTCGAGCGCTGCGACGGCGGCGAAGCGTCGGCCTGCGTCGACGCCGGCCGCGCCTACGAGACCGGCGACGGAGTCGCCGCGGACGACGCGCGCGCGGTCGCGCTGTACCAGCGGGCGTGCGAAGCGGGCGAGCCCCGCGGATGCACGGCGTGGGGCACGCGCTACTACGCCGGCCGCGGCGTGGAGCCGGATCTCGTGCGCGCCCGCGGCCTGTTCCAGCGCGGCTGCGACGGTGGCGATCCGTTCGGCTGCTACAACCTCGCGGTCCTCGCGCGAGGCGACGGCGCCGCGACGGACCTGACGCGCGCGCGGCGCTTGTTCGACCAGGCGTGCGACGGCGACGTGTTCGCCGCGTGCAACAACCTCGGCTTGCTGCTCGTGCGTGGCGAGGGCGGGGCCGAGGACGTCCCGCGCGCGATCTCCCTGTTCAGCCGCGGCTGCGAGGGAGGCGACGCGCGCTCGTGTCACAACCTCGGCGTGCAGCTCGAGCGGCAGGGGCCCGACCACGTCGCGCGCGCGGCCGAGCTGCTCGAGCGCGCCTGCGGCGAAGGAGTCGGCGCCAGCTGCGCGCGGCTCGGCGAGCTGTACGAGGAGGGCCGCGGCGTCGCGCAGGACGAGGCGCGCGCCCGCACGATCTACGAGGGCGCGTGCGACGCGGACCGCCCCGAGCCCTGCGTGAACCTCGGCGCCCTGCACGCCGAGGGCCGCGCGGGGATCACCCAGGACTACGCCCGCGCTCGCGCGTTGTACGAGCAGGCGTGCGAGGCTCAGGTCATGCGCGGCTGCGTCGCGCTCGGCTCGCTCTACTCCACCGCCCACGGCGTCACGCAGGACCACGCCAGAGCGTCGGAGCTGTTCGACCGCGCCTGCGAGCGCGGGGACGCGCGCGGGTGCTTCAACCTCGCGGCGTCGTACGCCAACGGCCTCGGCGTGGATCGCGATCGGGAGCGGGCTCGCGAGTTGTTCGAGCGCGCTTGCGAGCTCGGGGACGCGCACAGCTGCCGGGTGGTCAGCGGGGAGTAGGCCCGGCGGGATGGGGCGCGCCGGCGCTCAGTCTGATCGCTCGCTGGTTCGGGGCGGCTTGGCGGGATGGGGCGTGCCGACCGGTCGACGAGTCGCTGGCTGGTTCGAGGCGGCTCGGCGGGATGGGGCGTGCCGACCGGTCGACGAACCGCTGGCTGGTTCGGGGCGTTTCAGAGGGAGACGGGGAGAGAAGGGAGGGGCGCGAGGCGCGAAGGAGCGCCATCGGTCTTGGCCTTCGCGACCGGTTTGGACCGCAACGGGATGGACGACTGGGCGGTCAGGTCGGGATGACGCGGCGGATGCCGCCGTCGCGTAGAGCGGTGACGTTGAAGTTGACGAGGAGGCCCACGTCGATGCCGGTCAGTCGCAGGTACGTTCGCAGCTGAGCGCGGTGGACCGCCAGGAGCTGGTGAACCGCCTTCACCTCGACGACCACGCGCCCCCTGACGATGAAGTCGGCCTTGAAGGCGCGAGCGACGCGCAGGCCTTTGTACTCGAGTGGCAAACAGACCTGCCTCGAAAACGGCACCTCCCTCACAGACAGCTCGCGGGCGAGACACGCTTCGTAGGCCGATTCGAGCAAACCGGGTCCGAGCGCCTCGTGCACTTCGATGCACGCGCCGATGATCGCATCGGTTCTGGGATCCATACGAACCCATCGGCCGAACCGGGACCGAGTTTCTCCGTTCGCGTCCGCCGCGACGATCCAAACCGCCCGGTGCCCGACCATCGCGCCCGCACCCCACGCAGGTCGCAGTAGGCCGAGACCCGAGGTGCCCCCATCGCGCCTCGCCCCCTCCCCTCTCTCCTCGTCTCTCGGCTGAGCGCCTCCTACCCGCGGCGATGCTCCGAATCACCCGGGCGCCCCCATCGCGCCCATCTGAAGACGCTCCCGGGACGACGAGAGGGGAGGCCGCGCTACATCCGCACGCGGATCTCGGCCCCCTCCGCCTCGTCCGAAGCCCGCGCGAACGCCGCGAGCTCATCGTAGCGCTCGGCCGGGATGCGCATCCTCGGGATGCGGTAGCTCCGTCGCACCATCAGCGCGCCCTGGTCCTCGCTGGCGCCGATGGTCACCGACGCGCCGTCGAGCGCGGTCAACGTGACCTCCGGCGGGAGCGACGCGAACGTCGTGCCCTCGGGGCCCTCCACGCGGATGCGGATGTCCAGCGCGAGGCCGATCGGGATGATCTGCGTGGTCGTGCGCGACGCGAGCGGCGCGTACTGCGGGGCGAGCTGCGCCGAGAAGAGCGGCGGGAGGACCCAGCCGTCCCCGCTCTGTCGCGCGAGCGACGCGAGCTCGACGTCGTAGCGCATCACCAGCGGGACCGCGGGGTCCTCGCGGCCGGTGATCACGAGCCGCTCGAGCTGCCCGCCGGGCAGCAGGTTCGCGACGTACTGCGCCTCGAAGGCCTGCTCGAGGTTGCCCTCGGGGACCTCCTCGAGCTGCCCGCGCCAGCCCACCGCGCCGGCGCCCCGGTAGGTCTCGACCACCGAGACGCGCGCGCCGCCGTCGCGGCGCAGCTCCACGTCGACCTCGACGGTGCGCAGGTCTCGTTCCAGCGCGCGGTCGCCGATCGTCACGCGCTCCGCGTCCTCGTCGAGGACCAGCGCGTCCATGCCCGCGATGCTCGGCGGGAGGTAGCCGAACGGCGCGTGGCGCGCGCCGGCGTGCAGCCAGACCCAGCCGTCGCTGCCGCGCATGCGCAACACGAGGTGCTGGTACGTGTCGTCGTCGGCGAGCTCGCTGCGCGTCGAGTCGCTGGTGAAGCTGCGGGCGAGGACCAGGTCGGTCTCGAGGCCGGCCAGGTCGAGCAGGTAGCGCAGCACGCGCGTGCGGTTGCCGTTGCGCTCGGCCAGCATCGCCGGCGCGAGGCCGAACACGTCGTCGGAGTTCTCCACGTTCTCGAGCACCCAGCGGTAGATCCGCTCGGCGCGCTGCTCGGCCGTCGCGCCCGACGACTCGCCGACGATCGTGCGCACCAGCCGCTGCGCCGCCGGGTCGATCACGTCGCGGTCGGCGAGCACGTCGCGCAGGCTCTGTACGTACAGGTCCCACGTCGCGCCGCGACCCCAGTAGATCGACGGGAAGAACTCGCGCGCCGCGACGGCGCCCGGCTCCTGCACCAGCGGCCGGCTCTCGCGCACGGTCCATCGGTACACGCGCGTGCCGTCCTCGACGGAGGTCTCGGTCTCGGGGGCCGGGCCGCGCGGGTCGACGGTCAGCTCGACGTCGTCGGGCACCACCACGGTGAGCTGCGACACGTCGAACGGCGTCTCGTAGTTGCGGAAGTAGAACCGGTCGCCGATGAAGCCGTTCGGGTAGCCCGCCGGCGCGCTGCGCCCGCGCACGTACTCGAACTCGATGTAGTCGCCGGTCGAGAGGCTCGGGAACGAGATGGTGTCCTTGCCCGCGATCTCGTCGGGCTCGAGGCGCGTCCCGTCGGCCTTGACCGTCTGCAGGGTGAGCATGTGCGCGCCCTCGGGCACGTGGAACTCGCCCATCGCGTCCACCGCCTCCTGGCTCTGCAGGCGGTAGATGTTGTGGGTCAGCTCGAGCATCGAGCCGTCGTCGAAGACACGGTAGACCGTGTAGTCGAACACGAGGACCATCGGCTCCTCGTAGCTCCGGTCGCTCTGCTCGAGCGCCTCGATGACCTCGCGGCCGTCGCGCCGGTACGACTCGATCGGGTACTCGCCGCCGATCGCGCGCAGCGAGCGGCGCAGCTCGAGCATCGCCTCGGGCTCGCGCTCGATCGCCTCGCGCAGGCGCGTCCGCGCCGCCTGCGCGTCCCCGGACGCGACCTCGTAGTCCGCGCGCCGCAGGACGATCCCCGCCGCCAGCGGCAGGCGCTCGCGCAGCGCCGCGAGCCGCTGCGCGACCATCGCGTCGTCGCCGCGCGCGGTCGCCACCTCGAGCTGCGCGTTGAGCTCGCCGATCGAGCGCTCCTCGGGCTCGAGCGCCGCGAGCCGCGCGACCTCGGCCAGCGCCTCGTCCCACTGCCGGCGCCGTACGTGCAGCTGCAGCATCGCGTCCGAGCGCGCGTCGCACTCGACGAGCGCCTCCGCGTGCTCGCGCGCCTCGCCGGCGCGGTGCCGGCGGCGCGCGTGGTTGAGCGCG
>Ga0209692_10005396_pt1 | contig 11014 bp, 7 predicted proteins | sample tdDd472_FD_187129 | JGI IMG/M metagenome (GOLD analysis project Ga0209692, IMG submission 187129) | Marine sediment microbial communities from the Atlantic coast under amendment with organic carbon and nitrate - tdDd47.2 (SPAdes)... | ecosystem: Environmental > Aquatic > Marine > Coastal >...
GCAGCACGAAATTCTCTTTCTGCTCTAGGAATATCAGCAAATTTTTCCTCTATTCGTTTTAGAGGCAAAAAAGTAGCACAACTATAAATAATGAGCAGGAAAACAAGCGAAGTAAAACGATAGAGAAATTTTTTCATAACAACCCTTAATTAAGGAAATAAGATTAATCAAATTAACGAGTAAATATAAAAAAACTTTTTTAGAAAAGAATCAGAAAATTAAAGAAAATTATGTAATGTAATTTTTCGATTTTGATAATATCAGAAAAATCGAGTAATATTAAAACATTGTAATATTCGAATTATAATAAGGTGTTTAATGAGTGAAAAAAGATTAAAAGCAAAAATTCAGGAATTACAAAACGAACTATACCAAAAAGAAAAGATGTTGAAAACTCTTGAGGATGAACGACGTTATTATATGAAATATCAATTCATCTCAAACGCTGCTGAAGATTTTATGACCCTTATCAATCATAAATATGAATATGTAGCAGTAAATAACTCTTACTGTCGAGAACACAATAAGTTAAAATCAGAAATAGTTGGTAAAAAAGTATCTGAAATATGGGATAAAGATATTTACAATAATACACTAAAAGATATTTTAAGACGATGTTTCAAAGGTGAAATAATTCACTATCAGGACTGGTTTCAATTTGAAAATAATAAAGAAGGATATTATGATGTAGTATATTATCCTTATTATGATGAAAATGAAGAAATCACACATGTGGCAGTAGTTACCAGAGATATTACAAAACTGAAAACCATTGAACTGGAACTAAAAAAGAGTGAAAGCAAATACCGGAATCTGATTGAAGGTAGTTTTGATATGATCTTTCGCCTGGATAAAAATTGTATTTTCACATTTGTGTCCAGCGCTTCAAAAAGACTATTCAATATTCTCCCTGAGGAATTCTTTGGTAAAGATTTTTCTGATATTTTCATCGAAGAAGATTTGGATAAAGTGGAAAATGTTATTGATTTACTCAAGAGAGGGAATCATGTCGAAGCACAGCAACTCCGATTACACATTTCTGAACATGAGTTTAGATATATCGAGTTAAATGCCTCACCAATAGTTGAAGATGAAATCATTATGGGACACCAGGGAATTGTGCGAGACTTGACTCAACGATTGAAACTGGAAGAAAAACAGAAACACCTTGAATCAGAACTGATAAAGGAACATAGGCTTGCTTCAATTGGAATGCTAACCTCCGGCCTTGCTCACAATATTCGTAGCCCGCTAACAGCGATTATGGGTGCGGTACAACTTTTTAAGATGGGAAGTAATGATCTCGATAATATGGAAATCATTCAGGCTTCTGCTAGAAGGATTCAAAATATAACCGAGTCCATGATGATAAAACTTAGCAAAGAATCTGATGAAGAAAAACAAGAGATCAATATCAATGAAATCTTCATAAATGAGTTGGAAATGCTTCAAGCAAATCTTGAATTTAAATACAGCGTAAATACTGAAATAGACTATGGTGAACATATTCCAATGATTTTTGGTGTTTATAATAATTTTTCACAAGCATTTTCAAATATTATTCAAAACGCTATTGACGCAATGTTCAAAAGGGAAGTGAAAAAAATAAAAATCAAAACCAGGTATGAAAATGATATAATTACAGTAGAAATATCAGATACAGGTTGTGGAATCAAAGAGGAGAATATTGATAAAATTTTTGATCCCTTCTTTACTTCCAAACCAAAAATCAATGAAGATAAAAGTAAGGAACCTACAGGAACTGGTCTTGGACTTTATAGTTGCTATAATATGCTGAAACCTTACAATACAAAAATTGATGTAAAAAGCGAGGTTGATGTAGGAACTACTTTTATTATCTCTATTCCAGTAGAAATAAATCAGTAAATTAATTTAAAATCATTATAAAAGCCTCTTTTTGGAGGCTTTTTTTTTATTTTCACTTAAACAATTACAATCGGTAATACTTCCTAAATCTTTATTAATTTTATCAAATTTTTATTAAAAATATGTTTTTCTGGCAAAGGGTTTGCTAATAGTATGCGATAAAAAATGAGAAAAATTAATAAAATTTAATAAAACTCGAGAGAAAACAAGATGAAATCACAAAATATGAAAAAGAATATTATTTTTATGGTAACGGCAATATTGTTCCTGCTAGCTGCAGCATGTGATCAGGCTATTTTGAATGAAGAACCACTGTTAGAACTTATTTTTGATGCGGATACTGTTTTGCCGAATTCTGTTAATATTTTAAAAGCTGTGGTTTCAGATCCTGATACAGATAAGGTTGTTGTAACCTGGACTGTGACTAGCGGCTCTTTGAATCGAAATACCGGACTTGAAGTAAAATGGACTGCTCCTGATGCATACACAGATGTTTTTATTACTGCTACTGCAACAGATGAAAATAAGGGTGAAACAGTAGAAGAAAAAATTGTATACGTTCGAAACATTAAACCTTTTATAAATAGTTTTACATCAAGTGAAGATATTATATTAATTGGTAATAGCGTTTTATTGAACTGTATTGCTCAAGATGAAGAACGATCTGATTTGAGATATTCTTTTTTCTCACAAAATGGGAAAGGTGAATTTGTTGAAGAAGATGGTCTTGATAATACAATGACCTGGTATGCCCCTGAGGATCAGGAAGATGCCGGTACTTACAATTTGATTGTGAAAGTAAGTGATACTGAAGGTGAAACCGATAGTGATACTCTTGATATTCTGGTATACTCGGATTACTCATCTGTCTGGGTTGTTGATAGTGAAAAAATGTCCTTGGAAAAATATGGCAGAAACGGCGATAAAATTTTAACAGCCGAGCAGGAATTATTAAAACCTGTATCAATTACGAACAATACCAATGAATTTTACGGTTGTTGGGTTGCAGACTATGAAGCCCAGAATATTTACCAGATCAGTGCAAAAGGAAAAACAATTTCTACAATCGCTGATATCGGACGAATCATCGATATTGAAGTTCACAAAGAATCCAATAAACTTGTCTGTTTAAATGTAGACAGTAATTCTATATCAATCGTCAACACTTTTAACAACGAAGTTGTTGCAACTGTTAGAGGATTCACAGAACCAAAATCTTTAACTGTGAATCAAATCAATGGTGATGTATGGGTTTGTGAACCTAATTATGGTAAAGTGACAAAATTCAATATAAATACTCCACCAGACTCTGCTTATGCTGGTGAAGTCATCAAAGCCAATTTAAATAGTCCAATGGAAGTAAAAATTGGATACAGCACTCCTACAATTATATATATAGTAGATAAAAATGATCATGAGATTGAGAGAATTGATTTCACTACTGGAAATAGAATGACCTCGGTTACTGGTTTTTTTCTACCTCGTACAATCGATGTTAGTTCACAACAAACCATTTGGGTGATTGATCACAATGGTATCTATTATTTCCCTGAAGATAATCCTAATGATATACAACCTTCATTTATGATGGCACCAACGGAGTTTTTTGATCCACATGTGATTGATATTGATGATGACGGAAATGTTTGGATTGGAGATAACGGTAGTAAAAAACTGATCCGAATCAATCCAGTAGGGCAGGAGATTGCTATTTCCGGTTTTCAATTCATTGCTGATATAATTGTAAATAAATGAAAAAAATTCATAATAAGGAATATATTTCCATTAAAAAGTATAAAAAATGATAAAATTTAATAAAAGAGTATAAAATATGATTAATATTATAAAAATTTATAAGGTTGAAAATCAGAAAGTTACAAGAAATATTGAGATGAAATGCCAAAAAGTGGCACTTCCATTGACATTAATAAAATTGAAATAAATAAAAATGAGTTGAATATGATAACAGGACTAAAAAAATCAGTAAACAGTGTAAATAATCTTTTCTTCATGAAATCCGGTAAAAAGGATGGTAATGATGAATCTCAATTGTTTAGCAATCTGTTTGGAATGATGAACCAGGTTTCAACAGAAGACAATCAATTTAAACTTGCAAATGAAATCAAATCTAATGTGTTTGACGAAAATCTACCTGTTGAGGGACAGCAGGCAAATTCCAAATCAAATAAATCAGACAATAATGTTCAGCAAACATTGTTTAACTATCCTGTAGTTGATGAGAATACAAATGAAACTGCTGGTCAATCTGCTGAACTGATGGCTGAGTTTTTACCAGTAAATACTGAATCTCAAAATATCAATGAATCAGATAAGACAAGTGAAATAAGTGAAGAAGTTTTGATCAGTGATATTTCTGTAAAAAATGGAAAGTTTGTAAAAGCACCGGAATTTGTCCAGAAAATGCAAAGTAGTACAAAAGAGCAAACTGAAGCACAACTTGAAACCATACAAACAAAACAAAAAAATAATAGAGAAACTGTTCAGGTATCTGATAATAGTAATCAGGAAGTTATCTCACAATTTGGTACTTCAAATGTTAAGCAAGGATTGAGTACTCAGACTTTGGAAAATATTGGTTTTGAAATTACCAATGAAAGTTTTCAGGAAAACCTCTCTCCGGAACAATTAAAAGCTCTGAATCTAATGCAGGGACAAAAAGGATTTTCCTTTAATCAACTTCAAAAAAGTATTTCAAGTGAAAGTAATGTACAGGAAAAAGTATCACAAGAAAATACTGTTCCTGTAGAACAAGTTGAAATTGACCAAACTGCAAAAAAGGCTAAAACTCTTGAATTACCTTTTCAATTCAAACCGGAAAATGAAACAAAATATGAGTCGCAAAATTTTGCTCCCGCATTCAATTTGAGATCTAATAAAATTGTTTCTGCGAAAATGCCTGAAATGCAATCTTTTGAGAATGTCGAAAGCAATAATCAAGAATTTGTATCTCAGAATGTTCCAAGTGATAACAATCAACAAAATAAATTATTCCAAAATCAGATGGTAAATATTGAAAATAGGAATGATTTTGTTCAGCCAAAACAATTTGTAGAAAATGTCCAAAATGCTGAGAATAGTTCTCAGGTTCGAAATCAATCTGTTGAACAAAAAATTGATAAGGAAATTGATAATGCATTTTCACAACTCAAACAGGCTGCAGCAAATGCTAATGTTTTTTCAGATAAAAAATTGGAAAATATATCTGCTATACAATTCAATGAAAAAGTAGTAATTCAGAATAAATTTTCTGAAACAGAAGAAGTTAAGATCGAATTGCCTGATAATGTTGTTGTTGAAAAAGGATTTGCAAAAGAAAGTACAAATTTTATCTCTGAGACATCCAATGAGAATCCAGTTGTAAAAGATTCAAATCCGGAAATAAGAAATTCATTTGATCATCAAGTGAAGACAAATGTTCCTTTTTCCAAAGAAGTAGTTGATCCTGCTATCCTGAAAACTGCAAAAGCAATTAATCCTGAAATAGGGAATAGTGTAAATAATCAGGAAGCAGTAAAAAATGCTAAAACTCTTGACCAACAAGAAATGCAACCGGTTGAAGGAAATTTGAAAGAAGAAGTAGTTAAGGAATTCAAAAGTGATATTGAAATTCCCATTACTCAAAAAGAACTTTCACAAACAAAAACAAATGAAGTAGAATATAAATCTCAATTTGTTGAAAATATTAAAATTAATAATAAGTCAATTAATGATAAAGTGGTTATTGAAGAACAACCGGAAAAATTTTCCACAAAAAATGAATTCTCAGAAGATGTAACTGGAAAGCAAGTGGAAAGCAATCAAGAATCTACAGTATTCAATCCGAAAAATGTACAACCAAGTGAAAATAAAGAATCTTTTAATAATTCTTTTCAATCAAACTTCAAACTTGATGAAACACAAAATAATTCAACAGAAAATCTACAAAAAGTCACTCAGACATTTAGTGAAGTTGAAATTAATCAAAAATCTAATATAGATACAAAACCTATTGAAAATACTCCAATATCTAATTCTCAACAAAAACCTGAAATTATTAGAGAGAATGTGGTTATTGATGAAAAATCAGTAGAACAGTTCTCTGAGAAAAAGAATTTTGAACAAATTGATATGGAATTTTCAGAGAAATATCAAAAAACATCTCAAGAAAATGAAATTGTTAATGTTTCTGAAAATCAAAAAGGGTCACAGGTTAAAGAAGTAGATTTAAACAGTAATAACCAAATGGTGTCTCCTGCAAAAGAATCAGAAATTTCTAAAGAAACACAGGAAGCAGTTTCTGGAAAAATTTCTGAACAAAAAGAGATGAAAGAGAATCCTGTACTTCAAAACGAAACAAAATTCATTGATAAAAAAATTGGTCTGCAACCACAAAAAAATGCTCAGGATGAAAAAGTCAAAATTGATACAGAAACTATAGAAACACAAAAAAATAATTTAGTAGAAAAAGAAGCAATCACTGGTGAAACAAGAATTAGAAGACCGGAAGTTGTAAATGTTCATTTTAATGAATTGCAGACAAAACCTGTTGATAATTCTAAAAAAATTAATACAGAGAATGTTGAAGAAATCAAAGCAACATCTAAAGAAGAAACACAAAATTATAGTCAATCAGATTATTCTGATAATCAATATGACCAAAAAGATGAACAGATTTATAATCGATACACTCAGGAAAAACCTAAAACTGGAAAAGAATCCTTTGAGGCCAAATTAAAAGCCAAAGAAATCAATAGTGATGATAAAATAAATTCACTTGCAGAAAATCAATTAACTCAAAAAATAGTAGCGCCAATCCAGCAAAACCGACCAGTAGGCTATACAGATATGCGGGATTTGATTTATCGTATTGAACGAATGATCTCAAATGCATCGATAAATCGCCTCAGCAATTCCAGTTTGACCATTGATGGAAAAGAATACGGAAAAATCGAAATCCATGTAAAACGTGATAATAAAGAAGAACAAGGTGTGATCCTGGTGGAAAATGAAGCAGTAAAAGAGCAATTACAAAAAGTTCTACCAGATATCCATGAAAACCTTCAACAAAAAGGATCTGCAATATCAGCAATCAATGTTGAAGTAAATGATCAAAAAGATGATTCAGAAAGTGGATTTAATAATCAACAATCAAGAAAAAAACAGGATATGCAAAAAGGAGATTATTCTGTAAATCTTGAATCTAAAACTCGTAAAACAAGACACTATGGTTACAATACCATGGAAATATTAGCATAAAGGAGTAAAAAATGTCAGAAATTAGCTCCATAGTCAATAACGGTTACATTGGTCAGGATCAAGAGATTACCAAAAGTAACGGGCAAATGGGACAGGATGAATTTCTTCATCTGCTTACTGTACAATTACAAAATCAGGATCCCATGAGTCCAATGGATAGCCAGGACTTTTCATCCCAGATTGCACAATTTAGCCAGGTTGAACAATTGGAACAGATGTCAAGTAGTTTGACACGTAGTAATGAGATTGACCTCATGCTTACCCAGGCCATTACCAATACAATGTCAACAACATTAGTTGGGAAACGGGCAAAAGTTGCTGGTGATCAGGTAATGATCACAAAAAATGGTGAGGCAGAAGTCTCATTCAAACTTGCCAGTGCAGCCAGCAATGTAAAAATTACTGTTCGTGATGAAAAAGGTATAGTTGTCAGAACTATCGAAAAAAATGGAATGGTTGATGGAAATCATACTGTTGAGTGGGATGGGAAAGACAAAGATGGTAACAAACTGTCTCCAGATAAGAAATATACTTTTGACGTAGATGCAACAGGAACAGATGGAAATCCTGTCGATGCAAGTTTGTATATGGTTGGTATTATCCAGGGAGTAGAATACGCAGATAATTCAACTCTATTGGTTCTCAATACCGGACAGAAGACACCATTCTCATCAGTAATGGAAATAATGGCACCAGAGGATTTTAACTAATAGGTAATGACATGAAAGTAAGTCAACTACAAATTCAACGTAATTATCAAAATGTCAAACATGTTGGCAAACAGGTTAGTCCTCAAAAAAGTTCTTTCAAAATTGAAAAAAACCCGAATTTGCCAAGTTTCAATGATGTACTTACAACCACTATTAAACCTGAGAGAGAAATCCAATTCTCGGCTCATGCTATGAAGAGAATAGATGCAAGAAACATCAATGTAGATATGGAACGATTAGAAACAGGATTAGAAGTTGTCCGTAAAAAAGGTTCACGTAATTCCTTATTATTAATGGACAATGATGCATTTTTAGTGAATGTAAAAAATAAAACAGTAATCACTGCTGTAGATCAGCAGTCTATGAAAAACAATGTTTTTACGAACATTGACAGCGTAGCGATAGTATAGCGAATAACAATAAAAGGGCTGGCCCTCGTAGAGGATGCCCTCCATCCGCCGACTGATTGAAGCGGATTTTAACACAAGGAGGTAAAGATGGCTTTATCATTTCAGATCCCAGTATCAGCATTATCACAACACCAAAGCAGAATAGAAGTGTTGAGTAAAAATATTTCCAATCTAAATACCTTTGGATATAAAGGTAGCAGATTGACTTTCATGGAAACTCTAGGTAGTGTTTCCGGTGTAAAACAATTTCAGTTTGAACAAGGTAATATCACATCAACAGGTCGTACAACAGATTTGGCGATTGATGGCGATAGTTTCTTTATTTTGAAAAATAATTATAATGAAAATGTTTATTCAAGATTAGGTGCTTTTGATATCAACGAAAGTGGCAAATTAGTAAATAGCGATGGATATGTTGTCCAGGGTTGGATGAGAGATATTTCCATTGCAAATCCAACTTTTTCAAAAAATCTTGGTAATCTTTCGATTGATTCAAACCTCAAAAAACCAGGAATTGCAACAAGCAATGTTTTCTTGACAGGAAATTTAAATTCAGGAATTGAATCAGTCAAAGAAGTATGGGAATCAGCAACAGGATTTGATGCAAATGACAATTCAATTGAAAGTACCGGAGTGACATTCCCAGTCACTGTAGCAACAGGAACAAATGATGAATTTTCAGTAAGTTTCAATGGTGGTGTAGCTGAAACAGTTACAATATCAGCTGGAAATTACAATAGCCTAGATAGTATCGTTGCAGAAATGAACGCACAATTCAGTACAAATGCAAACCTTTATGGAAAAATCACATCTTATAATGCAGGTGGCGTACTTCAGATTAGAAATACTGCTGGAAATGATGGTGATACAATGGAATTAACAGCCGGTACAAATGATATTTTGGCAAGTCTGAGTATTACTCCTGATACATCAACATATAGAGAAGCGAATACTTCAACAGAAATTAACTCTTTACTTCAAGTATCAAAAGCAATGGTAGATGGTGATGAAATTATTATCAGTGGAAAGGATTCCGAAGGTAATGATGTTTCAACTACTTTTACATATGGAGCAGCTAATGACGGAACAACTGTAAATGATTTGCTCTCCGTCATTAATTCTTCTTACGGAAGTTCAGAAGTAACTTTTGATGGAGGAAAATTTGTGATGACAGACCTCACTTCAGGAGAAAGTGAATCATCAATCAGTTTGGTTACATCTAGCGCAAGTACTGGAAATATACTGATTCCAAGTTTTACAAATTCTGCTGAAGGTTATACAGCAAGAGTAACAACTTCACTGATTGCTTATGATAGTTTGGGAAACAGTCACAATGTAACAATCGATTTTATTAAACCTGAAAATAGTGTAGAGAATTATGGTAAATGGAATTGGGAAGCAGCAGTTGGTGGTGATGAAAGTATCATCAATGGTGGTTCTGGATCAGTAGAATTTGATGCAAATGGTGATTTGGTTGCCTTTATGTATGATGGTGGTGTGGATTCTTTATCTATTGATCCCCAAAATGGAAGTTCCCCAATTGCAATGAAACTTCAGGTTGCAGCACAAGGTGAATTCTCCGGTCTAACACAATACAATACAGTATCCAGTGTAGAAGTAAGAGATCAGGATGGAGCAGCAGCCGGAAAAATTAATGGTATAAAAGTTGAAACTGATGGGAGCGTTGTTGCTTCTTTTACAAATGGACAAGACGATGTGATTGCAATGTTAGCAATGGCTAAGTTTGCTAATCCCAATGGATTAGATAATATCGGTGCTGGAAATTTTCTGGAAAGTGCAGATAGTGGCGTAGCGAAATTGGGACAAGCCAATGCACAAAATTCTGAAATAATTTCCGAATCACTGGAAAGTTCTACCATGGATTTGGCAGATCAGTTCGCAAGGCTGATTGAGGCACAAAATGCCTACCAGGCTTCGGCAAGAGTTGTTACCACGATTCAGGAAATCGCGGATCAGGCAGTTGCATTGAAAAGATAGCATTTAACTAGTTGATAAGTGAGTATAATTTCCGCCCGGACATGAATTTCGGGCGGAATAAAAATTAGAAGAGTAATATGGATATTGCTACAATTCTCGGTATAGTTTCAGGTTTAACATTAGTAGCCATGGCAATTTTGGGCAATGGTGAAATTACGACGTTTATACATATCCCTTCAATGATGATTGTTATGGGTGGTACAGCTGCAGCGATTTTTGTCAATTTCGCCATGAAAGAAGTTTTTGGTGTGATGACAGTTGTAAAAAAAGTTTTCACCGATGATGGGCATAATGGAATTGATACCATTGAAATTTTTGAGGAATTAGCAAAACGTTCTAGACGTGAAGGAATCCTGGCAATTGATAAGTACCTTTCAAAAGTGGAAGATGACTATATGAAAGCTGGGTTGGAAATGGCAGTAGATGGAACAGAACCTGAAACAATCCGTGAAGTGATGGAATCAGAACTTACCTATCTTGTAGAAAGACATAAAAAAGGACAACAGATTTTTAGTTCTCTTGGAATGTTTGCTCCTGCATTTGGTATGATTGGTACTCTAATTGGCCTTATTAATATGTTAAAAGGGCTGGAGGATCCTTCAGCACTAGGTGAAGGAATGTCTGTTGCCCTTATCACTACTTTTTATGGATCATTTTTGGCCAATATGTTATTTCTACCTATTGCAGGTAAACTAAAAATTCGCTCTGACCAGGAAGTTATCCATAAAGAAATGGTAATTGAAGGAGTTTTGG
>Ga0209692_10005397_pt1 | contig 11012 bp, 5 predicted proteins | sample tdDd472_FD_187129 | JGI IMG/M metagenome (GOLD analysis project Ga0209692, IMG submission 187129) | Marine sediment microbial communities from the Atlantic coast under amendment with organic carbon and nitrate - tdDd47.2 (SPAdes)... | ecosystem: Environmental > Aquatic > Marine > Coastal >...
TTTTGGGAAATTCGATGGTGGCGATGGTATTTACAAAACAAAGACAAAAGTGCGTATTTGGAGGCCAAAGCCAAGTATTGGCATCGCATCTTGGACCATTGTGATATCAGTTTTTTGGGTACCGAAACCATGCTGGATGCGGGGTGTGGACCTGCCGGAATATTTATGGTATTAGAAGGAAAAAAAATTGTAGCAATTGATCCGCTATTGCCTAAATATGAAGCTCAACTCTCCCATTTTGATCCGCAAGATTATTCCCAGGTGGAGTTCATTCCCGCCTCATTGGAGGCTTTTCAAACTAGCTTATCTTTTGATGTGATTTTTTGCTGTAATGTGATCAATCATGTGGCGGATTTACAGCGGAGTTTGGCCCATTTGGTAAAAGGCTTGAAGCCAGGAGGAACCCTAGTATTGACGGTAGATGTGCATAATCATCAGCCACTCAAGCGGCTATTCAGGGCCATACCCGGAGATATTCTTCATCCCCACCAGCATGACCTGGCAGATTATACCGACATGCTGGTGGGGCAGAAGTTGGTGATTGAAAAAAGCCACCGTTTGAAGTCTAACTTTATTTTTGATTACTATCTCATCAAGGCCACATCACCTTTAACAGTAACGATTTGACCGTCATTCATTTCCAAATCTAACCAATAGACATATACACCGGAATTCAATAGCTGATTGTTGAAGGTGCCATCCCAGCCATAGGTAGGATCATTGGGCGGGAAGTTGGCATTTTCAAAAAGCTTGTTCCCCCAGCGGTCGAAAATCAAAAATCGTAAGACACTATTGATTTGCGATCCTCCCTGGACCATAAAAATGCTGTTGTTCTCACCAGTTGGTCGAAAAATATTGGCCATGAATACATTTAACTGTCGATTGACAAGTAGGTCAAGGCGATCCGTAGATTCACAGCCGTTTTCATCCACTACAGTTACGCTATAGCTAGTAGAAAAATCTGGTTTCACCAAAAGACTGAAACTGCCTTCGCTTCCCGGTAAATCTGGCGTCCACTTGATAGAGGTTACGGCATCCTGTGTGACATTGAGTAAGGCGTCAAGAACCACGCTATCTCCTAAATTAATGGTCTTTTCCCCTTCCTCGATTTGAGCTTGTAACTCAACATTTATCGGATTAGGTTCATCCAAGATGTATTCCAATGCTTGTTGACAACCCTGCCCATCTATGAAGGCTATTTCGTACACACCTGGCCCTAGAGGACCATAAGATTTTGCAGTACTAAATGCTCCACCATTGATGGCTGATTGGACATTCACTGCCGTGCCCACAATCGAGTCGATGCTAATAAAGCCATCGTTATCCCCAAAACAAGTAATGCTAGATACACTAACGAAAGGCACAAAAAAATCATCGTAAGCCGATACCTCCACAAAATCCTCTGCTGTACACCCATTGGTAGGGTCTGTTACCCGTAGCGCATAATTTCCGGCTGTTTCTACATCCACTGTACTCGCATCAGAGACCAAGGTGCCCGTACGTTCCCAGGCATAAGTCATGCCTGCACTGGTCTCTCCTCCACCCAAAGTGGCCTGATTAGAGAGACAATCTAAAAATATATCTGGCCCAGCATCAGCCGTAGGAGCTGGGTTAACGGTAATGCTCAGCTGACTTGTGTCACTAGGGCAGGGTGCACCTCCTGCTACAATATATTGGAAGTTATAAGTTCCATCTAATTCATGGTTGATCGTAAAGCGAGCTGCAGTTACATCAAATGCTCCTCCTACTGACGGACTAGTAGAAACCTCTTGCCAGGTTCCTCCTGCATCGGCTCCAGTCAATAGACTAGAGAGGTCAAATACCTGGTTTTCACTGCTACAAAGGGCAGCGGGATCAGTTCCTTGCCCCGCACTGAGGATCGAATTGACCTCAATCGTAATTGGAGCAGGAATGCTAGGGCTACAGACGGGCATCCCCGGTATCGTAATTTGGGTAATGCTAACAGTCGTGTTTGCACTAATATCAAGCGGTAATTCATCGCCATTCCTTACAGCCGGAAGGTCTAGTATTGTAGCACCATAACTCACCTGAATATCTACTGCCTCAATCGTGGGCGAAACAATACTAAAGGTCAACACGGCCTGACTTCCCTCACAGATAGCGACCGGACCCGCCCAGCTTACGTCTACCATTGGGCATTCAAAGGTGGAGCAGGATTCTTCGACCGTCACACTTCGGCAGCCTACTGGATCAACCGCCGTTACCTGGAAATCCACAGCTGTACCAGGGGGGACATCGGTTAATTCATAGCTAGTCGGGCCAGTAAAAGTACCCGCCAAGCCTGAGGGCGTAACGGCAACTTCATAATCGGAAGCTCCAGCCACAGGATCCCAACTGAAAGTTAAACTAGTCAGTGCTGGCTGGCACATTACCGTCGGAGTGCTAAACGGAGCCAAGACGACCGTAGAGGCTCGATGGGTACCCGATGCACAACCATTATCCGAAATGGAGAGGCTAACTTCAAAAGTGCCTCCCGTATCCCAACTTATCTCATGGGGCCCAATACCTGTTCCGGGGATGGCAGTCCCGCTGCCAAAGTCCCAATCAAAAACAGCAGTTGGACTGGCTGTACCCGTAAAAGTAACTTGAGCACTTTCATTCGGACACAACTGCGCAGGTAAATCAAAGCTGGCTACCGGCCCTTGCTTCACCTCGATTTGTATCGTATCGCTATAGGAACATAATCCTGTAGAATAATCTAAAATAATTTGGTTGTCTCTACCAATGGCATCCTCATTAAGTTGCCACAAGCCATTCAAAGCATCTATCACTCCTGGTCCTCTCCAATTGGGTACACCACCACTCAGACTAGGGTCGGGTGTAAAGGTAAGGTTGAGGGTTCCCGGGCCGAGAAAACAAATCGGTAATACCGGATCAATGCTAATACCAGAATTTGGACAACCCATAGTAGAACAAGAGGCGGTGACAATGGTATCTGGACAATTGAGTGTACTTGGGAATAGGACAGAAATATCTATGGTATCATTAGGTGCCAAGCCTGTTATTTCATAGGAGGTATTTGTAGGCATTGTCCCCATGGGACCATTGACTACCGTTACTTGGCCTGTCTCCAAACCCGCTAAGGCGGCCCATTCAAAAACAACCCCATCTAAGCCTGCCGTGCAACTAATGTCAGGAGGCGCAACAGGATTACTAATCATAATGGATTGCGTAATGGTTTCCGAAAAACAGCCGTTACTAGCCACAAAAAGGCTTACGTCCTTATCTCCTCCACTATCCCAAAGCAATTCTATACTACGATCATTATTATTATTCAAAATGGTAGCGTCACCAAAGTCCCACACCAAAGTTGCATCGGCAGGTGCTGCTCCCGTAAAAGTGATCGTAACCCGCTCGTCAACACAAGTACTATTGGCTATATCAAAGCTAGCAGTTGGTGTTTGGAAGACTTCAAATGTAATACTATCTACATATTCGCAGATGCCAAAACTATAAGTAGCAAAGACCAGGTCTTGCTGGCCAATAAGATCTTCTGTAATCCTCACTGCGGAGATGGCAGGATCATAAATACCAGCACCACTCATTACCAGATCGCCACCGGGTACATCTACATTTATATTGAGCGGAATGGTATCCACCTCATTCGCCACAAAACACTGATCAATAATGGGAAGGATACTAATATTTACCGCTGGACAATCTAGAGAACTACAACTTAAGGTCGTTCGGCTACCATCACAATCGGCACTGGAGTAAACCACTTCAATCGTCACCGGAGTACTTGGTGCTAGATTTCTAACCACATAACTTCCCTCAGCAATCAGCTCACCCATGGGGCCTTCTAAGACATTGACCTCAAAGCCACTCGCTCCGTTGACGGGTACCCAAGTAAACAAAATACTATCTAAACCAGGGTCACACTGTACCACCGCATCGGGTAAGGGGGCCGCTATGTTTATATCCTGAGAACTAAAACCATTGCCACAACCCGGGTCCATTAATTCCAGTTGGGTCGTAAATCGACCTTCGGTCGGCCAAGTAATCAGGTATGGATCACTATCCAAGCCCTCTCCCGCCACAATCGTCCCCCCACCAAAATCCCACCTCAATTCAGCATTCGCTGTAGCAGAACCCGTGAAAAATACGGACGCCGTGTCGCCCAAGCAAAAAGAGGTAGGCATGGCAAAACTAGCCTCTGATTCGGTTAAGACTTGGAAGGTAGTGCTGTCCTCATAGGTGCAAAAGGCATTGGTATAATTAACGTATACTTTGTTTTCTTGCCCAACCATGGATGGATCTACCGTAATTTGCCCAACCAAGGTATCGGTGATACCAGCGCCATGCCAACTCACAATCCCTCCTCCCGGACTATCATCTACTAAGTTGAGCCCCAAATCAATTGTTTGTGGCTGATTATTCAGTATACAAATCGGTGGAATACTGTCAATGTCCAGTTCAATTATTGGACAGAGTAAGGACTCGCAACCAAAGTCTCGGACATTACCCGGACAGCTATTTTGACTGATCGTAGCTAGTCGAACAATCACTGTTTGTCCCGGCTGTAATTGATCAATCCGATAACTCGTATCTGAAGTAATGAATCCCATGGGGCCTTCCACGACAAATAAGATAAAGGCTTGTGCATTATCTACTTGATCCCAGGAAAAATCAACTCTTTCATTGGTTGGATCACAGGCGACAATCGGTGTGTCAATGGGAGCATCTAGGCGAACGGGAATAGGGAAAGGGTTGGATTCACAGCCATTTTGTTCAGCTTGCAATTGAATCCATTTGTCGCCAGGGGTATCCCAGGTAACTTGTATCGTATCGCGGATATCTCCACCCACTATTTGCCCACCATCCAATTCCCAGACGGGATTGACATCTGCAGGCAGCGGAGCTGTTAAAAAGGCGGTCACCGTATCCAATTGGCAGTTGACATTATTATCCACGTTGAAACCAATCAATGCGGTAGAGGCCACTTCTAAATCTACCGTGGCGGTGTATTCACAGTCATCTTCGGTATAAAAATAGGAGATAGTAGTCGTTCCGGCATTAACAAATAAGGGAGAAAAAATACCATTGACGGGATCAATAATGCCCGGGCCAAACCAGGTTCCTGTTCCGGTGCCAAGTCCACCTCTCACCGTAACCTCAAGAAACACAGAATCATTTTCTGTATTGCGACAGATGGGATTAGGTACATTAAATTCAAAAGTAAGCTCAGGACACATCCGACTTTCTTCCGGGGTTTCTGTGTCAGTTTCCTTGGTAGGAATAGTAGAAACTGCCTCATCAAAGGGTGTAAAACTTGGAAGCCTTGCCTCGAAGGCCTGTTGTTCAAATCCTGAAAAAGGACTTATATGACTAGGTGGGTTGTTAGAAATAGTAACATCATGTAGAGTTTTAGTCGTTAGAAGGTGATCGAAACTTTGTTGATGTGGGTAGGCGTATAAGCCGACCATAACCAATAATAGTGTCGTCCAATGTTTCGCTTTTGGAAAATGATTCATTATTAACTTAGATATAATGGGTTAAAACCAGTAAAACTGGTCGTGTTAAGGGGGAACCCATTGGCCATTGGCCTACCTTATCATAGGGAGTAATTTGAATAGGGGGTGTATTATGTAATTAGGTCGAATTACCAATACTAATGTGAATTTAAAACGAAAGTAGTAAAAAGTAGTAAAAAACAAATATGTCCCTAGATAAATCTCTAATTGGCCAGGCCTTGCTTTCTTTCGTTTTAGCCAATAGAAGGCAGCCTAAATAACTATTTATATCCTAATTATACGACACAGACATAAGAGGGAAAGTAAAACTGGAATTTGTTAGTAAAATATAATCGTCTTGTTATTTCAAACCTAAAAGTAATGAGATTTCTAATATTAAAAAATAGTTAACTATGAAATTATAAAATCCTCTACGAACTTTCTTTACTTAATGTTCCATCATTGCCTAATAAATAACATTTACCTCTCCTTGAGATTGGACGACGGAACCATCTTGTAGCGTAAGTTCTGCAAAGTAAATGTATACCCCGGAGTTTACTCTTTTCCCTTTAAAGAAACCATCCCATCCAAATTGTTCATCATTGGGCATAAAGCTCTCTCGTTGGAACATCAAGTTACCCCATCGATCCAATACCTGGAAACTATTGACTTGCGAAACTTGATTACCCGACGCATTAATGAAGAAAAAATCATTTTTGCCATCATTATTTGGGGAAAAAGCATTCGGCACAAAAATCTTAGGTTTTCGATCAACCCGAATGCTAATCATTGCCGTGGCATCACAGGCCGCATTATCCGATACTTGTATGCTATAATTTGTCGTCTCAGTTGGGCTTACCCAAATACTTAAACAATCAGGACAATCATCCTGCATGGGCTGCCAAAGCAGACTTTCAATACCTTGGTCCTTACTGAGTAATACTTGTAACTGTACACTGTCACCTAGACTGATGACGGGATCCACCGCATCTAAGTTCTTAGCGACAATGACTGCGGTCAAAGGCTCGGGAGCGACTAGCTCAACCGATAAGGTCTCCTCACAACCATTGGTATCCATTACTCGAACCTCATAGCTCCCTGCAGATAGGTTATTGAATTGAGCTTGGGCTGAAAAGTCGCCATCTTCAAAAGCATATAGATAAGGGCCGTCTCCGCCACTCACTTGATCGACAAGGATTGCACCATCATTATTGGCGTTGCAAGTAATGGGAGATACACTCGCAGAGGCGGTAATCATGGTCACTCGCTCAATCACTTCTACATCGTCGGTACTGCTACAGCCATTATTTAGATTGGTAACTAGAACGGAATAAGTGCCAGCTGCAGTAACATCTGGGAAAGGGGTATTACCCATAGGGACAGCTGAACCATCTGCTGCAGTCCACTGATAGCTTAAGCCCGCACCTACAGACATCTCACTTCCGCCTAAGGTGATCACATCAACCACACAGTCCAGTACAAATTCTTGTCCAGCAGCAGCTACCGGCGTTTCTTCTACAATGACCGTTACTTCTGCCGTAGAAGGAGGGCAACCGGCTGGGCCATTAACGGAATAAGTGAATACGTAATTACCCGCAGCTTGTCCGCTGGTATTGAAAATTCCAGCCGATTCATTGAAGGCATTATTACCTGAAGGAATGACCGAAGTCTCAACCCAATTCCCGCCAGGATCTGCGCCAGTCAAAAGGCTGCCTAGGTCGACGGGATTATCAAAACTACTGCAAAATCGATCGGGAGCACCGGGCAAGCCAGCCACGGGGGAACCGATGATCATGATATCTTGTGGAACCTCAACGGTGCAATTACCTAAGGTTACCCGGTAATTAAGTTGATGTGTTCCTATCGTAAGTTGAAATGGGTTAATAGTCATCGCAGCCTGTCCATCAATGAACCATTCTCCGCCAGGAGTAGTGGTCGCATCTAATAGTTCGTCCAAAACAAAGGCAGGCTCATTTTGACAAAGTGTACCTGGCGAGGTCCAGTCGGCATTGATATCAGCCAACTCAACACTTACCTCATCAGTCAACACACATACCTCTCTAAAGCTAATATCATCTAAGGCAAAGTCATTACCTGTTACTTGGAGATTGACATTAACAATACATATATCAGCGCTGGCATTATCAGCTGAATTCCATAAGGCGAAAAACTCTTCCCACAGGCAAGTAGTGGGGGAGGCATGGAAGACGTCACCCAGTAAGGTACCATTAATGGAAAACTGCAATTGGGCAGGGTTTTGTTGCTCAACGGTACTGACCCAAGCACTGAAATCATAATCAGTATTGGGGTTGACGGTAACCGATTGACACCAAATATTATCCGTATTACCTGAGGCATTCACCACCATCATATTACCCGTGCCCGAATTGTCATTACAGGCAGCAAATCGACGGTGCGTATCTCTGGAGTTATCATCAATGGCGTATTGTCCTTCGTTGGTCAATAGCCCATTGTTGCCACCTGTGCCAGGGATATAGGCACTAGTGAACCCGACATCACCAAGTTCAAAATCGCCATTCTGGATCAAATTTACGTCTGATAAAGCGCTAACGGTTAGTCCGAAAGTCGTTGTAGCTGAAATGCTTGCCGTTGGATTCATCGAATTAGGGTCATCCAATAGATTGGCAGGGCTCCATTCTATAGATCGAACTTGCCCACTGACCATTACGGAAAGACCCGTAGTCCCAGGACTACATATGATTTGATCTTCACCAGCATCAATGGTGACCGTACAATTCAACGAATTTGTAGGGAGAGTAGTTAGGTGTGTACAAAACGCATTGACAGCAACGACGAGGAATACCGCGAGCAAAAGGTATTGTTTCTTGTTCATAATAGACCTTTTAATTTTGCTCAAAATAGGCCGTCCTTAATATTACTATTATCTCACTCCGGTATCGTAAAGATAGGACACTGAAAGAATATATAAAGCGTTTTAACAATAAATTGTCCGAGAACCTATATTTTCATCCTTAGCTATCCTTGGAATATTTCAATTACGGCGGAAGGATTACTACTTAATCCAACTCATACTCCAAATTCAATTTAGCATTGGCCAATTCGCCATGAGCATGTTGATCGCCAATTTTTTTGGCTACTTGCATTCCTTTACTATATATGCCGAGAGCCTCCTCATATTTTTCTTGTTTTTCTAGCAATTTGGCATAGTGGTAGTAAGCTCCCACATAATCGGGGTGATGGGTGTACAAATTCGCATAGCTGGCCATTGCGCTGGCTACATCACCCATCCCTTCATGCTCTTTTGCAATGGCATAAAGCAAGAAAGGATCATTTGGACTGGAATCTAGCAGAGAATTGAGTTGGTTTAATCGCTCCGTTTTCATTCTTAATAATTTGATAATTAGTGACTTATTGAGTAGAGATGAAAAATAGATAAAAAATAGCGAATTTTCGCTAACTTTCAATCCCCTTTGCTGTTATTTTATTTATATTTGCCTGAATTTACAGGAATTGTAAAACATTAAGTATCATAATAAAGTTTGAAGAATAAAGGTTTCTCTTTTCCGAAATATTTTGAACAAGAAAATTTAGTCATCAATGAAAATACTTGTTTGTATTAGTAAAACACCAGATACGACGACCAAAATTGCTTTTACAGATGGGGGAACCCAGTTGGATACCAATAATGTCCAATACATCATGAATCCCTATGATGAATGGTATGCTTTGGTACGAGCATTGGAGTTGAAAGAAGCCAGTGGAGGCAGTGTAACGATCATCAATGTTGGACCATCAGCAAACGATCAAGTCATCCGTAAAGGATTGGCGATTGGTGCAGATGAAGCTGTCCGGATCGATGCCAATCCAAAATCTGCCTTATTTGTGGCCAAGCAAATTGCGGCATACGCCAAGGATGAGGCTTATGATTTGGTATTATTGGGTAAGGAGTCGATTGATTATAATGGCTCAGAAGTAGGAGCTATGGTGGCAGAACTGTTGGACTTACCTTTTATTTCCTATGCGAGTAAGTTGGAAATGAATGGCAACACCGGAAGTGTCTCACGGGATATTGAGGGCGGAACGGAGCTAGTAGAAGTGGATACGCCATTTGTATTGAGTGCATCAAAAGGCTTGGCAGAGCAACGTATTCCGAATATGAGAGGAATCATGATGGCTAAGCGAAAACCACTTAAAGTAGTGGACGCTGTACCTGCCGAAGACCTTTCCGTTACAGTATCCTTTGACTTACCTCCTGCCAAGTCAGCAGTGAAATTGGTCGATCCAGAAGATATGACGGAATTGGTTCGCCTCTTGCACGAAGAGGCTAAGGTGATCTAATAGCAAGTAAAATAGAAGATATGTGTGGCTTTTAAGGCGCATTCTTCTCCTTAGCATTGCTTTGAAAGTTGAAAGAAAAACCTTCTCTGTTGATTTTTAGCGGTAGGCGTGAAGGACTAAGCAGATAAAGAATAATTACCAAACAAAATCAGTAGGGGATCAAAAACATAAATTATGGTTTTAGTATTTGCAGAAAGCCAAAAAGGAGTATTCAAAAAAACAGCGCTAGAGGCCGTTTACTACGGACATAAAACAGCAGAAATATTAGGATCTAGTTGCGTAGCCATTACCTTAGGCCCCGTTGAGAATGCAGCGGTGCTAGGTCAATATGGAGCCAGCAAGGTATACAATGTGGCTAGCGAACAATTGAGCCAGATCGATAGTCAAGTGTATGCAGCGGTGATTGCAGCGGCCGCAGAACACTTAGGTGCATCGGTGGTTATTTTGAGTCACAGTTCTACTGGTAAATCAATTTTGGGTAGGCTAGCCGCCCGCTTAGACGCTGGTTCTGTTGCAGGAGTCAACCAACTCCCTACCAATGATGGCTCCTTCAAAGTGAAAAAGAATGTTTTCTCAGGGAAAGCTATAGCAGAGTACGAACTTAGCTCCGACAAGAAAGTCTTGTCACTGATGGGAAATTCTCTCAAACCAGAGGTCGTGGGGGCTGATGTGGCGCCGGAAGCCCTGGATATAGCTGTTCCCACCAGTAGAATAACCGTAAAATCGGTCAATACGGTAGAAGGAACCGTTCCACTACCTGAAGCCGAATTGGTGGTGTCTGCCGGTCGAGGTATGAAAGGACCAGAGAATTGGGGGATTATTGAAGAGATGGCCGATATCCTGAATGCAACGACCGCCTGTTCTCGTCCCGTAGCGGATGTGGGGTGGCGTCCTCACCATGAGCACGTCGGACAAACGGGCATTGCCATTCGCCCCAATCTGTATATTGCGATTGGCATCTCGGGTGCTATTCAGCACTTGGCAGGGGTAAATAGTTCGAAGACTATCGTGGTAATTAATAAGGACCCGGAAGCACCTTTTTTCAAGGCTGCTGATTATGGCGTAGTGGGCGACTTATTCGATGTCGTACCTCGCCTCAATGAAGCTTTGAAGGCGTTTAGTAATGAAAAATAAATAACTAAGACCAATTAGCGTTATCTTTTTCCACCAGCCGTCGTTGTTCATCACTCACGTAGCTAGGCTTCCCGATAGCTATCG
>Ga0209692_10005400_pt1 | contig 11006 bp, 7 predicted proteins | sample tdDd472_FD_187129 | JGI IMG/M metagenome (GOLD analysis project Ga0209692, IMG submission 187129) | Marine sediment microbial communities from the Atlantic coast under amendment with organic carbon and nitrate - tdDd47.2 (SPAdes)... | ecosystem: Environmental > Aquatic > Marine > Coastal >...
CAGCATGGGCAATACCTTCATGTTCCTGGCTTTGGCCATCTGTACCTGGGTGTCTACCCTGTCGAAGTCCCATGCATCGTCAGCAGGTTCGATCTTGTGCCAGTGAAAATCCTCGCGGATACGTGCGCCACCAAGCTCGACATATTTTTCAAACTCGAAATTCCTGTTGGCATCTTCGCCGGCATTTTGTTTCATATGGGTGGAGACGCCTAGAATACTTCTTAAAAGTGGGGCATCGCTTGTCAGAACTTCCCATAATAATGGTTCAGGTTCAACCGCTTCTTCTTCCTCTGCTTCAGTCTCAAGCTCTTCAATCTCCGGCTCAAGTTCTGCTTCCATCTCTTCAGTTTCGCTGACTTCTTCTTCAGCAGAATCCAGATCAAGGTCTCCATCTGTTTCAGTTTCCAATTCTGCGCTTTCTTCCTGTTCAGTTTGATCCAAATCACCATCGCTGGTTTCATTTGAAGAATCGTTGCAGGCCAGACAGACAAAGGCTGAAAGAATAACAGCTAGTGAAAGTATTGAGATGTTTTTCATGTTTTACTCCGGAAATTACAAGAAATAAGTTTTTCCTTATTTTGAATGGGTCACGATTTATAGTCAAGTCTTTATTTTAACGAATGTTTTAGTGGTATAGAAGAGCCGAATAATCAACAGAATTGTTTTTGAGTCCGGATGCTTGTATTGTATTGCGTGAGGCTCATGGCACGTGTTTTTAAGATGGTATCAGTTTTGACTGAAATTGAATGGCAGCATGTGTAAGTTCAAAGCCGTAGATAATTCGGTAAAATGAGTAATTGTTTGCTGAAGGTGTTTGTTTTATTCATTAACTGCATAAAGCTATTTGACTCATGAATCAGTAGCCTAAGGAAAAATTTCAATTAGATATTTTCTCTTTCAACAAGTATCAAATTATAAAAGATAGGGGGAGCAGGAATGCTCCCCCGAGTTTACTGACAAAGTGGTGTTGTTTGAAAAATCAACCATAAACATCCGTCATACCTGCGAAAGCAGGTATCCAGAATTTGGAATCAATAGCATTGGTTTGTCGGAAATTTTGCTTTTTTTTGTTTGTACATAAAAACATATTCTCAATCAATTCACTGACATAGCCATGTGGATTCCCGCTTTCGCGGGAATGACGAAAAGATTATATTGTATAAAATACAAGTCGTGCAGAGAAGTTGTACAGCAGAGAATTTAGAAAAACTTTAAGTGAGTTTACTTTGTCAACAGTCTGAGGGGGAGCAGGAATGCTCCCCCGGTGATAACTTGGTAGACTCGCCAAAGCTTGATATTACTCGGTAGGGTTAGAGTCCTTCGCTATTGAAAACGAAGGGGTAGGAAACGTGAACCTGTCCATCACCTTTAGGTTCTGGAAAAACTATCCGCTTGATAACTCTGGTTACGCATTTTTCCACATTTCGGTTTTTCATGGTCGATGTTTTAATCACCGAGGATTTCACGGTGCCATCTTTCACAATTACGAAAGAAACCGAGATTTTCCCATACAGGCCATGATCCTTGTTTAACTCGCGCTGGTAACAGTATTTGATTTGTGAAAAATGTTTCTGCATAACGCGGGCAATGTCGGCTTTATCCATGGTGCCGATAACCTTATCGGGCACGGTATTGATATCTGTTACCTCAATTTTGCGGTTAGAATTTCCGGCATCAATGGCAGCTCCGCCATCTTTTCCATAGAGCCCTTTGGTGCCAAGGCCGTCACCAAGCCCCAGCGAAGGGCCGTCCCCCCCGTGGCCAGCACCTCTGGTACCAAAGCCTTCGGTGCCACGCTGGTGAGCACCTTCATAGCCGGTAAGCTGTCCCAAATGCTTGTTCAGTTTTTCCATGCCACCACCAAAAAACTTTTCCAGATATTCGGGTGTCTTGCCAATTACCAGCAAGCCTGCCTCGCTTACTTCAAGCTCTTTCTGTCGCTTTGTTTTGGCGGTACCTTTAGCTTTGTCGAGCTTGCTTTTCGTTTTGCCTTTTTTACCTTTGGCACCAACATGGGCCGGTTTAAAAGTGGCATATTGCTTTACCTCTTTTTTGGGTTCAGGTGGTTTGATCTTGGTTAAAAAATCTTTGATGTAGACATAAACCCGCCGATCTTCAGCATCGATTATATCGGCAATTTCCGGTTCCGGCATTGAGTGAATGTATCCCACCATGGCACCGTAGGCCATCAGCAGTATCAGCATAATGGTATTGATGGTGTATTCAACCTGCTTGTAAAATGGCTGACGGCTAAGTTTTTCGCCATCCACAAAGCGGATGTAATATTGCATGTTGCCAAAACGGTAAAGCGCGGCCATACCTGGTTTGAAGGGAATTTCCACTTCGTTTTCATGGGCAGAATTGTGAAACTCGTCATCTATCAGAGCCTTGAAGCTGCTTTTGTCGGAGTTGAAATATACCACGCCGCTCATGTTTTTGGTAAAAGAGAGGAAAATACGATTATCTTTATCGGATTTGATAAAATAAAATTTGTCATGCTCAATTGTTTCGTAGCGGGAAATAAAATCGCACTTTTTGTCAGCGCCAATACTTAGTGACTTTGGTGGCTTATAGTGGCGAACATGGGTTAAAGTGTTGCCCCAGAGAATTTCACGTACTTCCAGAAGGGGTTTATTGGTTTTTGGTGGCTGATGATTTTGAGGAATTACTTTGAACATCTGATCCTCCTTTGAAACTCTGTTTAAAAGAAGTCCGCTTTCTACCCTTCGGTGGCCCGCGATATAACCATCTTGGGGCAGAAAGCGAACCCGATCGCTAGCTCTTCCTGAAAACAAAGGTTACTGTAAACTCGCTATCGTTGTTATTATGCGGGAGTTTGGCTAGCGACCTCAATCGTTTGAGCAGTAATGCTGCAATCGTCTGGTGTTTTAAGGTGTCGGAAGTAATGCTAACCGACTTAATCTTACCTTTGGCATCCACCACTATTTTAACCTTGATCACACCGGAAAGTTTAGGTGACTTTGTAAGCTCCTGCTTATATGTGGCTAATACATCAGTCATCTGTTTTGCCATCAGTTTTCTGGCATTTTTGCGTTGTTGCAAATCTTTCAGTCCGATGGTAAGTGAAATCCTACCGGGAGTTCGCTTTGTTTCTTGTTTGCGAACACTGCCCACGGTTTTATCAATGGCTTCTTCTTTTTCTTCAGCCATTATTGCTCTGCTAGACGGTATGCCGAGACCTGCTCCACCCATGCCGACTCCAATTTTGCCTTTACCATAGGAACCAGTAGAGGCTGAGCGTTTTAACATCCGTCTGTTTGCTCTCGATTCCATGGACACAGGTTCGCCGACTGCCATATCGCTTACACCCTGTGGCATCGGTAGAGGCTGCTTGACCTTGACAACTCTGCCATCGGAGCGAACTTCCTTGTCTACTGCAACAAAGGAGGTGTAGTCCGTCAAAAGATTGAAGCTCAGGCCAATGTTGGTAATCTCCTGCACCCGCTCATCATGCGGACTAAGCTTATGCATGTCTGCCAGTCTGCTGATTTTCTGACGCGCCCAGAGGTATCTGATAGCCTTGTGTTCCTCACTTACCAGAGCTTGTTCAAATTCAAGTTCTCTCTGAAATCTGTTGTCGGCTGTATGGCCAGTAATTTTAATGCTACCTTCGGCCTCGCCTCTGTATTTTCCGAACAGCACCAGTGGTCTGTCGGCAAACATGTCAGGCATTGAAAGAGGTTCCACGTCATAGGCTTCGATTCCATCAAACTTCACCTCGATGCCCTGCAAAATCGGAGAAGAAATATATTTCTGGAATTTTTGGGCCGTGTTTGGAGCTTCCTTATGATTTAGTACCACAAACGGTTCGCCATGACCGGCTCTGGCCATACCCTCAATGATGAAGCGGTTAACCGAGGAACCGATACCGAAAGAGAAAACATTTGTATGGTTCAGGTTTTTGCCAATAACTTCAAAGGCATCTTTTTCAACGCCAACATAACCATCGGTAACAACAATAGCGATCCTAGACATACCTTCTGTGCGCGGAAGTTTCATTGCGCTTTTCAGAGCAGGAATCAATTCGGTACCGCCACCGCCACGGCTGTTGTTGATGAAGGTCAGAGCCTTTTCGATGTTAGATTCGGTTACAGGCAGTGACTGCGGGGCCAAAACCTGATTGCTGGAGGCAAACAGCATGATGTTGATTCTGTCGGAAGGGTTCAAGCTTGAGAGAAGATTCCGCATCAGGTTTTTGGAGACGTCCAGCGGAAAACCGTTCATCGAGCCTGAAACATCCACAATGAAAATGTATTCACGGGGAACAATCTCATCGGCCTTAACCCGCTTTGGTGGTTCCATCATCATCAGGAAGTAGTTGGCATCCTCACCTTCATAGAGCATCAAGCCACTTTCAATTTTCTTGCCAGCCAGGTTGTAGCGAAAAACAACGTCACGATTGCCCGGATTGTTGGCGTCATCCAGAAATACATGGGCCACGTTGTTTTCTTCATAGTCCACCAGCAGGTCATGACTCGGACTGGAAATCTGCGAAATAGGTAGGCCACTGTTGAGCTTGAGCGTGAAATCAAAACTGTATGGCGCATCCTGTTTTTCATGCAAATAGGGATTCTTGATCCAGCCGTGCGATTCTTCATCATTCGAATTCGAGTAGCGTGGGCCAACCACGGTGGGGAAAACAAATTCGTAGGTTTTGTTTTCCGGTACAATGTGTTCAACATATTTCAGCTCAACCACGATTTCATCTTTGGGTAAAATATTACCCACTTTCATCTGAAAAACATTTGGCCGTTTCTGTTCCAAAAGAGAGGCAGTTTGACCTTTTTTGACAGCGTCGTCATAAATTTTACGCGCCTCAATTTTCTCCTTTATTTCGGCATCAATCACCCGCTCGCCGATTGTCATTCGCATGGCGAAGACCGAGGCTTTGGTGGAGGCCGGAAAAACATAAGTCGCTTCCAGCGGATTGTCGCCGGAATTTGTGTACGTTTGGGTAATTATTACTTCTGCGATAACGCCTGAGATGGTTACTTCGGCCGAAGTTGACTTCAGCGGCAGTCTGTCAGTCTCGCTATTTTCAGAATTTACGAAAAAATAGGGCGAAAGTGTCTGATCAGGTCTCTTTTCAACCGGGAGACAGGCAACATTTCTGGGAATTCGTTTATAGTTGGTGGAAAACATACGCTCGAATTGTTTCAGCGGATAGATTGCACCTTTTTCGGATTCTTGTGCGTCTGCATGCTTTTCGGCCAGTGATAGTATGGCCAAATATGCCACGACAATTAATAAAAGGAAGGCGAGGGCCATTATAGCTTTTACCAATCTGACTTGCTCAGGTTTCCATGTTTGTTTTTTTCTTCTTTGTTTCATTTCTTCCTCCTACGGATGGGGCAAAAATCCTTGTGCAAAAATGCCCAATGTGGTATGAAGGGGAATTGTGAGTCCCAAATATGGGCAATCACAGCGAGTTTAGAGCATTATAAATGCCAAAACAGGTGAAGTGTTTGTTGAAAATCAAAGATCATGACTAAAGAATGCCCAACTGGGCATTTGATGTCAAGGAAAAAATGACAATATGAGTAATTATTCGGAGAGAATAGAACAGTTGCGTGAAACATTAGGCGTAAAAGGTAAGGAATTTGCTGAACAAATAGGTCTTCCGTACCGTTCCTACATGAATTATAAGGGGGGACGAACCCCGCCTGCCGAAGTGTTGTCAAAAATATTGGAAGTCTTTGATGACGTAAATCCCGCGTGGTTAATGGTTGGGGACGGAAATATGTTTCTGGAGCATGTTGGCATTATTCCAGATGAAGATAGAGAAGAGTTGTCGGAAAGCGAAATGCCTGAACAGGCAGATTCGGATTCTGAAAGCGCATCTCACGATGATGATGAAGATGTGCAGACCAGAATGATGAGACATGTTATGGATTTACATGAAGAAAATCGGGAGCTTAGAGATCGGATAGAACAGCTGGAGATCCAGTTGCAGAAATCACGCAGCAAAGTCCGCAAGCTGAATCGCGAGTTTTATTGATGGTAAAATGAGAATATAACTTCACTGAAGATCCCCTGCCAAACGTGTAAGATATCTGAAATTATCTCAAGCCACAAAGCGAAAGAATTTCTTTTTTACAAAGCTGAGGTTTTTCCATAACTATGAAATGACTCGCTTCTTCAATGCCCATAATTCTGGCCTGTGGCTGGATACTGCTGAAAATCTGCTCGGTTTTATCCCAGAAAACATTTGAAGTTTTACCCCAAAGACAAGTGATCGGACATTTAACCTCGGAAAGGTTCTTCCAGACATCGACCGCAGTATTGGCAAAGGATTTAGCCTCCCATTCAGGGTGGCAGGAAAGTACGGTGCTGCCGTCTTCACACAGTCTGGTACCGCCTTCCAGATATGACTGTATCCATTCATCGGGCCAGCTTTTAAAGGCTCCCCGGCCTTTGTAACTTTCAAATATAGTATTTATATTGGGCCAAATGTGTCTTCTTTTAGCTGCCTGTGAGGCGATTGGAAACCACTTCATAAGTCGGAAAAATCGCATGGTTTTCATCAGCAATAAAACGTAACTATGAAACATAACCGGATCGAAGAGTATCAGTCCTTTGGCATATTCGGGCCATTTTGCAGCCAGCTTCATGCTGATAATTCCACCTAAAGAATGCCCCGCCAGATATACCGGCTGGCCGATAAAGTCGAGGAACTCTTTGAAATCATTGCGGTAAACGTTCCATGAATCCAGCTCATTAGGGACTGCTCTGGCGGTGCTTTGCCCGTGGCCTCGAGCATCAAGAGCATAGATGTGCAGATTGTCCGCCAGTTGATTCAGCAGCGGTGTGTAGGTTTGAGCGTTCATGCCGTTGGCATGTGCAAAATGCAAAACAGGCGCGTCATCACCTGCGTCATTCCATTCGAGATATGATAATTCGCCACTTTCAGTCAGAAAAGATTTGCGAACAGGTTCAAAAATTATGCTCATTATTTTCTCATTTTCAATGTAATATACAAATTGATTCTAAAATCAACACTGTCGAAGTTTACACCTGTTCGGGCATTTTAAACAAGTCAAAACTGGCAAATAAAAATTTTCCACCAGCTTTTAGCAATAAGTAACTAAGTGTTTCGTTTAAGCATAAAAAACAATACAAACTGGACTGTTTTTTGAGTTGGTTTGTATAAAAACTATAAAAAATTGAAATTTCTGCCCGGAATATATTTTTTAAGTGCCTGAAAATAATAGATGTTTTATTTTCAGGGGTTAAATCTGCTCATTTTCGCCCAAAATAATTTCTATTATTTCTGAATGGGCCACAATTTTAAGCCATGGCATAAAATTCGAATCTGCAAGTCCTTGTAATTATTGAATAATAAATCTGGCGTAATTTCTGGGCGACAGAAAAATTACATGTTATCAATAACTTAGCTGAGGTTGCCTGAAACAAAGAGACGCAAAATGTAGTCTGCTGTAGGCTCATGTGGTCTCATGTTGTTTCGTGATAGCTCATGTATGTTGGTGTACTCTCATGTTGCCAAATGTAGCATTAAAGTATCTTGCGGTATTCTCATGTATCTTAATGTATGCTGATGTTATCTTAAAAGTGTTGCGCAATCGCTTCCTAATATTGTTTACTCAAAGGTTTGTTTGCGCTTGAATATCTGACCTGTGAATTGGCATTGAAAATTATAAAAAAATGCTATGAGGCAAAAAAAAACAACATTATTTGTTTTGCAAAACCTTGCATATAAGTTCAAGATAAATTACCTTGGTTTTCAATATTGCTGTAAAAAACTACGGGAAATTTTCAATAATACTATTTTGGAAAAGTGAAGAAAAATGTATGCAACGTTTTTAAAATCTCTGATTGTCCTTTCCTATGCTGCAACAATTATAATGTTTTCCTTTGAAGTTTTCGAAACTGATTTTGATAAAACCTACAGATGGTTAATAGAGTTTGCCGTGATTGTTGTGGGAATATTCGGTATGCAGGGGATTTATAAAATTGACAGCTATAAATTCAGCACTTTCATGCTCACCTTGCTTGCTGTGCCACTAGCTGTAGTGCTTGTGGCTTGTACCATAGAATTTGGCTTCGATCACAAGGTACTATTGTTTATTGCAACACACACCTTGCTGATTATTGGATCTCTTGTAATTTATTTGCGCATTCAATACGGCAAAGAAATGTTTCCTAACACTTTGAAAGAAACTTTTCCCGGGAAGAAAATTTACGAAGTGGACGAGGTGCAGTTTGTAAGCAAATTCTCTCAGATGCAGACGGAGTCTGGCTTATCTGCGTTTATAGATGTGGTTTTGCAGAACACTTTAGATGTGGAGCGTGTGGTATATGTTCAATTTGAAACTCATGCCAAAGGACTTGAGTTTGTGCAACAGGTCGCGGTCAATGTCCCGGCTGTCTCCGTTGGAAAACTTCATATTCCGGTTCGTATCATTGCAAAGCCACCAGCCACGAAGGCTAAAATGCATTTGAATATTGAAGCGATATTATCTGCGAATGGCGAAAGTGGCAACAGGTTAAGACTGCGCAGAGAAAAAGTAATTGGCGAAAAATCAGCCGGCGGACTTGGCGCCCTGAAAACATTTCTGGTACCCTTTCCATTAAACCTTTTGCTGGGTTTAGCCGGTAACAGCACAGATAACAGTGTAAATCTTGGAGCCAAACTTTATTATGATGGCAACGATAAAATTGACGAGCAGGTTTCGCTCGAGCATCAATGGTCGATCATCTGGGAGCCTACTGTTACAGAGCTTCATCGGGCGATGTATGAAGTTCAGTAAATCTTCTTGAATAGATTATAGCTTCTAAATTAAAGGTATAAATTGGGATGTCTGAAAATCAATCTGTAAATAGCGGTTTCTATAAATTATTAATTATTCCTTTGTATTTTGCTTTTCTTGTATTGTTGTTCAAGGAGATTTCTGGAACTGAAATGGACCAGCTATTACTATATTCCATTCAGTTTATTTTGTTTTTTGGTCTTATAATTTTAATGTATAAAATGGCAAAAAGTAATCTGTATGATTTTTGCGGATTTACTTTTTTGCTATTAGCAATACCTCTTGTTTTTGCTATCTTCTTTGCCTCTGGTGCAATGGGATACACATTAAAAATTACGGTCTTTATAATTGTCTCATCGGTGGGTGTCATTGCCTGTTTTGTTAAACGCTTGCTCATTCAGTATAGTGCCGGAGTGCTACCGGATATTTTACGAGAGAAGTATGGCAACTCCATGATATATGAAATTAAAGATGTGCAGTTGGCAGCAGAGTTTAAGCAGAATAAAACATCATCTGATTGGGATGCACAAATAGAAGTGCTTATGCAAAATACCATGGATGTTGAGCGCAGTGTGGATATAAGCGTAATTCATAAAATGTTTTATGTGCAATATAACAGTCCAGCGACTGTTATTGTACCTGCTGCTGCTGTGATGAAACTGACAATACCTGTAAAATTTACGCCGAAACTAACTGTAAAAAAAAGTAAAACATATCTGGATCTTGGTATTGACGTTAATGTATCTGGTGCTGACGGACTGCGTTTGAGACAGCGTAGAGCCAAAATTCTGGCTAATCAATCTTCTGTGTTGTTGAATATATTGCAACTTATCTTTTTTTCTGGTCTATTATCATTGTTGCTTAAGTTGTTTGTTGGACAGGCAGACAATAATTTGAATCTCAGTCAGGTAGTCGATGTTAGTGGCAATGAAAAAATCGACGAGCAGGTTTCGCTCGAGCACCAGTGGTCGATCATCTGGGAGCCTACTGTTACAGAGCTTCACCGGGCGATGTATGAAGTGCAATAATATAGATAAAACAATACGGAACGCATGATGACAGACAACAATGACGAATATTACGAAAACCCGGAAGTGGTAGAGATCCCGATAGACGGCACGCTTGATTTGCATACTTTTAAGCCCAAAGAGGTCAAGGATATTGTGCCGGATTATCTCGAAGCCTGTCGGGAAAAAGGCATTCTGGATGTGCGGGTGGTGCATGGCAAGGGTAAGGGCGTAATCCGCAGGATTGTCCATTCCACCCTTGATAAGCTGGATTATGTTGAATCATATAACATTGCCGGCAGCGATGGCGGAAGCTGGGGAGCAACGCTGGTAAGGCTGAAACCGCTATAAGCAAGTCGATTGATAATGTAATTTCAGATGCTTAACAGATTGAGGGTTTGTCCTTTCAAATAAACAAGACAGTGTTTCTTGAAAAATATCATTAAAAAGGTTACTTGTCTTCAACTAATAAGTGCAACTCATTTAAACCTGTCGGATGATTGTACACGAATGTGCTTGCCTTCGACAAGAACTTCATGCGGTGTCAGATAGCCAATTGTTTTTCTCGGCCTGTGATTTAAAAGCTCCTGAACCTCTGCTACCTGTTCATCCGTGATAGTTCGGAAATCCGTCTGTTTCGGAAACCATTGTCGGATAAGGCCGTTTGTGTTTTCGTTCAAACCTCGCTCCCAGCTATGATAAGGATGGGCAAAGTAAACATCAGTTTGCAGCTTGCTACTGATTTTTTCATGAGCAGCAAATTCCTTGCCATTATCCAGTGTCAATGTCTTGAAAAAATCCGAAAATTCACCAGCCATCGAATTGATGGCCTCGCTCACGGCCTCCGCTGTTTTTCTCTCAACCAGTCTGATCAGCGTGTACTTGCTTTTACGTTCAACCAGTGTCACCAAAGCACCTTTATGCCCTTTGCCTATCACTGTATCGCCTTCCCAGTCTCCTCGGCGGCTTTTATCGTCCACAATACGCGGGCGTTTCTCAATACTTACACGATTACGAATCTGACCTCGACGCTCTATCGAGCCATATCGCTTACGGCGTTTTCGCCTCGACCAACGCAAATGTGTATAAAGGTTACCACCGTTTTTCTTGTCTTCAAGCACATGCTGATAAATACGTTCATGGCTTATTCTTGTCTTTTTACACTTTTTTAGCCAGCCCGATATCTGCTCGGGACTCCATTTAAGTTGAA
>Ga0209692_10005407_pt1 | contig 10990 bp, 11 predicted proteins | sample tdDd472_FD_187129 | JGI IMG/M metagenome (GOLD analysis project Ga0209692, IMG submission 187129) | Marine sediment microbial communities from the Atlantic coast under amendment with organic carbon and nitrate - tdDd47.2 (SPAdes)... | ecosystem: Environmental > Aquatic > Marine > Coastal >...
ACCTGGAAAGAAATATTGCGTACCAATTCATTTTCCGATTTCCACCTGTTCGGTCCACAACACGGAATTGCACTTGCAGGTTCAGGAGGTTTTTACGAAACAACGGATGGTGGAGAATCTTGGGAAATTTCTGTTTTGCCATCAAACAGAGCATATTCGATTTTCGCGCTGGATAGAGAGCATATCTGGCTTTCAACGGGTACCGGGATGCTTTCAACCCTCTCCGAACCTATTCTGGTTGATGTCGAAGATTCGGAAAATCTTGACAAAGAGTTTACTTTCTCACTCAATAATAACTACCCCAACCCGTTCAACCCCACTACTACCATTACATTTACTTTACCCGAACCGCAGAAAATTTCGCTTAAAGTGTTCAATATGCTCGGGAAAGAAGTGGCAACTTTGTTCGCGGGTTCTGTTTCAGCAGGTGAACATAATATTAAATTTGATGGGACAAATTTATCATCGGGTATCTATTTCTATCAGCTGATTACCCCGGAAAACTCAATCACCAAAAAGATGATTTTAATTAAATAATATAACTTTGTATCTGGAGATTTCCATAAATACCCCGTGAAGACGGGGTAGGTCTCCTTTCAATCATGCGTGTAATGACTTGGAATGAACATAGTATTTTTTTATTTTCAATCCAGGGCAAATAATAAAGAGGCAATAATTTGTTTAGAATTTTCATTCTTTTCTGTACAATTACACTTTCTCTCTCCGCACAATTTAATTGGTTATTTCCTGAAGAATCGAGTAACGACTGGAGATGTGTTGATGTTTATGATAATAACACGATCTGGTTAGGGGGAGATCATGGAGCAATTTCAATTTCGAATGCTGGAGGAGAAAACTGGACTTTTGCTCGTTTTCTTCAAAATTCATGGGTTCTACATATTCTTGCTCTCAGTGAAACCGAAGCAATAGCTGTTCAGATGGTATTGCAGGATAATACCAGTAAAAGCTATATTATCAGAACTCAAGATGCAGGTAGTACCTGGCAGGGAGTCTTTGCTCTCCCAAAAAATGATGCTGTTGATATTAAATTGCTGGATAATGGCTCTGTTGTTGTTCTTACGGAAAGTGGTTTTATTATTTCAGACAACAAAAGAGAATCGTGGAGAGAAGTAACGTTAACTGAGCCCAATGATGAGTTGTTGGATATCACAACTTTCACTGATGGGAAATTCTGGATTATTTCCGCCCGTAACTCAATATATGAATCAAGGTCCGATGCTACCCCGGTTCTTAAAATATATGATTTTGAGGAGAACCTTTCCAAAATTATTAAAGTTAATGACTCCGTAATTTATATTTTGGCTTCGGGTGGTAAACTACTAAAAACTTATGATTCAGGAAGTACATGGAATGTCGTTCAAACAGCAATTCCTTCCTATGGTTTCTTCACCTTTACAGATGAAAATAACGGTTATTTGTTTAAATCATCAAGAGTTTATGGAACTTCTGACGGAGGTTTAAGCTGGGAATTAATTCAAAATTTTGAAGGAGAGGATTCATACATCACTGACTTTAAGTACCTGAACGAAAAAGCTTTTATTGTAACAAAACGCAATCTTTATTCGTCGGAAGAAAACCATTCAGAAAGAATCCAACTTACCAACAGAGAATATGGAACCGGTAACAGATTACATTTTCTCAACTCGCAGTATGGATTCAGAGGCTTAAATGGTAAGGTTTTACGGACGACTGATAGTGGCTTCAGTTGGGAACCAACGATAACAAGTAACCTGCATTTTATCAATAGGATCACGTCCGTGAACGTTGATACTGTATTTGCGTATGTTGGCTACAGTTCACTCTATAAAAGTTTTGATAAAGGAGAAACCTGGGTTCACAGAACTGCTCCCGACGGATATGACCTAGAGTTCCCCACAGCACAAACCGGGTATATTGTGGGTGAAGTTATGAGTGTTCAAAAAACCACAGACGGAGGAATGCACTGGATTAAAACAAGAATTCTATCGGATAGTTTACAACCACTTCGGGATGCCTCTTTTGTTTCGGAGAATGAAGGCTGGGCGGTCGGAGGAGTAATTAACACTTACGGTATAGTGGTGCACACCTCAAATGGTAGTGATTATGAAATACAGCACACCAACAGAATACAGGCATATGATCAAGTAAAATTTATAAATCCGGAGTTTGGATGCGTAAAAGGTCTGGAAAATTGGGGTATAAATATATTGCTTGCCACCACGGATGGTGGAGAAACATGGAATGAAATTCTTCGAGTCGATGATATTTATGATTTTCATTTTTTCGATGCTAAACACGGAATTGTAATCGCGGGAGGTTCAAATTTCTTCGAAACATTCGATGGAGGCACCTCATGGAAGTTATCGTTTCTTCCAACTAATACTGCAAAGAGTATTGTCGCTTTTAATGACGATCAAATTTGGATTTATGCTGATAATGGAATGCTTTCCACCCTTTCTGAACCTATCATCGTTGGTATTGAAAATAAAGAATTGTTTACCAAAGAATATATTTTCTCACTGAATAATAACTATCCAAACCCATTCAACCCCACTACTACCATTACATTTACTTTACCCGGAACAGGAAAGGTTGTGCTTAAAGTCTTTAATGTATTAGGGCAGGAAGTAACAACTCTTGTCGATGCTACACTAACAGCAGGTGAGCATAATGTTGAGTTTGATGGAGCCAAGTTTTCATCAGGAATATATTTTTATCAATTGATAACTGAGGATAATTCTATTACAAAAAAGATGGTTTTGATAAAATGATTATCTGCAGTTCTGAGTACAAAGTGCTTGGTTAGGGCGGGGTTTTCCCCGCCCATTTTATTTTAAACCTGCTAAAGTTTTTTAGATATCGGGATATCATTCTTTTCAAAGCATGCTGACATGATTAGTTGTGTCGTTGTGCTTTTATTGAGTGGCAAGCAACTTCAGTGCATGGGGGTTCGACAGGCGATGTACTGAGCTTGCCGAAGTGCTCACCCGCCATATTCGAAAGGCTTAAAGGCGAACGCCCGATCGGGGCGATTGACGGTTTGTTTGTCATGCTCGCGAACTTGTGCGCCGGGGCGTAAGCGGGCATCTCGTTTTTGTCATGTCGGGTTGTGTCGGGGATTCCTGCGTGTGCAGGAATGATATACTAGTTTTGATATTTTTTTCTCCCCTCCATTTACCAAAGGGAGGGGTTGGGGTGGGTTCTTCACGGAATGATATCATGTAAGCCCTGTCATGCACGGCTTGAACGGGCATCTCGTTTTTTGCTTCGCCAGGTTGTGTCGGGGATTCCTGCTCAGGGCAGGAATGACATGATTTGTTGGGCAGCCGTACAATTTCTTGTGATGGCATGCACATCAATGCATCTTTATTCCTTTTCAAACTCGGTAAGTAACTCTTCGGCACGCGTAACTTCCTGGAGCGGCACCATAATTTTCATTTCATTTATTATATGTCCGTCATACTCACCAGAAGCCCGGAATAAAGTATAATCGATACCGCCTAAGGAGTAGGGATTCGTTTTACGGGAGTAAAGGAGCGGGTGTAAACCTTCACTGGCGAGAAAATTTTTAAGGTATTCGGCGTGATTGATATCGCTTGTGCCATACACACGAGCCATATCCTCATAAATTTCATAATTAAGATGTTCTGAACACAAGTATCTGCCGTTAACTTCCCACAGACAATCTGAACAATATGGCTCGCAACAAATTATACAAACCCCATCAGCAGGCATTTTTTTATGACGAAAGCACCCAACCCCATCTATGAATAATGCACCGCAATGGGGACAAAAATCATCATCATCTTTAACATTTCCACCACATTTATCACAAAAAAAAGGATTATCTTCCATCACCTGCTCGTTTTTAGGATAAATTTAACCAATTAAAAAGCAAATGGAAATATTACCCCCGGAGTTTATCGAGCAAATCATTAACTTTTTTTGCTTCTTTTTCCGAAATGTTTTGTAATGACTGATTTATTTCAAAATCCAGAGAATCAAGTTTGTTAAGCAAAGCCATGCCGTCTTTTGTAATTTTAATCTCAGCACGCCTCCTGTCATTTGGACATATTTTTCTTTCCAGAAGTCCTTTTAAACGTAATCTTTCTACCAGACGGGAAACGTCACTCATTTTATCAAGCATCCTCTCTTTCAGCAGATTTACAGTTGCAGGCTCTGGATACTGTCCGCGAAGGATGCGAAGAATATTATACTGCTGCATGGTAATATCATAATCCCTGAAAACCTCGGCATGAATTTCCACAAGCCAGCCGTAAGTATAAAATATATTTACGGCTAGCTTATGGTATTCACTTTTAAAATCTTTAGACTGTTTAATTTCGTCTTCCAAACGCATATTAGCTTTTTACCAGCTGTATATTAATATTTAAGTTAACATCCTGACCAACAACTGCGCCGCCTGCTTCCATTAGAGTGTTCCATTTAAGACCGTAATCGAACCTGTTAAGTTCACCCGTTATTTTAAATCCTGCTTTCGTGTTTCCCCAGGGGTCTTTTACGATACCATTCATTTTAACATCCAGCTTCACTTCTTTGGTCACACCGCGCATTGTAAGATCACCAGTAAGAACATACTTTTTTTCGCCAACTTTTTCAAATTTTTTACTCTTGAACATCAGTTTTGGGTAGTTATCAGCATCAAAAAAATCAGCAGATTTTAAGTGGCCGTCTCTTTTTTCATTGTCTGTATCTATACTGTTGATATCAGCCTCGAATTCAATTTTTACATCGCTGAAATCATCCTTGGATGCCGTAATCTTTCCGTCAAAATTTTTAAACTTGCCATCAACTTCCGTGATCACTAGGTGGGATACGGTAAAACCTATTGTTGAGTGCGAGGCATCAAATTTCCACTCGGTCTGCGCTGATATAGTTACAAATGTTATCAGCATTATCAAAACTATTTTATTTATGTTTTTCATTTTTTACTCCATTTGTTGAATTGATTTTATTTTTATTTCAAATATATGTTATAACATAGAATGTTGCAACATATATTTTTATTTTTTTTTACACGAGTATAAATAAGTCTATAATTAAAGGGTATGAATAGAACCGGCGCTGGAGAAAAGCTTTATTTTTATTAAAATTGAGAAGAAGTCTTAATTCTTATAATTATTTTTTGTTGATATTGGTAAAATTCCTTTTATAAGCTAAAATAATTATGGAACACTTTTTGAATCCAATAATCAACTATTTTGAATTAATAAATCACGTTTTTTTACGATAATTGTATTTATAGGTATTGGCATTTAAAACATTGTTGTGTATTTTTTCATAACACTAAATAAATGACTTTAACATCTTTAAGTAAAATTTTCAAAAGAAATAAAATAAGAGGATACTAGTATGGCAGTTCTCATAACTGAAGATTGTATTGCATGTAACGCTTGTGAAGCTGAATGCCCTAATACTGCTATTTATTCAGCCGGTGAACCATATTTTTATAATGGCGAAGAAAAAGAAGCTATTTCAGACGAATTTACATACGTTGTTGCAGACAAATGTACAGAATGCGTTGGTTTTTATGATGAACCACAGTGTATTCCTGCTTGCCCGACCGAAGCAATTATTATGGACCCGGACCACCAGGAATCAAAAGAAGAATTAATGGCTAAAAAAGAAAAATTAGATGCAATGGGAAGATAATTCCTGATAAATTTTTCTAAAGTTTTTGACCCCCGTAATCCCCGGGGGTTTTTTATTTCTGTTCTAACCTATTTTTATTCTGATATCAACCGCGTGAACTACATTTTTATCGTCTATAAGTAATGGATTAAAATCAAATTCAAGGATCGAAGGGTTTTCGATTAACATTCTTGCAGATGAATTGATTATCTCTTTAATTCTCTTCACATTCACCGGTGCCTCACCCCTTACTCCCGCCAGTATTTTTCCTATAACGGTAGATTGTATCATTTCGTCTATATCTTCGCTCGAAAGATACGCGGATCGGATAGCCGTATCGCAAATCACTTCAACGTATTTACCCCCTGTGCCGAACATTATCACCGGTCCGAACGATGGGTCCCTGAATCCGCCGATTAACACTTCATGTCTGCTGTTAATGAATGGCTGTATTAAATACTCTTCTATTTCAAAATTAAAACGGTTAAACGATTTTTTTATCTCGGCTGCGGCGTTTAATAATTGTTCTTTGTTAATGATGTTTAATTTTACCGCGTTTAACTCGCTTTTATGAATAACCTTGCTGTTAAGACCTTTAACTACAAGAGGATAAAACTCTTCATCCCACGAATCAAGTTCATCCGGTTTTAATATTTTATTTTTTATTACCGGAAGATTATATTTTTCCGCGAGTGAATTAATTTCCTTCTGCGGCAAAAAGCCTTCTGATAAATTTAACCCCGATGGTTTTAACGCGAGAAGTTCCTTGTATTCATCCAGATTTCGTTTAATTTTTGCCTGCCCATACTTGTGAAAAAGCATGTTGGCAATTACCGGTGCGGGATCCTCCGGATTCCTGAATACTGGTAGATTTTTCTTGGAGTTTTTGCGATAATTTTCCCAGAACTCCGGGAGCGGCATATCCACCTGCAACACCGGTTTTTCTGTTTTAATATCATAGACCGATTCAACCACGTCAAACGGTTGTACCATTACAGGTTCAACAAATATCGATATAATCGCATCAACATTTTCATCCTCGGCTACAATTTCATTGACCCGCCTGTATGCTGTCGCATCGCCGCCGGGAAGTAGGTCAACCGGATTTAAGACGCTTCCTTCAGGATGAACAACCTCGCGTAATTTTTCCCGGGTTATTTCAGAAAATTCTGCGAGTGTAAGTCCCTCTTTCTCTAAACTGTCAACAGCCAAAATTGCTGGTCCACCTGCGTTAGTGATCACGGCTACCTTATTTCCATTTGCCGCAGGGAAATTCTCAAATCCCTTTGCGGTGTTAAACAGCTCATTCAAGTCGTTTACGCGTAAAATACCAAACTGGTTTAGCAAGGCGCTTACAACGTTATCCCTGCTGCTCAATGCGCCTGTATGTGATGATGCAGCTTTCATACCTCCGGCAGTTTTACCGGCTTTTAAGACAATAGAAGGTTTGGTAATCTCGCCCGACATATATTTTTTAATAAACTCTTCACCATTAACAAAACTTTCCAAGTAAAAGGTAAAAGTTTTTATGTTGTCATCTTCTTCCCAAAAATCGAGGAGTGTATTTTCGCTTATATCAGCCTTGTTACCCACGCTGATAAAATGAGCGAAACGAATATCTGTTTCACGAAGCGAGTTTAATACCGCCGCACCCAGTGCACCACTTTGGGATAAAAATCCGGTACTTCCTGTTTCCGGCTTTTCGGCAACAAAGGTGGCGTTCAGCTTAATTTCAGGAAGTGTTGAAATAACCCCCATGCAGTTGGGTCCAACCATGCGGGCACCGGCATCTTTAATTTTTTGCAGGATTCTTTTTTCAAGTGCCTCACCTTCCGCACCTGTTTCTTTAAACCCGGCAGTAATCAGCACGATCGATTTTACCCCTTTAGCCAGCAGGGAATCGATCGTAGTTTCGGTAAATGGTTTCGGTACAACAACTATTGCAAGATCGATCGTATCTGTTATTTCTTCAATGCTCTTGTAACATTTATATCCTAAAACACTTTCTGCTTTCGGATTTACTGGGTACAAAACGCCTCGGAAACCATAACTACTAATGGTTTTAAGAAGTTCGTATCCTATACTTTTCTCTTTGATTGATGCGCCCGCGATACATATTGAGTTCGGGTAAAAAATATTCTTTAAAGCCTGATCCATTTTTTTCTCGTAGTGTATAAAAAGATGATATTGTTTTAAAATAAAAAAAACCGTTGATAATGCATACAATTGATACGGTGTCGTATTTAATAAATATTAAATAATTTCAACAATAATGTTAATCCGTAAGATAACGGAACTTAAACATCTATTGCGACATTAAAATAGATGTGCTATATTATTTTATATACAAAAACAGGCAACCCATGGATGATGAAATAAAATTAAAAGAATTTGAAACAAGACTTGAAGCCGGTGAATTTATTGAACCCAAGGACTGGATGCCCGAACGCTACCGCAAACAGTTGGTAAGAATGATATCTCAGCATGCCCATTCCGAGGTTGTGGGAATGCTTCCCGAAGGCAACTGGATTACACGTGCACCTAATCTCCGCAGGAAAATGGCACTACTTGCAAAAGTACAGGATGAAGCGGGACACGGGTTATACCTTTATAGCGCAGCCGAAACTCTTGGTGTTGACCGCGAGACCTTACTCGATCAGCTATTATCAGGGCAGGCGAAATATTCCAGTATTTTTAATTATCCCACACTTTCCTGGGCGGATATAGGTATAATAGGTTGGCTTGTAGATGGTGCAGCGATTGTTAATCAAACCATGCTCGCAAAATCATCTTACGGGCCATATTCCAGGGCTAATCTAAGGATTTGCCGCGAAGAAAATTTCCACAAAAAACAAGGTTTTGAGATAGTCGCTACTCTTGCCTCTGGTACCGAAGAGCAGCACCGGATGGTTCAGGATTCTGTTAACCGCTGGTGGTGGCCCTCCTTGATGATGTTCGGTCCTCCCGATAAAGATTCGCCTAATTCAGAGGAACTTTCCCGCTGGAAAGTTAAACTAAAATCAAATGACGAGTTGCGCCAGCGTTTTGTTGACCTTACAGTTCCACAGGCTAAAGCCGTTAATTTAACTCTGCCAGATCCCGACATGAAATTTAATGAAGAAACTGGCAGCTGGGATTATGGTGAGATAAATTGGGATGAGTTTTATCAGGTAATTAAAGGTTACGGGCCAATGAATCGTGAACGTTTGAAAGTTAGAAAAAAAGCTCACGAAGATGGGAGATGGGTTCGTGAGGCAGCCGAAGCTTATGCCAAGAAAAAACGTGAAAGAAGTGAAGTATAATCGATAATTTTTTAATAATTCTAATTTAAGTTGAAACGTTATGACAGAAAACTTTGAAGATCAGTGGCCCATGTGGGAGGTCTTTCTCCAGTCTAAGCAGGGAGCACCTCATGAACACGCCGGGAGTTTACACGCCCCGGACCCCGAAATGGCGATTCAAAACGCGAGAGATGTTTATACACGCAGAAATGAAGCAATCAGTATCTGGGTGGTTCCAAGCGCTGCAATTACTGCCACTTCCCCCTCGGATGCAGGTCCACTTTTTGATCCCGCCTCTGATAAAATATTTCGCTATCCCAAGTTTTATTCTACCCCCAAGGGGATAAGAGGTGTATGACAATGGCAAATTTTGATTCAAAAACTAAAAAAATGTTATTCGATTATATTCTCCGAATTGGTGATGACAGACTTATTCTTGGACACAGGTTGTCGGAGTGGTGCGGGCATGCGCCAATTCTCGAAGAAGATATCGCGCTCGCCAATATAGCACTGGATTGTGTTGGTGAGGCTGATGCTTTTTTAAAACTCGCTGCCTCACTAGATGAAGCCGGACGAAGCGCAGACGACCTCGCATTTTTACGTGATGCTACAGAGTTTAAGAATAATCAGCTAAGTGAGCAGCCGAATAATGATTTTGCTTATACTATCGCCCGTCAGTTTTTTACCGACCAGTTTTATGTTTACTTTTTTGAAGAGTTGAGCAAATCTTCTTTCGAAAAACTTGCCGCATTAGGTGCCAAAGCACTAAAAGAAGTTAAATATCACCTACGCCACAGCCGGGAATGGATGTTAAGGCTTGGCGATGGTACAGATGAAAGCAACATGAAACTTCAGAACGCGGTTGACGATTTGTGGATGTACACCCGTGAATTTTTTGAATATACTGCCGATGACCAATTTTTACATGACCTCAATATCGTACCGGATGTCACTTCTACTCTTACCGTATGGGAAGAAATGGTACATTCTGTTGCAAATGAAGCAATGATTACCATCCCGGAAACTCCCCCTTATTTTGCAACCGGTGGACGGAATGGTTTTCACACGGAGCACCTCGGGCATCTTCTTGCAGAAATGCAAATTTTACCACGTACATACCCCGGTGCAAAATGGTAATTACAGAAGAAAAAGTATGGAAGTTACTTGAGGAGGTTAAAGACCCGGAACTGCCTTTATTAAATATTATTGAAATGGGGATCGCAAGGGGAATCGCGATAAAGCCCGGTATGGTTGAGGTTGAAATCACACCTACATATTCGGGTTGCCCCGCTATGAACATGATTGAAACAGACGTGATCTCTTTATTGAAAGAAAACGGGATAGAATGTAAAGTTATTACAATCTACTCACCCGCGTGGACGACCGACTGGCTTTCAAATGAAGCGAGAGAAAAACTTATAAAACTTGGGATAGCACCGCCAGGAAAAAATGTAGATGAGATTTTCGAGAAAAACACACAATGTCCGTTTTGTAAATCGCACAATACTAAACTGACGAGCAATTTTGGTTCAACTGCCTGCAAATCATTACATTTTTGTAATGAATGTATTCAACCTTTTGAACAATTCAAATGTATTTAACGCACTATTTACCGTGCTTCAACATAACCTCACGCCATTCTTCAACGCTTAACTCTTCCGCTTCTTCAATAAGCATGACAGGGATATTATCTTCAATACGATAACGCAACCTCGTCTGCTCATCTGTTGAAACTAAAAAATTATCATCGAGAACAAGTTCCGCCCGTGATTTAGGGCAGCAGAGGATATCCAAAAGGTCTTTACTAATCATTAAACTCTCGTCAATTGAAATTAAATACAACTATGATAAAAACATTACCTTATAATGATCAAAAGCATGTTTTAGTTCCATATATTCTTCATGGTCCATTCCCTGCTCAAGTAGATCGGCATAAGAATGTTGTTTTAATAATGCTTCGATCTTCAAAAATGTTGTTAGGTCAATATCACAGTCGGTATTTACTAGATATTCTCCTGCGAGATGCGTCTGTTTGATGGCTTCCATGGTTTTTCTCA
>Ga0209692_10005409_pt1 | contig 10985 bp, 8 predicted proteins | sample tdDd472_FD_187129 | JGI IMG/M metagenome (GOLD analysis project Ga0209692, IMG submission 187129) | Marine sediment microbial communities from the Atlantic coast under amendment with organic carbon and nitrate - tdDd47.2 (SPAdes)... | ecosystem: Environmental > Aquatic > Marine > Coastal >...
GGCTCTTCTGGCCGATGTGCTCAAAATGACGGAAAAGGAATTACCCCCACTGGAAGAAAATGGGGGCAGAGGCGGCATCGCCCTTCTCGGAGGCAAACTCTTCAACATCGCGTCCCGCCCGATATTGACCAGCGATGGAGACGGTGCCTCCACGGGGACTATCGCCATGGTTCGCCGCATTTCCCCGGCACTCGTCGAAAAGATCAGCAACAGCCTCGGTTATGACATGGTGGTTGTCGCCACGGATGTCGACAAGGAACTTGCCAGCAGGCTCAACACATCCCCAACACACGAAATAGTAATCGACATAAGCACTGAGTCCATCTGCGGCGGAGCGTATATCTATGCACTGGATGGCGAACCGGCTGCCATCATCAAAGTGACCATGGCCAAGGATATTTCAAAATACGGTCACACCATTGCCATATACAACAATACTATCATCGCAGTGGCCATTCTCCTGTTTTCAGCCATGATTTACCTGCTCATCCACCACAAAGTCCTGAAACGCCTAGAAGGACTCAGTCAACAGGTCATCGAAATCCAAAAGACCGATCACGATAAAACACGGGTCGAAGTCTCGGGAAATGATGAAATCACGGACCTTACAAAAAGCGTAAATATTCTTCTTGAAGAAGTGGACAAGTCACATCAGGACCTCGTGGACAGAGCTGAGAAGCTGAGTGAAAATGAACAATTTCTACAACAGGTTTTGGACTCGATCTCGGTCGGCATCATCATCATTGATCCTGAAAGCAGAAAGATTGTTGCAGTCAACAATTATGCATTGGCAATGGCTGGCAGAGAACGAGAAGAAGTCCTGGGTAACGTCTGCCACAAACTGACATGCCCATCCGAGATCAACAACTGCCCGATCCTCGACAAGCATCAATCTAAAGACCTCTCACGAAGAAAACTGCTGACCAAGTCAGGAGCGATCATACCCATCATGAAGTCGGTATGTTTTATCAACAGACACGGCAAACCCCTGCTGCTGGAGACCCTGATAGACATCACCGAAGTCGAACAGTCACGACGGGAACTTGAAAAAATCAAGGAAAGTCTTGAACAAACTGTTTCGGAAAGGACCAAGGACCTTGCGGAAGCCAACAAGGATCTCATAGCTCTGGATAAGGCCAAAAGCCTGTTCCTGTCCTCTGCATCGCACGAACTCAGGACGCCACTTACTTCCATCCTCGGCTTTCTCAAATTGATGGAGAAAAACTTCACTACCAAATTCCATTCTCATCTTGAACAAAATGAGGACACAAAGCCCCACCTCATCCGATTTGTCGACAACCTGCACGTTGTCCGAGGTGAAGCCGAGCGCTTGGGCAGGCTGGTCAACGACCTGTTGGACCTGAACAAGATCGAATCAGGACGCATGCAATGGCGGGATGAACCACTGGATGTCCGAGAATTGGCCACCCATGCCATGCACGCATTCGAAGGCCAAGCTGCCGAAAAAAAACACGTCGAATTTGTCGTGGAACTTCCTGATGAAGAGATCATCCTGACGGCTGATCAGGATAGAATCCTCCAGGTCCTGATCAACCTGCTCAGCAACGCATTCAAATTTACAAACAAAGGCCACGTTAAACTCATCGTGCAACCCGAGGATTTGAATCAGGCCGTATCTTTCGCCATTTGCGACACTGGAAGCGGGATTCCCGAAGAAAGCCAGGGACAAGTTTTTGACCTGTTCTATCAAGTTCAGGACGTCGACAAACGATCAAGCAAAGCCTTCGGCACTGGTTTGGGGCTTGCAATCTGTCGTCAAATCGTGACCCACTATGGAGGTCTCATCACACTTGAATCAAAAGAGGGACGAGGCAGTTGTTTTGTGGTCAAGCTTCCTCTGGACTCTCCCAAAGCCTGATCAGCCTTTTCCATTCAAAGGCCCATCTGACAGTACTCATCAAACTCATGAGTACCCTTCATGCATGAGGACATGCATAGGTGTTGACGTCTATGTATTGATGACCTATGGATCGATTTTTCTTGAACAAATTAATGAGCACCTACAGAAGTATCCATCTAACATGCTGTATACAAACACTATTTCATCAAATCCGACTTCAAAAGAATGTCATGAAACTGGCTGGATGCTCACGCACTCAATTGTCCACGATCTTTCTCCCTGATCTATCCACCTTGATTCCGCAGACTTAGACGTTTCCAAGTTGCGACCTTGTTCACAAGTTCGTACTGCTTCGTGCGCCAACCAACTGACGATGACGATCTGTCATTGCCTCTCCCTGCGACAATCCATTCACCATACAACACACAATGAGCCTCTCATGAAAAAGAATGCACTTCGTCTTACACTTTCTTTTGCCGTATACATACTCGGCGTCTTTCTTTTCGCCGGATACGAATACCTTTCCGCCAGAGATCAGATGCTGAACTCCACAGATGAACAACTCAAGAATGCCGCGCATGTCGTGCCCGCAATCATCGGCAGGACCTATCATGCCGGCATCATCGAAAAACAGCCTGACGGACAAACATACACCAGTATTCTTTCCGATTTGAATGACGCCATAAAAGACACAAACATCGTCAATCTCTATTCGATGATCAAAAAGAACGGTGAGGTCTTTTACACCAGTTCAAATGCTTCTCGTGATGATATTGCAGCAAGGGACTACGTGGAGTTCATGGCTCCCTGTGTCGATGCCAGTTCGGCACTGAAAAAGGCATTTTCTTCAAGAACCGCTGTGTTTAAAGATTATGAGGATAGCAATGGAAGCTTCCATTCAATACTGGTCCCTTTCACAGCACCGGACGGCACCCGTTATATAACCGGAGCCGACATCAGGATGAACGACATCAACGACATGCTCTTCTCCCGAGCCCTCGTATCAATCGGCAAGGGATTCGCCCTCCTTCTGCTTCTCATCCCCATTTTCTGGGCATCATGGCGTAACGCCAAAGATGAAAAAATATTCCTCCGTGCCGAAATAGACAAAGGCACACAGGAAATCGGCACGCTGAATGAAAGCCTCATGAAACAAGTCGAAGCAGCGAAAGAACATGAGACACAAGCCATGAAGGCAAAACAGACCGCAGATGAAGCTCGGGCGCATGCCGAGCAGGCCGGAACTGCTGCCCGACATGAAGCGGCTGTCACCTTGGAGGATTCCTCCCAGCACCTTTCCATAGCGAGTGAACAGCTTGCGGCTCAGGTGCAACAGGTCGCACAAGGTGCTGAGACCCAGAAACTCAGGACACTCGAAACGGCGGCGGCAATGGAAGAAATGAACGCAACAGTGCTTGAGGTCGCCTCCAACGCTGCCAATGCCGCAGAAAAGACCGACAACGCCAGAATTGTGGCAGAGTCGGGCCTGACTGTCGTCGAAGAAGTCATCACAGCCATCAGCACAGTGTCAGACAGAGCTGAAGTCATGCGGGAAAGCCTGCAATCCCTGGGAGAAAGAGCTCTTGGCATTGGCGAAATAATCAACGTCATCAACGACATCGCCGATCAAACCAATCTGCTGGCCCTGAATGCGGCCATTGAAGCTGCTCGCGCAGGTGAAGCCGGAAGAGGATTTTCGGTCGTGGCAGACGAAGTGAGAAAACTGGCTGAAAAGACCATGTCCGCCACCAAGGAAGTGGAGAGTACAATCGGCTCGATTCAAAAACTCACTGAAAGCAATATCGACCATATGTCCGAAACCAATGAAGTTGTGACATTGACCACAGATCTTGCGGAAAAGGCCGGACAGGAATTGCAGGATATCGTCGAGTTGGCAAACGACAGTTCGGATCGCGTGCGATCAATCGCCACCGCAAGTGAAGAACAGTCCGCAGCAAGTGAAGAGATCAACCGGGCTGCTGATGAAATAAACCGTATTTCGACAGAAACGGCAGAAGGAATGAATCAGGCAACAGAAGCCATCATGGACCTTGCCGCTCAGTCGGTGCAGCTCAAGGCTTTGATTGCTTCGCTGAAAAGCGAATAAAAAAGACATCAATCTCGCGATCCTCATGCCGCCACACTGCGGCATGAGGATTGCGGACGATTAATTCCCCTGCCGCGCGTTGTAGACGGTGTTCTGCGAGGCGGCAAATTCGCGATAGGCTGCTATGGCCTCATCCCGTAGCACATCATTGGTCAGAGAAATCCCGCGTCGGTCCAATTCTGTCCGCCAGTTTTCACTGACAGGCCCTTCATCAAACCCGGTGATATCTTCCAGTTCCGGCCCGGAGCCGGCAATGACCAGTGATCGCACACCGGACCACATCACTGCTCCGAAACACATGGCGCACGGCCGCCAGTTGACCACCAATTCATGCGCAGGCAATCCGTCCGCGCCAAGGTCATAGGTCCCAAGCATCTTCTGCGCCAATGATAGAGCCATGATCTCGGCATGCGCCGATGAACAGTTATACCGCATGACCCGGTTCACACCGATAACCACCAGTCGACCGGAATCCCGCTCAAATACTCCGGCAGCAAACGGTCCACCCGTATTGCGCAGGAAATTCTGCCGTGAAAACTCGATAACCGCAGCCATACGCTCTTCCGGCGTCGGCATATGTGTAGGCAGCTCACCAAGAGCAGTCGCGGCCCATTCGGGCATATCAAGGGAAAAAGAAAGATCGGAAAAAGAATTCTGTGTCATTATGTGGCTCCAATACGAGATAATGTGGAGGCGATGCATTATCGCCATAAGAGGGAGAAAGCAAGAGGGGAAAAAGGACATATGTATTTGCCATAAACCAGATAACGTCATATCTTTTTCAAATAATCGATACAGCTCATTACGGCCTCAGATGGTCGGACCAATGACAAAATCAAACAAGTGACCACCTATGGACGATACATATATTATTAGTGCAATAGGTTGGGCTCGCGGAATTGTTTTCTTCTCCGGGATACTCGGTGCACATACAATCTCTGAAATATTTTCTAAAGGTAGGAGTAAACGTATCCATTATCTGTACTCACTAGGATTTATGGTTATCTTTGCAATCAGTTTTTTCTACTCAATTTAGGAGTCCGCAATGAAAGAATTAGCTACTCCATTTTCAATTTTGATTTTAGCTGTAACCATCGCTTGGGCAGCATATATAATAAAACCAACTCGCCCCGGTGACTGTACAAATACCGACAGAAAAATTGTAGATGCGATTATGTATAAGGAAATGAAGTACAGCCCTATAGGTGCAAGCGCTGAGACCCTTAAACACGTACGAGAACAACGAAAAAACGCCAAAGGTCGACTAATCGAAATGGGATATGGAGGCTGCTTTGGAGAATAGAACAAGCCTTTTGAGATAGATAGTGTAGTTTTCTATAGACCTGTAGAGTAGGATTAATGACAAATGCTGACCAAGCGTTTGCATGGTCAAAATTTAACAAGAATATGCACTTAAGATAGCAATAGGTAATAAACGAAAGAAGAGTTTACACCACAGAGTAAACCCTTAATTTTGTTGCTGTTCACAAAAAAATTTCAACAAAGAGTACGGCCACTGCCCACAAGGGCCCAGCTTTACTGAGTCTGTAATTTTATTTGCAGTTTTTCCAAAAGCCGCTTTTGATAGTCAGCCGGGAATTCCCATATGGGCATCTCGACATTTCTCGCCAACCCCCTCTCTTCAGGTGAAAGATCATACATCAAGGTCATGAGTATATCACTGCTGACCCACGGGCTATCACGGAAATATCCATGACCATTCCCAGCGTCTGCATCCGCTGCCCCCGTCACGTCGATGACACGGAGCTTAGGGTTGGCCTCAAGAAAATTCCGCACAGGTGCAGACATCTCACGACTGACCTGCCCAAGCCTTCCCCAATCGAAAAGCCATTCAGCCACAGCTACAGCACTGTCTGAATCAGAGACGTAAACGGATAAATCATCGACAATATCAAGCATGCCCTCCCGGATGTTCGACGCAAAGATGGCACCATCCATATCGCTGCCGATAAGCATGACGTGGCCTAGCTTCAACTTCTTCAACTCCGCCTTTGAGGCGCACTTATTGGCAAGGGTCAACTGAAAAAGGGCCTTGTCCACAACCCGTGTCCCGGCACTGTAACCGACAATATGAATTCGCTCGGCATCTGTACTTTGTGCGAGAAATTCCAGAAATGCCCGAAACTGATACGACGAAAGTTCTGCAGTCTCAAGATCGGACAAATACGCCAAGGTCTTCGGAGTGGCTGGCCAGGAGTAGGCGACAAAAGCCCCATCATATCCAAGGAAATGCCACAGTTCAGCCGTGACTAAAATAGGATTGTCAAAATCGACCTTATATCCATGGACATACACAAAAACATCTTTCCGTTGTGATTTTGCCAACTGCTGATCTATATGCCGGGCAAACTCCTTGCCGGTAGTCTCGACTCCTGTACTATTGAAGTCCTTTGCAATGAACCGGTTCAGACTTGAACCAAGCACCCCGTACTCGGTGACATTCTCCACCTTGAGAGGATACTTATCAGTTCGGTTTTTAAGCAGAGAGACACGCTTGGCCTCTTCCCAACTGAAATCCCCATCCCCAAGCTTGATGCTGGCAGCACCGAACCTGAGGACTCCTCCCCGAAGAGAACTGTAGGCAAGCTCCCCTTCGACAGCTGGTGCCCGATTGGTGGCGTAGTAAACCGTATTCGGCGGACGGACATCGTTCTCGAAAGGATTGACGAACTCGGAATAAATGGCGGGTGCAGGCATGAGATCAATAGTTTCACCCTTGGAAGATGATGAGCACCCGGATATCAGGAACAAAGAAACCATCATGCACACGGCGAACATACTGCTTGTTTTCAACAATCCGTCTCTGCTTCTCATGGGACTATCCATTCCGTTTCTATTTAGTTGTCTTTGGTGGGAGGCCATTCCCGCAACATCGATCGAGAAAATTTCGGCATTTCAGTCTCAACCGCCACCAATTCTCACGATACGGATACGATGGCAGGAGTATATATACTTGCAACAACTGTATTGTACACGCAACCGCTGAATAAAAAAAACCCGCTCTCCGAGGAGAACGGGCTTGATTTCATGGTGCCCCCAGCGCGATTCGAACACGCGGCACCAGGATTAGGAATCCTGTGCTCTATCCACCTGAGCTATGGGGGCACGGGGAATTTCTCCTATCTGACCGCAGGTGAAAAGGCAAGTGTTTCATCATTCAGGTTGTGCAATACACATTTTGTTGCGTGCAAATTCATTCACACTGTTTACAAGTGATAAAAAAGGCCTATAGTTCTCAAAAGCGGCCAAATGCCGCCATCCTGTTTTCCGCATTACATTTTCGGAGGCCTTATGATTCGCAAATTCAAAACACTCGCTCTCGCCTTTGCCTTTATCATGGCTGTGCCGCTTATTGCACAGGCCAACGGACTACCCGTATTCACGGAACTGGCCGCCAAGGCAGGCAAGGCCGTTGTCTTTATTTCAACAGAAAAAACAGCCGCTCCCGGACATGGACAACAGTTCCGGCAGCAGGTCCCGGAAGGGCACCCATTCCGAGAGTTCTTCGAACGGTTCGATCAGTTCTTCGGCCAACAGCAGGGACAGCCCCGCAAACAGGTGGGCCAGGGTTCCGGCTTCGTCATCACCAGCGACGGCCTGATTGTGACCAACAATCACGTCATCGAAGGTGCGGACAAAGTGACTGTCCGTTTCCAGGACAACAAAAAAATCTATGAAGCCGAAGTCGTCGGAGCAGACCGCGAAACCGACTTGGCTGTCATCAAAATCAAAGCAGACAGCGCGCTGTCCACGTTGCCACTTGGTAACTCCGATGCCATTCAGGTCGGTGAATGGGTCTTGGCTATCGGCAACCCCTTCGGACTGGACAACACGGTCACGGCTGGCATTATCTCGGCCAAACACCGCATTATCGGCGCTGGTCCGTTCGACAACTTCCTTCAGACAGATGCCTCAATCAACCCCGGAAACTCCGGTGGTCCGCTGCTCAACATGCGTGGTCAAGTGATCGGTATCAACACCGCCATCAACGCTGCCGCCGACAACATCGGCTTTGCTATCCCCAGTACTCAGGCTGAAAAAATCATCCGCCAACTCCAGCAGGGCAAGACCGTTCAACGCGGCTGGCTCGGCGTGACCATTCAGCGCGTGGGCGAAACCCAGGCCAAGGCTCTTGGCCTGTCCGAACCCACCGGCGCACTGATCGCATCAGTGGGCAAAAAATCTCCAGCCGACAAGGGTGGAGTCAAGCAGGGCGATGTCATCCTTGAAGTCAACGGCAAAAAGGTCGAAGACAACAACGATCTGCTCAAGCAGATTGCCGGATTGGCACCGGGCGACAAGGCCCGTCTCGGCCTGTGGCGCAACGGGAAAAAAGTGAACAAGACCGTTACGCTGGGACAGCGCAATGAAAAATCCCTGGCTGCCATGAGCCCCAAAAATCAGGGACCGACCAAAACCGCTACGGTTCTCGGCATGCAGTTGAAGTCTGTCACCGATCAGGAAGCGCAGGCTCTCGGACTGGACAAGACTCAAGGACTGCTCGTGGTCAATGTTGACCGCAACACCGCAGCCGGAGAGGAAGGCATCCGTCAGGGTGACGTCGTCATTCAGGCCAACCAGAAAGACGTAAACACCGTGGCAGAGCTGAAAAGCGTCATCAAACGCGACAAGAAGCGCGGCGCGGTCATGCTCCTCATCAAACGACAGGGCCAGAACAGCTTCGTGGCTCTGCCGCTCGACAAGTAAACCCAAAGGGGGCTCCACAGGGAGCCCCCTTCTTCTATTAGGAATATACTATTGAACCCTGCTACACTCATCGCCCCAGCCAAGATCAACCTGCACCTGGAAATTCTGGGACTGCGTGAAGACGGCTATCACGAATTGCGTACCCTATTCTTTCCCGTAGATATGCCGTGTGATCTTATCAAGATCGAACCGGGCCACGACGAACATTTCTACATTCGCTGCCCGGAAAAACCGGAATTAGAAACCACTTCCAACCTCATATATGCGGCATGGAAAAAATTTGGCGAGGCCACTGGCTTCCAGCCCGGCATCTTCGTCACCCTGACAAAACGCATCCCCATGGGAGGAGGACTCGGTGGCGGCAGTTCCGATGCAGCGGCCATGCTCAAATGGCTCAATGCCGAGGCTGGCGACAAGGCCTTGTCACAGGAAGAAATGTTCTCCCTGGCAGCAACTTTGGGTGCGGATGTTCCCTTCTTCCTGATGGACGGACCGGCCTGGGCCAAAGGTATCGGCGAGATACTTGAACCCGCTTCCGTAGACCTGTCCGGTATGACCCTGCTCATCGCCTGCCCTGACATTGAAATCCCCACTCCGTGGGCTTTCTCGGCCTGGGACAAAAAAAACGACTCTCCAGAGGCCTCCCAGTCCTTGACAACCCGAGAATCTGATAATAAGACTCCATCTCCCGTTTCGCCCCGGGAAATGACGAACGACTTTGAGCCTGTTGTCTTCGAAAAGCATCCAAGACTCCAGAAAATCAAAGAAAGAATCATAGCATCAGGGGCGGAAACAGCCGCGATGAGCGGATCGGGAGCCTCCCTATTCGGCATTTTCCGAGACAGGGAAACAGCAATGACCGCTGGAAAGGCTCTTGAAAAGGACGGGATTGAAATTTTCACGATGGATTGTCGATAGATTTTCCATCAAAGATAAAGGTCGTATCGCACGACCACTCAAGCAAATGCCGAAAACGGCCTTTCCCTCAAAACGGGACGAAATTTGCCGAGAAGTGGTCAAGCGCAAGGCGCAAGCTGAATCAAGGGCCGCCGCGTATACAAATACGCAAGGATCTTGATTCTGCGCAGCAACGCAGCGATTGGCCGCTTATCGGCAAATTTCGTTGGGGCGTCGTCAAGTGGTAAGACACCAGGTTTTGGTCCTGATATTCGGGGGTTCGAATCCTCCCGCCCCAGCCACTTTTTCTATAACCATGAGGTAATTGTCATCATGCACGGCGAATTGAAGATCATCAGTGGATCTGCAAGCCCGAAACTGGCCGACGCTATTTGTGAGCATCTGGGAACCAAAGCTTCCCCTGTCCTGCGCGAGCGTTTCTCCGACGGTGAAATCCGTATCGAAATCGGTGAGAACGTCCGCGGCGACGATGTATTCGTTGTCCAGCCCACCTGTTCGCCGGTAAACTTCCACCTCATGGAACTCTGCCTCATGCTGGATGCGCTCAAGCGTGCCAGCGCATCCCGCGTTACCGCGGTGGTGCCCTACTTCGGGTATGCTCGTCAGGACCGCAAGGTCGTGCCCCGCGCACCCATTTCCGCCAAGATGGTTGCTGACCTGCTTTCCACCGCAGGCATGCAACGTCTGGTGACCATTGACCTGCACGCCGGTCAGATTCAGGGCTTCTTCAACTGTCCAGTGGACAACCTGTTTGCCGCCCCGGCCCTGCTCGAACACCTGCGCGAGCGCAATGACGAAGACTTCGTCATCATCTCGCCCGACGCAGGCGGCGTGGAACGCGCCCGTGCCTACGCCAAACGCCTCGGCGCATCGCTGGCAATCGTGGACAAACGCCGCGACGCCCCGAACCAGGCCAAGGCAATGCACATCATCGGCGATGTAAAAGACAAGGTTGCCGTGGTTATCGACGACATGATCGACACTGCAGGTACCATGTGTGCAGCCGCCAATGTCATCATGGAAAATGGCGCCAAGGACGTGCTGGCCTGTGCCACGCACCCGGTCCTGTCCGGTCCGGCTATCAACCGTTTGCAAGAATCAGCATTTTCCGAAGTGGTTGTCACCGACACCATCCCGCTCAGCGAGGAAGCCCAGGCCTGCTCCAAAATAAAGCAGCGCTCCGTGGCCTCCCTGCTGGCAAAAGCTATCAATAATGTACACACGGAATCGTCCGTGTCTGTACTCTTCGTATAAGGGAATCATCCCGCAAACCATTTGAAGCGCGAGCGTCCGTTCATAGTGAACGGCCAGGGCGTAACAGGAGAAACATCATGGCAGAACTGCTGAAACTCAACGTTCAGGAACGCACTG
>Ga0209692_10005411_pt1 | contig 10982 bp, 6 predicted proteins | sample tdDd472_FD_187129 | JGI IMG/M metagenome (GOLD analysis project Ga0209692, IMG submission 187129) | Marine sediment microbial communities from the Atlantic coast under amendment with organic carbon and nitrate - tdDd47.2 (SPAdes)... | ecosystem: Environmental > Aquatic > Marine > Coastal >...
TGCATTAATAGATGATGTAGATTTAGATGTAGTAGCAAATGGTGAAGTATTAACAATATCTATAGATTCATCTACAGTGCCAGCAGATGTAACAGTAGATGACGCTGCTAAGACAATAACATATACACCACAAGCAAACTGGAATGGTGAGTTTGTAATAACATATCGTGTAACAGATAAAGATGGATTATTTGATACAGCTACTATTACTGTCACAGTAACACCAGTAGAAGATAACCCAACAGCACAAGATGACAGTACATCTACAGACGAGGATAATGCAGTAACAATAGATGTACTAGATAATGATAGTGATACAGATAGTGACACTACGTTAAATAAAGATGCAATAGCAATTAATGATGGAACACTAAACATTACTTTAGTAGACGGTCAGGACATAACTTCAGGTTCAGTTGACGTTGGAAACGGAACAGTAACACTAGATACATCAGGAGCAAGACATAGATTAATCTTTACACCAGATGTAGACTTTGTTGGAAGTGAAAGCTTTACATACACTATCTCAAATAATGATAGCAATACAGCAAGTGCATCTGTAAGCATAACAGTAGGAAATGTAAACGATGCACCAACAGCGTTAAATACAACTAGAACAATAGCTGAAGATGCAATAGCACAAGTATTTGATATATCTGCATTAATAGATGATGTAGATTTAGATGTAGCAGCAAATGGTGAAGTATTAACAATATCTATAGATTCATCTACAGTACCAGCAGATGTATCAGTAAATGACGCTGCTAAGACAATAACATATACACCACAAGCAAACTGGAATGGTGAGTTTGTAATAACATATCGTGTAACAGATAAAGATGGATTATACGATACAGGAAAGATAACTATTACAGTTAATTCAGTAGGGGACGCCCCAGTACTAAGTGCGGATACATATACGGTGGATGAAGATGAGTACACTGCATCTCAAGCTACACAATGGTATAACATGGACGTATTGGCAAACGATACTGATATTGATGAAACTACAAACAGTGCATTTGAAGACTTAAAGATAACAAATGTGTCCTTCACAGAAGATAATGTAAGGCTTGTTATTGCAGGTGATCAAAAATCTATTAACTTCCAATCAGATGAAAACTGGAATGGAATTGTTAGCTTTGATTACACTGTTACAGATTCATATGGCATCTCAAGAACTGTTACATCAACTGTAACGGTAAGGCAAGTGAATGATGAGCCAGTAGCTGTCTTGGATGGTGTAACAACACCTGAGGACACACCTATTACATTTAGCATAATTGGTAATGATAGTGATGTAGATACAGATGCTAATTTGAATGCGACTCCAAGTGATGACAGTATAACTATTAATGAATCAGACGTATTAGGAGTAGCTCATGGAAGTATTTCACTAACCAACGGAGTATTAACATATACACCTGATACCAACTTTAATGGTGTTGAAAACTTAACATATACATTGCTAGATGAGCATGGTGGCTCACATACAGCAGACATAAAAATAATTGTTAGCCAAGTACCAGATAACCCACAAGCTAATAACGATGGAGTAAGCTTGGATGAAGATGATAGTTCTAAGGATATTTATCCACTAACAAATGACTACAATCCAGATAGTGATGCTTCATTAAATGCTGTTCCTGATACAAGGCCGCTAACAATACAAAGCATAGACTTATCTACAATGCCAGTAGGTGCAGGAACAATAACTAACATGGGAAGCTATCTGCACTATGTACCAGATTCACACTATGAAGGTACATTTAAAATTAAATATACTTGTGTAAATGGCAATGGTGGAACAGACATAGCTGAGATAACTATCTATGTAGCTCAAGTATATGACAACCCTGTAGGTGATGATCTAACTCCATCCATGAATGAAGATACTACATATACTGTGGATTTAGACAATTACATAAGTGATGTTGATGCAGGTACTACATTTACATTAACTGTGATAACTAATGGAGCACATGGAAGTGCATCTATTGACCCAACTACACACGTGTTAACATACACACCCGATGCTAACTATAACGGTGAAGATACTGTTGTTTATATGGTAGAAGATGACCAATTATTATCTGATACAGGAACATTGGATATAACAATTCGCCAAGTAAATGATGCACCAGTAACTAATGATGACACAGCATCAAGTGATGAAGACGTTGCAGTAACTATAAATGTACTTACAAACGATAGCGATATAGATACAGATATATTATTAAATGCAAACCCAAGTGCAGAAAGAATAACTGTGAAAGCCGATGGATTCAGTAATGTTGATAACGGTACGGTTGCAGTACTATCAAATGGAACATCTATACTGTTTACACCTGATAGCAATTGGCACGGTACAGAAGTATTTACTTACACATGTGTTGATGTAACTGGCATAGAGGTTGAATCGGAAGTAACTGTAACTATAAATCCAATTAATGATGTACCAGTGTTTAAAGGATATGTGAAAACACTTGAGGAAGATAGCAGCATTACATATAGTGCATCTTCACTAGTATTTGACCCAGACATTACGTCAATAGGTGATGTAATTTCATTTACTGCTATAACACAACCAACAAACGGAACACTAGAAATTGTTGGCAATACGAAAATAATATATACTCCAGATGCTAACTTTAATGGAGATGATGTATTTACGATTAAGGTTGAAGATATTGATGGCACATCTACAATAGAAACATTCAACATGGTAGTCACTCAAGTTAATGATATACCTAGAGCAAATGATGATAGAGTAGTTACTTTGGAAGATACAAAACTTGTAATTGATGTGCTTGCGAATGATAGTGACATAGACATGAGAAGAGATTTAAACAAATCTCCGTGGCAAGAAGACATTAAAGTACATATTGAAAACCTAGGAAGCCCATCCCACGGAAGCTTATCAATAGATGTAAATGATAGCAATAAGATAATTTATGAACCAGATGAACATTTCCACGGTGTTGACGGATTTGAATACACTGTTGTTGATAATAGTGGTGCAAAGCACACAGCATATGTTGAAATAAGGGTTGAGTCTGTAATGGATATACCTGAACTCATTGAGTTTACAACGCCATATGCAGGTAATGCATACTTAAGTGGACATCGTTTAGGTACTGGTTGGTCTGTTGATAATCCTGATGATATTGAACTGCTGTACACTTTAAGTTTCTATGATGGAGAAAAGTGGATAGTAGTTGGCGAGAACTTAACAGCTGATGAATATGAACATGTAGTAAACGAATACATAAAAGAAACAGACAGTGCACAGTTTAGAGTATTTGGCGTGTTGCCAGATGGCACAAAGACAAACACAATTTACTCAGATGTATTTATTGTAGATAATGTCGCTCCTGTAAACACTGACTACAAAGTAACTCCAGTTAATGGATTCTTGTTCCCATCAATTATAATTGATGTTGATAATGGCGAGGATATGATTGAGTTTGAGTATCTATATACTGTTGGCGACAGTGAAGACAAAATTGTAATTAAAAATAACCAATTTATTATGGGACGTGAAGATGATGAGGTTAAATTGTATGCAAAGGATAAACTCGGCAACATGGCACTAGTTGATAGCATACCTCTTACTAGATTCAGAAGCAAACCAACTAGAAGAGAGACAGCTGGCGGAATTTCAATATTAGCTGGATTGCTAATAATAATATTCTTGCTAAGATACAGAAACATTAAGTTCGTGTTTACTTATGCAGATAATAAAACTAAAACCGTTAGAAAGTACAGACGACATAAGGACAAAGGAATAGATGTTAAGTTGAAGAATAAGTTATTCGATAATGCACTCTCAGTTGAGATGACTATGAAGCAGAGAATAACAGAGAAAATGTTAGGAAGCATAGTTAGAGTAGCTAAGGGAGACGTGATGATAAAGAAAGTAACATTACCTCCTAATGTAGATGGAAAGTATACAGACAGAATAATTTAATAGATTAAAACAATTACCCCCTCTAAGTTGCTAAAACAGCTAGGAGGGGGTAAAATAATGCTTATATGACGGTTACTAGCTTATTAATAGTCTGATTGGAGAGATAAATGAACTACAGATTAAACATATCTTACGATGGAACAAAATACAAAGGATGGCAGCGTCAAACTAGCACAAGTAACACGATACAAGGGAAGATAGAGGAAACTTTGTCTAAGTATTTTGATAAGAACATTTTAATAACAGGTGCAAGCAGAACCGATGCAGGTGTCCATGCTAAGATGCAGGTATGTAATTTTAAAGTAGATAAGGAAATTGATGTAGATAAATTAAGAATGGACTTAAATAAATACCTACCATCAGATATTGTTGTTAATGATGTAATTAAAGTTGATGATAGATTTCACAGCAGGTTTAATGCAGTTAAGAAAACATATTCTTATACCATATGGAAGAGCGATGCTAAGTATCCACCACTATTTAATCGTAAGTATGTATACAGCTATGACTATTTAATCAATGTAGATAAGCTGAAAGAAGTAGCTAAGATGTTTGTAGGTAAACATGAATTCAAAGGGTTTTCAAGTGATAAGACAAAAAAAGGTACTGTTCGTACTATAGAGAAAATAGACATTTCAGGTGATGAACTTATGGTTGCTATTAAGATTACAGGCGATGGATTTTTGTACAATATGATTAGGATAATAATAGGTACAATGCTTGAGATAGCTAGAGGTGAAAAAGATATAAAAATTATTAATGATGTTTTTGCTACTCAAAATCGAGAGCTTGCAGGATTTACCGTTCCTGCTTGTGGATTGGTTTTGGAGAAGATTCATTACACGTAATGAATACAGTAGCTTATCGAGATGTATAATTTGTAGCGACACATTTGTGACAGAAACTTTTAGCATAATATCCTGTCTTATTAATAAAACTATCTAAAAGTTTTGAGAACAATGTGTGCCATATAAAAAATGTGCAAGTCATATGAACACATGACTTGCACATTAATTGTTTTATCTTCTACTTATGATGTATTTAATTTATTCTAATGGTTCTAAATCACCTTCATTGTTAACAACACAATCTCGACCAGAACTTGTCCTTCCTAAATAAATATAACCTTCTACTCCGTCATAACTCACATTCATCCAATCGCCATTAACATAACCAGAAACTATTTGACCATATGGAATTTTGCCCAACTTATACGATCCAAACTCTGGTCTAGACCTTATTTTAAGAGCACTAACATTAATCCATACTGTACTTGTTGGAGTATATGGTGGTGATGTGATATACGGTGTTGGTATTGGCTGTTTTACTTGGTACAAGAAGAAGTCTCCAATTACTACATCAAGCGTTCCGTTTGTACCTTTCTTTTGTATTAAGGATACTTTTAAGGTGTTTGTGTTATCTGGTAAGAAAATAACTATATCATCAATAATATCGTTATAATACAGCTGATTGGAATCATAAATCTTATGTCCATCTGCATATATTCCAATTCTATACAAACCAAATTCAGATGATATGCCATATGCACCTTCTGTGTCTACAAAAATATCAAACTGAATTTTTTTATATTTGCCATCTAGGTCAAATGATATCTCGTCATTTCCCCAAGATTCTGAGATGGACATAGACGGAATAAACATGCCAAGACCAGATTTGTATGTTTGATTCGCACTTGTAAAATCCTTGTCTGTATGCGTCCATTGCCCCTTGCTTAAGTGTGCTATATCAAACTTTTTAATGATAGGAACGTCATCAATTAAATCTGTTCCAGATGATGCTCCCGGGTTATATGTAGGAATAGGGGTTGGTGTAATTGCTTCTACTGGTTCTGGTGTTGTAGTTGGTATCGCAATTTGTGAGGTTTCAATTGATTCTTCTTTGGTTGGTTGAATAAATTTAAATAACCCTATAGTAATTATTAAAAGAACAACTAAAATACCTACAATTAATATAATGGAATTACGATCTCTATGCATCTTATCCTTTTTTCATTTGTATCGACTATAGTAATTTCTAATATTACTATATAATAACATAAATACTAATAAATATAAAAGTCATGTAATGCATAAATGATCTATATTCTATTGTGATAATTTTAATTACATTTATGTTATAATACACATAATTTAATTGATAAAAGGATAGATTATGAAACCATATAATGAATTAACATCAATAGGCAAGAAAAGAAGGCTGACAAAGCTAGTACGCCTTGCACTAGCTAAATATGATATAGATTTAAAATCCCTAAAATACTATTTAGAGGAGACAAATATATTCTATAGGCTAAGTGATATAAATGGCAAAAAGTACACATTAAAAATATTTAGGGAAGAATCCACAACCTTAGAAGATAATTTAGCTGAAGTATTTTTTCTTGATGAGGTAAAAAAGAACTCGGATATAGTAGTACCTACAGTTATCAAAAGTAAGGATGGAGAGTCAATAGTAGTAATTACATCTGAATACTTTGATACGCCAAAAAGGATTGCACTGTATGAATGGGTTGAAGGTAGATTATTTGCAGATTGTACGACTATGGAGCGATTTTATAGTCTAGGTAAAGCTACAGCCAAACTACACATAGCAACAGAAAATACAAATATTCCAAGCAATTTGAATATAAAAAAATGGGACAAGGTTTTTTATTTTGCCGATGAAGAAATAGTTTACAAGAATGAAAAATATCAAGATTTTCTTGATGATAACTTCTATAATGCTATGGATTTTATAGTACCATACTTAAATAAGTGTTTGGCAAAGCATTACGTTAACACTAAAATACAACTATTGCATGGCGATTTGAACCCATGGAATGTTCTTGTACATAAAGAGGAAATAAGATTTATTGATTTTGAAGATAATATTTTAGGAATTCCACTTCATGACATAGCTATTATGCTGTTTTACTACAGACATTCTAAAAACTATGATTACTATGAAGTGCGAAATCACTTCCTAAAGGGATATAGATCCATAAAAGAACTTCCCCAATTCACTGATTATGATATGGATGTTTTGATTATTGCACGACTAGTTAATTTTCTTAACTATGTGTTAGTAATTGAAGAAGATGAAGAAGAATACTGTAAAAAATGGATTAAAAGTGTTGAGGAGTTTATTAAAAGATATGCTAATGATGAATATATCACTTTCCTAGGTAGCAAATAAACGAGAGTAAAAAAAATATAGCTCAAATAATAATGAGCTATATTGTTAAAAAGTTTTATATTATCTGTACTTTATTGATGGTGCAGATAATGATTATACATGTTCTCTAATAATTTTTACAAATTCATCTTCTTGCTCCAAGTGACATGAGTGACCAGCATCGTTTATTATAAATTCGTGATACTCTCCACCGTTTTGCTTGTACTTGTCAAATACATATCTAGTTTGGGAAACCATAGGTTGAGGAGGCATTTTATCTTCTCCAGGGTATCCTGGTACAGCACCGATTTTGCCTAAGTACACAAAGTCATAATATGAGTTATCAGCAACGATTAAATCTGAATCTCCTCTGAACCATAGAATCTTCATCTTATTTTCAATGTCTGAAATGCCTTCTAACTTACAATATTGAGGAGCGAGCGCATTGTTGAATCCATGCTCTCCAGGTAATGCATATGGGAATTCAGCCAATTGCTTAAAATCACCAGCATAATAATCAGGACCAATTTGCATATCAAAAATCTCATCTAGGAAAAGTTCTTCTAGCTCGCTATCAAGCTTAAAACCTGGCTTGAAATAATGGTTATTCATAATAAAGCGCATAGAACTTTGACCGTCTCCTCGGTCTTTGCTTTTAAGTGAATTTAAAAAGTCATTATTTACAAAGCCACCAGCACAGCCTAATCCGTTCTCATCAAACATTTTGCCGTCAACATCATATGTACCACCAAATCCAAATGGGGATACTGGGCTTATAAGCAGTAAGTTATCTAGTTTTTCACTGTACTCTATAGCATAGCGCATTGCAACACCGCCGCCTAATGACCATCCCAATAATGAGAATTTATCAAATCCTAGTTCTTGTGCAAGAGAGTCTATATCATTCGCCCAGTCCAATAGTCCTGTTTTTGCATCTACAGGAGATGGATCGGTTTTACCATAACCACTTAAGTCTGGAGCGACTATATCATACTCATCAGAGAGCTTTTCCATTAGTGGAAGATAGAATGCACCACTTGAAACATTACCGTGAATTAGTATTAATTTCTTTTTGTTGCTTTCGCCCAATCTATAATAAGCAATTTTTCTTCTTGATGTACTAATAAATAATTTTGTATAATCCATATTTTCTCCTTATCTATGTTTAAAATTTAACAAACAACATGAATGGTTATTCATGTTAATTATAGCACACTTAATAGGTAAATTCATGTATATTACAAAAATAATTTATGAAAATAATGAAAATGACCAAAAAGTGCTTGACAAACAGTATAAAAAATGAGATTCTAAACATGCAACATGAATCATGTTTCATGTTTGTTAATGAGTAATTATTTCTTTTAACTTTATTATTAAAACACTTTTTGTAAAGAGGAGACTTCATATGACAAAAACTTATATTATTGGTGCAAAAAGATCAGCAATCGGCTCATTTCTTGGCACACTAAAAAACACTTCTCCAGTAGATTTAGGTAGCACAGTTGTTAAAGCACTACTTAAGGAGACTAAAGTAAATCCAGAAAATGTAGACGAGTTAATATGCGGAAATATATTAAGTGCCAATTTAGGTCAAGGTGTTGCTAGGCAAATATCAATAAATGCAGGCATTCCACAGGAAGTATGTGCATACAGCATTAACATGCTATGTGGTAGTGGATTAAAAGCTGTAGTAAATGCAGTATCTAGTATTCAAAATGGATTTGCTGATATCATAGTTGCAGGTGGTGCAGAAAACATGAGCTTTTCGCCAATGCTAATGCCAAGCAATGTACGCTCAGGTGTTAAGATGGGCGAAATAAAAATGGTTGACCACATGTTAAGAGATGCGTTAACAGATGCTTTTACTGGTGACCATATGGGTGTTACAGCTGAAAACATTGCAGCTAAACATTCAATAACAAGACAAGAGCAAGACGAATTTGCAATTGATTCACAAAAGAAAGCTATAGAAGCAGTAGATAATAATAGATTTGCAGATGAAATCGTACCTATAGAAATTAGACAAAGAAGAGACACAGTAGTTTTTGATACAGATGAATACCCAAATAGAACAACTAATAAAGAAAAGCTAAGCAAACTTAGAGCAGTTTTCAAAAAAGATGGTAGTGTAACAGCTGGTAATGCATCAGGCATAAATGATGGCGCAGCGTTTGTTGTAGTTGCTAGTGAAGAGGCAGTTAAAAAGTACAATCTAGAACCTATGGCCGAAGTAGTTGGAATGGGGCAAGGTGGAGTTGACCCACAATACATGGGACTAGGTCCTGTGCCTGCAATTAAAAATGCACTAAAAAATGCAGATATGAAATTAGAGGACATGGAACTAATTGAACTAAACGAAGCATTTGCAGCACAAAGTATAGGCGTTGTAAAAGAGTTAGTTGGAGAACACAAAGTAGATAAAGATGAACTAATGAAGATAACTAATGTAAATGGTGGAGCAATAGCCCTAGGTCACCCAGTAGGGGCTAGTGGTAGCCGTATATTGGTTACGCTATTACACGAAATGAAAAAACGTAATAACAAGTATGGACTTGCATCACTTTGCATTGGCGGTGGAATGGGTGTGGCATTAGTTGTCAAGGGATTAGAATAGAAAGGAATGGATATAAGAATGAGATTACAAGGAAAAGTAGCAATAGTAACTGGTGGAGCAAAAGGGTTGGGCGAAGCAATGGCAAAAAGGTTTGCTAGAGAAGGTGCAAAAGTCGTTGCTGCAGATATGGCAGAATTAACATACAGCGAGGAAAATGTAGAGTATTTCAAACTAAACGTTACAAGCACTGAAGATTGTCAAGCACTGTTTAATCATGTAGTAGAAAAGTATGGAAAGATTGACATACTTGTAAACAATGCCGGCATTACAAGAGATGCTTTGACTCGTAAAATGACTGATGATATGTGGAATATGGTTATAGATGTTAACTTAAAAGGCGTATTCAACATAACACGTTTAGTTGGCCCTCATATGCAAAGCAATCAATCAGGCAGCATAATAAATATTTCAAGTGTTGTTGGTGTGTTTGGCAACATTGGTCAAGCTAACTATGCAGCAACAAAAGCTGGGGTTGTAGGACTAACAAAAACATGGGCAAAGGAATTTGGTATGAAGGGTGGTAACGTTCGTGTTAATGCTATTGCTCCAGGATACATAATGACAGATATATTAAAGACAGTTCCACAAGAGCTGCTTGACAAGTTCGCTAAGATGACAATGTTAGGTAGACTAGGTGAACCAGAAGAAATAGCTGATGTAGCATTTTTCTTAGCTAGTGATGACTCAAGATATGTAACAGGTCATGTGCTAGAGGCAAATGGTGGTATGCGTCTGTAAAAAAAGGATACGGAGTACTTAATCAGTATGGATTTTGCTTAAGTAATTAGTTATTTTATTACTAAAGACAAATGCAAAATCGGAGGATTAGCTAAAAGAAATCAATATATGTAATTAAGTTTCTGCAAGATGGAAGCTTAAAGGGAGTAAGTCTGAAAGAATTTCAGACTAAACCACATTTAGTGAGAACAGGGAAAAAGCGAAAGATACTTTTGGCTACAAAAGTTTTCTAAGCGATAAGATTCTTTAATGTCTATTTGTGGCTTAGAAAGAAAAGGACGGAATTATGAGTAAAGTCAATGTAGGAGTAGTAGGAACAGGTATTTACCTGCCTGATGATAGAATGACAGCTAAAGAAGTTGCAGAAAAAACAAAGGGTATCTGGAACGAAGAAGCTGTTACAGAAAAACTAGGTATTGTAGAAAAAGTTGTTCCAAGCGATAAGGAAAGTGATGGCACACAAGAAATGGGTGCACTAGCTTC
>Ga0209692_10005412_pt1 | contig 10980 bp, 10 predicted proteins | sample tdDd472_FD_187129 | JGI IMG/M metagenome (GOLD analysis project Ga0209692, IMG submission 187129) | Marine sediment microbial communities from the Atlantic coast under amendment with organic carbon and nitrate - tdDd47.2 (SPAdes)... | ecosystem: Environmental > Aquatic > Marine > Coastal >...
ATAAGCTGAAATAACATTTTTTTCTGCTAAAATACTGCCAAGTCGTTCCATAAAATAGTATAGCAAAGCAATAAATAACGAAATACTGAGAATAAGGGGTAACTTTGCCACAGTTCTTGAACCCATAAAAAGCAGCGCTATGAAACAAAACAATATCCCTGAACATGAGACAGAAACCCGCCGTGAAATTTCTTCCTGCAATTTAAAACATTTATAGCCTTGACAACTGTGTAAACTCTGGCTCAACTCCAGCATATTCAACTTTTTATGCTGAAAAATATCCACTGCCACTGTTTTTCTTGAATTAGTATCCAAAAGATTCATGCTAAAAGTGTCAAAGTTGCCATTAAGTCTAATCTCACCAAATCCGGACTCCATAGAACCATTTGAAAAGACTACCTTTAAAGCATTGTTTTCGCTTAATACTTTACCTTTCTCGGCCCGTATGGAATATCGCTGTGTCCCAAGTTCCACCACCAGAAAAGGATTTTCCCATTCATTCTTATGATTAATGCCTGCAACATATAACAGATAACCATCAAACAGCTCAACAATCTGCCCGGCTTTGACTTTAGATAAAACAAGTTTGCTGCCAGCCGTGGTGATAAGTTGCTCCGCTTTTTTCAATGAATGGGGCACAACAATACTGGATAAAACAAAAACAAACAATGTCAACAGCAAAGCAGATGGTAATACAAAACCGTAAATCTTGATTTTTGAAACCCCGGCTGCCTGCAAAGCCAGCCATTCGTTATCTCTGGACCATCTTGATAGCAGTAAAATCAAGCCAATCATGGCAGAAAGTGGCAAGGCAATAACCATCAGTGAAGGCAAAACCAATACTAACACCTTCAAAATACCGACAATATTAAGACCGCTATGCAATATAAGAGAAAGAGTACCGCTAAACTGCAAAAGTGATATTAATGCCATAATGGAGACAAAAACACATGCAAAGTTTATCGCCCATTCCTGGTAAAATTTTCTGCCCAGCAAATTCATCATCTGCCAAAACTATCACAAGCCTTGAGACCTTCCAAGCAAGATAATACAATTATTTTCAGCGACAACTTCGTTCTATAATTACTATAAATTTCCCTAAACTTAGACAAAATAGTAGACAAAGTAACTAAATTAAGATAGTCTCAGGCAGAGGTTTTTTTGTTATATCAGGGAAGTCAGACTTGCGAGGTTGCATATGATCGTAACCCTTTTAGGGGTTCGTGGGTCGCGCCCTGTTTCCACAACGGATGTATTAAGATACGGTGGCAATACCACTTCTTTCAAGGTAGAAGTTCGCGGTATGGCCCCTATTTTCATTGATGGTGGAACCGGGTTGTATGAAGAAGGAATTCGTCTGGTAAAAAATGGTACTCCAGAAAAAATTTTCTTTCTAAATACCCACACTCACTGGGATCACATATTGTCGTACCCATATTTCAGGCCCCTTTACGAAGAGGGCTGCGACATCGTTTTTTATGCTCCTATCTCCCTCAATCGACGTTTTGAAGAGCTTGTCCGCGGGCAATACAATCCCCGTGCTTTTCCGGTACCTTTCAAGACTTTAAAAGCCCGGCAATCCTATATTGATGCCATGCCAGGTGACTGCTTCACCCTGGATCAAACAAAAGTTAAATGTTATCAGCTTAATCATCCGGGTACCACATTGGGCTGGAGACTGGAAGCTGATGGAAAAGTTCTTGCGGTAATAACGGACAATGCCCCTATCGAAAATAATTATCTCGGTGAAGGCATGGTTGAAAAATCCAAAGTAGATCCTAAGGAATTTGAAAATAATTTCAACGATGGATTAGTTGAGTTTATAAAAGATGCTGATCTGGTTATTTACGACACTCATTTCAGTTCCCAAACCATCAAGGGCCACAGACACTGGGGACATTCGACACCGGATATTGCAATAGATTTCTGCCTTAAAGCAAAAGCCAAGAGATTGATTCTGCACCACCATGCTCCTGAAGCTACAGATAAAGAAGTGGAAAACAAAGCTGAACAAGCATGGCAACTTGTAAAAGATCATAATCTACAGGTGGAGTCAGGTTCGGAGGGAATGCGAATATGGCTCTAAGCGTTAAATTCTACGGTACACGTGGTCAAATAATGTCGGTCTCCCGAGACAGAATGATTTATGGAGGACACACCTCCTGTATCACTCTGAAAGACAACGGCGATATGCTTATTTTTGATGCCGGTTTTGGCATCTCCAAACTGGCCAGTACGTTAATGCGTGAGGAAAATGTCAAAAGTGGAGGACATGATTATCATATCTTGCTGACACATTTCCACTGGGATCATATTCAGGGACTGCAATATTTCAACCCGATTTATTTTAAAGGCAACAACATACATGTTTACTCACCATTTGCACGCACCGAGGTTTGTCAGGTTTTAAACCTCTTGCTGGATGGCTCATATACACCATTTAACGGACTTGACTCACTTCCCTGTCAATGGCATTTTCACCAGTTGTCAGATGAGACAGAAAACAAAATCGGCCCATACAGCATAAGCTATCATCCAACCGTACACGTTGGCCCATGTTATGCTTATCGTATCGAACACGAAAATGGCGTGGTTGCATTTGCAACAGACCACGATGCAGTAACCTCTGAGGTTAACGAAAGTTTAGTCCGCTGGGCCAAAGGTGCAGACGTACTTATTCACGAGGCCATGTTTACACCGACAGAATACAGCCGACACATTGATCTTGGTCATTCCTCGTTTCTGTCTGCTATAGAGAATGCAAAAAAAATTGACGCACCACTTACTTTACTGACTCATCATGCACCACTTCGAGGCGATGCAGAGTTGTCCGAACACGAACGTTATCTGGAAAAGCTGATAAACACCAAAGACAGAAAATTATCCTTTGCCAGAGAAGGCGTTACATATCCGGTGCGCGATGAAGATGATGAGTGATTATAAGCCTTTCCAGTAATACCCATACAAAAAATCGGCAGAATAGACAGCAAAGCCTAAACTGCCAATATCCGCTCAGTCTTTAAAGGGAATATATAATTTGGTTTGCAACTCTGCGGGTTTAACTTCTTGTGGATCGTTCATATACATTTCAAACGACACATCCATCGGAGTCTTGCCCTGTTCCTTGATCCAGTAATACAGTTCTTTATAGGTACTGCTGACTTTCTGGTAAGGCCCGGTATGGACACAACTTGCAACATTTTTGTAATTATAGGAAGCAAGTTCCATACCTTCCGGAACTTCAATATCTGCCATTATTGCATAGCCCATATCGAAGTCATATTTGGTAGTAAAGGCACACATTATCATCGTAAACATGTTCTGTTTAACCAGTTTCTCAAAATCAACATTTTTATACATAGTGAAAGGTGCGGGAAAATACATCACTCCCTGCTTGTCCAGGTATTCTTTCATTTCAGTAAAGGCTTTACCCATAACTTTTGGCATACTGAACATTTTACATTTTGCGCTGGTTATCACTGCCTGCTGAAAAGGCAACACTTCAAAACCGGCCTCTATAGTCATAACATTTCCCTCGCTATCATTTTGCGTACAATGAAACTCTAATATTTATAATCGGCATGCAATCAGTCGATTCATGACAACACTATTTACTTTCGGGTCTCGGCCAGGGTAGCCTGTAGTAGATTTTCTTATACATCATCGCCGAGCGTTCAGTCAATTCTGTATAAGGTTCGTCCTGCTCGGAAACCAGGCCAAAGGTATTGTCCTCGCCATCGTTGGGATTATCCCTGCCATCAATGGGTTGATCGGCATACAAGAACCAATGCTGACCGATAAAGTATTTTCTATCCAGCATCATCTGAAACTTGTTTTCATATGCGTCTGCTCTGGCAATTTGTGAATCCAGTATAGGATACATTGGGGGCCAGCTATTATAGCCGTCTGCTTTTACTCTGTAACCCCATTCGGTTACCATAACCGGTTTGTTACCACCGGCCTCGTTGTAATGATCTTCAAGAAAGTTTTCCACCGACAGCAAGTCCGGGTCACCCATGTCTAAAAACATGTCCAGCCAGTCTTCGTTCATGTCGTAGAAGTTGATCGTTAAAACATCGACATATTTTCCAGCCTCTGCCAAAACGGCAGTTGGAGAAATCTGGCTCACAAATCTTACACCAAGGTTAAGATGGTTTTGATCCACCAGACGGAATTCTTCATCGGTAATTTTAAAATAAGCCTCGGCCACTTTGCCCGTCCATACCTTGCGAGTCTCCTGCGCGTTCAGATTGTCCTTATCGAAACCGAGTGAGGTTACAGCCTGCAACTCTTCCCAAGTTGTAGCATCGGTTGTAAAATCTTCTTTTAAGGCTGCAATTGTGGTGTAACGATCCTCCAGAAATGTCAACAAAACCTGCTTGCCTTTCTTAGTGTCATAATCAAAGGCCATATAGCCGTCAAATAAATGCACTCCCATGCCGGGGAAGATATAATCTGTCCAGTACATTTCATTATCCATGAAATAACCGATCAACATCGGGTCATCCACATTTGGCAAAACAGTAGATTGCATTTTCTGTTTTACCTTGGCCCTGAATGCATCAGCAAAAAAATCAATCGGCCCCACGTTGGCCTCTGCAAGATATAAAATCACAGTATAGGGCATTTTGTCCTTGAACAATCTCCAGCTACTCCAGGCACCAACCGTGTTCCAGCCCCATTCTTCACAACGCTTGGCGGTGGCCACCGCCCATTCTTCCTGTGACTCATACTTGGCTTCAACAGCTTCGCGGTAATAGTAGTGACCATCAATGGATTTTGTTCCGTTGTATCCAAGCACGTTAATACCAGTCGAGAAAAACGGGTGCCCTTCGGGGGTCATGAACCACCACTGCTCATCTATCTTTTCTGTTCTGAAAAAGCCTGTAGCTTCGCCTGTATAGCGCAAAGAACCGAAATACTGGTCGAACCCCGGATCGGGAACATCTTCCTCTTTTTCGGCTTCATCTTCTATTTCCAAATCAAGATCAAGCTCATCTTCAATCTCAAGCTCTTGCTCAATTTCTTCTTCCAATTCCAGTTCCGCTTCAATTTCTTGCTCCATTTCAGCATCCAAATCGCCGTCTTCGTCTAACTCCAGCTCTGTCTCTGCATCAACATCGCCATCAGCAGCTTCAACATCCGTCTCGGACTCTGAAATATCTCCATCAACTAAGCCTGTGTCGTTATCTCCACATGAAGCAACCATCAAAATACAAACCAGCAACACACCTAAAACATTTATTTTTTTCATAGCATCTCTCATTAGGGATAAAACAAGGAAAAACAACGGGCACAAATACTAACATCTATTTACATTGATTTGAATCTTTTTATTGTGAGATCAGTGTACCAACCTGATCTTTGTAAAATAAATCCATCAGCAATTTGAGAATCAGCGTATAATTTCATTTTTCACTTGGATGAAATTCGTCACTCTGTTAATCATTGATTATAGAAACAAAGTTCTAAAATACACAAAAGGATTAGAGCATGGCCGAAAACAGCAATAGCGAAAAAGCTCCGGTTTTGATATTGGGGGCTGGCAAAAACATCGGTTTAAGCCTGGCAAAAAGATTTGTAGCAGACGAAATCCCGGTGATTATCAGCTATCGTAGCAAACCGGATGACGCAGTAACTCTACAGCTTGAAAACCCGGATCTTGTCAAAGGTTGCTTTGCCCTTGATGCCAGTACACCCCTAACAATTGAACGCTTTTTCAAGCAGGTTCATGAAAGCACAAACACACTTTCTGCACTGATAAATTGTATCGGCCCATTTATGCAAAAGAGCCTTTCCGAAACTTCAACAGACTCATTCGACCGCATAATCTACGGCAACCTTAACCAGAGTTTCAACTGCGCAATCAAAGCCTTGCCCTTTTTAAAAAACAACGGTGGCGGAAGCATTATACAATTCACTTTTGCTGGAGTGGAAAAACTTTCGGCCTACAGTCTTAGTGCCGCCTATGCAGCCTCCAAAGCCGGTCTTTTATCGTTAATACGCTCGATGTCGGTGGAATGGGCCAAAGACAATATAACAGTCAACGCAATAGCCCCGGGTTTGACCGAAATAGTTCCGCAATCCCAGCAACACCTTTTTAAAGACATCCCCTCAGGTCATCCGGTGAGCCTTGAAGACATCTACAAAACTACAGAGTTTCTTCTCTCTGAAAACGCTCGTCATTTAACAGGAACAAACCTTACCGTTTCCGGTGGCTTCGGCTGGAAATACCCATAGTAAAGGATTAATATGCAAAAAGTTTTTTATGCAGCACTGGTTTTATTGGCAGTAGCTCTGGTTATGTCTCTGCCCATGCATATTCTGGTTCCCATTGTAGCAATCTCGGTCGCCTTATACTTGTACTACGATGTAAAAAAGCAATCTTTCAACAAAAAGCTGATTGCTGCCTTGAAAATGTCTGTTGACTCAACTGAGAACAAGGAAATAGCCGAGAGTTTTAATGAGATTATTCGTTTAAGAAGTAAAGACAGGTTTATCGAAACGGTTTTCGTTGGAGCTGCAAGAGACAGACTTTTACCGGATGCCTTAAAAGACGACTTGCCAACTAAATACAGTGTTGAAGAGTTATCCGAGTATCTACTAGAAAACGCTGGCCAACTGGCCCAGGGAGAAACCTACGAAGAGCTTGAAAGAACGATTTTGAGGATTAAAGAGGGCTTAAATACCTAAAAAGCTGAATAAGCACCACTATATATCTAAACCGCCATTATGAGTTGTTAAATTTTATTATTTCATGCGAGGGGAGCTTTTGGTTTCAATACCTAACTGGGATATTTTCTTTCTAAGAGTGTTTCGGTTGATACCAAGCATTTGGGCAGCTTTGCACTGATTGCCTGAAGTGTGCTCTAAAACAGAAAGAATCAGTGGGCGTTCCACAGAGGAAATAACCGTCTGGTAAAGGTTGCCGGGAAGCCTGTCATCCAACAACGGAACAATGTTGGAAACTTTTTGATACACCACGTTTTCCAGGGGAACTTTAGCCAAACTGGAATTATCATTTTTGTCTGATTCCATTAGATCTTGGTGATTCAAACACAACTCTACACTCACTGCTTTTCTCCTTTTATGGGTATCACTAGGCGTTGCAGCTCAAGGGGCTATACGGCTCTTCCTCTAATTTGTATTGGTTAGATGCCTACTACCAAAGGCTGTACATGCAACGAATCTATCCAAGGATTCATGGCTTGTCAACAAACTTTTTTAATAAAAAATTACCTCTGAAATTTCAACAAATTAGATGTGCTACAATTACATTTAATGTACCATAAATAAAAAAAGAGGGAACAAAAACATCTTTTTTTTGGTTTATATAGCTTGAAATTGTGTTTTCATTTTATAATATTGTTTTCACAAACTTGACAACAGGGTATTTCAAGAGTTAACTAGGTACGTTTTTTTTGGTACTTGTACATTATAGTACCACGATCTTGAGGAGGAAAAAGTGAGCGATAAAAAAACAGATACAGCTGTTATCCTTGCAGCAGGATGGGGAAGCAGAATTCAATCTCTTGGTGGCGAGGAAGAAACTGTTTCCAAACCTCTGATAGAACTTGGCAATATCCCGCTTTTAACCAGAGTGGTACAGACTCTTAAAAAATCCGGCATAACAAATTTTGTAATTGTTACAGGCTATCTGAAAGAGCGCGTTGAAGCAGTAGCCTCAAAGCTCTCCGAAAAGGAAGGCGTAACTATTACTCCGGTTTTCAATCCTAAATGGGATACTTTGGCCAATGGAGTGTCCCTGTTGGCTGCAAAAGACGTCATACAGGGTTCATTTGTTCTAACCATGTCGGATCACGCCTATGACTATCAGATTGCCGAACAGCTGGTTAACGAAGGCGCACAGGACAAGGCCGTCAGACTTTGTATCGACCGTAAAATAGATGAAGTTTTCGATATCGACGATGCCACCAAGGTTGTAACCAAAGACGATAAAATTGTCGAGATCGACAAAGCACTTAAAAACTACAACGCCCTTGATATCGGTCTGTTTTTCTGCACCACAGAAGTATTTACAGCTTTGCAACAAGCCTATGATGAACAGGGAGATTGTTCACTCTCCGATGGCATGCGTAAACTTGGTGAAAATGGCAGATTTGGTTATATGGACATAGAAAAATTCTGGTGGCAGGATGTTGATACCCCGGAAACACTGGTACATGCAGAAAAAATGCTCGCAGAAGGTCAGCTACGATTCCCCGATTAGGAGCTATTAAAATGAGTGATGTAATTCAACAGGCTTTGGTACTATACCCGGAGTTATTCTTTGTTAAAGCATTAAATGCCAGCGCAGGCATGGTAGAACCCACATACAAACTGATGGATGTTCCCGTGATTGTCAGAGTACTCAGACAATTGCAGGATTCTGGTGTTACAAAATCGGTTTTGATGGTTCCCAAAAAATATGGCGAACTGGTTGAACTTATCAAAAACGATCAGCGCATAAATCACGAAGTTCGAGTGGTCACACTGGATAGCAATTCAATTAATGAAGCCTTGAAAGAAGCAATGGCCGACATGAATGGCAGCTCTTTCCTGGTTAGAAGCGATTTCATCGCACCCGCGGCACTTTTAAAAAATCTGGCTTCCAAACCGATAGAAAAAGGTATGCGCGTCTCCACAAACTCCCTTCAGGGAATTAAAGAAGAGCGCAGACTGGAAGAAGAAAACGGCAAATGGTCAATAACGGATGTTCAGGTTCCACACGTACCAATGCTTGGCGCGATTTTAATGTCTGGCGAAATGGTAGACGAGCTTAAAACCAACGGAGATCTTCTTTCTGCCACAGAAAAAGCTAATAATAATGGTGAAGTGGAAATTTTCTCCTGCGAAGCATACTGGAACCACATTGTCAGAACCGAATCCGATATCAAGCCTGCCGAGTTAAAATTATTGAACTCGCTTAGAAAAGATATTGATGGTCTGGTGGCCAGAAGTATCAACCGCAACATTTCTCTGCCGATTTCACACAAACTGATAAACACCTTCGTGACCCCGAACCTGGCCAGTTTATCCACGCTAATTTTTGCTCTTTTAGCCGTCTGGATGGTATCCAAAGGCGGTTACATGTGGATGTTGTTGGGTGCCGCGATGATTCAGTTTGCTTCAATCATTGATGGCGTTGATGGCGAATTGGCACGACTGCGCTATCATTCTTCCAAATTTGGAGAATGGCTCGATACGGTGATAGACGATTTTTCAAACATTACCTTTATTGCCGGTATCACATACGCCGTCTGGCAGGGAGCAGCAGGCCCGGAATGGCTCTTACCCTTCGGTATAATCTCTGTTGGATGCTACCTGTTCATAACGCCTATGATGTACGCATATGTCATCAAATACACCGGTGGTGGTGATGTTTATGCCATCGACTATGACTTCAACAAAGAGGACAGCAAACAGTCCGAAAATCTGTATGTACGTATTATGTCCGGCTTAAAATATGTAGCCAAAAGGGATTTTTACATTTTCAGTATGCTGTTATTCGCCATCTTCGGTGCATTACCATACTTCCTTATTCCCTCTTCTCTGGCCGCTTTTATCATTGTAATCGTGGTTTTCAATCAGCATCGACAAAAAAGAGCGGAATTAAAAGCCAAAAAACAGAATTAATCTACATGGGTGGGTGACTTGTCACCCACCTTTTTTTTATGTACAATATTTCCGTGAGATTAACGCGGATTTGATGGAAAGGATTGGATATGTCAGACAGCAATGATATCAGACGGGGCATAATTCAATCTCTAAACAACGAGATGGCCACAGTTGCAGTTTCCAAGCGTGGAGCCTGTGACGGATGCAGCGAAAAGAGCCTCTGCTTTGGTGTTGGAGACGACAAATCCGACATGATCAATGCAGCCAATCCAGTTAAGGCCAAAGTGGGCGATATGGTTGAAATAGCCATGCCAGAAGGCATCTTTGTCAAAACCGCCATGCTACTCTATCTGATGCCGGTTATTGTAATGATCGCCGGAGCCTTTCTTTTGCCAATGTTTACAACTATTGTTGACCCCGATTTCACTGCCATAACAGGTTCCGTAATAGCTTTGATACTGTCTGTTTTGTTTATCAAGGCCTACGACAAACATGCCACCAAAAGCACACGCTACACCCCGCAGATAAAAGCTGTAGTAACTTTACCACTTGGTCAAACCTGCGCAGCCAAAAAAAACTGATAGACGACAATATGGTGTAAATTGCTTTGGGTTGGAGTGGATCGCTGATCGGCTCGATTTGTTGAACAACCTAGTTGGTCAGCCCAAAAACGAGGATACCAATGGGAATGCGTATCTTGGTGATAACAGCAAGGTTGTCTCGTGGGCCATCACCGAAATTTTTCTGAAATTCTACACCGACAACGCTCCAGCCTGCGGAAACGTGCAGAGTGAATTCTTTCTCAAGTGTTACTCCAAGCCCTGCCTCGGCCCACAGACCTGATAAGATATGCGAATATACGGTTTCCAATGTAAAGGCTTCCACCTGTCCCCAGCCTTCAAAGGCTGCGCCAAGCGAAAGATAGTGAGGCTCATCAATCAACAACACTCCAGCACGAATTCTGCCCATTCCACGATAGCGCACACCCGGGTCACCGTATGCCACAACGCCACCTTCAAGCTCAAGATCCCAGCTTATTCCGCGATTCCCGGCTCTGGACAAATCTATCGCCTGCACTTCTTCTTTGGAATCAGCGTTTTGCTCTATAGTGTTTGCATTTTCGCTGGTATATTCAGAAGCATTCTGCTTTTCAGGGTCATCCTCTGCATTAAGCACATCAGATGTTGTTTCAGTCTCATTCAGATATGCCGATGTCTCTTCTGACTCGTCAGCTTGTTCAGAAGATAGATTCTCCTCTGCCTGCTTACTGCTATTTTCCACCTCTGGAGCAGTTTTATTTTCTGCCTCAGAATTGTTTTCCTCAGCCATTGCAAAAGAACAGGAAAGCAGCAATAGCAACGT
>Ga0209692_10005416_pt1 | contig 10974 bp, 6 predicted proteins | sample tdDd472_FD_187129 | JGI IMG/M metagenome (GOLD analysis project Ga0209692, IMG submission 187129) | Marine sediment microbial communities from the Atlantic coast under amendment with organic carbon and nitrate - tdDd47.2 (SPAdes)... | ecosystem: Environmental > Aquatic > Marine > Coastal >...
CTTTTAGCTGAATATCATCAAATTCAGCAGTCACAATTTTCTCTAAAGAAATAACCAGACGCCCTACCGCTTCTGTTTCTGAAAGTGCGTTGAGGAGAGACTCAGCGTTACTCACATTGCTTCCTTGTCCAGCCGCGACTTCTTCCAGATCACTGGCGGCAATATCGGCACGCATTCTCTCTCGCAATTCTTCTAATCGCTTGGCTTCTTGTTGCTTTAGGTCGCGCCGAGTAAAAACCGCCGCTTGAATGTGCGCCATTGAGGTAAAGCCGCCAGCCCTTTCAATGACTTGAGTCAGCGTTTCTCCGCGTCTAAATTCGTACTCACCCGGGAAGCGTACCTCGCCCTCCAGGGTTATGCTGAGTTTTTCTCGATACTCTGGCGTCGCGTAAACGGCTAGTTTATCTTTAGGTTGTAATTCAAAGGAATCAACGCCCGTTAGCTGCTCTGCCAAATTGACATTAATGTGATTGATAGTCGCCGTTTCCAGATCCGATAAATCGCGTCGAGTGACTTCGGCACTGCCCAAATAGGAAGCTTCTTTCAGTCCGCCAGCTAACAAAATCAAGTCGCGAATATTCATGGTTTCGGTAAGTGGATAAGTACCAGGAAACCTGACATTCCCACTCACTTCAACGATACGAATTAACTGACCATCAGAGGTTTGCTCTTTTAATTTATTAACGATTGGCGTTAAGGTTTTAATTCTAGGATTGTCTTGCTCAACCAGCTCTTCAAGTTCACGTCGCTGGCGATTGTATTCTGCCGATTCTAAAAGTCCCAGTTGCGCATCTTCAGCCTGAAAATCTTCTATTTTTGCCAGATCTTTTTTGTAGGACTCCAATTCTGTAAGTTGCTGTTCGAGTGATGGTTCTCGCTCTTCTTCATAAGCTTTAAACGTTATAATCCTGTCGAGTGGATTTAAAACGAGATCACTAGCTTGTCGATTTTCGATAATATCTTTCGGGCTAAAATGTAAAACCGACATTTCCCTGAGCGGTAAGGTCTTCCTGATGACTAAGGCAATATTCAAGTCTGTGTTTTCTTTAAAATCATTGACTGAATGGATAACATCACTCAGACGAATGCCTTCATACCACTTGACTTTTCGAGGTCTATGAAAGGTACCAGTCAATTCGACAACCCCTTGATATTCCTCAAGCACGGTACTGATTTCAACCAGATCGCCGTCTTTTAGCGAAGTGTTTTTTGAGCGATTTTCTGTCAGGTCAACATCGAGAACCGTCGTAAATCCACTTTTACTTTTGCGTGTAATGTGAGAAATATTGGGATAAGCGCTCGCCGAATAGCCGCCAGCTAATTTAATCAAATTTCGCAAAGAATGGTCATTTTTGAGTTCGTAGATTGCGGGACGTTTTACTTCACCGACAATGCCGGCAGTTCTCCCCACAGGTGGAATATAGATCACATCACCGGGCTGTAATCTTGCGTCTCCACTGGTGTCGCCTTTTAACAACAGGTCATAAAGGTCCAGTGTCGTCACGACTTGCCCTTGACGTTTAAGCTGGATATTTCTTAACGAACCAAATTGCTTCACACCGCCACTGACAAACAATGCATTGGTCATGGTTGATAATGAGCTGACAGTGAAAGAACCAGGCTTATAAGCTTCGCCCAGAACAAAGATTCTTATTGAGCGCAGTTCTCCTAGCGAAACCACCGCTCTCACCCCAATCATTTGTTCATTGACGACTTCTTGAATGCGAGACTTGGCTTCTGAAAAATTTAGACCTGATAACGAAATCGGTCCGAGCTCCGGAAAACTAATGGTGCCGTCTCGACTAACCACTAAGTCAAAACTATTACTTTCTTTACCAAGCAGTTGAATTTTAACCTGATCACCCGGCCCCATGACATAATCGACCGGAACGGGAATATCGGTAGCAGGTGCAAAGGTAGTCGGTACACCAGCGAATAAATCGTAACCGTATCTGACCAGGCCATTGTCGTCGGTAAATTGGTTGGCATTGACTCGTCGATCGTATTCGGCGCTTTCATCAACTTGTTCTAATTCTCCGATCACGCCGCGCTGATTAACTTCCACTTGAGCGTCTCTCGGCAAAACCGTTCTCGCTGGCGCAGTCTGTTGCTGCTGCGAACCGCCAAGGTCATTAATTGACGAACAAACCGCGTCGACATCATAACCCGCCGCTTTTGCCATTTGGCGTTGCTGAGGTGTGATATTCTTACAACGATTTCGGAGTTCATTTGCATCTGCCGACTTAACAACAGACGAAGTTAAAACCAGTAATCCCGAAAGAATGAAAATTAGTGTTAAACGCATATTTTTTTCCGAATAATGCTTTATGATTTGATGCTAATTTGGGGGCTAAGCCGGTGTGCCGGACCATTTAAGTGCTAAGTGCTAAGTGCTAAGCCGGTGTGCCGGACCATTTAAGTGCTAAAAGGATGTTCCGCTTGATAGTTAAACAAAAGCAAATAAAATCAGAGTATTGTTCATAGAACTTAGGACTTAGAACTTGCTTCGGGCACGCTACCGCCCTTAAGTTAAGGCTCTTAAAGTGCCTGCTTTAAACTCATCGATATTATTTTAAATAAAAGGGTTTGTTTCTTGATAACGGTTGGAATCAAAAATTGGCTAGAATTTTCTTAGCTGAAGGTTAAATTCCCTTCTCCCCGGTATCAATTAATCCCTAATATTTATGGTTATATTACAATCAGTTAGCTAACGTTCTAATACTGACCGAATTTGGTGCGGAATTATACCTGATGGAAAGGTGAAAAACAGCTTAAAGATGGCTTTTTCATGGGAATTTTGACAAAAGCGAAGGGTTTGGTCTTATTCGGTCACAATTTGTTCGTTTGCAACTTTTAAACGATTTTCTTTGCCAAGAAACTCTATCAGAATCATCGACCTTTTCTCTCCACTTTCGCTGAGATATATCCCTTTTAAGCCTTCAAATGGACCTGACAAAATTCTGACATGTTCGCCTTGTTTGAACTGTTTTTTGACGATGTGTGAGCCGGATGTTTGCTCTGACTCAATGAGGGTTTCAACCAGGCTCGTAGGTAGTTTGGCTGCATAGCCTGAAAATCTTACCCAGTCTCGAATACCGCGCGTCGACTTAACTTTGTGCCATAACCCATCTTCGGGCGAGATATTGATAAACACATAGCCGGTAAACATGGCTTCTTCGACAATTATTTTCTTACCGGAGCGAATTTTTTCGACTCGCATTATCGGAGAGTAAGCGTTAATCCCCTGATTTAAAAGGTTTTCTACTGCTCTAGATTCTTGACGAGGCTTACTGGCGGCTAAATACCACTCGTTCGAACGGGTAGGTTTATCTGCGGGACAATTCATACTGCGAATTATAATTTAATCACGGTTTGCAAGCCAGGGAGGCGGACAATATCACGCAACTTTCAATATTGCACTGACTTAATCTGAGGTGGAAAGTTTTTGTTGCGGTTGTGACTTGATATAGCCATCATTTTTGGCCTGAATTTCCCCAAGCACGCCTATAACCCCTTGTTCTTCCAGCTGTTTTCTAAAACTGTCCTTTTTCAGGGAAATGTAACTGATTCCTTGCACATAGATATCATACAAATGCCAGGATTTGTCCACTCTAGCAATTTTAAAATCAACGTTAAAACTGGGAATCAGATTAGGAATGACTTTGATGGTCAGGATCCCTTTGGTGGAAGATTTATTAAATTTTAATCCAACAAATTCCAGTTCTTGCCCGTCGTACAAGGCAAAACCTTCCTGAACGTATCGCTGAATTGTATCATCGAATCCTTTCATCAGTTGCTGCCTTTCAATTTCCGAAAGCGACTGCCAATGACTTTTACCAAATAACCCTTTGAGGGTTTTCGAGGAATTCCAAAGCGGAAGCAGAGTATTGTCTACAAACGCTGCCAATTCTAATGGAGATTGCTCAAAAAGACTCTGATTCGTTTTAAGTGTCTGATTGATTGTGGAAATTTGAATCCGATAGAAGCTCTCTACTTGCTCTTGATGAGTTGCGGAGGCAAACCCTGGCAACATTAATAAAACCAGCACAAGAAGGCTTTTCAGATTGGATTGATAGTGCGAGATATTCATCCGATGAATTTTACAATATTCCTTTCGGAAAATAACTAAACAGCTCACAAATAGTTAAATTTCATTTATCAGCGTTTTTTCTTAAAACATGGTAGTCGCGAGTGGACTCGAACCACCGACCCCCACCATGTCAAGGTGGTGCTCTAACCAACTGAGCTACGCGACTATTTTGTTTTACCTTCCTAGACAGCAGAGTGCCTCGAAATGAGGCGCGTATGTTATCAGAAAGATTTAAAATTTCAAACGAAAATTCAAAGATATTTTTGGGGGTTGCTAAAAAGTATGTTTACCGCTCGTGGTTTGCAAACTATGCTCGGTTTATGGTGACTAATTTCAAGCGCTCCAAGCCTAGCACCTCGCTCCTCGCACCCGAATTAACGTCGTTAACTCTCATAGCCTTCAGGATTAGAACTTTGCCAGTGCCAGGTATCCTCGACCATTTCATCGAGATCTCGCTGCGCTTTCCATCCTAGTTTTTCATATGCCAAACTGGCATCAGCCCAACATTCTGCAATATCACCTGGTCTGCGGTCGACAATTTCGTAAGGCACTGATTTACCAGAACCTTTTTCAAACGCCTGGACCATTTGTAAGACCGAAAAGCCTTTTTGAGTTCCTAGATTAAAAGTCGATACACCATTGAGCTTTTCGATCTTTTGAATCGCTTTTACGTGGGCGTCTGACAAGTCAACCACATGAATATAATCACGGACACCCGTGCCGTCGACTGTGGGGTAATCATCACCAAATACAGCTAGTTTTTCGCGCTTTCCGACCGCCACCTGACTAATAAACGGCATCAGATTATTGGGAATGCCTTCTGGATCTTCTCCGATCAGGCCGCTTTTATGCGCACCAATGGGATTAAAATATCGCAGCAAAATGATATTCCAACCTTCTTCCGATTTAGCCAGATCGCGCATAATTTCTTCAATATAGAGCTTTGAGCTACCATAAGGATTAGTCGTCGAGGTCGGAAAATCTTCGGTAATTGGTACCGAGGCTGGATCGCCGTAAACAGTTGCAGAAGAGCTAAAGACAATTCGCTTACAATTGAATTTTTGCATAACTTTCAGTAGGTTAACCGTACCATAAACATTCTGCTCATAGTATTCCAGTGGGATCTGTGTCGATTCACCAACTGCTTTTAAGCCGGCGAAATGAATAACGCCTGCAAAATCGTATTCTTTAAACAGATCTTCAAGTCGTTTTCGATCTCTGATATCTATTTTGTGAAAAACGACAGATTTAGCGGTAATTTGTTCGACCCGACGCAATGACTCCATGGACGAATTTGACAAGTTATCGATTACTACAACATCAAAGCCAGCTTCTAAAAGTAACACAACCGTGTGACTGCCTATATATCCGGCGCCGCCTGTGACAAGTATTTTTGGAGCACTCAAGTAAAACTTTCCTTTGTTATTTCATTTGATTCGCGGCCATTATAGGGGAGCGAATTATTAGGAGCAATGCGGAATGTTGGAATTCAGGTACGAGGGGCGAGATTCGAGGAGCTAGGCAAAAACATGAATCATTAGTTTCGCCTAGCACTTAGCACTTAGCACTTAGCTCGTATCTCGTAGCTCGCCGCTCCTATTTTCTAACTCCTAAACACCAACTCTCCATTATAGACATCCACAACAATTGCCTTGCCGGGTTCGACTTTGCCAGCCAGTATTTGCTCCGCGAGCGGATTTTCTATCCACTGCTGAATGGCTCGTTTAAGCGGTCTTGCGCCGTAAACAGGGTCAAAACCCTTATCAGAGATGTTTGACAAGGCTTCGTCTGAATACTCAAACTCAATACCATTATCTTTCAATCGTTGGCGTAATTGTTTCAACTGAATTCGAGCGATCTGCTTTACATGTTCTTTCTCCAGCGAGTGGAAAATAACCGACTCATCAATGCGGTTTAAAAATTCCGGTCTGAAATAGTCGCCAATAACTGCATTAATTTTCTGTTTAAGCTCTTGGTAGTGCGCTTTACCGGCAGATTCCATAATCAGATCTGAGCCTAGGTTGGATGTCATGATAATCACGGTGTTTCTGAAATCGACCGTTCTGCCTTGCCCATCTGTTAAACGACCATCTTCGAGGACTTGCAACAGAATATTGAAGACGTCAGGATGAGCTTTTTCAACCTCATCAAGCAAAATCACGGAATATGGTTTTCGTCGAACCAATTCTGTCAGATAGCCACCTTCATCATAACCGACATAGCCGGGGGGAGCACCAATCAGGCGCGCGACAGAATGCTTTTCCATAAACTCGGACATATCAATCCGCACCATGGAATCTTCTGAATCAAATAAGAACTGTGCTAGCGCTTTACTCAGCTCAGTCTTACCGACCCCCGTCGGTCCAAGAAATAAAAAGGAACCATTTGGCCGGTTAGGATCGGATAACCCCGCTCTGGAACGCCTGACGGCATTGGAAACGGCCGATACGGCTTCCTCTTGGCCTATCACTCTGGTGTGCAGATGCTCTTCTATTTTCAGTAACTTTTCGCGTTCGCCTTCGAGCATTTTCTCAACGGGAATACCTGTCCACTTAGAAACTATGTGAGCAATTTCGTTATCGCTTACTTTATTTCGCAATAACGTCATATCCTGCATTTCGACCTGACTGGCCATATCCAGCTGGTGCTCTAATTCAGGGATTCGACCATATTGCAATTCAGACATTCGTGCCAGGTCACCCGCTCGTTTAGCGGCTTCTAAATCAATTCTGGCGCGCTCCAAATCAGTTTTTATGGTCTGGGTGCCATGCAAAGCCGCTTTCTCTGCGGTCCAGATTTCATTCAGTTCGGCAAATTCTCTTTCCATCTCGGAGATTTTTTCTTCTAATTCTGCAAGTCGCTTTTTAGAACTATCATCACTCTCCTTTTTAAGCGCTTCGCGCTGAATTTTTTGCTGGATAAGTTTACGCTCCAGGCGATCCATCTGCTCCGGTTTAGAGTCAATTTCCATGCGAATCAAACTGGCCGCTTCATCGACAAGATCAATCGCTTTATCAGGTAGTTTTCGATCGGAAATATAGCGATGAGATAGCGTAGCAGCCGCGACTATTGCCGGGTCAGTGATATCCACGCCGTGATGTACTTCATATCTTTCTTTCAATCCGCGCAGAATAGCGATGGTATCTTCGACGGTAGGTTCATCGACCTGGACTTTTTGAAAGCGGCGCTCTAGTGCCGCGTCTTTTTCGACATATTTGCGATATTCGTCGAGCGTAGTCGCGCCAACACAATGCAATTCTCCTCTTGCGAGTGCGGGTTTTAACATGTTGCCCGCGTCCATGGAGCCTTCTGATTTACCGGCACCAACCATGGTGTGCAATTCATCGATAAAAAGAATAATCTGCCCTTCCTGCTTGGCAAGATCATTTAAAACCGCCTTTAAACGTTCTTCGAATTCCCCGCGAAATTTAGCACCGGCAATCAGAGCGCCCATATCCAGAGATAATACGCGCTTGCTTTTTAAACCTTCGGGCACTTCACCATTGATAATGCGTTGCGCCAGACCTTCAACAATTGCCGTTTTTCCTACGCCAGGTTCACCGATGAGTACCGGGTTATTTTTTGAACGCCGCTGCAGCACTTGAATGGTTCGTCGAATTTCATCGTCCCGACCAATTACCGGATCAAGCTTGCCCTGCTCAGCTCTTTCAGTCAGGTCGACGGTAAATTTATCGAGCGCCTGACGCTGCTCTTCTGCGTTCGGGTCATCTACCGATTGCCCACCGCGTACTTGTTCAATAGCCGCTTCGATACTCTTTTTATCTGCGCCTAACGATTTTAATATTCGACCTAATTCGCCTTTGTCTTCAATAGCGGCAATCACAAAGAGTTCACTTGATATATATTGATCTTTTCGTTGTTGTGCCAGTTTATCGCAGTGATTTAACAAGCGTGCCAAATCGTTTGAAATATGCACGTCACCGGGTGTTCCTTCCACCTGAGCCAGATGGTCAAGCGCTTCGCCCAGTTGACTACGTAAGCTGTGTAAATTAATCCCCGTTTGGGCAAATAAATGCCGTACGCTACCGCCTTCCTGATTAAGCAATGCTGTCATCAAGTGAATGGGCTCGATAAATTGATGGTCGCGCCCAACGGCTAGTGACTGGGCGTCTGCAATGGCCAGCTGAAATTTGCTGGTGAATTTCTCCATTCGCATGGGTTTCCCCTCTGAATAATGAGTAATAAACGATACTCAAATGATGGGGGTAGGTGTTTGAATTTCAAGGGCGAGAGAGAAATGAGAGGAATTTGCAGCGATGTTCCGGGGTTCTAGGTTCTAAGTTCTAGGTTCTAAGTTCTAGGTTCTAGGTTCTAGGTTCTAGGTTCTCAGGCAGCATGCTGGTCTAACTAGCTACTCGTTACTAACTACTCGTTACTAGCTACTAGCTACTAACAAATATCATAAAATATTGTCGCATCTACCGAGCAACCAATTTGCCATCGCTTCACGAAATTCAGGCTTTTGTGCTTCCTGCGGTGAAATCGGAGAATGTGTATCAAAACTGATCCGGCTGCGGGTAAATACTGATGCGGCGACCGTTCCTGGCGCGCCAATACCATTAATTCTGACGGGTAAAATATGACAATTACTGAGTTGGCTGAGTTTAATAATGCCTGGTTTAATCCGCTCTCTCGGCAGATCATGGCGATGGATGCCACCTTGTGGAAATAGCGATACCAGCTCGCCTGCCTGGATAGCCCGGAGCGCACTACGAAAAGGCTTTTCGACGCGACCTCCACGGTCAACAGGAATACAGCCGGCTGCTTTAAACATCCAGTTTAATACGGGTTTCTCATATTCTTCTTTTGCAATCATAAAGCGAATGGGACGGGTGGTAGCCGTTATCAACAGAAACGGATCTATCCCGGAAATATGATTTGGCGCCAACAGCACATGGGGCTCGTCAGGAATATCAATTTTCTGCTGGCCTTGACGGTGAAAGCGGCGACAATACACGCGAATTAAACCGTCCAGGATATTGGTCGCCCAGTGTCCCCAATCAGCCTGATTATTGCGTTTGCCGAGAATCAGCAGGTACACAATAAATCCGCCCAAAATGATAGTTATATACATGAAAATTTATTCTCTTAACTGCTTTAGATTGTTGTTGATTTCATCATTTTTGATGGATTCATTATATTTGATGTTTTCATTATAATTGATGTTTTCCACCAGTCTGATTTTCAATCCAGATCAGACTCGCCATTCGTCCCGTTTCGCCATCTCGGCGAAAAGAATAAAATTGCTCACTATCGTCAAAACTACACCAGTGTCCACCGAAGCATTCAATTTCTGCTTGAGCCAATATATGCTGAGCTAAACCAATAAAATCGAATTGAAATCGTTGCCGTTCATTCGCCTTAAAAAATTTTTGATACTCTCTATTTTGCGCAGCGAAAGTTGCGTGTACTTCTTTTCCGACCTCGAAATGCTTTTGTGATATCGCCGGCCCTATCCAGCCAATTAAATCTGATGCGCGGCCAGGATATCGTGCAACAGTATTCTGAATAACACCACCCGCTAAACCGCGCCAGCCGGCATGACAGGCCGCAACCCAACTCCCCTGCCTATTGGTCAGTAAAATAGGTAAGCAATCAGCTGTCATCACCACTAGCGGCTGATTACTCGCCTCAGTGAAACTCGCATCTGCAACTGGAATTGTCGCTAAATTTTGATACGCGATACATTGGTTACCATGAACTTGATTCAGCCAGAATGGGGAATTTTGAATGCCAATTAGCGCTTTTAATCGGGCCCGATTGACAGCAACCCGCTCCGATAAATCACCCACGTGATCGCCGAGGTTAAATGACGCAAACGGTTTGTCGCTAACCCCGCCAACGCGCGTAGTAAAAACCGCACGAACAGGCTTTGCTGCGGGCCAATCGACGTCTAAAAACGAAGGGGTGCGATTATGAGTCAAACCAGTTTACTCAGTTTGCAAGAGAAGCATCGTGACGCCGAATAGCAGCCATCAACTGGATTAAATCTTCTGGAATATCGCATTCCCATTGCATCCACTCGCCGCTTTCAGGATGGGTCAATCCTAATAGCCTTGCGTGCAGCGCCTGCCTCTGAAAGTTTGTCATTACCTGGGTAAACTCTTCACTCATTCCTTTCGGTTTGAGGTTTCTGACACAGTACATGGGGTCACCCACTAACGGGTGTTTGAGATGAGAAAAGTGAACGCGAATTTGATGAGTTCGACCGGTTTCCAGTTTTACTTGTACCAAAGTAAAATCATGAAACTTTTCAGCAATACGAAAATGAGTTATCGCTTCTTTGCCTTGTGGCACAACCGCCATCTTTTTGCGACTCACCGGATGCCTGCCAATTGGCAAATCGATCGTGTCTCCAGCGACAATTTCACCATGAACCAATGCCAGATATTCCCTTTCAAAAGCCCGCTCTTGTAACTGCGCCACCAGCTTGTTATGCGCTTCGGCCGTCTTGGCGACCACTAATAACCCCGTTGTATCACGGTCTAGCCGGTGAACAATTCCGGCTCGCGGAAGTTTTCGCAACTCAGGAAACTGGAAGAGTAACCCATTGACCAGTGTATCGGTATAATGGCCAGGCGCAGGATGAACGACCAGGCCAGTGGGTTTATTAATGATGATAATTGCGTCGTCCTGATAATGGATATTAAGTGGTATATCCGTCGCCTGCCATTCTCCCTGATCAGCTAAAGTTGTTTCGACTTCAAGAATCTCTCCGCCGAGAATTTTGTGTTTTGGTTTGGTGATGACTTGCTCATCTACCTTAACCTGTTCATTTTTAATCCAGGATTGCAGCCGTGAGCGGGACAAATCAGGAAAATACGCGGCGAGAACCAGATCGAGACGCTGACCTGCGTGAATAT
>Ga0209692_10005418_pt1 | contig 10973 bp, 5 predicted proteins | sample tdDd472_FD_187129 | JGI IMG/M metagenome (GOLD analysis project Ga0209692, IMG submission 187129) | Marine sediment microbial communities from the Atlantic coast under amendment with organic carbon and nitrate - tdDd47.2 (SPAdes)... | ecosystem: Environmental > Aquatic > Marine > Coastal >...
AATTATCTATTGAGTGTTGCCTTCTAAATTTGAGACCACATACTTTCTTTGCTTTTAAATATTTCCAAAGTTCACACTCTGCGGGTGTAGAATTATTTCTTAGTTTTTTTCTTCTACCTTATTAGTTCAGGTCGATTGCTATTCATTTTGATAATGGGATTGAATAACCAAGGTATCAAAAAGATTTAAAACCACCTCCCCTCTCCTTCGTCTTGGTACTCCTCCTTTGAAAGGAGGAGAGTACACAAACAACTGATATATCAACTATTACTTAGCTAGTTCGAAGTACCATTAATCTTGTCCTTCATCATTTCATCATCCTTAAAGAAGGTCTCAATCATCTTCTCTTTCCACTCTTCATCATGGTTATCTAAGTAATTTTTAGCCCACACAGGCACTTCCTCTTGTGCGTCAATAGGAATTAATGAAGATTCATATTCATTATTGATGCAGAAAGTCTGCTTGCTTTCGCCATAAAACATTTTAAAAGGCTCAGTAAACTTCATTGTATTATTAGCAAGCAATGATTTGTTAGCCCAGGGGCCTCCCCAGTTATCCATCTGGATAAAGGTCTTGTCGATATCGGCATTTACCTTTTCAGGGAAAATAAACAAGTTATGGTGTATAAAATTGTTTTCGACTGGTCCGGAGATATGCATGCAAGGTGAAAACCAACCTCTGCGTTCTGTTTGGTATGGACGAATGCCATCATTGACGCTTACATTGTAGCGAACAATGGTGTTTTTAGTACCAATATTTGAAGGCGTATTAATGGTGTTACCCTTGTTACACACCAATAGAAAACCGCCATAATTATCGTGACTGTAATTGTATTGTATAGTGGTGTTTAAACAGTTCCAATCCGAATCAAAACCTTGCCCATCCCACTTGGCTGTATGACCAGCCACCTCGTTAAACTGGATAAGGGTATTATCGGCACTCCAAGGCCAGATACCGGCTGCTGCCTCTGCATGCGATAAGATATCAGGGCAATCTCGCATTACATTGTATTCAATTAATGCACCATTCGTTCCAATGGGTACTATGCCATCGCCGGGAATGCCTTCTAACAGGTTATTACGGATAATTACATTGGTGGAAGGGTGCCAATTATCACGGCGTGTATATCCGCGTGCATTAATACCGTTGCGCGTACAGTCTTTTAAATGACAGTTTTGAATAATCAAACTATCGAAGGTCGTTACGTACTTCTCCCCATGGTTGCGCCACAAAATAGCTGAGCCACCGCCTTTACTCTTTACCAAGCTGCCATTCACATCGTGGATAAAGAGATTATCGAGAATGATGTGCTTAGCTACACCACAGTTTTCGGCCTCCACAATAACACCACGTCTACCATTTTGACGCTCCCCACCTGTGTTGGTAATTTCTAGATCACGAATTTCAACGTAGGCCATGTTATAGATGTGTAAAGCTGCTAGAAACTGCCCTTCGCCATTGATGATAGGCTTTTCATCTCCTCCATACTTTGAGATGATGATTGGATTGTTGGGCTGGCCTAGTCCTTTAGGTTTTAGTTGTCCGGTGTAAGATGTACCGCTTTTAAATAACACTTGGGTACCTTCTTTTAGAATGAGGCTATTAACTTTTTCAAGCGAGGCAAAGGCTTGTTCGGGTAATGTACCTGTATTGCTATCACTTCCCTTTTGGGCATCTACATAAAAAGTTATTAGCGCCTTTTCATTGTTATGATTAACATTTTCTTTAGAACAACATCCAAAGATGAATGAAGTAAAAAGAAGAGACGTTAGAAGTATAAATTGAGACGTTTTCATAGAAGTTAAAGTTCACAAAATTATAATGTAAAAAAAGGGCATCCTGATCGATCAGAATGCCCTTTTAAATATTTAATTATTGATTAATCAAATCATTCGAACATTACTTAATCAATTCAATTTTAAGATCGTCGATATACATAGGAGGGTTTTCTCCATTTGGACCTGCTCCTTGTCCTACCCAATATTTAATCGCAATAATTGGATTCTCCTGACCTGCCTGAATAGTTGTCGGTGTCCAACCAGATGCATCCGGATCATTATCCTCAGTACCTACTCCAGTAGCTGGGAATTCATAAGAAACCGTTTTCCAATCGTCCGATCCTCCAATGTAAATACCTTGAGGATTCTTTTTGTTTCCTTTTAAAAAAACTGGAGTAAGATAACCGTCACGATCTCCGTTTTTAGCCATTCCATCACCATCTTGGTCTACAGCAATATGCAATCTTGTTTGTACTGGGCACTTAATCTTATAGCTAATACGGTAACGTTCACCCGCAAGTAAATTAAAATTGGTAATACCAAAAGTAACAGCACCAGCCTGAGCTGAATTGTTGGCAGGGTCATTATAAGCCAATTTTGCACATTTAGCACCACTTACAGCAACATCTTCGGATACATTCATGTAACCAATTCCGGGGCTAGCGTACTGAACTTCTTGATAGAATAAATCTAAGGCACTAAGGCTCGAACCTGTTGTGTAACCATCAAAATTCTCATTAACTGGGAATCTAAAAGCAATCAATGGGTCACAATATCCCGTTGTTGTAACAACACTTGACTCACCACAAACACTAACAGCTATTAAGCTATATTCAGTTGCTTCAGTTGGTGCATCAACATTATCTGAAAATGTAGTACCAATAACGGCATCACTCAATATAACATCACCACGTTTAACAATATAGTGCTGTGCAAAGTCAACAGCATCCCACATTAAATCTACTTTAGCTTCATAAACGCCATCGGTAGCTTCAAAGTTAGTTGGCGTAGGCGGGGTTGCTGCCATACGTCCAACGGTTGTTGTCGCTGTTTCAGAATCACCATTAGGGTTAACTGAATAAACTGTATATTCAGTATCAACTGCCATAGCATCCGTATCAACAAAAAAGGTGTCAGTTACACCTGCGGCAAGAACCTCACCATTCTTATACAAATCATAGGCGCTTGTACGCACTGTAGGCATCCAATTCACCTCTACTTTATCACAATAAGCATCATAAGAAGCTGTCATAGCGACAGGTGCAGTAGGCCCGTCGGTACGAGCTTCTGGCATCAATGTTTCGTCAACATCAAAATCACCAACTGTGTACTGATCTTCACAAGCGGAAAATCCCATTGTAATGGTCAGCAGCAACAGAAATATATTTTTATTTTTCATATGTATAAATATTTTATTTTAAAACATTATATCAAACTCACCACTTGAGAATTAGCGCATCAGCCAATTCTCATCTGTGGCCAGCTAAATTTTATAATGATTTAAAAGTTCATAAGCTACCAACCAGGGTTTTGACCTAGGTTTGTATTAATATTAGTCTCATTATAAGGTATTGGGTATAAATACATTTTATCTTCCCAAAGGCGATCATCAACCAACTTAACACTGTAGCTTAATGCTCCATTGTCATTGGTGATTTCGATACCATAAACATCCTCTGTTACAGCATTAGCATTACTAGCATCTAATAATTTCCAACGACGCACATCCCAAAAACGGTGATCTTCAAATGCTAGCTCTACCTGACGCTCACGAATAATGGCGGCACGTAATTCATCTTGTGAAAGTCCAGCTAATGCAGGCATTGCAACAGCAGCTCTTGTTCTAATTGTATTAATAGCGTCTGTTGCAGTCATTCCTATACCAGCAGCATCAGCTGGCCCATAAGCTTCATTCATGGCTTCCGCCAAGCTTAAATAAACCTCCGCCAAGCGGAAAGTTACCCATGCATGTTCCTTTTGGTTACTGTTAACTCCGAATATGTTAATATCCTCGCGAACATACTTTTTCAAATAGTAACCAGTTGGTGTGGCATCAGCTTTAGGCAAACCATTAGCACCACCCGTAAAGGTTTCAACTGCAATGCCTTTCCATGTTTTTCCGTTAACAATAACACTTTGCAATAAGCGAGGGTCACGGTTATCGTATGGATTTGCCGGATCAAAGACCGAACTTCCGGGAGCTGACCATACACCATTATTTAATACAACATCAAAACCATCCGTCGTTTGATAGGCATCAACCAAATTCTGACTCGGACAAGTGGCATTTCCATTAGCACCTTCCAGTCCTCTTGGAAAATTCTTTTTCTCAAATGAGTTAGAATTACCTTGTCTTCTTTCAAAGATCATCTCAGGGCTTTTTCGGTTGTTAAACACACCGTTAGCCATGTTATTACTATTGTAATACTGATCATCAAAAGAATACGATAGCGTACTGTTGGTCAACAAATCGTTGGCAGCTATTGCAGCAGCCTCCCACTTAGATAAATCATTTGAAGTGTTATGCAATGGACTAGCCGCATATAAGAGTGCACGCACCTTTAGTGCGTATGCAGCACCTCTTGTAACACGACCTACTTCACCAAATGAATTCTCACCATCCCATGTAACTGGCAGTTCATCTTTAATAGCATCAGTTTCTGATACTATATAACTAATTACATCATTGAACTCAGTTTTCTCTATAGAATTAACCTCCTTGGTGTCATTAATCACTCCTTCAGGCATTGGGATATCTCCATAACGCTTCGCTAGTTCCAAATAAAAGAACGCTCTTAAAAAACGAGCCTCATAAGGGTAATTGTTGAAACGTTTCATTTGCTCCTCATAACTGAACTGTGGTGTTTCAGTATACTTATATGACTCAAATGTACGTCCTTCAATTTGCTCTAAAAATAAATTTGCTGAACGAATACCGTTGTAATAGGTTGACCATTTTGAGTCGATTGAATAGACAGAACTCCATTGACCATTTGTAAAATCCTGAACCTGGTCACTGAACTTAGCAAACTCAGCCTCATCACAGGCTGCTGATCGCATGCCATTACCAATACTCTGGTAATCGGTTGGCATCTTACCATAGATATTGGCCAAAAATTGGTTCGTTCTATTAAAATCTTCGAATATCATTTCCGAATCATCGTAGAATGTAACTTCAGAATAATCCAGGAAATCATCACACCCCACAAACAGGGTCACCAGACAAATTGATAATATTATATTTCTAATCATGTTTTCCAGTTTATATAATTAAAATCCTACGCTTACACCAACGTTAAATGATTGCAGGGTTGGATATACCGCTCTTGTTTCTTCCGGATCAATAATATCAAGGTTATCTAAAGAGAACAAGTTCATACCACGGAAGAATATTTTCCCTCTTTTGAGTTTCACTTTTTCAACTATGGCTGTAGGCAAATGATAATAAAACTCTAGCGTACGTAACTTTAAGAATGACGCATCGCGCTGCCAAACAGTACTGGTACGGTAATTATTTTCATTTCTCTCAGGTGTTAAACGAGGCAAAGTTGCTGTTTCAGCAGTTGCTGGTGTCCAACGGTCATTAGAGAAAGTAGAGATGTTATTATTATTGTATAATGGCCAGTAAAGTCCTTGGGTATTTAGGTTAACAGAAACGTTAGAAGCACCTTGTAAGATGGCATTGAAACCAACTCCTTTATATTCTGCACCCAAAGTGAAAGCGTAATTAACTTCTGGCAACCAAGAATTTCCTATCGCTTTATAATCAAACTGGTCAATTACATTATCTCCATTCTGATCCACATACTTTACATCACCCGGCTTTAACTCTTGAGTATAAGAGTAAACAACTCCATCAGGAGCAACATTGGTTCCATTCAGACCATCGTTCTCGCCCCAGAAGCCAGTATGTACCAAACCAAAAGTTTGCCCAATGGATTGACCTGTGCTGTATTGGTAGTCAAACTCACGGAATATCTCATTCTGTTCAATGATTTTATTTTCAGCCATTGAATACTGAGCTCCGATCATGTAACTAAAATCACCTATTTGATCTTGCCAAAGAGCACCTATTTCAAAACCTTTGTTTTCTACAATACCATTTGACACGAGTCTTGCTGGCACACCAATAACCTGAGATACATTACTACCTTCTGAAACTAAGAGGTTACTTCTTCTTTCGAAAAAGGCATCCGCATTAAGGTTTAAACGACCAAATAATTTCGCATCAACACCTAGGTTAGCTTGCATACTTTCCTCTGGCAATACATTAGGATTTGCCAAACGACCTTCTTCAAGTCCACCAGTGTATTTATTGTTGCCACCATAATAGTAACCATTACCACCACTATACATTGTACGATGCAGATCCCATTGACTCTGCTCTAATCCTACAAGACCAGCAGAAGCTCTTAATTTCAAGTAATTAACAATTTTTGAATCCTTTAAGAAACTCTCTTCTGAAATCAACCATCCTAATGAAAGTGCTGGATATAATTGGAATCTGTTTTCTTTATCTAAAATATTATTACCACTATAAGACATGGTTACATCAGCCATGTACTTTTTATTATACGCATAACGTAGCTGAGCAGCATAGTTAATTCTGTGGTAAGTTGAATTCTTCCACATCCCAACTTCAGTATTTGTATGGAACAATGCTAATGCATTTAATTGGTGCATCCCCCACTCCTTTTCATAATTAGCTTTAATAATTACATTGGACTGACGGTGCTGACCACCGAACGCTGACCTAGGACTTAATGGTGTTAATTCGCCTAAATCTTTTGATGTAAAATCGTATAACTCCCCATTTATCTCATCAATTTCAGCGGTACGTTCAGCATAGGCATAATTTCTCGTTTGGTCATCAAGATAGATCACATTGTTATCAAATGAAACAGAACCAGAAACAGATAGTCCTTCTGTGATAGCACTTAAATCTTGTTCTAGTGTTAAATCCGAATAGAATGTACGCTCATGGGTTACAGCATAACCTGACTCATTTACATCACCTACCAGATTGTATGGGTAGGTTCCTGAGCCACCTAATACACCATCCGAGTATCTTACTGGATACGCATTAGCTGGCGTATTATAGATCCGCTGAAACAAAGAAGGCGGATTATCATTTGCAGGGCTAAATGCTCCAGGACGATTGGTTCCTGAAATACGACCTGCCATATTGAACTTCATCAATGTACTCTTGGTTAACTCAATATCTAAATTAGCACGCATATTTGCTCTACGATAATTCAATTGAGTTGAATAATCATTGGTATTTCTATCTTGTTTTAATAATCCATTACCATCCATGTAGTTTAAAGTCACAAAATAACGTGTACGCCCTGCACCACCACGGAATGTGGTATTGAAATCATGCACAAAACCCGTATTAGCGAGTAATTCATCAGACCAATTAACATTAGGATAATACTCCGGATAAGTGCCATTCTTATAGGCATCTAACGCTTCCTTTGAGTATAAATAATCCTGGCCATCCAATGCCAGTGCTTCATTCATAGCACTAGCATATCCGTAGGCGTCTAGCATTTGTGGCATACGGAATGCCTGGTTGGTGCTATACTCGTAAGTAAAATCCACTTTCATGCCTTCATCCAGACCTCGCTTTGTCGTTATCAAAACAACACCGTTGGCACCACGTTGTCCGTAAATAGCTGTTGCACCTGCATCTTTCAATACAGTTACAGACTCTATTTCGGCAACTGTAATCGTAGAAAGGTGACGTTCAAAACCATCAACCAAAACCAAAGGATAGGAACCATTATTATTACTTGCAATACCTCTAACGACCATACTCGCCGACTGATCCCACCAATCACCACCATTTTGCATAATTGTTAATCCTGGTATCTGCCCATAAAGCGCATTGGTTGGATTAATCGCAAAATACTTTGATAAATCTTTAGCTGTGGCTACACCAGTGGCCGCTGTCGATTGACTAGCCTCCACGGTCGTTCCATATCCTAAATTCACTAGTGTTGAGTCTGCTTCTTGTGCGGTGGTTTGCCCAATAGTCAGAAAGCTAGCGCAGGATACGAAAAGAGCTTTTATTATATTTTTTATATTCATATTTTAACTTTTTTCTGTTTAACAAACATCCAACTGGACTACCATCCCGGGTTTTGAATTAAACCATACCCTTTTTGAATCTCGTTAAGTGGGAAAGGTAATAGATACCACTTTTCATCAAAATCAATCCACCATACCTTACTATTTGTTGAAATAGGGGTGTAATTGTAAGTGTATGCGCTTCCGTTTTTAGCAATTTGTAGAAAAGTACCTTTTTGAGCAAAAGAATTTTCTAGTTTATGACGCGTCATATCAAACCAACGTACTTGCTCAAAACCAAATTCACAGGCGCGCTCATTTAAAATCTGATCACGCAAGCTTGCTTGATCCCATGGTCCTACCTGCTCTAAGTCTTTTAGACCTACACGGTTTCTGACCATGTTCACATAAGGAAGTGCTTCATTTGTTTGTCCTAGTTCATTTAATGCTTCAGCATATGACAAATAAATTTCTGGTAAACGCATATAAGCAAAGTGATGTTCCTGAATTGGATACAATCCTCCTGCCCAACCTGGTATGAATTTTCTGATAAATGTACTTGCTGAATTTTGATTAGCTCTTAATGGTACGTGCTTACCTTTTGGTTTATTTAACCACGTTTTTAAAACTTCACCACCAAAATCATCGCCTTCACAAGTCATTGTTTCGTATAATCGAGGATCACGGTTGTACTTACGAGCAGGACCAGCCCCTTCTGTACCTAATGGATCTACTGCAGGATCCCATCCTGAAGCCGGATCAGTGATAGGTGTACCATCAGCCATCGGGAACATTTTCATGAACTCGGCTGTACATGTACCACCACCATAGTTAAGGTTAGTGTCATACATACCTCCACCCCAACGTTTCTGACTTTCATAACCATCTCTGATACTAATCAGTACTTCGGTACTACGACGACTCATGTATGCTTGCTTGTAGGCATCACGATACCCCTGTACACTTTCTGTTGCTGGCATTTCTAATGCATAACCACCTTCTATAGCTATTTTGTCAATCAGATCTTTTGCTGCTGTAGCAGCTCTTTGCCAATGACTATCATCCTTACCACCATACCATGTAAAATATTGCTGAGCAGCGTCACCATCTAAATATGGTTGTTCACTGTTTAATAAAGGACTTGCAGCAAATAATAATAAACGAGTTTTTAAAGCCATAGCCCCAGCTTGTGTAAAACGACCAGCCCAGTTACTCATTTCTGCTTCAGCAATTTGCCATGGTAACTCAGGAACAGCTTCATCAATTAATTTTACAATTGAATCAACGGTTGCCTCGGCAGTCAAACGTGGATTTGTAAAATCATCATCTGGAGCATAAACTTTACCAATCCAAGGAACACCTCCATAGTTACGAAATAACTCGGTCATGTTGTAAGCGATGATCATTTTAGCTTCTGCCTTTAGCATCTCTTTATGACCATCAGTCATATCCGGCACTTTGTGCACATGATCTAAAAAAGTATGACAGTTTCGGATGGCTTGAAAAGTGTATATCCCTTTGCCTGGAGAATCACCATAAGGTAAAATACACATTGGATTCAACCAATTACCAGGGTCTGATGCATTTGATGAATTTAATCCACCTGCATAATACATGACTTTAGCAGTACCCCATGTTTTAGTACTATGTGCTAAGTCTGTAATATCCTCTTGTAAATCTTGTCCAAGAGCATGACTACGCCCGTTTTTTACAATTCCTGAACGTAAAGAACGGTACGAGTTCCATAGTACTCGTTCAGCATATTCTGCTGATGCAAAAATGGTATCTATCGTTACATCACCTCCATCTGGCTTCTCAAGAGCTCCAGGCCCTATGTCCTCACAAGATGCTGAGAAAATTCCAATCAATATCGCTACAAAAGCGAATGTTAAATATTTTGTTAGTTTCATCATCGCTCCTTTTTAGAAATTAAACTTAACCCCCATGTTATACATCTTCATCATTGGGTATAGCCCTGCAGAACCTGGTCTTGATTCAGGATCAAAAAGATCAAAATCAGTAATTGTTAACAGGTTAAATCCATTTGCATACACACGAACATTACGTAGTCCAATACGCTTAAGAGCACTGGCCTTAATGGTATATCCTAACTCCACATTCTTTAAACGAATAAACGAAGCATCTTGAATAAACATATCAGACACCTTGTAGTTATTAGGTCCACTATTCACTGAAAGGCGTGGTAAGTTGATTGTTTCGCCATTGTCAAACTTCTCTTGTGTCCAACGCTCATCATATTGATGTTGGTATAATCCTCGGTGCTGACCACCAAAAGGCTCACGTAGTGTACCAGGGATAACACGTGAAGTATTTTTTACTCCCGACCATGTCATTGAAAAGTCAATGCCTTTCCAGTTTAAACCAGCATTAACACCCAAGTTATATTCAGGTATTCTATACGAATATCCAATAGCTTGCATATCTAAATCATCAATACTACCATCAGCATTTAAATCTTTAAAAATGACATCACCCGGGTAACGATACCCTTGATCCGGATAATTAGGATCCGTTGCTGTATTAACCTCTTCGGTGAAGAAACCGTCTGTTACATACCCAAAATTCTGACCAATGCGTTTGCCTGTTTCTTTTAGGTAATCATAAGGTTGCGGCACTTCATCTTTATAAAGGATTTTGTTACGTGCATACGATAGGTTTACTCCCAAATTGTATGATACACTTCCAACTTTATCGTTCCATCTAACTTCAACTTCGTAACCTTGATTCTCCACTTCACCCATGTTAACCACTGGCAAGTTGGCCGCTACAAAATCAGGAACTGTCTGTCTTTGAATTAAGATATCCTCACGAAATTCGTGGAATAAATCAAGACTTGTACTTAACTTGGCATTAAAGAACTTCGCATCGAAACCAATGTTTTTCTTCGTTGCTGTTTCCCATGTAACATTAGGGTTACCTATTAGTAACTCAGAAGCACCCTGTTGGTCTCTGGTTAAATCATACCCAAAGTTATAACCACCAGTACTACCATTCCATGAATCAGGTAAATAAAGGAATCTATGTGGGAAAGTTTTATCATTACCAACAACACCATAAGAACCTCGTACCTTGAAATAATCCAAGAAGCCAACATTCTCCATA